>Ga0102590_1001675_pt1 | contig 31297 bp, 27 predicted proteins | sample AraplaMF_Col_mMF_FD_76859 | JGI IMG/M metagenome (GOLD analysis project Ga0102590, IMG submission 76859) | Arabidopsis root microbial communities from the University of North Carolina, USA - plate scrape MF_Col_mMF | ecosystem: Host-associated > Plants > Roots > Endosphere | place: USA... | reverse complement strand
GGCCGGCATGAAGACGCTGGTCTTCGTGCAGACCACGGTGGCCTGCGGCAGCTGCGTGGACGGGTTCGCCGCGCGCGTCACACCCCGCGACGTGATCCTGACGGACGAGGAGGACACCTGGCGGGCCTTGGCCGTCGAGGAGATGGGCGGCTCCCAGCACTGCTACCTGCGCGTCGACGACGACGGCGTGCTCCGCGCCGGCGCGGCCGTCCACCACTCCCTACTGCTGCGCGACGAGCGCGAGCTCCACGAAAGCCTCTTCAAGCGCCGCGACGGGGTCGACGCCCTCTTCGCCACCTCCACCCTGGCCCAGGGCATGAACCTGCCCAGCGAAGTCGTGATCATCTGCGGCGACAGCCGCTTCGACCCCAAGGCCGACAAGCTCCAACAGCTCGAGGCCCACGAACTCCTCAACGCGGCGGGACGCGCCGGGCGGGCGGGCGACGGCGCGCAGGGCTTCGTCCTGCTAGTGCCCAGCCATGTGATCGCCTTCGACGACGCCAGCGGCCGGATCAGCGGCGACTGGATGGACCTGCGGGCCATCTTCGAGCAGTCGGACCAGTGCCTGGTTATCGACGATCCCCTGGAGGCCACCCTCGACGAGATCCACGCGGGCACCACCCAGTCGGGCGCCGGCGCCTATTTGCTGGGTCGCCTGCCGCTGGCGCCGGCGCCCGGCGCGCCTGACCCGGCCGGGACCCTGCTGCAGCGCTCCTTCGCCGCCTACCGCCGCCGGCTGGCCGGCGACGACGCCTGGATCGCGAGCCGGGTCGCCACGGCGCTCTCCGCGCGGCCCGCGGCCCTGCCGGAAGGATCGCGCTGGGTTGAGATGGTGGCGGCCGCCACCGGCGTGCCAACGCCCCTGCTCGAGGAGATCGTGATGCTGGCCGACCTCGGCATCCTCGACGGCGACGCCGGCGAGGTGATGTCGGCCCTCTTCGACTGGATCAAGCTCGCGCCGGCCCGGCTGATGGAGCTCATGCGCCCGGAAACCCTCGAGGGGCTGTTCGGCGACGCCTACAAGAAGCTGCCGACCGACGAGGCGCGGGCCCTACAGGCGATCGCGGCGATCGAGCGGGCCCTGCCAGTGTGGATGGCGGGCGAACCTCTCGCCAAAGTGGAGGCGGCGCTTCGCGAGACCGCGACCGTCACCGGCGTCTGCGAGCACGCGCGGCACTTCGCCTTGCGGGTGACCCCAGACCTGGCCTTCGTCGGCGGCCTCCCCGCTCGCCTCCTCCAGTCCCGCCAGGCGGCGCGCGATCCGGAGACGCCCTTGGCGGTGCGCACGGTCCTGGCCATGCTCGGAAGCCTCGTCCGTGAAGGCTGCGCGACGCCCGAAGCCCTGGCCGTCCGGATCGACCAGGGCCGTGGGTTCTCCCAGGTCGCAGCCCGCCAGCTCTACGACACCTGTGTCGGATACCTGCGGGCCGGCGATCCGATGGAGGACTTCGAGGTCACGATGCAGCGCACCCGCACCGCGACGCTCCTCTCCCAGTTCGACGACCTAGCCTGACGGCTTCGACGCCTCAGGGGCCCGCCGACAGCGGATCGGTCGGCCTCCGGCGGACCACGGCCCTCGCCCATGTCGACGGTCCGTCGAAGAGTCACAGCACCGGCGTCCAGCCGTGCCAAAGCGACACCAACGCCCAGGCCGGCGGCAGCAGCGTGCGGGCGTCCCGCAGGCAGGTCGGGCTTAGCTTCAGGCGGCGCTTCAGGGCCCCACGATGGTTTCCGCTCAGGACGTGGGTCGGGCCGGTGAGCGCCGCCGCGTAACCACAGGCGCTTCAGGCTGTCGCTCACCCAGCCGTTGAAGAGCGCGAAGACGGCGCCCACGATCGCCGCAGCCAGGGTGAGCGGCAGGTCGTGCCCGAACATCGAGAAGGTCGAATTGCCCGTCGGCGCTGGAGCCGTGGGGACGTCCGCGCCAACTGACTGCTCGGCCTTTTCAGCGCCGGGCCACGTCGGCGCGGGGCCCTCCAGCACGACGATCACAGTCCCCTCCCCGCCAGAGCGAGCGCCGGTTTTAAAGGTTGACCACTCTATTCAGCCAGCCGGCGAGGGAGGCTCAACGCCCGCCCCTCGATCGTCAGCTCGAAGGTCAGCTCGGCGATCACCACGTCTACGACCCCGAAGTGGAGCTGGCGATGGTGATTGGCGCAGACCGTCAGGATGTTGGACGCGGAGAGCGAGCCCACCTGCAGGGCCGAGACCGGCATCACGTGATGGGCCTCAACATAGGGCTCGCCATTGCGCTTGCGGAACCCCAGCGCCGGCAGATCCAGGGCGGCGCAGACCTGACAGCGGTATCCGTTGGCCCTCTTCACCGCCGCGCCCACCGGCCCGCGTTCAATCGTCCGGCTGACCCGCGCCCGCACCTGCGGCGTCGCGGTGTGGAACTGGAGCTCCAGGGCCGCCATCTCGGCGAGGTGAGACGCCATCGGGTCGATCGCCACAGGCTCCGGACGGGCGGCCACCACGACCCCGCCGCCCAACCCTTCGGCCCAGGCGCGCACGGAGGTTTCGTCGCGCGCGATCTCGTCCTGCCAGGCCACATGCGAGGCGCCCGGCAGATCGGCCGCCGCCTTGGCCACCGCGTCGAGGTCGTCATCGCGCCAGGACCAGGCCTGAGCCGCGCGCTGCATCGCCGCGATCGGGAAGCTCCAGGTACGGCCCGCGGAATCCCACGCCCGCTCGAAGGGCTCGACGGCCGTCAGGCCCAACGGCGGAAGACCGGCCCGGTAGCAGGCGAAGTCCAGGCGCGACTGGATGTTGCCATAGGGTCGCCCGTGCGATTGCAGGGTCCAGCCGATCCCGGCGGCGCCTTCGGCGTTGCTGAAGCGCAGGATGCGGCCCTCGGCGTCGCGCCGCCCGCGCAGCCAGGTGAGCAACACCGCCGACTTCTCCTGGGTGACGGTCGCGCGGCTCGCCGGCGGCTTGGAAAGCGCATTGGGCAGGCCGAGGGTCCGGCGGGCATGCCAGACCGCGCGGCCGGTGAACTCCTCGGGATAGTCGATGATGATCTGCTCGAAGGAGAGGTCGGCCCGGCCGACTTCGGCCAGGACCTGGAACCCCTGGGCGGGCCGAGGACGGATGACCGCCGCCTGCGCCGCCTCGATCAGGCCCCGGCGCTTCAGCTGCAACAGGGTCCGGGTCGGGTCCTTGCCATCGCGCTTCATCACCCCCGCATAGATCGACACCGCCTCGACGATCTTTCCCTCGGCGGGCGTCAGGTCAGTGAGGATGAGCCCAGTCCGCCGCGCGATGAGGTCCCTAGCGAGTTCGCCGGCGCGCAAGTCGAGCGCCGCCTTGAACGCCGCGTCGAATCTGCCGCGCGCCTCGGCGTTGCGGCGCACGGTCAGAAGTCCGTCGAGATCCCGCGTTCCGGCGATGATGCGGGTGATTTGATCGTCCATCAGTGCCCCCCGCCCCACTCGCAGACGAGTGCGCCGGGCTGTCAACCTGCCCGGCTGCCGCCAGCATCTCTTGGGGCCGAGCACAGGCTTGATCTCGCGAGGGACCGGAGTCAGACTGAAGTCCCCCTAAGGGCGTCTGCCCGAGGGGTGGTTGGGAATAGGCAACAACGCCTGCCCAATGGAGCGCTGTAGGTAATCGCACTAAGCGGCGGTCAATCAGACCGCCATTGTAAGACTATCCGATCGGCTCAGGCGCTCGAGACGACGGCATTGGATGGACGCGGCGGTATCGCCGGGTCGGTCGAATGCGCGTCGTCGTCCCCGGACCGACCCCTTCGACCGCCCCCGGACCGCCCAACAGGAGACGGTCGTGGCGCTCGATCAGGTTATCTTCCTCGGCAAGGCGGTGGTGCTCTTAGCCGCATGTCTCGAGCTTCGGCATCTCGTCGCCGCGATCCGCAAGCATTTCGAAGGCTGCCGCGACCTTCGCGCCGCCGTCGCCCGCGCCGCCAACCTCGACGACGCCACGGCGGTCGGCCTGGTGGTCTGCGCGCTCATCGCGGTCGGCATTGTGGTGACGATCTACGGCGAGGTCATCCATGCCGGTGCGTCATGATGCCGACGCAGTCACGGCCGGCACCTCCAATCCGCGGCACGGCTGGATTTCGGGCAGCGTGCAGGTTGATCATGTCGGGTGGAGCGGACACGTCCCGCTGATTCGCCGTAACGACGGCATGCGAGCGAACCGGATCAGATGATCCAGACCGACGACCATCGAAGACCGACGATCGACCTCACCCGAACCTTTTCCGACTGCGCGCCGGAGGGTGAAGAGGGGGAACGCGACTACCTGCGCTTCATCCGCAAACGCAACGGCCAACCCCAGGACTGGTCCTGGCTCCTGAGATCACCGCTGGCCGTGGTGCTCGACGAGGCCGGCGCCGGCAAGACCGTCGAGTTCCGCCAGCAGGTCACGCGCCTGCGGAAGGCCGACCGCGCCGCGTTCTTCGTGCGGATCGAACGGCTCTGCCAGACCGATCTGCGCCTCTCGCTCGAGACGGCGGAGGACGTGCGGCGCCTGGACCGATGGCTCGGGACCTCGCAGCCCGCGACCTTCCTCCTGGACTCGGTCGATGAGGCCAAGCTCCCGGTCGAACGCGACGCCAACCCTTTGCACGCGGCGCTGCGCCGGCTCGAAGCGGAGCTTGGCCCGCGTTGGGCGGACATCCGCCTGGTGATCTCCTCGCGTCCTTCGGCCTGGCATGCGGACGTGGAGCTCGCGGAGATCCGCCGGCTTGCTCAGCGGTTCCGCCAGTTCGGCGCCAAGCCCGACGGCGATGCGCCACTCGAGCGCTACGTGAAGTTCGATCCGCTCGACAGCGATCAGGTGCAGGCGCTGGCCGATCTCGACGACGCCCCGCCCACTTTCGTGCACGACCTCTACGCGACCGGGACCGACGAATATGCCGGGACGCCGCTCGATGTGACCGACATGGTCAAGGCCTACAAGGCGGCGCTGACGGCGGGACGCCCGGGCCGGTCCGCCTTCGAGAGCCTGTCGGCGATCGTCGACCGGGCCATCGAGCGGCGCGCGACCGAGACCGACCGGACGCCAGCGCGCTCCGCGCTGCCGGGCTCACGGACCCGGGCCGGCGCGAGGCGCCTCGCCGCCGCCTGCGTCATGGGCCACGCCCTGAGCATCCGGCTTCCGGGGTCGAGCGGCGACGGCATCGATCCGCTGGCGGCGCTCGCCGGCGCCGAACCCGCCTGGTCGCGGCAGGAAGTCGGCCAGCTCCTGGCGACGGGGCTGTTCACGGCGGCCTGGGCCGGCGCCATGCGGTTCCACCACCGACGGACGATGGAGCGTCTGGCGGCCGAGGCCTTCGCGGAATTGCTCGAGGCCGGCCTAGAGGTCGAGGCCCTGGCCCGAACGCTCACCCCGCCCGCGTTCGGCCAATGGAGCCTGCCGCAACCCTTCGTCGAGACCATCGGCTGGCTGACGACGCTGCATGCCGGGTTCCGCGACCACGTGCTCGTCGCTGCGCCGCACGTCCTCATGGAATACGGCGATCCCGGGCTGCTGCCGAGCCCGGTCCGGGTGGCGGCGCTCAGGGGGCACGTGTCCCGCTATGCCGAGGTGCGGTGGCGCGGCGAGTGGTTTCCGAACAGCCGCCTGCATCGGTTCGTCCAGCCGCAGCTCGCCGGCCTCTGCGCCGAGCTGATCGCGGCCCGGGGTGCGAGCGAGCCGCTCGGCCACGTCCTCCAGATTATCGAGACCGGCGCGTTCAAGGCCTGCGCGGACGACGTCGCCGCCCTCGCCGCCGATCCGGACGCCGAGATCGGGCTTCGGGCGCGCGCGGTCTCCATCCTGGGCGTGATCGGAAGCCCGGCGCACGTCCGCCCCCTCCTCGATCTCGGCCGTCGCCTGGCCCGGGCGCCGGCGGATCCCGATATCCACGCCCGGCAGGACCGCAACCGGTTCCGGGTCGCCTGCGCCGTCGTCGGCGGCGATCCGGGGGGCGCCCAGGCCCGGATGCTTGGGTGCCTGATCCGCCTGGAGCCGCGCGACCGAACCTATTCGACCGGCCCCGAAGACGAGATCGTCGCCGGTCTCGTCGAACCCTGCCCGCCGCAGGCCCTGCCGCGCCTGGTCCGCTGGCTCTCGCGACTCTGCTGGGCGCCCGTCGAGCGCCGGTTCGGGGATTTCAGCCCGCATAGCTGGACGGCGCTGGGCGCGCATCTGCTGCCCGTCCTGGAGGCGGCCTGCGCCCGCAGTATCGAGACCCGGGCGGACCTCCACGCGTCGCCGCGCCTGATCGCCGAATGCGATCGCCTCATCGCGGCCCGCGACGTCCACGGCGGCCCGCTGGAAAAGTACGGCGACGCGGAGAGGGACCGCTTTGTCCAAGCGGTCAACGCCGCGCCGGCGCTGCGGCGGGCCATGTTCGTCGCGGCCATCGAGGCGGAGGGTGGCCGCCCCGTCGCGCCCAGCATCCTCTTGAGGCGGATCACGCGATGGCGGCGTGGGCGGGCCCCGGACGCGACGGTGATGGCGGACATCGATTGGCTGGCGGGGCTTTGCGCGGACCACGGCAACGCACAGGTCCGCGCCGAGGCGTTCGATCGCCTGCGGGCCTACCTCCCGCAAATGCCGAAGGCGGACTTCGCCACGACACGCCGAGACCTGCTGCGCGCAGCGCGAGCCCGCGGCGACCGCACGGTGATCTCGGCCTTCACCTGGGACCCGCGCAACAGCCTGGTCCGGCTGCGCTGGCGGATCGAGCGGACGCTCTCCGAGGCGCCGCGCAAATGGCGCAAGTTGCGGCGCTGGCAAACCCGTGGCGGGCCGCGGGCCGCTTGGCGAGGGTCGCAGGTTCGTTTCCACGCCAGGGCGATCGCCCGGGGCGAGCAGCCCGACTTGGCGCTCTGGGCCGTCAACAGCCGCACCCGCGACAGCCGCAAGCTGTTCGACGACCTGCGGGCGCAGTTCGGCCCCACCGTCGCCACCGCCCTGCGCGACGCCGCCAAGACCTACGCCGCCCGCCACGACCCTGGCGAGCTGGGCGGACGCGCGACGCGCAACGACCACTTCGCCTTGATCGGCTGGAACGCCATCGCGCTGGACGCGCCGGCGCGGCTGGAGGCGCTGTCGCCAGAAGATGCCCGACGCGCCCTGGCGGCGGTCCTCAAGTTCGACGCGCTTCCCGACTGGGCCCGCACTCTCGCGTCCCGGAATCCGGAGGTCTGGCGCGACATCACAGCGCCGTGCATCGCCGCCGAGCTGGCGACTCCCGACGAACCTGATCAGCCCATGTTTTCGCAGCACCTCAGCCGCGCCGGCCGGACTGCGGCCGACCTGCGCTCGCCGCTCGCCGACACGGCCCTTGCCGGCCTGATGGACAACCCGGCCACGGCTCCCGAGGACGTCGAGGCCGCGGCCGCCCTGGTCCTGGCCGACGCCAACCTGCACGAGGCGCTCCGAACCCTCGCGGCTCTGCGCTGCGCCGCGGCGTTGGCGGCGCGCGACGTCCGGGTGACCGCGCCCTGGCTTCGCGTTTGGCTCCACCTGGATCCGGGCACGGCCTGGGCGGGCGTCCGTGACGCGCTCACCGGGCCGTGGGCGGGCCAGGACACGCTGATGGTCGAACTGGCCGGGCAATTGGGCGGCCTTCAGCTCGGAGCCGAACCCCTCGAAGGGTATGTCGCGCCGGCTCCGCACCTGCTGGGCGAGATGGCCCGGGACCTCTTGCGGCATATCCGCCCCGCGGACGACCTGGAGCGCAATGGCGAGATCCGCGGCCGCCATAACGCTCAGGAGTTCCGCGACGGCGTACTGCGCCGGATCAGCACGATCCCGACGACCGCCGCGCGCGAGACCCTGGAGGCGCTGCGCGACGATCCCCTCTTCGAGCCTTGGCGTCACTACCTGGCGCGACTGCTGGACGAGCAGGTCGTCCTGGCCGCGGCGCCGCGGGCCTGGACGGCGCAGGAGCTCGCGCAGTTCGCCGGCGTCTGGACCACCCGGCCACGCACCGCCGCCGAGCTCAGCGCGCTCATCGCCCGGCAGATCACTGCGATACTCTCTGAACTCGGCGGGACGGACTTCGACCTTCGCGAGCTCTTCCGACATGCGAGGGAGCGCGAACTACGCGCCTATCTGGGCAAGGAATTGCAGGCCCGCTCGCAGGGCTGGTACGGGGTGACGCAGGAGCCGGTCACCAAGAACGAGAACCGCCGCGACCTGCGGATCGAGGCCCGCTCGGCACAAGGCGAGGTGGTGATCGTCGAGCTCAAGGTCGCGGGCGGGAGCTGGACCGGCGAAGAGCTCATCGACCACATCCAATCCCAGCTGGCGGACAAGTACCTGATCTCGCGGCGGGCCCGTTGCGGCCTCTATGTGGTCGTGGCCCTCGGCCGGAAATCCTGGCCCCTCGACGACGGTGCCACCGTCGACTTCGACGAGCTCACCCGGCGCCTGCATGCGCAGGCCGCGCGGGTCGCGGCGGCGCGCCGGGATATCGAAGCGCTCCAAGTGGTCACCCATCGGATTGAACTGCCTAATCCGGTGCGGTCCCGACGCAAGGCCACGAAACCCGCTTAGGTCGACCCGACTGGCGGCTTCGCGGGCCGGTGCTGCCGCAGCAGCGCGTCGAGCCGACCGCCGACCTGCATCAGGGCGGTCAGGACCTTCATATACCGCTCGACCGCCGCATAAAACTCGATCGCCACCGCGATCACCTCGGCCTCGCGCAGGTCGCGGATCGCCCGATACTGCTCGAGGGCGTCCGGATTGCGGTGCGCGATGGCGTTGTTGCGGACCACAGAGAACCGGTGGCGCGTCTGGGCCTGCACGGCCCGCAAGTCGCGCAGCGCGGCCACGGCCTCCGCCCGGAGTTCATCCGACACATCGATAGCGTCGAGGGCGTTGCGGAACGCGCGGCCGGACACCTTGTCGGCATCCCATTCGTAGATCGTCAGCAGGATGATCCGGGCGTTGAGCTTGCGGGTCCAGGCGTCGGGGTGGGTGAGCGCATCGATCTTCAGGGCCTGGATGTCGCGCTCTGCCAGCAGCAGGTAGAGCGCGATGTTGAACAGCACCGACACCGCGGGAAAGTCCCCGTCCTCGAAGGCTTCGGCATATCGCCGCGCCGAGGTGAAGGCCTGGTCGAGCGCGAGACGGCGCGCCCGCTCGCGAGGCGGCAGGCGCCAGCGCATGTAGGCCCGCGCCCACCGCTGCCCGACGGGCCCGACCTTCCTCTGCACCCAGCGCTGGACGATGGGCGCCGGCTGCTGCAGCAGGTATCGCCGCGGCCGCAGCCTTGCTCTTTCCGCCATCGACCCATCCCCGCGACCAACCTCGGCAGCACAATGTCGGAGACAGAGCCCGAGGGCGACACCTCGAGCCTCGACAAAGCCATTCCCCGCGCCCTGTTCGGCGCGCCCGTCGACGTCTATCCCGCTCTGGTCCTGAAGGAGACTCGGCTCAGCTTCCATCCCAACGGCAGCACGCCGGAGCTCATGCCGTTCGGCGCCCCGCGCTTCTGGCTCTTCATCACCGCACAGATCACAGCCGAGTCCGCCTGCTTCCTCGCCGCCAATGGCATCACCTCGGCGCCAGGTGTCGCGCCGAGACAGGACAAGGTGCCGATTGACGCCCTGGCCGACTGGATCGGTTACTGGCTCCAACCCTAGGGCCAAATAGGCCCTACCTCATCGAGAGCGGCCGCAAGGTCTTCGACGTACCCGCGGAGCACAGGATCAAGTTCAAGAAAGGCCTCCCGCAGGCGGACCGCATGCTGCGGATCAGAGTCGTCGCCGCCGGCGATGAGGATCCTGATCAAGGCGGTCCGCATCCGGCCGCCGTCCCCGGTCTTCGACAGGGCCTTGACGTCGCCGACCGCGACTTCGGTCATGTAGTTCCGGAATTTCTCTGGGAGATCGTCGCTGGCCAGGACCGCGCGCAGCGACCGCGCAAGGGAGAAGGCCGCCATTTTCGGAATCCGGCCATCGTCAAGATCCAGGCCCGCGGAGACCTGGCGATGCCGCGACCCTGCCGGCAGGTTCTCGATCAGAGCCACCCAGTCGCCGACCGCATTGAAGGCGTCGTAAATTAGACGACATCCGAAGGTGGGAAACTCGGCCTCCGCGTCGACACCCTCCGCCTCGGGATCGTAGGCCTTGGCCAATTCTTCGACGACCATCTCCAGATAGGTGAGCCACATGTGATACTCGTGGTCCTGGAAGGCGGCTTCCTTCACCATGATGTCGAAGAACAGGATTCCGGCATGGACGGGGTCGCGCCACCGATCCTTGTCGTAGTCGTCGTGCGTCCGATTCAGGCGCTTGCGGTACGTGTCGTCCGCGCCGGGTCGCAGGATCCTGAGCAGGTGGTTGCCGACCGGCCGCCACACGTACAACTGGTCTGCCAAGACGATGTCGGCGAACAGCGTGTGCAGCAGCGGATTGGTGTCGGGGATCGCGTAGCGGCGCAGGCCGCTCAGGTTCAGGTTCCGCTCGAGCTCGACATAGAGCGCGCTGCCGGGCCGGGAGATCAGCCCTTCGAGAAAGGCGTCGGAGAACTCGAAACGCGCCCGGATCGGTACGCGCAGGAGCGCCAATCCGAACCCGGGCCGCATCTCAACCAGAAAGCGCTGGAGGTCCGGATCGCCATAGAGCACCCGCACCACGTCACCGGCCGCGTCCTCCGCCCGGATCTGGGCGGGGACAATCCGCGCGAGCCAGGCCAACCGTCGCTTAAGCGCGCCGACGGCCGCCGTGGCGGGCGAGCCCGTCCCCTTGTCGCCCTTCAGGATGGCGGCCCACCCGCCCGGCATCCCGCGCCATCCCGCGATGCGATCGTGCAGGCGCTGGAGCGCCAAGCCGCGGTCGGCCGCCCTGCCGAGCAAGGGCAGGTAGGGAGCCGAGAAGGCAGTGAGCTCGCCGAACCGGCGCGCCTGCGCCAGCTCGTCCACGACGCGGCGAAGCATGGAAAGGTCTCTGGGCGAAGGCCGCGCTAACCCGTGGATCAATCCAGCGACGAGGATCCAGATCAACACCACCAGGAACGCCACCGCGGACGGCTTCAGCGGACTGGCCGGATAAAATGTCAGCGCAGCACAGACGCGCTCGGACGCCAAGCGGCAGGGCTGGTTCAGGAGGTCGAAGAATTCCAGATAGAGGACGAAGCCCATAACCGGCACGCCGACGAGGACCTGGGCGAGCAGTCCGACCCGCAGGCGCAGGCGCGCCACCGGGCTCATCACGGCGACCACCGCCGCGAGCAGGCCGAAGAGGGTGAGAAGCCCGTCGAGGGTCATCCGGGCCACCGTCCATCTATGCACGGACGCAGTCGGGCCTTTGTCGGTCGCCGCGCGAAGGGTTCCCAGACCACGCCCGGGGGTGGGAGCGGCCTCAGGCTGGCTCGGCGGCTTAAATGTGAGGGTTCGCGTGGGCGATACACATCAATCATGCGCCCAGCTTAAGCTTCACCACGCGAACCCGAGAGTCTCCTTGGACTCTGCCGCGGATAGATGCCGGCGTTCCCACGCGCGGGGCGAGGCTCGACGGGTCACCTCAGCGTCCTCCATGCGTCAGAGGGCGGCCTCCCACATTCGATTCTGCCTGGCGAGCTGCACCCCGTCTCCTAGACCGGGCCGTCGCAACTTCCCCCATGAGTCAGCAGCGGGACAGCCCTGTCGCGAAAACGCTCGCTAGTCGGCCCCGCCGCTTGCGACAAGCTCCTTCCCCTCACCACGCGATAGCAGGGTCCGAAATTCTGTCGCACGATCAAGCGAGCGAGTTTTGCGGACGACGACAGCGCCGCCTCGGCCTGGCAGTTTCGGCTCTATAAAGCCTGCCGGAGCGAGCTTGCGCGAAGCGCGCGATAGAGCGTCGAGCGGCCGACATTGAGCGACCGGGCCACCATGGTGGGGCTTTCCCCGCCTTCGACCAGGAGTTTGGCGTGGGCGACCTGCGCGGGGCTTAGGCGGGGAAGTCGCCCTAGGTGGACTCCTCTCGATCGCGCGGCCGCCATGCCGGCTCGCGTGCGCTCCACGATCAGCGAGCGCTCGAACTCCGCCAGCGCCCCCATGATGTGAAACACCAGGCGCCCGCCCGCCGTCGTTGTATCGATGCTTTCCGACAGCGACTGAAAGCCGACGTCCCGATCGCCCAGCTCTTGGACGATGCTGATCAGGTGCGGCAACGAGCGCCCGAGACGGTCGAGGCGCCAGACAACCAAGGTGTCCCCGCCCCCTAATGAGGCCAACGCGGCTTCCAGCCCGGGACGTTTGACCGCGAGACCGGACACCCGGTCTTCGTGAATCTGGTCAACGCCGGCGGCCCGGAGCGCGCGGTGCTGGAGGTCGAGGTTCTGCTCCTCGGTCGACACCCTGGCGTAGCCGATTTTCATACCTGATTTTGATACGCCCTTTCGGGACGCTCAAGTCACTGAAAAGTCTGCGCCCGAAATGGCGTCCCACAAGGGACCCCCTGTGATCCTCAAATGCGCCCACAAGGTCAGAAACGTGGCCGCCATACCCCTGCGGTGACCGCGTACCTCCAACGTTTGCGCAGATCCTCCGGCCAAAGCCATCCGCGATGGACACAGGCTATACCGTCGTCACGACGCCTCGACCGGATGTGGCGCTCGGGTCTCGTCCTTTCGATCCCGAAACCAACCGATCTGGCTGAAACGCCCATCCGCGCGAAGCGCCTTATTTAGCTGCGTCAGAAACTCTTCGAAGCTGGGCTGCAGGCGCCATATCCGCCACGTCATGTCCTGCGTGGTGAGGTAGCAGTCATGCTCTTCTATCCGAGTGATCTGCAGCCAGAAGCGCCGGCCATTTGCGCGAACATCGAGCTCCCAGCCGTGCTCGCCCGCATGGATCGGAGCCGACACGTCGTAGCCGAGAGATGCAAGCATCGCTGCGATCGCCTCAGTCACGCTTCGACCGGGGAACTCCACGAAGTCGATCTCGTCTTCGATGGCGTCATAGGGAAGTTCGGTCCGGAACTCTGCCCACTGCCTGACGCTCACCAGGATTCCTCCTCGTCCATCATTCCGTGCGCAACCGCGCCGGCGCCGCCTCCCAGACCCACTACGCGCGCCTTCAGCGGGGCCGGACTACCGTGCCAAATCCGCCCCGCCATGCCGTATTTCTTCAGCCCGAGATCTGCGCCACTCCATCTGCCGCCGCCAACCCTTGCAGGAAATCCAGTTCCCTTGAATTCGGGGTCGACCTTGTAGTGAAGCTCGTACATGTCACCTCGGGTGATGCCCTCCGGCTTTAGGCGATTGAAGACGCTCTCGCTGTAGCTGCGCGGGAGGCCCGCTCGCCGCGGGCCGAAGTGGTGGCCCATGCCGCGTTTCGGGTAAGGCTCCGCCAAATGAGCCGCCTCAGCAGGCGTGAACCCCTGCGCCAGATACTTCTCTGCCTTGGAAGCCTTGGAAACCGCCCCGAGGCCCTTCACGCTCTTGGCGAGGGGCCCGCCAACCGCGAATGATCCCACGTCGAACGCAAGTTCCCCTTGGTTCATGCCGATGTTCAGCCGGCGTTGAACTTCCTCGCTCACCGTTCGCGCCGCAGGAGTTGCGGTAGGATCCAGATCCACCCGCATCTGATGCGCCTTGTCGCGCACGTCGCGGATGACGATTTGGGGGTCAGCGACGCCCCTTCGCACATAGTCCACACCCTGAGACGCAGCTCCGAGCAGTTGTCCAGCCGCCGATTGGCCAGGCGGGCTCACCAACACGTCCAATGGATTTGTCAGACGCTGGAGGAATACCGCGCCTTCGGCGAGACCCTCCACAGCAAGGACGCCGCCCCGCACGACGCCCGCAGCGTTCCCGACCTTCTCTGCTAGGTCTCCGGCGACCGCCTTCACCACAGGATTGCGATTCAGATCGACCTTGACCCTCGGCGCCTGACCGCCGCCTGCGGTGCGCGGCGGGCGGGCCGGCTGGGGAGACCGCCTGACGACCGGCTTGCGATCATCGAGCAGCTTCGCTCCGAAGCGATTGACCTCCTCCTGGGTACGAAGAACTAGATCCGTTCCGGACCTCAGAGCATCGCCATAAGCCTTGTGTGCGGCCGCCTCCGCCTCACGGCCGAGCTTCGCGACCTCCCGCGTACGGCGGTCATAAAAGTCCGCCATCGTTTCGAGCACGCCGCTGCGCGCCGGCCGATAACCAGCCATCCTGCCTCGCCTTTCCTGTTGAGAACGCCACCTAGCGCCCAGCGAGCGCGCCACCGGCATCAGATGACGAGCATCTCACACGGCTCAGCTTAAGTCAAGAACAAAACACGAACATTGAGCTCGGCCGATGCTGGCTTGCGAGCGCTTGTCGCCGAGGGCGAGCGGCGCTGCCGGCCTCATAAGACCTACCGCTCGCCGCTCCCCTCCGGGACGGACGCGCGGACTCTACCTCACGGCGTTCGAGCTGATAATTGGGTCCGCTTGCCGGGTGCGCCGGCGCCGTGCTCGTCCCCGGGCCTTGGCAGTGTCTGACTCAAAACGGATGTCGAATCCCAGGCGCAGAAATTTGAGATCGTTCCAGATGGATTTTGGAGTCAGTTCCCGGGTTTTGAGTCAGCGACGCCACGGACGGGAGTCGCTGAATTTGGAGTCCGCGACAGTTGTTGTCGCTGACTCAATATCGCGAGACTCGCGCCGATTTTCCGCAGGTTCCCCTCTCGTTCCCCGATCCGGCTCGATTCTGACTCCAAACCTCGGCACTCGATCGACCGCCCACCGCTAGAAGACGTAGCCCCCGATCGCGCCTGCTGCGGCGGCGTACGTCCAGCCTTAGCGCGCCCACGAGAGATCGACGTTCGAACAGAGCTCCCTCGAACCGGTTCATTAGCGCCGTTGGGCCGGCGTCGCGCGTGAGCGTGCCAAGTCCATCGACGATGTCCCTGATGGCGAAGCGTATTCGATGCTGAAGGGGCGCACCTTCTTCGCGAGCCCAGCTGTACGTTCCAAGCCTCTCATTGTGAACCGCAGCGGAATCTTCATTCGGCGTGACATATTTGAACAACGAGAGATTCCCACACCGATCGGCGCTTTCAAGCCAAGTTGGGTATGGCTCGAAGAAGGGGGTTGCTAGCATCCGTGCTCCTCACCTCCGGCCGTGGGCCAGGCCATCATCACGCCGGCGCCATCTCCGGCGAGCGTCCTGACTCAATATCCAAACGAAAACCCAGTCGGGCGATTTGGGATCAAGTGAGCCCACTTTTGGAGTCCTCGACCGGGTTCGGAGTCGGGCTTCTCTGAAAATCCGGTCGGATCATTTGGAGTCCACGACATCTGTTGTCGCCCGGACATGGGGCGCGCCCCCTCCTCCACTTCTTGAGCCAGGCACGCGGGGCACACGCCCCACGCGTCCGGGGTGCAGGCCCTGGCGCGAAGGGATGCGCGAGCAGGTCCGCCGAGATGGTCGCCACCAACGCTGAGACCGACAGGTCCATGGCCGCCGCTATGGGTTTAAGATTAGCCACATCCCCGCGGTCGGCGGTCGACACTCTGACCAACTTCCGCGCGTCGGCGCCGCACCGCCTCCGCCTCCGCCAAATCAGCCGATAGACACTCCTCCTTGTCGACGACAGCGACCGCAGAGCGCTCGAGGAGCGAAGGCAATCGACCGAGATTTCGCCCGGAGTGCCGCTCGAGCATCAGTTCGCGGTCAACTTCGGTCGGCTTGCGAAGCGACATGTAAGCCAGGCGCTAGAAGACGACGTCGAGAGGCCAACGGTCCTGACCTCCCCGCGACCTCAGACGTGCGCGAATGCCGCGACGAGTGTGTCGAACCATGACATCGCCGCCGTCTTCGATCCTCTGGACTAGGGGCTGCGGGCCGGACGGGTGAAGCGCTCGCCTGCCGTTTCGTTGGCCGCAGAATGAAATCGGAAAAAATCCTGCGTTCGCCATCGCCGTCGCGTCCGATTGACACGACCCGCAGTGCGCGTCAGTCGGCCACGATGCACTCACGCAGCCAGTCGGCGACGGTCGTCGCGCCGAGGCGCGCGTTCGGGCCGGCGGTGAGCGAGCGTTCCTCGAGCGTCGTGCCGAAGTAGGGCTCGGCGGCATCGCCGACCACGACGCGGGGATCGCCCTTGGCGCTGAGGTACTCCTCGGCGAAGCGGGGGATGGCGATCGCTTCAGGTCCGGCGATCTCGATCGTCCCGTTGGCCGGCGCGCCCAGCGTCACCTCGGCCAGCGCAGCGACCACTTCGTCGGGCACGATCGGCTGCATCATCGCCGTGGGCAGGTGGATCTGGCCGTTGCGGGCGCCGGCCTGGATGATGCCGGCGATGAACGGCATGAACTGGGTGGAGCGGACGATCGTGTATGGGATCGAGGAGCCCCTGATCAGCGTCTCCTGGGCGACCTTGGCGCGCAGGTAGCCGCTGGAGGGCAGGCGATCCGCGCCGACGATCGAGAGGGCCACGTGGTGACGGACACCGGCGGCCGCCTCGGCGCTCAAAAGGTTGCGGCCGGCCGTCTCGAAGAAGGCGATCGCCGCCTCGTCGAAGGTCGGTGAATTGGTCAGGTCGACCACCACCTGTGCGCCGACGAGCGTCTCGGGAAGGCCTGCGCCGGTCAGGAGGTTGACGCCGGTTTCGAGCGCGGCGGGGATGGCTTCATGGCCCTGGCGCTTCAGGCTTGCGACGAGCAGCGAGCCGATGTGGCCGGTGCCACCGATGACGACGATCTTCATGTTCAGGCCTCCTGGCTGGTGAGTTCGCCAACGGTAGGCGTGGCTCGGCGGCGGCCCCATCGCACGAGGGGATGGCGGAGGCCGGCCGAGGCCCATTCGGCCGGGTCGAGCAGCCCTGCGACCGGTCGAACTGGCCTGGGTCGAGGGATGTCGCGGCCACACCGTCGGTATGGACAAGCTGCTGGCGCAGGCGCCCTAAACAGCGGCCCGCCTATACCAAAGGATTAGGCGGAGAGGCCCTGCGCGCAGCCTCGCTCAACCACCGCAATCACGAATTGTGTCGGGCGCTCGCCAGCCGTTGGACAGATTAACGCGGACGTGTCAGGGTCGCGTTATTATGACGCATCTCTCCCCCGTGCAGCTAGCCGCCAGCGATCCCGAGGCTCGCGGCGTCAGCCTCTACGGTTCGTCTGTCGAGTACGCGCTGCATTGCCTGCTCTGGCTAGCGCCCGGACGCGCGACTCCCGCCAGCAGCCGCGACCTTGCGGACCTGACCGGCGTCTCCCCGGCTCTTGTCGCGAAGATCCTTCCGAAGCTCGAGAAGGCCGGCATCCTGGAGGCGCTGGGCGGTATCGCCGGCGGCTATCGGCTGGCGAAGCCCGCCGGCGAGATCAGCGTGCTCGACATCGTCGAGGCGGTGGACGGCGGCAAGCGCCTTTTCGACTGCAAGGAGGTGCGGTTGAAGTGCCCGCTGTTCGGCGCCGATCCGCCCACATGGGCCAGCCAGGGCCTGTGCACCATCCATGCCGTCATGCTCCGCGCGGAGAAGTCCATGCGCCGGGAGATGGCCCAGACGACCCTGCTCGACATCTCGAACGCGGTGGGCGTGAAGGCCCCCGACACCTTCGGTGCGGAGATCGGGGGGTGGCTCGACGACCGCGTGGCGGCGCGGGAGCACGCCCGTGTGTCCGCCATAAGGAACAGCGCGCAGAGGCGATATCAGGAGGGCTGAAGATGGCGCATTCCAACGCTCTGGCCACATCCATCCGTCCCGAAGCCTGGGAGCGGGTGCGGTCGCCGACGGCCCTCGGGCCGGGCGCGAGAGCCGAGGTGACCGCCGTCGACGCCCAGCCGCTGGTGATCGTCGTGGACGACGACGACGCGGTTCGCGAGGCCATCTGCGACCTCCTGGAGTCGGTCGACATCGAGGCGGCCGGATTCGCCTCGGCCCGCGAACTGCTGGACACCAACGTCATGGATCGACCGGGCTGCATGATCCTGGACGTCCGCATGCCCGGCCTCAGTGGCCTGGACTTCCAATCGCAGCTCGCGGCCAGCGGAATCCCTGCCTCAATTATATTCCTGACCGGCCACGGGGACATCCCGATGACCGTGCAGGCGATGAAGTCGGGCGCCGTGGAGTTCCTGACCAAGCCGGTCCGCGACCAGACCCTGCTCGACGCCGTGAACCGGGCCATCGCGACGGATCGGGCTCAGCGCGGCGAGGCGCTGGTCGCGCGCCGCAACGCCGCCCTCTACGGGTCGCTGACCCCGCGGGAGCGAGAGGTCATGCGCGCTGTGGTGGCCGGGGCGCTCAACAAGCAGATCGCCTACGACCTCGGGATCACCGAGATCACCGTAAAGCTGCATCGCAGCAGCGTGATGAAGAAGATGCAGGCGCCGTTCGTCGCGCACTTGGTTCGGGCGTGGCAAACGCTACCGGGTCATATCCGCGATGCGATGCGCCCCTAAACCTTTGTATGAATGTGATTTTGTCGAGATCCGGCCGATGCAGCCCTGGACTCACGCGCTTGTGCTGCTAAAGGACGACCGGATTGTCTGCCTCCTCTATGATCGCCATCGTCGAGGACGACGTGGCGATGCGCGAAGCCCTTGCCGACCTGATGGAAGTCTTCGGGTTCGAGGCGCGCGCATTCGACAGCGGCGAAGCATTCCTCAGCGTCCATGCGCCCGGCCTGTTCGGCTGTCTCATCACGGATCTGAACCTGAAGGGCGAGAGCGGCTTGCAGCTGCAACGGCGTCTTCGCGCCGTGGAGCCCTCGCTGCCGGTGATCGTCATATCCGCCCAGCCGGACTCGAGCGCGCGCGCGATGGCGCTGGCCTCCGGGGCCCTCGCCTACCTCACGAAACCTATCAACGACCAGGTGCTCCTCGCGCACCTGACCCAGGCGCTCGGCCGAAATACGCCCCGCGCCTGAGCCGCCTGCAGTAGAGGGTGGCGCCGATGCCCCTGCGACCGCTCACGCCCGAGGCGTCACAGGGTCGGCCTGCCGCGGCCTACTGGCAGTTCGACCTGACGGACGCCTGGGAGCTGCTGGACGCCAGCGTGACGCGCGGCGGACCGGGCTGGGCCAAGGACGGGCTCGAGCGGTTCCTAGCCCGCGTCCGCATCGTCGGCATCAGCGAAGCGGCCCTGCTGCTCTTCGACCTGCCGTGGGACCGCGCGGGCGTCATGGGGCGGCCGCTCGGCAGTCTCTGGCCGGAAGCGGGCCTAGCCACCCTCTCCGACCTTCTCGCGTCGCTGGCGAAGGCGCAGACGGACACCGTTCTAACGCGGCAGATCGACGACATGGGGCACCTGGCCGACGTAGTCCTGATGGGCTGGCGGCCCGCTGAGGCGGCCGGTCCGGGACTGGCGATCGTCTCGATCCAGGCGACGCTCGACACCGGCGCAGCGCTGCTGGCCGTCGGCGCCGGTCCGGCCCGGCCTCGCAGCCTGATCTCCTCGCTTCCGGTGCCGCTCTGGGACGTCGATGCACGGGCGGCGGGGCGCGTCTTCGAGCGGCTGCGCGCCGACGGGGTGAGCGACCTCGACGACTACCTGAGCCGCCGTCCGGACCTCATCGACATCGCCTGCGAGATCGTCGTGGTGACCGACGCCAACCGCGACGCCCTCGCCTTGATGGGCGCTGCCGACGTGTCCGAGCTCCAACGCCCGGTCAGCTACCTGTTCGCGCTGGCGCGCGACGCGGCCCGCCGGATCATGCTCGCCCACTTCGCCGGCGAGCGAAATCACGTCGAGCAGGCCAAGATCCGCACGCTGGACGGTCGGGTGCGCGACGTCCTCCTGCTGGTCACCTTCCCGGTGCCGGGCGAACAGCTCGACACCACCCTCATCATGATGATCGACAACACCGACGCCCTGGAGGCGGAAGCGCGGCTGCGCCAGATTCAGGCGGACTTCTCGCATGCCGCCCGGCTGTCCACTCTGGGCCAGATGACCGCGTCCATCGCCCACGAGATCAAGCAGCCGTTGTCAGCCATCCTGACCAACGCTGAGACCAGCCTGCGCTGGCTCGCCAAGGACGATCCCAACCTGCCCAAGGTCACCCAGCTCGCCGAGCGGATCGCGGCTGGCGCGCAGCGGGCGAGCGACATCATCGCGCGCATCCAGGACATGGCCGGCAAACGCCAGCCGCGACATGCCCCGCTGGACCTGAACGAGGTTGTCTTGGAGTCCGTCGACTTCGTACGCCATGACAGCTCGGAGAAGTCGATCCGGATCAGCCTGGACCCGGCCGATGAGCAGCTGGCGACCGTCGGCGAGCGCATCCAGCTGCAGCAGGTGGTGGTGAACCTCCTCATTAACGCCGCGCAGGCGCTGGAAGGCGTGGCCCCGGCGGCGCGGGAAATCCAGGTGACGACCAGCCGGGAGGAGCCCGGATCGGTCGCGTTCTCGATCCGCGACACAGGGCCGGGGATTCCGCCGGACGACCTCGACCGCATCTTCGGCGGCTTCTTCAGCACCAAGGCCGGCGGGATGGGCATCGGCCTGACGATCTGCCAGTCGATCGTCGCGGCGCACGGCGGGACGATCACCGCCACCAGCCCGTCGGGCGGCGGAGCGCAATTCCGTGTGGTCTTGCCCGCACGACCCCAGGCCTGACGCGCCCGACGATCGGCGCGACCCTATACGAGGGTATGGCTGGCCCTCGCCTTCTCGGCCAATCGACCAGCGGACAGCGCGCGCTTAGCCTTCATCTCAGCCCGCTCCGGCAGGTCGCCGGGCGGCCGATGGGAGATGCGCCATGCAGGCCAAGATCATCGACGTCGACGACATCCCGCAGGATGGCGCCCCGACGGCCGCCAGCGTCGTCCATGACCTGGGCAGCCTGATCCAGATCGCCTTCACGACAGCCGCCGAAGGCGCCGGGCTTGGCCCGCCGATGGTCCTCCGCTTCGCCTGCGCCGCCGGCGGCCGCGCCGAGATCCGCAGCACGCCCGGGGAAGGCACAATCGTCACCCTGCGCCTGCCCGGCGCCCCCGTCGCCAAGGCGGCCTGGTCATGACCGGCGCCCGGCCCGACGCCTGGAAGGCCGCCGTGCTCGACCGCCTGCCGCAAGCTGACGCGCTGCAGGGCGTCGAGCGCGAGACGATGGACTACGACGTCGTGATCGTCGGGGCCGGTCCGGCCGGCCTCGCCGCAGCTATACGACTGAAACAGCGCGCGCAGGCCGGCGGCCGCGACCTCTCTGTGGCGGTGCTCGAAAAGGCGGCCGAAATCGGCGGCCACAGCATCGCTGGTGCGGTGATCGACCCGCATGCCCTCGCCGAACTCTTCCCGGACTGGCAGGGGCGCGGCGCGCCGCTGACCACGGCGGTGACGCACGACCGGTTCCAACTGCTGCTGGGCGCGCGAACCGCCGTGCCGCTGCCGATGTTCGCCCTCCCGCCGCTGATGCATAACCAGGGCTGCTACGTCGCGTCACTCGCGGACCTGGTCCGCTGGCTGGGACGCCAGGCCGAGGCGCTCGGCGTCGAGCTCTATCCCGGCATGGCCGCCAGCCAGGTGGTCTGGGACGAGCCCTCCGGTCGTGTGAAGGGCGTGGTGGCAGGTGTCTTCGGCATCGGCCGCGACGGCGCCCGCACGCCGGCCTTCCAGCCGGGGATCGCGCTGCACGGCAAGTATGTGCTGATCGCCGAGGGCGCCCGCGGCGCGCTCGCCAAGTCCATCATGGCGCGGCACGACCTCGCCCGTGACGCCGACCCTCAGGTCTTCGGGCTCGGCGTCAAGGAGCTGTGGCAGGTGCCCGCCGAGCGGCATCGGCCCGGGTACGTCGAGCACACCGTCGGCTGGCCGCTCGACAATTCCACGACCGGCGGGAGCTTTCTCTACCACTTCGGCGACCGCTACGTGTCGGTCGGCTACGTAGTGCATCTCGACTACCGCAACCCGTTCCTCTCTCCCTTCGACGAGTTCCAGCGGTTCAAGCACCATCCGGCGGCCGCCGCCCACTTGCAGGGCGGAACCCGGATCGCCTATGGCGCGCGGGCGATTACCGAAGGTGGCCTACAATCCGTGCCGAAGCTGGCGTTTCCCGGCGGCGCACTGATCGGCTGCTCGGCCGGCTTCGTGAACGTGCCGCGCATCAAGGGCAGCCACACCGCCGTCAAGAGCGGCATGCTCGCCGCCGACGCGGCCTTCGACGCCATCGCCGCGGGCCGGGCCGGCGACACGCTGACGTCCTACCAGGCGGCCTATCAGGCCAGCTGGGTCCACGCCGAGCTGCGGCGGGTGCGAAACGCGCGGCCGCTCCTCGGCCTTGGAACCCTCCTGGGCGGCGCGCTGGGCGTATTCGACATGTGGTTCCAGACCCTGTTCGGCGGCGCTTCGCTATTCGGAACCCTACGCCATCGCGAGACCGACGCAGCAGCCACCGAGCCAGCGAGGAGACACCGGCCGATTCCCTACCCGAAGCCGGACGGCAAGCTGTCGTTCGACAAGCCCTCGTCGGTCTACCTGTCGAACACCAACCACGCGGAAGACCAGCCCATCCACCTGCGGCTGCTGGATCCCGCGGTCCCGCTGGGGGTGAACCTGCCGGAATACGGCGAGCCGGCGAGGCTCTACTGCCCCGCCGGGGTCTACGAGGTGCTCTACGACGAGAACGGGCGCAATCCTCGTTTCCAGATCAACGCGCAGAACTGCGTCCACTGCAAAACCTGTGACATCAAGGATCCATCGCAGAACATTGTTTGGACGCCTCCCGAGGGTGGCGGCGGGCCGAACTACCCCAACATGTAGCCGAAGCGCCGCCCCGCGAGCCCGAGCAGCGCACATCACCGCCGCGCTGGCCAAGACCCTGCTGCAGACGAGCATCGTGCCGACAGAGGTGTCCGTCCATCCGCACGAGTGCGGCGCGCTGCCCCCGACGGCGCGGACGCGCGCATGATCGCCACCGGCGCGCAGCGCAGCGACGGGGCGCAGCTTCAACATCGCCGTCGCCTTCGAGGCCGGGCCGCAGGGTGGCCGGGCGATTACCCAAAGCGCGTTACACCACTTCGCCGACTGCAACTGGGACCTCCGCGCCGGCGGCTCGAGCTTCGTTGCCGCCCAAAGGCGAGGGCCTGGCCAGGAACCCGGACACCATGGCGGGCACACTTCACTACGTCCCCAACCTGGCCAGCTGGCTGGGACGGCGGGCGGCGTGGGTTCGCAAGCCTGTCCGACAAAGGAGAGCCGGCGCGACCAGGCCGCGCCGGCTCAGTCCGCGTGAGGATCAGGTCCTAGGCCGCCTGCGCCGCCATGAGCGGGACGCCCTCATCGCGCAACGCGCGCTGGACCGTCGGCCGGTTCTCCAGGCGAACCAGCAGGGCGCGGAGCGCCGGCGGGAGCTCGACCTGGAAGCGCAAGGCCCAGCGCAGGATGACGAACAGATAGAAGTCGGCGACGCTCGGGCTGGCGCCGAACAGGTAGTCGCCGACGAGCGTGCTTGCGACATACCTCAGCTTCACTGCGATGGCCTCGCGCGCCGTGGCCTTCTCCGCCTCCGGCGCCGGATGCCACATCACCTTGAAGGCGCCGTGCAGTTCGGTGGAGACATAGGTCAGCGCCTCGAGCGCCCGGGTGCGGCCCAACGGGCCGGGCACGGTCAGGTGAGGCGCCTGCGAGGCGATCCAGTCGAGGACGGCTACGTTCTCGGTAAGCAGCTCACCGGTGTCCAGCACCAGCGCCGGCACGTAACCCTTGGGGCTCACGTCGTTGAAGTCGCGACCCGACGCCGTCTGCTTGGTTTTCAGGTCGACGCGCTCGATCTCGAATGCGAAGCCGGACTCCTCGAGGGCGATGTGATCAGCCAGGCTGCAGGCCCAAGGGGCGTAGTAGAGTTTCATGACGATCCGTTCCTAGCTCAGGGGAGTGAAGCGGCGGGCGCCGCGGGCGGAGCGATCGGGCGTTCGGCCGGCGGATGCTGGCGCACCCAGCGGCGAAGCCAGGCGTCGAAGTCCGTGTAGCCGAAGCGCAGGACGTCGCCCGCCATCAGGGTCTCGTCCGAGAGACGCGTGCCGAAGTACGGCGCCTCGGGGTCGGTCAAAACAGGGCGCTGGTCGCCGGTCGCGGCCATGAAGGCGGATACGATGGCGTCGAGCCGGAAGGAGTCCGGGCCGGCCAGCTCGACCGTGGCGCCCAGCGGCTCGGCCGTCACCAGCTTCGAAAGGGCGATCGCCACATCGTCGGCCGCCACCGGTTGCACCCGCGCGGGGGCCAGGCGGACCTCGCGGCCGCCTTCGCTGGCGTTCGCGATCTCGCCCAGGAACTCGAAGAACTGGGTGGCCCGCAGGATGGTATGGGGCACAGCGGAGGACCGCACCTTCTGCTCCTGGGCATGCTTGGCCCGGAAATAGCCGTTGGCGGTCAGCCGCTCGGCGCCGACGATCGACAGTGCGATATGCTGGCGCACCCCAGCGGCCGCTTCCGCCGCCAGGAGGTTGGCCGTCGCCGTCTCGAAGAACCCGTCAGCGTCGTCCGCAAACGACGGCGAGTTCATCACGTCGACCACGACGTCGGCGCCGGCCAGGGCGGCCCGAAGCCCCGCGCCGGTGAAGGCGTCGACGCCACTGCGCCGCGACGCGGCTACGACCTCCATGTCCTGGTCGCCGAGGATTTCCACAAGGCTGGCGCCCACGCGGCCAAAGCCGCCCATGACCACGACTTTCATGCGGGGGATCCCATGTGCTGGGGTTGCGCCGCACGGGCGCGCGGCTGGAGCGAATCGCGCAGCCAGTCCTCGAACCGGAGAGCAGCGATCCGGGCTTCGCCCCCGGGCAGCAGCGCGGTGTCGCTGAGCTCGGCGCCGAAGTAGGGCGCGCGCGGATCGGTGATGACCCGGCGCGTGTCCTCGTAGGCGGTCAGCACCTCGAGCGCGAGTTCGGGCAGCCGGAACCGCTCCGGCCCGGCAACCTCGACCATGCCGCTCAGCGGCTCGCCGGTGGCGACATCGGCCAGCGCCTCGGCGAGGTCCAGGCCGGAAATCGGCTGCGCCTGCGCGGGCGAGATCACCACGTCATCGCGCGATCCGTCCTGGACCACGCCGGCGATGAACTCGAAGAACTGGGTCGAGCGCAGGATGCTGAAGGGCAGACCGGAGTCGCGGACAATCTCCTCCTGCAGCTTCTTGGCGCGGAAGTAGCCGCTGGCCTGCAGGCGGTCCGTGCCCACGATCGACAGCACGACGTGGTGGCGCACGCCCGCGGCGCGACCCGCGGCGGCCAGGCGGCGTCCAGCCGCCTCGAAGAAGCGCAGCGCGGAATCGCTGTCGAGTTGGGGGGCGTTCGAGCAGTCGACGACCACGTCGGCGCCCTCGAACGCCCGGTCCAGGCCGCGGCCGGACACGGCGTCGACGCCGAACGTCGGCGAGGCCTCCAGGACGCGGTAGTCATCCTGCCGCAGATTGTAGACGAGCTTTTCGCCGACGCGGCCGCTGCCGCCGATGACCACGATCTTCATGTCCGTCGCCTCGATGCCTGGCGGGACCGCCAGTCCCCGAAGGCTAGGTCCGAGCGCGCCCTCCGGTCGATTGGGGTGAAGGACGAGGCCCTCCCATACCAAGGCATAGGCCAGCCCCTGCCGCGGTGGGCGCCGCGCGCCTGCGGCTAGCTCCAAGGCACGAATTGAGCCGCGCCGGGTCCCGATGAGAGCCTTTGACCCATGGCGCCCCGCGGCGCCGACCCCCGCGGCAAAGACGCCGCGGTCAACAGGAGCGAGACCGATGACCACCATCACGACCCGCGACGGCGCCCGGATCTTCTACAAGGACTGGGGCCCCAGGGACGCGCAGCCGATCGTCTTCCATCACGGCTGGCCTCTGAGCGCGGACGACTGGGACAACCAGATGATGTTCTTCCTGGCCCAGGGCTACCGTGTCATCGCCCACGACCGCCGCGGCCACGGCCGCTCCGACCAGACCGACGGCGGCAACGACATGGACACCTACGCCGCCGACGTCGCCCAGCTGGTCCGCGCGCTGGACCTCAGGAACGCGATCCACATCGGCCACTCGACCGGCGGCGGCGAGGTCACGCGCTACGTGGCCCGCGCCGAACCCGGCCGCGTCGCCAAGGCCGTGCTGATCGATGCGGTCCCGCCGGTGATGGTGAAGACGGACTCCAATCCGGGCGGCACGCCGCTCGAGGTGTTCGACGGCTACCGCGCCGCCCTGGCCGCCAACCGCGCCCAGCTCTACCTCGATATCCCCCGCGGCCCCTTCTACGGCTTCAACCGGCCGGGCGCGAAGGTGTCGGAAGGCCTGATCCACAACTGGTGGCGCCAGGGCATGATGGGCAGCGTCAAGGCGGGCTACGAGTGCATCAAGGCCTTCTCGGAAACCGACTTCACCGAGGACCTGAAGGCCATCGACGTCCCCGTGCTGGTGATCCACAGCGAGGACGACCAGATCGTGCCGTACGCGGACTCCGGCCCGCTCACGGTCAAGCTGCTGAAGAACGGCGTCCTCAAGACCTACAAGGACCTGCCGCACGGCCTGTGCCAGACGCACCCCGAGATCGTGAACGCCGATCTGCTGGACTTCATCAACGGTGACGCCGTCGGCGGCGCACGCGCGGCCTGACGCCTTCCCGCCCCCGCCATCCCACACCTGCCGAAAGGACAGAACCATGCAGAAAACGATGCTCGCGTTGGCCGCGCTCGCCGCCCTGGCGGCTACGCCGGCCCTCGCCCAGGAGCGCCCCGGCCAGGCGACCAGGCTGGCCGGCGCCCAGGACGCCAAGGTCACCCTGGTGTACCAGCATCCCATCCCCGGGGTCCCGGGCAAGAGCGTCAAGGGCGTGCTCGTCGAGTACGGCCCCGGCGGGCATTCCCCCTCCCACACCCATGCGAAGTCGGCGCTGATCTACGCCACGGTGATCGAGGGCGAGATCCGCAGCCAGGTGAATGGCGGGCCGGCGAAGACCTTCCACACCGGTGAGAACTGGACCGAGCTGCCCGGCGATCACCACGCCGTCAGCGCCAACGCGAGCCAGACCAAGCCGGCGAAGATCCTCGCGGTCTTCGTGGTCGACGACCAGGACCAGGTGCTGACCACCCCCGACAGTCACTGATCCCGAATTCCCTGACCCGAGGGGCCGCCGCGCCCCTCCGAACGGCGAGTGCGCACGATGAACCAAGTCAGCGTCGAACCCACCTTCGAGCGCGACCCGCGGCGCCTGCACGTGCTGTTCGGCGGTCACACGATCGCCGACAGCACGGGCGCGGTAGTCCTTCACCGGCCGGGCCAGCTTCCGGTCTGGTACTTCCCCCGCCAGGACGTCGAGATGTTCGTGCTCAATCCGACGACCAGGCGTGAAGTCCCGGATCTGGGCGGCCAGGCGACCTACTTCACGATCTACCGCGACGCGAGCGTGGTCGAGAACGCCGCCTGGTCGTTCGAGGACCCGCCGCCGCCGCTCCTGGCGATCGCAGGTCTCGTCGCGTTCGAACCCGCGCATTTCGACCTGGCGATCGACGGCCAGACGGCCGCCGCCTGGACGGCGGAACATGCCTCCACGCCGGACCCGATCCGCCCTGCTTCGACCGCCTTCGCGTCCGTCGGCGATCTCGCCGAGGCGCTTCGTCGGGCGGCGGCGGCGCACGACCGTCACGAAGCCCGCCTGGGCGCCGCCGATCCGGACTGGCCGCAGTGGTACGCGAGCTACCTGGCCGCGGAACAGGCCGGTCGGGCGCTTCCCGTCTGAGCCGACGATCCGGTCCCGTGGCGAGGTATTGAGTCAGCGACGCTTCCCTCAGGCCGCGCCCACCTCGATCAGCCGCCGCCCGGTGTCGATGATCGTCTCGCGGCCGGGCCGCGGCTTCCAGCCCAGCACGCGCTGCGCCTTCCCTGAATTGAAGGCATGCCTGCGGCCCAGCGTCGGCAGGATGCCGCTCAGCGCCGGGTCGCGTTTCGCCGCCAGTCGCACCACGAAGCTCGGCAGCACGCGTTTCGGCGCGCGTTCGGCGTACGGCGCAGGCAGTCCGTCGCGCAGCGCCTTGGCCATCTCGGCCATCCACATGTACTCGCCGCATGCGATGAAGCGCTCGCCGGCCGCCTTTGGGCTCGTCATGGCCAGCGCCTGCGCCACGGCCAGGTCGCGCACGTCCACCACGCTGAAACCCACCTTCGGCACGCCCGGCATCTTGCCGCTGAAGATCCGGCCCACAACCATCACCGAGCCCAGCGTGTCGCGGCTCAGCACCGGCCCGAAGATCGCGCTGGGCAGCACGGTCGTGAACTCCGTCTCGCCGCCATGCTCGGCCATGAAATCCCAAGCCGCCCGCTCGGCGACGATCTTCGAACGCCGGTACGCGGTGCTGTTCTGGTCGTTCACATCGGTCCAGACCGTCTCATCGTTGTTGCTGTCCGGCCCCTGCAGCGCCGAGGCGCAGGCCGCCGTCGACGAGGTCATGACCACCCGCTTCACGCCCGCCGCCACGGCCGCCTTCAGCACCCGCAGCGTCCCGTCCCGCGCCGGCGGGATCAGGGCCGCGTCGCTGCCGTCGCCCGCGTTGCCCAGCGGCGACGCCACGTGCAGGACGTAGTCGCAGCCCGCCATCGCCTCGGCCCAGCCGGCGTCGGCGTTCAGGTCTGCCCTGGCGAATTCGAGCCGCCCATCCGGATCGACCTGCGTCGCCACCGCGGCCCGCACGCGATCGGCCTTGGCCAGGTCGCGTACCGTCGTGCGCACCATGTAGCCCCGCCGCAGCAGCTCCACGATCTGCCAGCCGGCCACGAAGCCCGTCCCGCCAGTCACCAGCACCGTTTCCGCCATTCCCGCACTCCCTGTCGAAGGCGGAAGCTAAGCGCGCGCCGTTGATGTGATAATCGCCAGCAAATCGTTTGGCATCATGAAGTTTTCCGTACAATGGCCGGCCTGTCGCTCCAGGAACTGACCGCCCTCTCGGCCGTCGCCACGCGCCGGAGCTTCCGCGCCGCGGCAGCCGACCTGCGCGTTTCACCCTCCTCGCTCAGCCACCAGGTGGCCAGTGTGGAGCGACGCCTGGGCGTGCGCCTCTTCAACCGCACCACCCGCAGCGTCTCGCTGACCGAGGCCGGCGAGCATTTCCTGGCCCGCGTGAACCCGGCCCTGCGCGAGATCTCCGAAGCCGTGGAGACAGTGAACCGCTTCCGCGACACGCCGGCCGGCCTGCTTCGCCTGAACGCATCCGAGGGCGGCGCCGAGCGCATCCTGCCGACCGTCCTGAGCTTCATGACCGCCTATCCGGACATGCGCGTCGACCTCGCCGTGGACGGCCGCATGGTCGATATCGTGGCCGAGGGCTTCGACGCCGGCGTCCGGGGCGGCTCCGCCGTGCCGCAGGACATGGTCGCCCTGCCCTTCGGCGTGGCCGAGACCTTCATGATCGTCGGCAGTCCCGCCTACTTCCAGGCGCACGGCCGCCCCACTTCGCCGGCCGACCTCCTGCGTCACGCATGCATCCGGGTGCGCATGCCCAGCGGCGCGCTCCTGCCCTGGGATTTCGAGCGCCAGGGCGAGACGGTCAGCATCGAGCCGCCCGGCCGACTGATGGTGGGCAGCCCGGGGCTCGCGATCGAGGCCGCGGTGGCGGGCGCGGGCGTCGCCTATGTCATCGAGCGCGCCATGGCCGACGAATTGGCCACCGGCAAGCTGGTGCGCGTCCTGGACGACTGGACACCGCCCTTCCCCGGGGTGTCGCTCTACTATCCGAAGCAGCGCCTGCCTTCGGCCGGATTGGCCGCGTTCATCGCGCACTTCCGCGCCACGCGTCCTAGGGCCAGAGCCGGATGATCGCGACCGCGATGCCGGCCCAGAGGCCCAATGAAACCGCCGCGCCCAGCAGCAGGCCGTAGCCCGCGGGCAGCGGCCGGGCCGGTCGCGCCGACGCGGCGAAGGCGCGGATACGCGGAGAGACCAGGTCGCTCATGCGGGGCCTCCTCGGCCGGCGCCCTCCCGAGGCCCGGCTTCATGAGGAAATCTACGCAGATTCTCCTGAGAGGCGAATTTTGACGTTTCCGCGAGTGCGCTTGCGCTTCGCCGAACCTGATCCTATCTTTGTACAGTAATTACTGTTGGAAGCTCCCCATGCGCCTCCTCGCCCTCACCGCCGTGGCCCTGCTCGCCAGCGCCTCGACCGCCCTCGCCGCCCCGGCGTCGGTCACCGTCAGCGTCGCCCCCGAGCTCCAGAAGAAGTTCGACAAGACCTACGGCCAGCGCGAGGCGACGTTCCTCACCGGCGACCTCAAGAGCTCGGTGGAAAAGAGCCTCTCCAAGACGACGGCCTACGACGGCGCGCGCATCGAGCTCACCCTCACCGACGTGAAGCCGAACCGGCCCACCTTCAAGCAACTCGGCGACACGCCAGGCCTGTCGTTCGAGAGCTTCGGCGTCGGTGGCGCGGCGGTCGAGGGGAAGGTGGTCCGCGCCGACGGGACCGAGGCCCCGGTGAAGTTCGACTGGTACGAGACGGACATCCGCCAGGTCCACGCCAACTGGGTCTGGAGCGACGCTGAATGGGCGTTCGACCGCCTGGCCCGCAAGATAGCTCGCGGCGACGAACTCGCCGAGCGCTGATCCGCCCACATCGGCTTGCGTCATCCGGCGGCGCGCGGTCTGATCCCCGCGCGCCGTTCGCTTTTCGAGCTCCCGAATGACCCGCCCTGCTCCATCCGCCGACCTGCGGCCCCTCGACCGGCTGCTGGAGATCATGGCGCGGCTGCGCGACCCGGCCGACGGCTGTCCCTGGGACCTGGAGCAGACCTTCGCGACGATCGCGCCCTACACGGTGGAGGAGGCCTACGAGGTCGCCGACGCCATTCAGCGAGACGACCTCGCCGACCTGAAGGACGAACTGGGCGACCTGCTGCTGCAGGTCGTCTTCCATTCGCGCATGGCCGAGGAACAGGGCGCCTTCGCCTTCGAGGACGTGGCCCGCGCCATCAACGACAAGATGGTCCGCCGCCACCCTCACGTCTTCGGCGACGAGACCTATGCCGACCTCGACGCCCAGAAGGCGGGCTGGGACCAGCTGAAGGCCGAGGAGCGGGCGAAGAAGGGCAAGGCCGAGAGCCTGCTCGACGACGTGCCCGTCGGCCTGCCCGGCCTCACCCGCGCGGTGAAACTGTCCAAGCGCGCAGCGGGCGTCGGCTTTGTCTGGCCGACCGTGCAGGACGTGGTCGTGAAGCTGCATGAGGAGGTCGGCGAGATGCTGACCGAGATCGAGGCCGGCGATCTCGACAAGGTGCGCGACGAGCTGGGCGACGTGCTCTTCGTGGTGGCCAACCTGGCCCGCACGCTGGACGTCGACCCCGAGGACGCCATCCGCTCGACCAACGCCAAGTTCGTCCGCCGTTTCAACTATGTGGAGCGCCGCCTGGCCGAGCGCGGCAAGACGCCCGACCAATCGGACCTGCCCGAGATGGACGCGCTGTGGGACGAAGCGAAGGCGACCGAGCGG
>Ga0102590_1001674_pt1 | contig 31335 bp, 39 predicted proteins | sample AraplaMF_Col_mMF_FD_76859 | JGI IMG/M metagenome (GOLD analysis project Ga0102590, IMG submission 76859) | Arabidopsis root microbial communities from the University of North Carolina, USA - plate scrape MF_Col_mMF | ecosystem: Host-associated > Plants > Roots > Endosphere | place: USA... | reverse complement strand
AAGAACCTCGCCTTCCAACGCCGCCTCCAAAAAGCAGCCTTGAATCAGAACCTCGGCAAACAGGGAATCCTAAATCGTCACCACCACCTAGACGGAGCGGTCCGGTCCCAGGACCACGCTCTGGATCAGGCCCTCGCGGATCGTATAGGTCGCCGTGACGCGGCTGTCCGACCACAGTCGGCCCGAGAGGGCGTGGATGGACACTTGCAGTTCGGCTCGCGCGCGACCGTCAGCCAGGGTCTGGACCGACAGCAGGTCGATATTCGGCGCGAGGGTTTCGAACAGTTTCCGGTAGAAGGCGCGCGCGCCGTCCTGTCCGATCACCTCGCCCTCGTCCAGATAGTTCCGGAACCGGGCCTGGGGATGGAAGAGAGGCGCGGCGGCGTCCGCGTCGCGACGGCCGATCGCCTCGTGCAGCCGAATGACAAGGTCGCGGGCCTCGGCCATCGTCAGGGCGTCCCGCGGGGCGCGGAGCCGGCGGAAAAGATGATGAAATCCCGCTGGTTACAAGTTTCGTGGACCTTGGTCAGCAGCGCGCCCGCGTCTTCCATGGCTTATGTCCCATCAGCCCTTGGGAGGCTTGTAACCGGTCTCGACCTTCAGATAGGCGATCAGGTCGATGCGGTCCTTGGGATCGTGCAGGCCCGCGAAGGTCATCTTGGTGCCCGGCATGAAGCCGCGCGGATTGTCCAGCCACTTGTCGAGATGCTCGGCGTCCCAGTTGAAGCCGGCGGCCGCGACGACGGGCGAATATTTGTAGTCGGGCTTACTGCCCGCCTTGCGTCCGAACACGCCGTAGAGGTTGGGGCCGGTCATGTTCGGTCCGCCTTCGGTGATGGTGTGGCAGGAGCGGCAAAGGGCGAACTTGCTCTGGCCGTTCATCAGGTCGCCGGTGTTGTACGGGGCGGGGAGGGCGGCCAGCAGGGCTTGCTTCTCGGTGTCGTTCGGCGTCGCCGCGGGCGTCGAGTTCGCCGATCCGCCGCCGGAAGCCCCCGCGCCGGGCTTCGAACAACCGGCCAAAAAGACGCAGGCGACCGCCGCGACGGCGAGGTGAAACTGACGCATCTACTAATCCCTGACAGACATTATGCCGCAAGCTGTGCGGCGTGGCGCCGCATTCATTTTCTGGCCCAACTGTGGGCCTCGCATCCAATATATAACGCTGTTATCCGGTCAAGGTCTCGCCACGTTTCGGCGAACGCCCTGCGACAACGCGCGTTATCCCACAGAATGTAAAAGCAAAATGACCGATTACAAACCGTGGGTATGCACATAAAAAATTGACCAGAATTAACCATAAACGTACCCAGAAGAGGCCGGAGGGGCTGCTCCGGCGACCGGGTAGGAAAATAAGATCATGGACTGGAACGAAGAGCGCACCGCCACGCTTCGCAAGCTGTGGCTCGAGGGCATGAGCGCCAGCCAGGTGGCGCGTCAGTTAGGCGGCGTCAGCCGCAGCGCGGTGATTGGCAAGGTGCACCGTCTGGGCATCACCGTCCGCGAGGTCCCCACCCGTCAGCGCACCGTGGTGCGCACCGCCGTTCGGGCCCAGCCCCGAGCCCGCGCAGTTCGCGATCCCTCTTCGACTCCGCGCCCCGCCCTTCGTCTGATCGAGATCGCCGAGATGGCGCCGACCGCGAACATCCTGGGCCTGGAGATCCATTCCTGCCGCTGGCCGATCGGCAATCCCGATTCCCAAGACTTCGGCTTCTGCGGCCGCGAAAAGACCGCCCGCGGCTCCTACTGCGACGATCACGCTCGGGGCGCTTTCCGCAAGCTGGCCTCGCCGTCCGAGGTCAAGGCCTGGGCCCGCCAACCGGCCGGCCAGATCGAACGCCACACCGCCTGACCGCCGCCGAACCCAAGCACCAGGACACCCCCAATGAACATGGTCTTGATCGAAAACACCGCCGGCAGCAGCCAGGTGATCACCATCATCGAAGAGTTCGCCGGCCATTCCGTGTCGCGCGACCTCAATCCCGGCGAACACACCCGCATCCCCGTCGGTCAGTTCAAGTCGATCGTGGTGCGCGAGACCTATCCCGACGACTGGCTGACCCGAGCCCGCGCCCGCAACGCCACGATCCCGGACGCGATCGCCAGCTACGCCGCCTGATCGCCCTTTTCGGGTCTTTTCATGAACGAGAAATACACGGCCCCCGCGAACTTGTTCGCGGGGGCCGTCTCGTCTGGAACCGTATGGTTGACCTAGCGTTAGCCACGATCGAACGATGTTCGCTGTCGTTCACGCCAGGGGGAACGGCGTCGAGTTCCAAATGCATGCAGACGCGCGGATCCGCGCGCGGACAAGCGGAGCCGTGATTGTGTGTGGCTTCCGCGTGTGACATGAAGGCGCGCCACTTGGCGTGGGGGGGAACCATGTCAGAGCAGAAGCAAGAGGAGGGCCGCGGTTTGCCGTTGCCGACCTATGTCAGCTATCTGATGTACCAGACCGAGCAGCACCGGCGCGCCTTGGCGGCCGACTGCATCGCGCAGCACGGATTGAGTTTCGCCAAGTGGGTGGCGCTGGCGTCGCTGGCTCGGTTCGGCGAGTGTTCGATGACGCGCCTGGCGCGACTGTCGGCCGCCGACCGCACGACCCTGACCCGTTCGATCGATGGCCTGATCCGCGACGGCTTGGTCGAGCGCGGGACCCAGGTTTCGGACCGCCGCAAGGTGGTGGTTCGCCTGACCGCGGAAGGTCAGAAGGTTCTTGGACGGATCCGCGAGGACATTCACCCCATCAACCAGGAAGTCTGCGCCGAGCTCACGGAAGAAGAGCAGATCAATCTGGCGACCTACCTCCAGAAGATCCTCGGCGGGCTGATCAGCGAGCCGGAATGGAAGCACGAGGTTCTGTCGTTCGGGGCCGGCCCGGCGGAGCCGGCCTGGAACCTGGGCTGAGAGCCCCGCTTCAGGCTAGTCGTCGCCGCTGGGGCGTCCGCGCAAGGCCTTGACGCCGGCCCGCTTGCCCTTGGTCTCCAGGCGCTTGAGCTTGCTGGAATAGGTGGGCTTGGTCGGCCGCCGGGGCTTCGGTTTCTCCGTCGCGCGGCGGATCAGCTCGACCAGCCTGTCGCGGGCGTCCTGGCGGTTCATCTCCTGGGACCGGCTGCCCTGGGCGAACAGGACGATGACGCCGTCCTGGGTCAGGCGGCTGCCGGCCAGGGCCTCGAGCCGCGTCTTCACGTCCTCGGGCAGGGTGGGGGAGTTGCGCACGTCGAAGCGCAACTCGATCGCCGTGCTGGTCTTGTTGACGTGCTGGCCGCCGGGACCCGAAGCGCGCGCGGCCTTTTCGACGATCTCGTCGTCTTCGATCCGCAGCCACGAGGTGATCTCGATCATCGGGCCACGCGCCTGGCCTTGACCACCGCGGTGTCCAGCGCCTGCAGGAACTTCGAGCGATCGGCGGGGCCGAAGGCCTTGGGGCCGCTGGTGATCTCGCCCATCGAACGCAGATGCTCGCCGATCATCCGCGAGGCCAGGGCCGAGCCGATGGTGTCGACGGTGAACAGGCGGCCGGTCGTGCCCAGGGCCTGGCCGCCAGCCTTCAGCACCCGGTCGGCCAAAGGAATATCGTTGGTGATCACCACGTCGCCGGGGCCGGCTCGCTCGGCGATCCAGTCGTCCGCGATGTCGGGGCCGGCGTCGACCACGATCTGCTCGACCGCGGGCGTCAGCGGAACGCGGATCCAGCTGTTGGAGACCACGAAGGTCTTCAGGCCATAGCGGGCGGCGACCTTGTAGACCTCGTCCTTCACGGGGCAGGCGTCGGCGTCGATGTAGAGAACGGTCATGCGTCGTCTCGTAGCGCCTTCCCCAACTGGGCGCCAAGCGTCGCGACAGCCTCGATGGCCACGGGCAGCACATGGGTGAAGTTGACGAAGCCGTGGGCCTGGCCCGGATAGACCTTCAGTGCGACCGGCGCGCCCGCCGCCTCCAAGGTCCTGGCGTAGGCCGCGGTGTCCGGATGGACAGGATCGAGCAGGTCCCCGCTGACCAGGAAGGTCGGCGGCGTGGCCGGGCCAACGGCGTCCAGCAGGGACGGCGCGTGGGCGCTGGCCAGTTGGGCGTTGATATAGGCGACGGCCAGCCGTCCGATCAGCCGCGCGTCCCGCAGCAGGGTCTGGGCCCAGATTTCGTCGTCCAGGTGAACCAGCGGATAGAACAGGCCCTGGACCTTCACCGCGCCGGGTCGCCGCGTGTTGGCTTCGTTGGCCACCGTGGCGGCCAGATAGGCCCCGGCGCTGTCACCGGCCACCGCCAGGCGATCGACGTCGATTCCGAGGTCGGCGGCCTGGTCGAGCAGCCAGGCGAAGGCCGCCCGGGCGTCCTCGATCTGCGAGGGGAAGGGATGTTCGGGCGCCAGGCCGTAGGCCGCCGATACGACGCGGACCCCGGCGGCGTCGGCCAGGCGCTGGCAGAGCGCGTCATGGGTATCGATGTCCGAAATCACGAATCCGCCACCATGGAAGAAGAGGATCGCCGGGCCGACAGCGGTCGCCTGCATGGGTACGTAGAGCCTGGCGGCGCGCCTCCCGCTGGCGGCCGGAAAGTCGAGATTGCGGATCTGAGCCAGACGCGGAAGCTTGCGGTCGCGATGGGCGATGGCGAAGCGCACCGCGCGACGGACGCGCTCCAGGCCGAAGCGATGGGCGCTGGCCACCCGTTCGGCGAAGACGCTGTTCAGGGGCGCGTTCATCGGTCTTCCCCTTGGCCGTCGAGCGGTGGAAGGCTTAGCCGGCCTGGACCCGACTGTCCATGTCGCCCCCGGCGGGGGCGAATCGACTTGCGGTCGCCAATCCGAGATCTCGTGGCGTCGCCTTTCCCCAGGGGGTAATCTTCGCCCAGGGTTTGGGCGCCGGTCGCGCGGTTGCACGCTTTGCATACAGGCGGCGGTTCTCCACAGCTTCACCGCAAGAGGCGTCCACCTTGCCCTTGATTGGCCGCGCCGCCGCACTAGTTATCAACCCGTGGAGCCGCCCTTGGCGCTCCTGCCCTTCCTGGGCGTTTCCTCCCTAATGACTGCCCGGCCCTGGCGCCGGGCTTTTTTTTTGGCCGTTTCGTGGCCTGCGAGGCGACGAGGGCCGACGGCTTCGCAACAGACCGCAACATCGCGACAACATCTCGGTGGGACCGTGTACGCGACCGCCTTTGGTCGTCACGTCTGAGAGGACAAGACGTACATGACTTTCGCCAAACTGTTCGGAACCGCCACCCTCGCCGTCGCCGCCCTGAGCCTGGCCGCAGCGGCGCCCGCCTCGGCGGGCGGCCGTGATCCGCATCACCGCCACGAGCACAAGGTCTGCAAGTGGGAGCGCCACCACGGCCACAAGCAGAAGGTCTGCCGCTGGGTGCACGACTAGGCTCCCGTCCGGGCGGGGCGGGCGCCCGGATTCCGCCTTACGCGTCATAGTTTGATCGACGCGTCCCGATGCGCGCCGTAAACTCGGACTTCAAGCGACCTCGCCACCGGCGAACCACGGTCGCAGTGGAGACCGAGTATGGACAAGGCCGAAATCAATCGCGTCGTCGAGCGACACAAGGCCGAGCAGGAGGCCCTCGACCAACGGCTGGAAGACCTGCGCAGCGGCAAGCTTCAGGTGGGCTCGCCAACCGAGGACGGCGGCGTGCGGGACGAGACCCACGTCCACATCAGCGAACTGGAGCGGCTGCGTCAGTGGCTTGCCGAGAACGTCGCCCGCTACGAGGCCCTGCTGGGCGCCTAGGCCTGGTTCTTCAGGCCTTGTAGGCCGATCAGGTCGATCGCCGCCATCAGCCGGTCGACCGTCACGCCTTCGACGGTCGGCACCCACTTGGTCAGCCAGATCAGCATGCCCAGCAACAGCTGGACGACCAGCGACGACTCGCAGGGCGTGATCGAACCATCGTCGATACCGTCCTGGATGATGCGCTCGAGGCGCCGGATCAGGTGCTCGCTGCAGGCCGAGATCGCGTCGCGTTGATCTTGGTCCAGATAGGATCGGTCGCCGAAATAGAGCAGCGGCCCGTTGCGGGCGGATTCCACGAGCAGGGCCCTCAGAAACCGTTCCAGTCTTTCGAAGCCGGTCGCGCCATCGGTGTTGGTTTCGCTCAGGACCCTATCAAAACGCTCCAGCGAGCTCTGGTGGCAGGCGAAGACCAGGGCCTGCTTGTTGGGGAAGTAGTAGTAGAGGGCGGCGTCGCGCAGATCGAGCGCGGCGGCGATCTCGGTCATGGTCGCGAGGGCATAGCCCTTGACGTTGATGATCTCGGTGGCGGCCCGGAGGATGGCGTCCCGTTTCTTGACCGACTTGGGGCTGTGGGACAGCAGCTTGTGGCCGTCCGGCGTGGTCGTCACGGTGTCGTTGCCGCCGGTCAAGGCTTCCCGCTCCCCTGGTGTTCTCTTTACGGAACTTCCGTAGTGGTAGCGGTTGGGCGCCGCCTTGAGCAAGCACGCTGAAAAACGGCGTTCTATTTCATCTTAAAATTTCTAACTTGCCCTAGAATATCTGGGGTGTACTAGAATCGTTCCCAGGGACGCGAACCGCCGGGACAGGCGCCGCCACCCCGGGGGAAACCAAGATGGCCGCGAACATCGCGCAGGACCATGTCCGCGCCCTCACCGAGGGGCGCGTCGCGCGACCGGGTCGCCCGTACCGTTCAATAAAATTCGAGACCGCCAGTGAGTTTCGCGTCGGCGCGGGCCCTGTCGACGCGCACATCGCGCATTGAAAAACGATACGTTCAGGTTCGAGGGAGAATAACGTGAAGAAGGTGCATTTCGTCGGCGCGTCGCTGCTGGCCCTGGCTGCGGCCGGGCCTGTCCTGGCGCAGGACCAGGGCTCGCCCGCCAACGCCGCCTCGACCGTGGAGGAGGTCATCGTCACCGCGACCAAGCGGGAGCAGACCCTGCAGGACGTACCGATTTCGGTGGCGGTGACCGGTCAGAAGACCATCGAGCGAGCCCAGATCCGCGACCTGATCGACCTGCAGTCGGTTGTGCCCTCCCTGAAGGTCACGCAGCTCAACGCCGCCAGCCAGACCAACTTCGTCATCCGGGGTTTCGGCAACGGCAACGGCAATGACGGCATTGAAAGCTCGGTCGGTGTCTTCATCGACGGCGTCTATCGCTCGCGATCGGCCGCGGCCTTGGACGACCTGCCGGAGGTGGAGCGCATCGAGGTGCTGCGCGGACCGCAATCCACCCTGTTCGGCAAGAACGTCTCGGCCGGCGCGATCAGCATCGTGACCAAGCAGCCGCAGTTCGAGTTCGGCGGCAAGGCCGAGGTCAGCCTCGGCAACTACGATCAGCGCCAGGCCAAGGCGACGGTCACCGGGCCGCTGAGCGACACGGTCGCCGTGCGTTTGTCGGGCAGCGTGAACAAGCGCGACGGCTACGCGACCAACATCACGACCGGCAATGACGTCAACAACCGAGACCGCTGGTCGATCCGCGGCGACCTGCTGTGGGTCCCGACGGACCAGACCCAGGTCCGCATCATCGCCGACTACAACAAGATCACCGAAATCTGCTGCGCGGTGAACGCGATCTACAATGGCCCCGCGACCCAGTTCATCGGTGCGCCGGCGCCGTTCGGCCTGGGCAAGCCGGTCGGCGATCCGAGCCGGATCTTCGACCGCGACGTCGTTTTCAACACCGACCCGTCCAACCGCCTGACTGGCCAGGGGATCTCGGGCCAACTCGATCACGACCTGGGCTTCGCCAAGCTGACGGCGATTACCGCCTATCGCAAGCAGACCAGCGCCTCGTACCAGGACGTGGATTTCACCGGCGCCGACCTGGCCAACAAGGACGACGGCAACACGATCAAGACCTTCACCCAGGAACTGCGCCTGGCTTCGAACGGAGAGGGGCCGTTCAGCTGGCTGGTCGGCGGCTTCTACCAGGACGAAAAGCTCGAGACCGGCCGGACGATCAACTACGGAAGCGACATCCGCGCCTACGCCGAAGGCCTGAGCGGCCAGGTTCCGGCCGCCTTGCTGAGCGCCTTGCCGGCGCCCCTCCGTCCCGCCCTGACCGGCCGGTCCAACCTCTATGCTGTGGAGTTCCTGCAGAGCCTGGTCACCCCGTCTGTCGTTCCCGGCAAGACCTATTTCCAGGCCGGCCAGGGCATCGACGACGACTATGCGATGAAGCAGCGATCCTATTCGCTATTCGGCCAGGCCGACTACAAGATCACCGACAAGCTGACGATCACCGGCGGCCTGTCGTATCTGAACGACCGCAAGCGCGTGGTTTCGGACGTGGTGCTTCGCGATCCGTTCTCGGCGCTGAACCTGCAGAGCGTGCCCCAGTTCACAGCCCTGGGCTTGCCGGGCAATCTCTATGGCGCCCTGGGCAGCCTGCAATTCTACTATGGCAATTCGCCGACTCACGGCCCGGTCAACTTCCCGAACGCCAGCGAATCCGGCGAGCTGAAAGGTGACAAGGTCACGTACGCCGTCCGCGCCGCCTACGATTTTGGCTGGGTGAACGCCTATGTCAGCTATTCGACGGGCTGGAAGGCGGGCGCGTACAACCTGTCTTCGGACAGCCGGCCGCCGAACGCCAACGGCGTGGGCCGCACCGCCGCGCCGGAAGACGTCAGCGTCTACGAAGCGGGCCTGAAGGCCAACTTCCAGGGCGGCTACCTGAACCTCGCCATCTTCGACCAGTCGATCAAGGGCTTCCAATCCAACGCCTATACCGGCATCGGCTACAGCCTGGTCAACGCCGGCGAGGAGTCGGTGAAGGGCTTCGAGATCGACAGCGCCTACCGGCCGATCGACTGGCTGTCGCTGACGGCGGCGGCGACCTACCTGGACCCGACCTACGACTCGTTCACCGGCGCGGCCTGCGTGAACTACGACACCGTCCGATGCCCGGTGAATCCGGCCACCGGCCGGCGTCCCAATTTCCGCGACCTGACCGGCGACCGCCCGGCGGGCATCCCCAAGTGGAGCGTCTCGACCTCGGCCACCGTCTCGCACGATCTGGGCAAGGGGTATGCCGGCTATCTGCGTGTCGAGTACGACTATGTCAGCAAGACGCAACTGAGCGAGACGACCCCGCCGGACGTCGGGACCTGGGGCCAGAACGTCGTCAACGCCAGCCTGGGCGTGACCAACGACGCGCACCAGGTGGAAGTGACGCTGTGGGCGCGTAATCTGACCAATGACGAGAGCCTGATCGCGACATTCCCGACGGTGGCCCAGGACGGCAGCTACAGCGGCTATCCGACCCCGCCGCGCACCTATGGCGTGACCTTGCGCAAGACGTTCTGATCCATCTCGGGACGCCTATCCGCCGCTCGGTCCCTTCGCGGATCGGGCGGCTTTCTTCTAGCCCTCCGCGAGAAGGGAAGTGGTGCCGGTTGAGGGGATTGAACCCCCGACCTTCGGTTTACAAAACCGCTGCTCTACCGCTGAGCTAAACCGGCCCGTCCGCCAGGATGCGGCGGGCGTTCTCCTTAGCCGCAAGGACGGGGGCCGGGCAAGGGCGGCGGTCAACCTCGTCCATTGCCGTGGCGCCAAACCAAGCTAAGGTGCCTTTAAACAACCGTTCGGGAGGGTGGCCATGCGGATCTTGCGGACGATGGCGGCGGCCGCCGCCGTCCTGGCGATGGCCGTCGGTCCGGCCTGGAGCGCGCCCAAGGCGGCCCCGTCCGGTCCCACCCTGACGGCGTCCACGCCCGACGTCGCGGGCTTCTCGCCCGAACGCCTCGAGCGGCTGGACGCCTACATGCAGGGTCTGGTCGACCAGGGGCGCCTGCCGGGCGCGATCACCCTGGTCGCCCGCCATGGCAAGATCGTCAGCTACGAGACCTTCGGCAGGAAGGCCATTGGCGGCGCGCCGATGACTAAGGACACGATCTTCCGGATCTATTCCCAGACCAAGCCAGTGACCGGCGTGGCGATGATGATCCTGTTCGAGGAGGGCAAGTGGCGCCTCGACGACCCGGTCACCAAGTTCGTGCCCGAACTGGCCAATCTCAAGGTCTACAAGGGCCAGAACCCGGACGGGAGCTTCATTACCGAACCGGCGGCGCGCGCGCCGACCATGCGCGAGATCATGAGCCACATGGGCGGCTTCGCCTATGGCCTACGCACGGACCAGCCGGTCGAGAAGGCCTATCGCGACAGCGGCCTGCTGGGCTCCAAGACCCAGGCCGAATTCCTGGCCGCCCTCGCCAAGCTGCCCTTGGCCAGCCAGCCCGGAACCGAATGGCGCTACAGCGTCTCGGTCGACATCCAGGGTCTGATCGTCGAGCGGCTGTCGGGCATGAGCCTGGCCGACTTCATGCAGAGCCGGATCTTCGATCCGCTGAAGATGACCGACACCGCCTTCTATGTGCCGACGACCAAGAGCGACCGGCTGGCCGCGCTCTATATCCCCGATTCCAAGACCCGCAAGCTGGCGCCGGCCGACAACTTCATGGTGCTGGACGTCACCAAGCCGCCGGCCATCGCCTCGGGCGGCGGCGGCTTGGTCTCGACCACGGCCGACTACGCCCGCTTCGCCCAGATGCTGCTGAACGGCGGCCAGTTGGACGGGGCGCGGATCCTCTCTCCGGGAACCATCAAGCTGATGGCGTCCAACCACCTGACCGACGTCGTGATGGCCGCGCCGGACGCGTCGTTCTCGCCGGCCAAGGGCGTGGGTTTCGGCCTCGACTTCGCGGTGGTCACCAATCCGGCCCGGGACGGCACGCTGCAAGGCGAGGGGACCTACAGCTGGGGCGGCGCGGCCGGAACCTGGTTCTGGATCGATCCCGAGAACGACCTCTTCATGCTGGGGATGATCCACATCCTGGCCAAGGAGATCGACCCGGCCCTGGCCAGGATCAGCGATGACGCCGCCACCCTGGTCTACCAGGCCCTGGTCGACCCGGCGCGATAACGCCCCCGTAAAGGGCCAACGAGAACAAGTTTCAGGGAGTGCGCCATGAAGGCCGCCGTCTATTACGAGACCGGTTCGCCGGACGTGCTGAAGTACGAGGAGGTCGCCGACCCTGTCTGCCATCCCGGCGGCGTGGTCATCCGCGTCGAGGCGGTCAGCATCGAGGGCGGCGACACCCTCAATCGCGGCGGCGGACTGATGGCTGGCAGTCCGCACATCGTCGGCTATCAGGCGGCCGGCGAGATCGTCGAGGTCGGGGCCGAGGTCGTGCATCTGAAGGTCGGCCAGAAGGTGGTCACCGTGAACGCCTTCGGCTCGCATGCCGAGCTGCGCGGCGTGCCGGCTCGTAACGCCTGGCCGATCCCCGATGGGTACGACATCCAGAAGGCTTCGGCCATTCCGGTGCCGTTCGGCACGGCGCACGAATGCTTGTTCGGGGCCGGCCATCTGCAGTCCGGCGAGACGGTGCTGGTCCAGGCTGGCGCCGGCGCCGTGGGCGTCGCCGCGATCCAGCTGGCCAAGCGGGCGGGCGCCATGGTGCTGGCCACCGCCTCCAGCGACGCGCGCCTGGAGCGCCTGAAGCCCTTCGGCCTCGATCACGGGATCAATTACGGCCGCGACGACGTGGTCGAGCAGGTCATGAAGCTGACGGGCGGCAAGGGCGTGGACCTGGTGGTCGATCCGGTCGGCGGCTCGACCCTCCAGGCCAGCATCCTGGCCCTGGGCTATCGCGGCCGCGTCTCGCTGGTCGGCCAGGCCGGCCGCGAGCCGACCAAGGTGGACGTGTCTTCGCTGATGGGCGGCAACCGCAGCCTGACAGGCGTGTTCCTGGGCGCGGAGATCATGACCGATCGCGTCCACGACATGATCCAGACCCTGATCGACGAAGCCGCTCGCAATGAGCTCCAGGTGCTGATCGACCGGACCTTCCCGCTGTCGGAGGCCGCCGCCGCCCATGCCTATATCGAGAGCCGCCAGGCCGTCGGCCGGGTGCTTCTCGTCCCATGACCGGCAATAGAGTGCTTGCCCATACGGGCGTGAGGTATCCGATCGTCCAGGCCCCGATGGGCTGGATCGCCCGCTATCCGCTGGCCAGCGCCGTCTCGAGGGCCGGCGGCCTGGGGATCATCGAGACCTCGTCCGGCGAGACCGAAAACTGCAAGGCCGAGATCCGCAGGATGGCCGACAGCGGCCTGCCGTTCGGGGTCAACCTGCCCATCCTGTTCCTGAAGGACGACGCCATGCTGCGCTTCGTCTGCGAGAGCGGGGTCAGGTTCGTCACCACCTCGGCCGGCAGCCCCGCCAAATTCGTCGGACCGCTGAAGGACGCCGGCATCGTCGTCTATCACGCCGTGCCGACGGTCGATGCGGCGGTCAAGTGCGTCGAGGCGGGGGTCGACGGCCTGGTGGTGGAGGGCGCCGAGGGCGGCGGCTTCAAGAACCCCGAGGAGGTCTCGACCCTGGTCCTGCTGCAGGCGATCCGCGCTCGGGTCGACGTGCCGCTGATCGCCGCGGGCGGCGTCTGCGATGGGCGGGGCATGGCCGCCGCCTTCGCCCTGGGCGCCGAGGGCGTGCAGATGGGCACCCGCTTCGTCAGCGCCGCCGAAAGCCCTGTGCACGCCAACTATAAGGCTGCGATCACCGGCTCCAAGGAGACCGGCACCTGGGTGCTGAACAAGAAGGCCAGTCCCTGCATCCGGGCCCTGAAGTCCGAGCGCACCAAGGAAATCCACGAGGCCGGCCTGATGCCGCCCGACGCGCTGAAAGGCATTCTGGGCGTCTATTTCGGCGGCGACATGGAGGCGGCGCCGGCCCTGGCGGGCCAGACCGTCGGCCTGATCGACGAGGTCAAGCCGGTCGCCCAGATCATCGACGAGACCGTGACGCAATTCTTCGACATCACCCAGCGGCTGGGCGCGCTCGCCGCCGGCCGCCATTTCTGAAAGACATGACCATGATGCAGAACCTGTTCTCCCTGAAGGGCCGCGTGGCCCTGGTCACCGGCGGCTCGCGCGGGATCGGCAAGATGATCGCCGAGGGTTTCCTGACCTACGGCGCGCGCCGGGTCTATGTCTCGGCCCGCAAGGCCGCCGCCTGCGACGCCACCGCCGAGGAGCTGTCGGCGATCGGCGAATGCGTTTCGCTGCCGGCCGACGTCTCGACCCTGGAAGGGATCAACGGCCTGGTGGCGCGGATCGCCGAGCGCGAGGACAAGCTCGACATCCTGGTCAACAACGCGGGCGCGGCCTGGGGCGCCGAGTTCGACACCTTCCCCGAGAGCGGCTGGGACAAGGTCGTGGACCTGAACATGAAGACGCCGTTCTTCCTGACCCAGGCCCTGATCGGCCACCTGCGCGCGGCCGGCAAGGACCACGTGGCCAAGGTGATCAACATCGCCTCGATCGACGGCCAGTCGGTGACCAAGGACGAGACCTATCCCTACGGCGCGTCGAAGGCGGGGCTGCTGCACATGACCAAGCGCATGGCCCTGCGGCTGGCGGCCGACAACATCGCCGTCAGCTGCATCGCGCCGGGGGCGTTCGCCTCGGACATGAACAAGGTCGCCCGCGACCATGCCGACGCGGTGTCCAAGGCCATTCCGGCCGGCCGGATCGGCACGACCGAGGACATGGCGGGGGCGGCGATCTTCCTGGCCTCGCGCGCCGGGGACTATGTGACGGGGTCGGCCGTCACGGTGGACGGCGGGGTCAGCTTCGCGCGCTGACCGGGCGCTCAGGGCTTGCCCGGGCTGGGGAAGCCCCCCAGCTCGGCCGGTTCGGCGTCGCTGAGTTCGACCCCGGCGTTGGAGCCGCAGCCCACGGGCTTGGGCGGACGGGCGCCGCGCTCGCGGGCCGACATCAGGGCCCAGCCGCCGGGCTTGAGGATCTCCAGGGGCGAAAAGCGGGCCTTGTAGGCCATCTTCTCGCTGCCGGGCACCCAGTAGCCCAGATAGACGTAGGGCAGGCCGTTCAGCTGGGCCTGGAGGATATGGTCCAGGATGATGAACGAGCCCAGGCTGCGCTTGGTCAGGCTGGGGTCGTAGAAGCTGTAGACCAGCGACAGGCCGTCGGCGAGCACGTCGACCAGCACGCAGGCGATCAGGTCGCCGGGGCCGCGGTCCTGCGGGCGCAGGCGGTATTCGATCAGGTGGGTGCGGACCGCTGTGTCCTCGACCATGGCCACGTAGTCGGGCCAGGTCATCTCGGCCATGCCGCCGTCGGCGTGGCGGGTCAGCAGGTAGCGGCGCAGCAGCTCGAACTGCTCCAGCGTGGCCTCGGCCTCGACCAGGTGGCGTTCCAGGTCGGTGTTGCGGGTCAGGACCTTGCGTTCCGACCGCGAGAACACGTAGTCGGCGGCCGGGGCGCGGGCCGACTGGCAGGCGCGGCAGGTTTCGCAGGCGGGCCGGTAGGCGATGTTCTGCGAGCGACGGAAGCCGACCTGGGTCAGGCTGTCATTGACGGTGGGGCCGTCGGACAGCGGCAGGTGCGCGAAGACCTTCCGCTCCTCGCGGCCGGGCAGATAGGGGCAAGGCGTGGGCGCCGTGAGGAAGAAGCGCAGCTGTCGCGTCGGAAAATGCTGCGTCACGGAAAGTGTCCGATCCCTCTAGTGGCCTCGCCCGCTGTATCGGGCCGATAAGGGATTAGGCGGCATCCGCGGCGGTTGCGCAAGCGCCTCGGCGCCGCCGAGCGTCATCACGCCGCAGTCGTCCTCAAAGCCCATCGGGAAGCACCGGTTTTTCGCGCAGGAGCACGATCGAGATGCGGCGGTTGCCGGGCAAGGTGGGGTCGTCCGCGTACAGCGGCTCGGAATTGGCCTTGCCCGAAACCTGGTAGATGCGGTCCTCGTCCACTCCCGCGCCGCGCAGCACCTGGCGCGACGCGTCGGCGCGCTCGGCCGACAGCGACCAGTCGCTGTCCGAACGCTTGCCGGCGGCGCTGGCGCTGGTGTGGCCCGAGATGGTGATGCGGTTGGGCAGCTGGTTGATCACCTTGGCCACGGCGCGCAGCAGGATGCGGGCGCGGTCGTTGGGCTCGCGCGAGTTCTCCTTGAACATCGAGCGGCCGTCCTGGTCGATCAGCTGGATGCGCAGGCCCTCGGGGGTCTGGTCGATCATGATCTGCTTGGAGAGCTCGGCCAGCTCCGGCATGTCCTGCAGCGACTGGCGCAGCGACTGGGCGGCCGAGGCGAAGCTGTCCTGCTCCTTCTTGGCCAGGGCGTCGCGCAGGGCCTGCTCGCTGGCGGAGTCGAGGCTGGCCGAGGTCGAGCTCTGGCCGTCCTTGTCGGTTTCGGTGGGCGCTTCGGGGGCCATCTGCTGGATGACCGACATCTTGCCGTCGGCCTTGGCGCCGTCGTCGCCCAGCGAGGTGCCGCCCAGGATGCCGCCCGAGCCGCTGGTGCTGGACGAGATCGAGGCCGGGGCGAAATAGTCGGCGATGCCCTGCTTCTGCTCAGGGCTGGTGGTGTTCAGCAGCCACATCAGCAGGAAGAAGGCCATCATCGCGGTCACGAAGTCGGCATAGGCGACCTTCCAGGCGCCGCCGTGGTGACCCCCGCCGACGACCTTCTTGACCTTCTTGATGATGATCGGCTGTTCGCCGCTGACGGCCATTGCGCTTAAGCCTGCTTAACCCTGTTCGATCGAACCTGACGGCTGGACGTTAAAATGCCGTTGCGATCGGGGCCGCGAAGGGCGATGGACGGCCGTCGCCAAGAGGAGTTTCGCGGATGAAGACGGCGTTTATCGGCCTGGGCGTGATGGGCTTTCCGATGGCGGGCCACCTGAAGGCCGCGGGCCACGAGGTGACCGTGTTCAACCGCAGCCCCGACAAGGCCGCGCGCTGGGTCGAACGGCACGGCGGCGCCAGCAAGCCGACCATCGCCGAGGCGGTGGCGGAGGCCGAGCTGGTCTGCCTGTGCGTGGGCAATGACGACGACGTGCGCGACGTCGTGGCGCAGGTCCTGCCGGCCATGGGGGAGGGCGGGGTGATCGTCGACCACACCACGACCTCGGCCACCGTGGCCCGCGAGATGGACGCCGCAGCCCGCGCCGCCGGCCGCTGGTTCGTCGACGCCCCGGTGTCGGGCGGCCAGGCCGGGGCCGAGAACGGCCAGCTGACGATCATGGCCGGCGGCGACGCGGCCGCCTACGCCCGGGTCGAGCCGGTGCTTTCGGCCTACGCCAAGGCCATCCGCCTGATGGGGCCGTCGGGCGCGGGCCAGCTGACCAAGATGTGCAACCAGATCGCCATCGCCGGCGTGGTCCAGGGCGTGGCCGAGGCGCTGCACTTCGCCAAGCGCGCCGGCCTGCCGACCGACGACGTGCTGGCGGCGATCTCCAAGGGCGCGGCCCAGTCGTGGCAGATGGAGAACCGCTGGAAGACCATGTCGGAAGGCAAGTTCGACTTCGGCTTCGCGGTGGACTGGATGCGCAAGGACCTGGGCATCGCCCTGGCCGAGGCGGCCGTCAACGGGGCCAATCTGCAGGCCACGGCGATGATCGACGGGTTCTATGGCGAGGTGCAGGCGATGGGCGGTCATCGGTGGGACACCTCAAGCCTGGTGGCGCGGCTGGAGACGCCGAAATCCTGATGCCGCGACTCCGCTGGGGCTTCGGCCTTGCGGCGCTGGCCGTATTCGCCGTCGAGGTCTTGATCGCGCTGTTCGTGCGCGACGCGGTGGTGCGGCCCTATGTCGGCGACGTGCTGGCGGTGGTCCTGGTCTATCTGGGCCTGCGCGCCGTAACGCCGCTGGAGGTCAGGCCGGCCGTGATCCTGGCCCTGACGATCGCGGTGATGGTGGAGTTGGGACAGCTGTTCCACCTGCTGGACGCCTTGGGGCTGGCTCATAACCGGCTGGCTCGCGTCGTGCTGGGCGGGGTCTTCGACATCAAGGACCTGGCTTGCTACGGGGTGGGAGCGGTCTGCGTGCTCGTGGGAAGCGACGCGGGCGCGACTTCTCGTTCTCACGCGGAAACCCGCTGAGGGAATGGAAAGGGTCGCGGAGCGCCGGACATCGTCCGGAGTGTTTGTATTGTTACCGTTTCGACGAAGCCCAGATCGCTCCGCGCCATCGTTATCCGGAAGCGTGCGACGCCGAGCCCTGTTCGGGCCTCGCCGCCTTGAAGCCTCCGACGGGCGGGCCAGGTCAACGAAACCCGGTCCCGGACCGCGAGCCTGTCAAAGCTCGCCTGCTGTTCCGCCGGCCCTCGCGTCACGTCGTATCTGTGTTCCAGGCCCGACCGGCACCAGAGACGCAAGGTTTGGTCCCGAAGGACCGCCGACGGAGCTACCCGCTCGATCGCCCCCCGCCGCCGCATCGGTCGCTGGCCATGCGCCCTTCCCCGCGACGAGGTGAGACCAGGATAAGGGCGGTTTCAGCGCCGAGGACCGGTGACGCTGATGATTTCGCAGGGCGTTGGAAGTGCTGGGTTTTCTCGGAGCATCGACGGGGATCCAGCGGCGCCCACCCCCATGACCGCCGTCATCCCGGGCCTCGTGCCCGGGACCCCTGGTTCAGCCGACGGTGAAGCGCCATGGCGCGCTAGCGCGCCACCCCTCCGCACCTGCGGCGGGCAGAGGGGGCCCGGGCACGAGGCCCGGGATGACGGCCGGAAGGGGGAGATTGTGGAACACGCCCCACGGCAAGCGCTTACGTCCCGGCGGACGCCTGCCGTAAGGGAGCGTCCCCGGGGCGTCGCCTATCGCCCTTCGATCCACAGGTTCAGCGGCTGCTTTTCCTCGTGACGGACCAGGATGGCGTAGCCGACCGCGAACACCACGATCCCGATGGCCAGCCCGCCCCAGAAGCCGGCCGGGGTGGCGAACCACAAGGTCAGGGTGGAGATGGCGGTGGCCAGGCCCAGCATGCACCATCGCAGGAGGATGCTGAATCCGTGATAGGTCTGCTCGTGGGCGAGCAGTTCGGGCTTCCCGGTATCGTTGAAATCGGCGTCCATGCGTCACCTCCGCTTTGAGGTCGACCCGGCCGCCGTACGCGGCCTCGGGCCGAACACTGGGAACACCCTAAGCCCGTTCCGGGTTTCGCGCGAGGGCCTCGACCTTGACGGGAGGCGCGGGCCCGGCGCCTATGTCGGCGCGAGGGCGGGGGCGCGACCATGGCGGCGAACAGCAATCTGACGGGTATCTGGCAGGGGCTCTATCATTATCCCAGGGCGCGGGGGCCGGTCGGCTTCACGGCCACCCTGATCGAGAGCGGCGCCTGGCTCAGCGGCTCGATCCACGAAACCGTCCAGGACGAATGGGGCGATTGGTGCGAGGCCTTTTCCACCCTGCTGGGCAAGCGCGCCAGCCAGGCGGTGAGCTTCACCAAGACCTATGATGGCGGCAATGGCTGGACCCACTCGGTCGCCTACGAGGGCGCGCTGAGCGACGACGCCACCGAGATCGAGGGCCGATGGTCGGTTCCTGGGAACTGGTCGGGCAAGTTCCTGATGATCCGGCCGGAAGGGCGACGGGCGACGATCCTGCGCGAGGTGTTCGAGCGGATCTAGGATCCGCCCACTGCGGGGCTCGAGGAGGCGGAGGATCGAAGCTCCGTTTGAATTGTCATCCCGGACAAGCGCGCAGCGCGAAGATCCGGGACCGACGCCTGAACTCAGCGCTTCCGGCGGTCCCGGATCTGCGGCCGGCTTCGCCGCCCTTGTCCGGGATGACAACCGTTAGGAGGGCAGGGCGGAAATCACCGTCCGCATCAGCGGGGCCAGCACGATCTCGCCGGGCGCGGCCGGGTCGATCCAGGCCAGTTCCTCGATCTCGGCGCGGGCGGCGATCCGTCCCTCGACCGTCGCCAGGTAGGTCGCCGCCCGCACGGTGAAGCCGGGCTCGTTGGCGGCGGGAGCCTCGAAGGCGCCCAGCAAGGTCGCGCCGACCAGCCGGCAGCCGATCTCCTCGTCCAGTTCGCGCGCCAGGGCGGTCAGGTCGTCCTCGCCGGGCTCGCGCTTGCCGCCCGGCTTCATGAAGATCGCCGTGCCGCGCTTGCGGACCACCAGCATGCGGCCGGCCTCGTCGCGGATCACGGCGGTGACGATGTCGATGACACGGGTCATTGCGTAAGGGGCTTAGTCAGCTTCTTTCCGCCAACGCCCTGGTAGGTGGTCGTATCCGACCGTCCCTTGGCATCGGATACGCTCACGGTGAAGTAGGGGCCGTAGACTCTGTCCACGGCAAAGCGGGCCGTCAGCTGTGTGAAATAAGATAGTTCGGCGCCGTGCTTGGCGACCAGCGTGGGCAGCCAATGTTTATACTGGCGGAGCGCTTCGGTGAGGACACGCGAGGTGGCCCCGCCGTAAACCCGGCTGGCGATGAAGTCGATCTCGATATAGCCGTCGGCTGACGCCTGGGCTTCCTCGAAGATGTCGTAGCCGTAGATGCCGATCGGCAGGCCGATGCCGCTCGAGATCGAGTCCGCGAAATTATGCGCGATCGACTTGAGCTCCCCGAACCGCATCTCAGCCCAGCTTTTCCGCCGCCCAGGGTGCGAAATAGGTGATGATCCCCGCCGCGCCGGCCCGCTTGAAGGCGGTCAGGCTTTCGAGGATGGCGCGCTCCTCGTCGATCCAGCCGTTCTGGCCGGCGGCCTTGATCATCGCGTACTCGCCCGAGACCTGGAAGGCGTAGGTGGGCATGCGGAACTCGTCGACCAGGCGGCGCAGGATGTCGAGATAGGGCAGGCCGGGCTTGACCATGACCATGTCGGCGCCTTCGGCGATGTCGAGGGCGACCTCGCGGATCGCCTCCTCGCTGTTGGCCGGGTCCATCTGGTAGGTCTTCTTGTCACCCAGTCCTCGACCATTGGGGCCCGCGCCGAGCTTGGCCGAGCCGATGGCGTCGCGATAGGGGCCGTAGAAGGCCGAGGCGTACTTGGCGGCGTAGGACATGATCATCGTGTCCTGGAAATTGGCGCCCTCCAGGGCCGCGCGCAGCTTGCCGATGCGGCCGTCCATCATGTCGGAAGGGGCCAGGATGTCGGCGCCGGCTTGCGCCTGCATCAGGCCCTGCTCGATCAGGCGCTCGATGGTCGGGTCGTTGAGGATCCTGCCGCCCTCGACCACGCCGTCGTGACCATGGTCGGTGAAGGGGTCGAGCGCCACGTCGCACATGATGCCGACCTCGGGGGCGGCGTCCTTCATGGCCTTGACGGCGCGGGGGATCACCCCGTCGGGATCGGCGGCGATCGAGCCGGCCGCGTCCTTCCGGGCTCCGTCGATGTGCGGGAAGATGGCGATGGCCGGGATGCCGAGGTCGCGGGCCCGCACGGCGGCCCTGGCGGCGTCCCTGACGCTCAGGCGCTCGACGCCGGGCATCGAGGCCACGGGGATCGTTCCTTCACCCTCGTGCACCACCATCGACCAGATCAGGTCGGACGGCTGAAGGGTGGTCTCGCGGACCAGGCGACGGGTCCAGTCGGCCTGGCGCAGGCGGCGCAGGCGGGTGGCGGGGTAGGGGGCGAGCGGGGGCGTGGTCATGGCCTAGGGTGTCGCGCGACGAACGGCGCGAGGCAAGGCGGTTGGTTGCTTAAGGGCGCCGGAAAGGGGGGCGAACTACGGGGCGTAGTTGACGTTGTCGACGCGGGCCTGCTGGACGCCGTCGATCCGCCGCCAGACCTGGGACTTGCAGATCAGTCCGCCCAGGACGCAGCCCTTGGCCTTCATGGTGCGGCCGTCGATGAACTCGGCGGTGCCGACCAGGGTGACCTTCAGGGTCGGCACGAAGACCTTGCCGCGCATGTTGCCGTTGCGGGTCGGCTCGAAGTCGCGCAGCAGCTGCTGGCCGACCAGGGTGGTCAGGCCGCTCTTGCGGGCGTCGGCCTCGGCCTTGGGGCTGGCATAGACCACGGTGCCGCAGGTGCTGGTCCCGCAGCTCTTGATCGCCACCCGGACATTGTCCTTGGGGCCGGTCCACACGCCCAGATCGGCGGCCTGGGCCGGTGCGGACACGAGGGTGACCAGCGCCGCGAGGGCGGCGAAAACGGCAGTGAACTTACGCATGACAGAAAGACGACGCCTCCGATGGCCGCGATTTGATACTGGAGGACGGGCGGATCAAGGGCGGTGCGACACTTGGTTCCGGCTTTTTTCGCGCCGCGGCATTCAAAATCGCCAAGTGGGATATGATTGACACAGTCGTCGGCGCGCGGCACGTCAGCGGCCGAGAAGGTCAGAGGTTCACTCTGCCCCGCTTGGGAGGATATCGCGCATGGATTTCGCGCTCAACGACGATCAACGCGCTATCCAGGACATGGCTTCGGGCTTTGCGGCGGAACGCCTTGCCCCGCATTCCGCTGAATGGGACGAGAAGAAACACTTCCCGGTTGACGTCCTGCGCGAGGCTGCCTCCCTGGGTTTCGCCGGCATCTACGTCCAGGACGACGTCGGCGGCAGCGGGCTTTCGCGCCTGGACGCCTCGATCATCTTCGAGGCCCTCAGCTACGGCGACGTGCCGACGGCGGCCTATCTGACCATCCACAACATGGCCTCGTGGATGATCGACCGGTTCGGCTCGGACGACCTGCGCCGGCGCTACCTGCCGCGGCTGACCACCATGGAGCTGATCGCCAGCTACTGCCTGACCGAGCCCGGCTCGGGCTCGGACGCGGCCGACCTGCGCACGACGGCGCGGCTGGACGGCGACCACTACGTCCTGAACGGCGGCAAGGCTTTCATTTCGGGCGGCGGGGTGTCGGACGTCTATGTGGTCATGGCCCGCACGGGCGGCGAGGGGGCCAAGGGCGTGTCGGCCTTCGTGGTCGAGAAGGAGGCGCAGGGGCTGTCGTTCGGCGCCAAAGAGCGCAAGATGGGCTGGAACGCCCAGCCGACCGCGGCGGTGAACTTCGACGACTGCCGCGTGCCGGCCGCCAACCGCATCGGCCAGGAAGGCGAGGGCTTCCGCTTCGCCATGATGGGCCTGGACGGCGGGCGGCTGAACATCGCCTCGTGCTCGCTGGGCGGGGCCCGGTTCGCGCTCGACACGGCCAAGGCTTATCTCGAGACCCGCAGGCAGTTCGGCAAGGCCCTGAAAGACTTCCAGGCCCTGCAGTTCAAGCTGGCCGACATGGCCACCGAGCTGGAGGCCGCCCGCCTGATGGTCCGTAACGCCGCCCATGCCCTGGACAACCGCGACCCCCAGGCCACCAAGCTGTGCGCCATGGCCAAGCGCTTCGCCACCGACGCCGGCTTCCAGGTGGCCAACGACGCCCTGCAGCTGCACGGCGGCTACGGCTACCTGCAGGACTATCCGCTGGAGCGCATCGTCCGCGACCTGCGGGTGCACCAGATCCTGGAAGGGACCAACGAAATCATGCGGGTGATCATAGCGCGCGAGCTGTTCCGCCAGTAGGAAGGGTCTCCATCCTTGGCCGAAACGAAAGCATCCGCGTGATCTATCTCTGCCGCCACGGCCAGACCGAGTGGAACCGCGCGCATCGTCTGCAGGGGCAATGCGAGTCCGACCTGACGCCGCTGGGGCGCGCCCAGGCCGGGGCGATGGGCGATCTGCTGCATGACCTGGTCCAACGCGACGCCGACCGGCCCTGGCGCATCGTCGCCAGCCCGCTGCGGCGGGCGCGGGACACGGCGGGGATCATCGGCGCCAAGCTGGGCCTACCCGTCGAATTCGACGACCGGCTGATGGAGCTGACCGTCGGCGCCTGGGAAGGCCGTCTGCGGGCCGAGCTGGCGCGCGACTATCCCGAACTCTTCGCCGACCGGACCTGGTTCTTCGCCGCGCCGGGCGGCGAGACCTACGACCAGGTGATGGCGCGGGTGTCGGGCTGGCTGGCCGACCAGGCCGCCGAGCCGGAGCGCCGGCTGATCGTGGTCAGCCATGGCATCGCCGGCCGCCTGCTGCGCGGCGCCTATGCCGGCCTGTCGCGCGCCGAGGTCCTGGAGCAGGACGTTCCCCAGGACGCCCTCTACCGGCTGCACGCCGGCCAGATCGTCCGCTTCGACTGCGAGCCGGTCGAGGACCCCGAGTTGGCCAAGGAAGCCGCCAAGGAAGCCGCCAAGGAAGCCGTATGAACGACCAACCCGAAGTCCTTGTCCGCGTCCAGAAAAACGTCGGCCGGCTGACGCTGAACCGGCCCCAGGCGCTGCACGCCCTGACCCAGACCATGTGCGAGACCATGATTGGCGCCCTGCTGGACTGGCGGGACGATCCCGAGATCTACATGGTCGTCATCGATCACGCCGGCGAGCGGGTGATGGGCGGCGGCGTCGGGATCTCGATGCCGGCCCATTACCGGATCGCCACCGAGCGCACGACCTTCGCCATGCCCGAGACCGGCATCGGCCTGTTCCCCGACGTGGGCGGCGGCTGGTACCTGCCGCGCCTGCCGGGCAAGGCGGGGCTGTGGCTGGCCCTGACCGGGGCGCGGATCAAGGGCGCGGACTGCCTGCGGCTGGGGATCGCCACCCACTTCGTCGAGTTCGGCGCTGTCGAGGGGCTGAAGAAGGCCATCGTCGCCGACCCGCGCCGCATCGAGGAAACGCTGAGAAAGTACCGCGCCGACGCCGGCAAGGCCCCGCTGGTCAGCTTCGAGCAGGACCTGAACCGCCTGTTCGTCGGCGACAGCGTGGAGCAGATCTTCGAATTCCTGGAGGCCGACAGCAGCGACTGGGGCAAGGCCCAGCTGGCGACGATGAAGAGCAAGTCGCCCCAGACCCTGAAAGTGGCTTTCCGCCAGCTGGAGGCGGGGGCGGTGATGACTGACTTCGCCGACAACATGGCCATGGAATACCGGATCGGCTCCCGCGTGGTGCGGCGACATGATTTCATCGAGGGCGTCCGCGCCGTGATCATCGACAAGGACAACACGCCGAAATGGGATCCGGCCAAGCTTGAAGATGTCTCCGACGCCATGTTGGATGAGATTTTCGCGCCGCTCCCGGTTGATCAGGAGTGGTCGCCGCTGACGTAGCGCGATTGCTGCGCTAGCTTGCCCGCAACGAGAAGACGCCGTCGGAAGGAACACCCATGCGTAAGCCGCTAATCAGCCTCGTCGCCGTGCTCGCCCTGGCGGGCTGCGCCACGACTCCGATGGGGCCGGCGGCGCCGCCACCGCCGCCGCCTGCCGACGCGCCCGCCGCGGTTCCCGCCAACATCGCCGCGGCCCTGTCCGATTCGAGCCGACCCGCCGCCGACATGGTCCGCGACGAGAACCGCCTGCCGGGCCAGACCCTGGCGTTCGCCGGCGTCAAGCCGGGCGCCAAGGTCGCCGACCTGATCCCCGGCGGCGGCTATTTCACCCGTATCCTGTCCAAGGCCGTCGGGCCGCGCGGCCACGTCTACGCCTATGTGCCGGACGAACTGACCAAGCTGGCCAAGCGCGAGCCGGCCGTGACGGCCATCGCCCGGGATCCGGCCTACAAGAACGTGTCGGTGATCCTCAACACCCTGCCCAACTTCGCCACGCCGGAGAAGCTGGACCTGGTCTTCACCGCCCAGAACTACCACGACATGCACGACAAGTTCATGGGCCCGGCCGACCTGTCGGTGGTCAATCGCCAGGTCTTCAGGGCCCTGAAGCCGGGCGGGGTCTATCTGGTCGTCGACCATTCGGCCGAGCCCGGCTCGGGCCTGCGCGACACCGAGACCCTGCACCGCATCGACGCCGAGGCGGTCAAGCGCGAGGTCACCGCCGCCGGCTTCATCTTCGAGGGCGAGAGCCGGGTGCTGCGCGACCGGTCCGACACCCGCAAGCTCAGCGTCTTCGACCCGTCGATCCGCGGCAAGACCGACCAGTTCATCTACAAGTTCCGCAAGCCGGCCGGGGCGCGATGAGCAAACCCTCCTGGCGGCGCGGCGCGAGGATTGTCGCGCTGCTGGGAGGCACCCTCGCGCTGACGATCCTGACCCAGGTCGGGGGCGTGGCGCTGCTCCTGACGGCCTGGCTGGCCCGCCTGCGTCGCTGGCCGGTCTGGCTGTCGGTTCTGGGGTTCGTCGCGGTCTACGGCGTGGTCAGCTTCGTGGTCGTCCCCCCGCTGGCCGAGATCGGCGGCCGCGTGCGGCTGTCCTGCGTGGCGGGACCCGGTCGCCCCTACGCGGCGGTCAATCCGGGGCTCTGCGTCCTCAACAGGAACTATGCGACCCCCGAGACCGACGCGCTGGTCGCGGCCCTGGCGACCCATATGGCCGACCGCTATCCGGGCACGATCACGCGCTTCCTCGACGCCGGCTTTCCGTTCTTCGACGGCTTTCCGCTGATGCCGCACCTGTCCCATCGCGACGGGCGCAAGGTGGACCTGGCCTACTACTATCGCGAGGCGGACGGGCGGCGGGTGCTGGACGGCGCGGCCAGCCCGATCGGCTATTGGGCGTATGAGGCGCCGGGCGCCGACGAGGCGCGGCCCTGCGCCCACGCCAAGCAGCCGAACCTGCGCTGGGATTTCGCGGCGCTGCAGTCGCGGGTGACCCGCCGGGCCGACCCCGAACGGATGACCGCCGCCCTGGCCTGGCTGACCACCGAGGGGCGGGCCCATGGCCTTCGCAAGGTCTTGATCGAACCCCATCTGAAGCAGCGATGGGCTCCGGGTGTGGACATGGTCCGCTTCCAGGGCTGTCGGGCGGCGCGCCACGACGACCACCTGCATCTCGAACTGTCGAAATAACGAAAAGGCCGAATGGCCGAGCGTAACCGGAGGAGACCTCACATGACCCGCATCGCCTTCATCGGCCTGGGCAACATGGGCGGCGGCATGGCCGCCAACCAGGCCAAGGCCCAGCACCACGTCAGCGCCTTCGACCTGTCGGCGGCGGCGCTTGAGAAGGCCGTGGCGGCCGGCTGCCACGCGGCGGGATCCGTGGCCGAGGCGGTCAAGGACGCCGAGGTCGTGATCACCATGCTGCCCGCCGGGCCGCACGTGCGCGGCGTCTATGGCGAGCAGGTCCTGGCCCATGCGCCCAAATCGGCCCTGCTGATCGACTGCTCCACCATCGACGTCGACAGCGCCCGGGCCGTGGCGGGGCAGGCGAGGGCGGCGGGCTTCCGCTTCGCCGACGCGCCCGTCTCCGGCGGGATCATGGCCGCCGAGGCCGGGACCCTGGCCTTCATGGTCGGCTGCGACGCGGCCGATTTCGCGCAGGTCGAGGCGGCGCTGGCCCCGATGTCGCGGGTGACCATCCACGCGGGCGACCACGGGGCGGGGCAGGCGGCCAAGATCTGCAACAACATGCTGCTGGGAATCTCGATGCTGGGGACCTGCGAGGCCTTCGCCCTGGCCGAGAAGCTGGGCCTGGCCGCCGACCGGTTCTTCGAGATCGCCAGCAAGTCGTCGGGCCAGTGCTGGTCGGTCTCGACCTACTGTCCGGTCCCGGGCGTGGGGCCCTCGACCCCGGCCGATCGCGGCTACGAGGGCGGCTTCGCCACGGCCATGATGCTCAAGGACCTGAAGCTGGCCCAGGAGGCCGCCGCCAAGTCCGGCGCCTCAACCCCTATGGGCGCCCAGGCCGAGGCGCTGTACGCCCTCTTCGACGGCAACGGATTCGGCGGCAAGGACTTCTCGGCGGTGCTGCAACTTCTGCGCGGAAAAATTGCCGACCTTCATTGACACAGCCTTGACGAGAGTTCTCTCTAGCGAAGCTGTCCGTTCGCGAAGGCGGCGCGTCGATTGGCGTCATTTATGACGGCCAATATCTATCGGTAGGTATACGCCCTTATGTGGACAGGGCGCGTCGCTGGTGCGAAAAGCCGAGCCTTGAGAAGGGACCGATAGGACTCGTCAAAGTCCGTCGGGTGAAGTGACCATGGACTACAAAGCCGCGTTCCAGACCGCTGTGGACCAGATCCGCGAAGAGGGCCGCTATCGGGTGTTCGCCGATGTGAAGCGCCATCGCGGCGCCTTCCCGCGCGCCACCTGGACCCGTCCGGACGGCGGCGAGAGCGAGATCGTGGTCTGGTGCTCGAACGACTATCTGGGCCAGGGCCAGAACCCCGTGGTGCTGGACGCCATGCACGCGGCGATCGACAACCACGGCTCGGGCTCGGGCGGCACGCGCAACATCTCGGGCACCAACCATCACCACGTCGAGCTGGAGGCCGAGCTGGCCGACCTGCACGGCAAGGAAGCGGCCCTGCTGTTCACCTCGGGCTACGTCTCCAACGAGGCCAGCCTGTCGGCGCTGCAGAAGATCCTGCCGGGCCTGATCATCTTCTCCGACGCCCAGAACCACGCCTCGATGATCGCCGGCATCCGCAACGGCGGCTGCGAGCGGCACATCTTCCGCCACAACGACCTGGCGCACCTCGAGGAACTGCTGGCCGCCGCCCCGGCCGGCGCGCCCAAGCTGGTGGCCTTCGAGAGCGTCTATTCGATGGACGGCGACATCGCCGACATGGCCGGGACCGTGGCCCTGGCCAAAAAGTACGGCGCGATGACCTATCTGGACGAGGTCCATGCCGTGGGCATGTACGGCCCGCGCGGCGGCGGCGTCGCCGAGCGCGACGGCCTGATGGACCAGATCGATATCATCGAAGGCACGCTGGGCAAGGCCTTCGGCGTGATGGGCGGCTACATCACCGGCGACGCCGTGGTGGTGGACGCCATCCGCCTGGTGGCCTCGGGCTTCATCTTCACCACCTCGCTGCCGCCGGCCTTGACCGCCGGCGCCCTGGCCAGCGTGAAGTACCTGAAGCAGCACCCGGAGGTCCGCGAGGCCCACCAGGAACGCGCCGCCACCCTGAAGGCGATGTTCAAGGCCGCCGGCCTGCCGGTGATGGAAAACGACAGCCACATCGTGCCGGTGCTGGTCGGCGATCCCCACCACACCAAGCTGATCAGCGACATGCTGCTGGTCGACCACGGCGTCTATGTGCAGCCGATCAACTACCCGACCGTGCCGCGCGGCACCGAGCGCCTGCGCTTCACCCCCACGCCGTTCCACACCGACGACATGATGCGCAAGCTGGTCGGGGCGATGGAAAAGCTGTGGGCCCACTGCAACGTGGCCCGCATGGGCGGTCACGCGGCGTAGGGTTTCAAATCCTCCCCCGTGGGGGAGGTGTCGGCGAGGCCGACGGTGGGGGGAGTGATCGGCCGATGGCTGGTCTACGATCTCCCACCCTAAAACTCCCCCCACCAATCGCTACGCGATCGCCTCCCCCACAGGGGGAGGACTCGGGTCACCGCCCCCGCATCTTGCCCTTGCCCAGGCCGATCGACTTGGCGAAGTCGGAGCGGCGCTCGGCATAGGCCGGGGCGACCATTGGATAGTCGCCGGGCAGCGACCATTTGCGGCGATATTCCTCGGGGCTCATGTCGTAGTGGGTGCGCAGGTAGCGCTTGAGCATCTTCAGCTTCTTGCCGTCTTCGAGGCAGACGATGTAGTCGCGCTGGACCGAGCGCGAGACCGGCACCGCGGGCTTGTTGCGCTCGGCGGGTTGTTGTTCGGCCTGGGCGGAACCCAGGGCCGACAGGGCGCCGTGCACCGAGCGGATCAGGTCGGGGATCGCGGCGCGGGCCACCGTGTTCTGGGCGACGTAGGCGGCCACGATCCCCGCGCTCAGGCCCAGAATGTCGACGCCGTCGTCATGGGTTTCCGCTTCGCCGTACGCCGTCGCCATACTCTTTCCACCCTGTCTTCGATCTGCTTGGAAGTCGCCAAAACGCCTGCTCCGCCAGACCTTCTGGCGCCGCTTCCTTCGCAACGCTCCGGCTTGGGATGAGGTTCCCGGATTGATCGCGGCGCGAAGGGGGGTAAAGAGAGCGCGACCGAACTCGCCCGAGTCCGAAACTTCGACATCCTTTCAGTCTCCCAGCCCCAGGAGAGCGTCCATGACCGCACCGGCCAGCAACATCACCGCCGACAAGAGCGCCTTCTTCGGGGCCGACCTCGCCGCGGCCGACCGCGACATCTTCGACCGCATCGGCCTGGAGCTGAACCGCCAGCAGAACCAGATCGAGCTGATCGCGTCCGAGAACATCGTCTCGCGCGCCGTGCTGGAAGCCCAGGGCTCGATCCTGACCAACAAGTACGCCGAGGGCTATCCGGGCAAGCGCTACTACGGCGGCTGCGAATATGTCGACGAGATCGAGACCATCGCCATCGAGCGGGCCAAGGCCCTGTTTGGCGCGGCCTTCGCCAACGTCCAGCCGCATTCGGGCTCGCAGGCCAATCAGTCGGTGTTCATGTCGCTGCTGCAGCCGGGCGACACCTTCCTGGGCATGGACCTGGCCGCCGGCGGCCACCTGACCCACGGCAGCCCCGCCAACCAGTCGGGCAAGTGGTTCAAGCCGGTGTCCTACACCGTGCGCCAGCAGGACCAACTGATCGACTACGACGCCGTCGAGGAAGTCGCCAAGGCCAACAAGCCCAAGCTGATCATCGCCGGCGGCAGCGCCTACAGCCGCCATATCGACTTCGCCCGCTTCCGCCAGATCGCCGACGCGGTCGGGGCCTATCTGATGGTCGACATGGCCCACTTCGCGGGCCTGGTGGCCGGCGGCGTGTTCCCCAGCCCGATCCCGCACGCCCACGTGGTCACCACCACCACCCACAAGACCCTGCGCGGCCCGCGCGGCGGCATGGTGCTGACCAACGACGAAGCCATCATCAAGAAGGTCAATTCGGCCGTGTTCCCCGGCCTGCAGGGCGGTCCGCTGGAGCACGTCATCGCCGCCAAGGCCGTGGCCTTCGGCGAGGCGCTGCAGCCGGCCTTCAAGGCCTACGCCCAGCAGGTGATCGACAACGCCAAGGCCCTGGCCGAGGCGCTGCAGGGGCAGGGCGTCAACATCGTCTCGGGCGGCACCGACAGCCACCTGATGCTGGTGGACCTGCGTCCCAAGGGCGTGACCGGCCGCGACGCCGAGCACAGCCTCGAGCGCGCCCACATGACCTGCAACAAGAACGGCGTGCCGTTCGACACCGCGCCGTTCACCGTGACCTCGGGCATCCGCCTGGGCACGCCGGCCGGCACCACCCGCGGCTTCGGCACGGCCGAGTTCACCCGCGTCGGCCAGCTGATCGGCGAGGTCGTCAACGGCCTGGCCGCCAACGGTCCCGCCGGCAACGAAGCGGTCGAGGCCAAGGTCCGCGAGGAAGTCCTGGCCTTGACGGCCCGGTTCCCGATCTACAACTAATAGGCCCCATCTTGGTCGGGAGGGCCTAGATCATGCGTTGCCCGTTCTGCGGCCACATGGAAAGCCAGGTGAAGGACAGCCGCCCGTCGGAAGACGGCGCGGCCATCCGCCGTCGCCGGCTGTGCCCCGAGTGCGGCGGCCGCTTCACCACCTTCGAGCGGGTGCAGCTGCGCGAGCTGACCATCGTCAAGCGCTCGGGCCGGCGCTCGCCGTTCGACCGCGAGAAGCTGGTGCGCTCGATCTCGCTGGCCATGCAGAAGCGTCCGGTCGATTCCGAGCGGATCGAGCGGATGGTCAACGGCATCGTCCGCCAGCTGGAGAGCCAGGGCGAGACCGAGCTGCCGTCGTCGGCGGTGGGCGAGATGGTGATGAAGGCGCTGAAGTCTCTCGATGACGTCGCCTACGTCCGCTACGCCTCGGTCTATCGCGATTTCCGGGAAACTAGCGATTTCGCAAAGTTTCTCGGGCAGGAAGGCCTGAGCGACGTCGCCGAAGACGAACTATAGGCGCATTCTACGATTCGGTTTTCGGCGGCCTAGTCGTCACTCTACACTCGGATTCGGCGGCGAAGCCGCCGAGCGGCTACGATTGGATTTGGCGACGGCGCCGTTTGGTGCGAAGTGAGCGGTCCCGTCGAGGAGAATTCTAAGGACTATGGTGGAAGACAAGATTCGCCTGCTGATCGTGGAGGCCCGGCGTTATTCGGGGCTTTCCGACGCCTTGCTGCAAGGCGCGGCGGCGGCGATCGACGCCCAGGGCGCCGATTACGACGTGATCACCGTGTCCGAGGCGATGCAGATCCCCGCCGCCATCGCCCTGGCCGAGGAGGCCGGTCACCGGCCCGTCGGCGTGCGCTATGACGGGTTCGTGGCGCTGGGCGTCATCATGCGGGGCGAGACCTACCATTCCGAGATCATGGCCAACGAGACCGCGCGCGGCCTCAACGACCTGTCGTTCGGCAAGCGCCTGGCCATCGGCTACGGCGTGGTCAATGTCGACGAGGAAGACCAGGCCTGGACCCGCTCGCGCGCCTCGGAAGGCGATCGCGGCGGCAAGGCCGCTCAACAATGCCTGGAGATCGTGGGCTTGAAGCGTCAGCTGCTGGGGCAAGGCCGATGAGCCGCGGCGACCGCATCCAGCCGCGCTCGGTGGCCCGCCTGGCCGCCGTCCAGGCCCTGTACCAGATGGAAGTCTCCGGCGTCGGCGTCGACGCGGTGGTCCGCGAGTTCTCCGAGCACCGCTTCGACCGCGACGTCGACGGGCCGGACGGCGACCGCCTGGCCCAGGCCGACGAGACCTTCTTCGCCGATCTGGCCAAGGGCGTGGTCGCCCATCAGGCGGGCATCGACCAGGCCATCGTCAGGCG
>Ga0102590_1001673_pt1 | contig 31346 bp, 25 predicted proteins | sample AraplaMF_Col_mMF_FD_76859 | JGI IMG/M metagenome (GOLD analysis project Ga0102590, IMG submission 76859) | Arabidopsis root microbial communities from the University of North Carolina, USA - plate scrape MF_Col_mMF | ecosystem: Host-associated > Plants > Roots > Endosphere | place: USA... | reverse complement strand
GGATCCATGCTTCCTTGCTGAATCCCAAGAAATGACCAATGCAGAGAGTATCATAAACGAAGGGCCGTGCTGTAAAAGGGCGGCCTTTCTTATGCCCGCAAATAGCGTTCACACCCTGGGATATCGTATCGATAACGTAACGATATCGTATCGATAACGTAATTCTTATAAGAGATACCCTATCAATACGAGGTTGATATAAAATTTATCCGAATAATGCTCAGCCTAAGGCCAGGATACAGGCCGATCCGCAGTATTTTGTCCCATTCACCTCCCCATTTGCGTTGGGCGTGCCCATTTCTATGCCAATAGCCAATACCAGGGTCTGGGAATCTTTGAGAGCATGCGGCACCTTAAGCTGCAGCTCCAGTGTTTCTGCTAGAAACGGATCAGTGGCCACATGCCATGCGGTATCCAGGCTGTCAGTAGCCCGGTTTTCGAGCTGATTATCAATATACTCTCCGTTCTCATAAAGAACATCAGACACCAGCGTTAATGAGACGCTAAAGCGGTAAAGGGGCTGTTTCCATGGCAGGTGCAGGCTGATGCCCGGTATCAGTACGGGCAGCTGTATTATGGCGCTTTTTGTTTCCCGGTCAAGGCTGCAACTCACGACACCAGCTACAATAGTTGGGAAAGGATGCTTTCTATTCAGCCAGAAATTCCTCAGCATATGACGCTGCTGAGACAGGAAAATACAGCGTTGGCCCCGGTGGCCTGTTGTATCCAGCTCCTGGATCTTTTTGCAGATGTTGACAAGCGTGGGCCTGAAATTATAGTCTGCAAGATGTCTGACCGCGAATAAAGAGTTCCTGATAGCACTGGCAGCCATCCCAACACCGGTAAACTCCGTCGCATTTTCCCGTGATCGCTCGAGGCGGGGCGACTTTAACATCTGTTCACGAGTGGGGCCTCCTTTTTTCCGGACAATGAGCTTGTCGGATCCTTGCATTCTGTAGATGCTCTTGCCTGCGAATTCAGCACCTTCTTCAAGTTTTGCCATACAATAAAGTTTTTTTTAATGAATAAATTCCCGCATACCGGGCTGATTACCTTTTTTGATGGGTGCCTGAATAGGAGTGATCTTGAGCATGACAATGGTTTGGGGTGGTAGCCGCAATCTACGTAAGATCCTTCAATAATCAGTATGGTAATAATCATATTTCTGGGAACGGACAGAGGGGTGAGGGACGCTGTTGAAAGATAGCCGTCAATCTCTATGTGGATATTTGGCCTTTTAATTACGTCTGCTGATATTTAGCATAGCCTGAGCTACCGCTTTCACAGAAGAATCATATTCCTCGTGGCTATACCCGTGACGCTCATTAAGGTCATAAAACTCTCTGTATATCTCAAAAGGGTTTTGTGAACCAGCCACCCATTTAACAACAATATCTAAAATTTCATTCATTACTGGCTGATAAGTCATTCTGCCATCCGATTTTCTGATGCCATTGTTGTCACACTTTCTTTTACCCAGATTAAGAAAAACGTTTTTCTCATCATAGATAATATCCCGCATTTCCTGATAGTCGTCACCTTTGGGTAAATGATCCATCAGTAATTTTCTAATACCCCTGTAGTACAAGTTGTATTTCTCATCAGGGCTCTCAAATGGTTTACCTACCAATTCGCGCAGCTCATTTATTTCTTGAAGATCACCTGTTTCCGAGCTAATAGTCAACTGGGTTCCTGTTTTCTGCTTCGACTTCAACAATATTTCCATTCTTTCAATATCATCGGCAGAAAGCTCCTGCTTTTCTTTGGTCTTTTTGTTATTTTCCATTTTATTTGATTTGTTTAATTATGACTAATTCAATTCCAGTACATTCTTTATTTTGCTACTGATTGCCTTAATATTCACATCATTCCACTTTAATGGATTTAGCTTTTCTACAGCGTTAGTGTAATCTGGATAAAACTCTTTAAAAGCAGCATGATAGTTTTTTCCATACAACTCTTGCTGATACCATGTGAAGAATGAATAAACTAAGGAAATCTCCATTTCATTTTCCCGTGCAAAACGACTGACCATATACGGATTATTAATAATCCTCTTTATATAATGAAAGTTATCTTCGGGCATGAAATACTCCCTGGCAAAAGAATCCGCTTTTTCTTCGGTCAAAAAAAGATCTGAATCACCAGAAAGATGGAAATTATTTCTCTCAATTTCCTGAAAGTCGAACAATACATGATGAAGCTCATGTAATAGCGTAAACCATATAGTTGGATACTTTTTTAGATAATCTGTCAAAACGATGCACGGCCTTCCGTTAACAATAAAAGTCGCTCCTCTAACCTGGGTTGTAGAAAGATAGTTCTGAAATATCACTGTTACTCCAAGACTGTAAAGTGCCTTGCAGACAATCAACAAACCATCTTTAATATTCTCTGTATATGGCTTAATCTTGGGAACTAAATCTTTCAATCTCTCCCGATCATATTCGTTGGGATTGTTAATACATCGAAATGTCTGATAAGCAGATTTTACCCAAAAGTCTTTCATTTTATCAGAGAAGAGCCTTTTTCGCACCCTACTATAGAGGGGTTCGTCCAATTGTTCTTCGTATTCTGCAATAGAGCTAAAGCCGAAAAAGTCAAGGACCTTTCCAACCATTGAATCAATATCATCATTTGCATGGAAAAAGCCCTCCTTTGTCAAGGTCTTCATATCAAAATGTTTCAGGACAAAAGTTGTTTTTCGCGCAGACGCTATTGACGCAATGTTTTCCGGACTTTGATTTCGTAGCACAACTGAAATGAACTCATTAATATCTCTTTCTAAAAACTCTGCAAGTTTGACTATATGTATAAGATTTGGTTGCTTCGCAGAACCGTTAATTATTTCTTCAAATACATCTTTGTCTATGTTAAGAAATTTAAGTGCCTTGGTCTTACTTAGGTTGTATTCCTCAATTTTCTTATCAAACTGTTCTTTAATGTCTAATTCTGTCTTATTGCTAAAGACAGACTTTAACAACTCTTGTATGTTTAGGTTTCCCATTTCCGAGGGTATTTACCCTCAAATGTATGAAAATTGAATTAAATGGCCCATATTTAATGGGAAAATACCCTTAAAATATGTAGAAAATAGTAAGATACATTAAATAATAAATTTAGTCAAAATAAGGGCAATCAGCATGATGTTAGTCCTTTATGAAGTACGAAAAATTACAAAATCACAAATTTTACCTACATATTTCGATTTTATGCTGGAGAAATCCTTCCTCATATTGCTGATTATAATACAGAATTCCTTAAAAGTTAGAGGCTGCTCAACAATTTTTGTGAAACAGCCTCTATTATCAGTTCAAAGAATCTATCAGGCTATCAATCGCATCATCCAGCATCTGAGATTGAGAGCGCGCATCTAAATCTTTGTGAATTAAATTGAGCGACGCCAGCCCCTGAACTATGGCAATTGCCATATAACACTTGTGTTTCAAAAAAATAGCTGTTCTGTTTTCTTTTTCACATGCCTTCGTAATTGCCTGATTTATCGAGTTGATAAATGTCAGCATTTCCGGGAAGAGCGGCGCTAAGCCGTTTAGATGCATACCAGTCTCCTGCATAAGAAGGTAGAGCTCCTTTTCACGGGTGGCGAAACGCCAATAGATGGTAAGCATTGCCTTTAATCTATTCCTCGGATCAAAGATACAATTGCAGTTCCGCTCTATATTTGTATTAAGCTGCTGATATCCAAACCTGGCTAGATCGACTAATAAAGCCTCCTTGTTTTTGAAATACAGGTACAAGACAGTAGCTGAAAATTCAATATCGTTAGCCAGTCTCCGCAGACTTAGCGAGCGATGCCCCTCCTCTCTGACAATCCTCAGTGCTGCATGAAGAATATCTTTATGCATGTTCAACCGATTTCTTGCTTTTCTTTCTTTACTTCCCATATTCTATATTAAGAAGAACACTATTATTTACACTTCAATTATTCTTCTGATTCAATTTTTGGTGGAATTAATTTATACATCACAGGTGTTACAATCCGGGAAAGTATCGTAGAACTTATTAGCCCTCCAATTAACACGATTGCTAAAGGCGCTATAAGTGGATTAGGGTTCATAGCAAGCGGAATTAATCCGCAGATAGCAGTTATCGAGGTAAGTACAACCGGTAGGAAACGGGTTTCACCTGCCATGCTAATCGCTTCATCTATGCTATATCCTTCAACCCGTAATTGATTCGTAAAATCAACAAGCAGCAGCGAATTTTTGACCTGGATACCGGACAAGCCAATGAATCCAATGATGGAAACCAGCGACATCGGGTTGCCGGTGACAAGCAACATTACTACGCCGCCGAAAATTCCCAATGGGATAATTGACAGCACAATGATGATGCCCTTGAACGTTTTAAATTGCAATAACAAAACCCCAATAAAGAGGAATGCACTTAGCAGGATAACTGCCAGGAAGTTGCCCCCCAGGGTATCGCCTTCCGACTCTGCTTCACCAGATAGCTTGTAATAATAGCCCGGAGGCATTTTAAGTGCGTTCAGCTGCGGAACAATGTCCTTTAGTACATCATTGGCATACACATTTTCCTTGGTTAGAGAGGTTACCTTTACGAAGCGGGATTTATTAAAATGATTGATAGCCGTCGGTGATGTTTCAAAAGAAATGGTTGCAATCTGGCTGACTAATACAGGAATGCCTTGTATGTTATTTACGTACAGGTTTTTGAATGCATCTAAATTTGAAAATTTATCCCTTGCAAGCGTTATGACAACATCCCGGGAATCTCCCCTGTTATCTATGTAATCACCAACGGTTAATCCCGCTACCGCTAACCGGATCACCTTGTCAATATCACTTGTAAGTACACCTAAGGTGCGGGCTTTCTCTTTGTTTATTTTTATTTTAACATCAGATTTATAAGTGTTTAACTCATTATTGATGTAAACGGTACCAGGATGCTTTCGCAGAATATTCTCCACCGTAAAGGACAGCTCTCTTAGTTTATCGGGATCTTCGCCAAACACCCTGACTACGATGTTAGCCTCAATTGGCGTGCCCTGTTCAAAATCTTTGACTTCGATCTTTGCATAAGGAAAATCCTTAAACCTTTGCCTTAGCCGCCTGATTAGATCTACTTTTGAGTTAGGGCTTGCCTCCTGGTCCATCTGTACAAAGATCTGGGCAAAGTCGGGCTTAATATCCTGTTGGTGTACGTTATAATAAATCTGTGGATTGCCTTTACCTACATTGCTTGTATAATATACAATCTCTTTGTGTTGCTTTAATTCATCTTCCACAAGCTTTGTCACGCGGTCGCTTTCGGGAATATCAGCCTGCAGCGGCATTTTGATATTAATGAGGAACATTGGCTTTTCTGAGGTGGGGAAAAGTTTAAATCCTGCTTTTGTGAATAGGAAAAAAGCCAGCGCGCTAACTATCAACGACAGCCCAATAGTTGTTTTAGGCCATTTTAAAGCTAAAGGCATGATCCGCCGGTAACTGTATGTCAGGAACCTTTGCAGGTATTTAAGGAAGAAATTGCCTTCTCCATGTGTGTGGGTTTTCAGTATCCGGCTTCCAATGAACGGAACAAGCGTCAAAGCCACGATCATGGATGCCAGTACGCTGGTGATAACAGCCATCGGTAAACTGCGGATAAATTCACCGGCTGTATCGGGAAGGAAGGCCAGGGGTAAAAAGGCGATCACTAAGGTAGCCGTACAGCCTATTACTGCCACCCCGATTTGTTTCGTGCCTTTTAGAATTGCATCCTTTCGGGAATGCCCTTCCCTGAGCCACCGTTCTATATTTTCTACCACTACAATACTGTCATCCACCAGCAATCCCAATGCAACAACCAATCCAACAATGCTTAACTGGTTTAATGAGTACCCTAACATATTCAGTGCTATAAGCCCTAATGCCAGGGAAAGCGGGATAGAGATCATTACAATGAGCGATGCCCTAAACCCTAAGGGCAATAAGGTAATTACTACTAAAAGAATAGCCAGGGCAAAATCAAATCCGAGATGTCCCAGGCGCTGGGACACCATATTGGCCTGGTCAAAATTTTTGACTAAGCGGATATTAGCAGGCAGGCTTTTGGAAAACTCATCCAGTATGGGAAGGAACTCCTGCTGCACTTTAGCTATATTAACATTGTCTTTCATTGCTGCCGTAACCAGCACACAGCGATGTCCATTTATTCGGGTAATGTGATTAACCGTTTCGTTCTTATAACTCACTTCCGCCACATCTTTCAGATAGACAATTTTCCCGTTTGCGTTGTAGATAACGGTGCCAGCAACATCCTCAATGTCCTTAAACTTACCGCTGGTCTTCACATTAAATACTTTACTGTCGAGGTTAACGCTTCCGCCGGGAATATCTGCCGCTTCACTCTGTAAACTACCTACTACCAGGTTGAGCGGTATTTTTAGCTGGGCCAGTTTATCCAGTTGTACATCAATCCGGATCTCCTGCTCCGGCATTCCGAAATATTTAACTTCTTTAAGATTGGTTATTTTTTCCAGCCGGCTCTTAAGTTCATCCGCTTCATCTCTCATCAGTTTGTCGGAAGCATTATTGGAAACTAAAGCCACCTGTAAAACTTTGACATCGGAAGAAGAGATCTTTTCTGTTTTTATCAGGTAAATATCTTTAGGCAGCTCACTGTTTTTCAGGGCATTCATTTCTGTAGATATTTCCTGGTATTTGTTGTCCACATCAACACCATACTTAAATTTGGGCTGGATCACAGCAATCCCATCCTCCACTGTGGTCAGCATTTTGTCGATGTTCTCCAGGCCATAAATCTTGTTCTCAATGGGCTTTGCCACTTGCTCTTCCATGTCTTTGGGACTTGTGCCCGGGTATATCACAGTGATGAGATATTCCGGTGGATGGATGGTCGGATCTTCCGAGCGCGGCATGGTAAACAAAGTGAGTACACCCACCACTGCAAACAGCAGGAATATAATGAGCGTGAACTGGTAATTTTTAACGGCAAAGTTTGTAATCTTCATATCTGTTGTTATTACCTGATAATTTTTATTGTAGATTTTTCGTTGAGATAGGCACTGTTGGATGTCACTATTTCTGCCACGTCAGTAAGCCCTTCTCTCAGGTAAACCTGCTGATTGTCGATCTTTGAAATAGTTACCGGGATCTTCTTCACCTTACCGGTTCCATCGGGTGTGAATACGAAGGCTTTATCGCCATCGGCTTCCACTAAAGAGCTGTATGGGATGACTTTTACATTTTCATCCTGATTTGTCAATATTTCCGCTTTGCCAAACATGCCCACTGCAGGTTTGATATCCTTTAATTTCAGTTTCAGTTCTATCTGAAAGGAGCCCAGCGCACGATCTGCTGCCTGTGACTTGCGGAATACGAAAGCGTCAATTTCTTTACCGGCATATCCGTCCAGGCTTACTTTCGCAGTCTGGCCCAGAGTGATGGCAGACCATTCACGGTCAGTTACACCCACTTTAAGCAAATAGTTATCGTTTCCGCGCGTTTCGTTAATAGTAAAGACTGGCATACCGGGCCCGATTACTTCCCCCTCGTTGGCTATTTTCTGGCTTACAAAGCCATCGGATGCCGCATATATTTTTGAATAGCGCTCATTAAAAGCGATTGCCTCTTTTGCTTTTTGAGCAATATCCAGGGCTGTTTTAGTATTCTGCAGTTGCTCTAAAGTAAAAACACTGTCTTTGTAAAGGTTCACTGCCCGTACGTAGTCACGTTGTGTCTTGTCGACGTTCAGGCTGGCTTGCTCCAGACCCGCTGCAATTTCCGTTGAATTAAGTGTGGCCAGCAATTGACCTTTCTTAAAGAACTGGCCTTCTTCTACCAGGACACGGTTAATTATGCCTCCAATCTTGAAAGAATACCGGGCTTCGTTTTCTGTGCTTACCAGGCCCGTCGCACTTATCTTCCGGGGCAATCCTAATGCAGATACAGCTGAGATCTTTACAGGAATCACATCCGTTTCTCCCAATGAATTTTTTGATTTGTCTTCTTCTTTGCAGGCGTATAAAACTGATATTGCTGCGATAAGACTGAGCAATTGTATTTTTTTCATTTTAGTAGGTTTTTATTTATTGAATGGTGAAACTGGCGTTGGCGCGTTCTACCGCTGCGTAAGCAATCCAGGTGTCGAAAAGGGCAATGTTGGCATTCAGGCGGGCATTGATCAGTTGGTTTTGAGCATCCAGCAGCTCAATATAAATGGCCATACCTTCCTTGTATAATTTCAATACATCATCGTAATAGGTTTGCGCGGTCTTTAGTTGTGATTGTGCGGCGTTATATTCGGCCACTGCGCTTTGCATCTCATTCTGACGAACCCTTAGCTCTGTAGTGAGCTGCTGCTCTACGTAATCAGTCTGAGCCGCTATACTATGACGGTCGGCGTTCGTTTGTTTTATCTTGTATGAATTTTTGCCAGATGAAAAGAGATTCCATTCTAACGAAACACCCCAGAAATAATAGCGGCTATGGTTGTCAAATTGCCAGTTAAAGGCTTGTGAACCAAGATCCAGGTAAGTACCTATTTTAGGAATGAGGTATGATTTTGCCAGACCGTTCAGGTTACTATTAATATCTTTCGCTATCCTGAGCTTGGCCAGTTCTTCTCTGCCACTTACGTTATCAGCCGGCAGACCATCCTGTATTGGTAATGCTGTGATATCATCTAAGAGTATGCTATCCGCTGAAGAACGGTTCAACAGGAAATTGAAATAGTAACGGGCTGACTCCGCCGTTTTGGTCGCCGCAATAAGCGAGGCGTTTATTTTCGATACCTCGTTCGTACTTCGTATTACTGCGGTGCGGTTTACTTTGCTATTGTTAAAGAGTGCGGTATTAATTCGCTGACCTTCCTCTACAAGCCGAAGTGATGATTGATAGATCTCAGTGGCATTGATGGCTTTTACATAGTTATAGTAGGCCGTTTTGATCTCTTTTACCAATTCACGCTTATAAAGCAATACTTCTGCTTTTTGCAAGTCCACCTGCTGCAGCTTAATTCTTTTATTATAGATAAGTTCTGCATTCAGGATTGGCAGGCTTGTACGAAACTTGGCATCATAGAAATTATCCGGATTTAGCAGAATACGCTGGTTTTTGAGCTGAGGAAATGAATTAGTTCCAGTCAACTGATTTAGCGTGGCATAAGCGCCATTCAGCAGGTCGCCAGTTGGGAAATCTATCGTACGTCCACCATCCGCTTTTGTATAGGTCGTTAAAAAGGAAACGTCTGGCAGGAACATACTTTTAGCCTCCTTCAGCGCGTACACGTTTTTGTCGAGTATAAAAGTCTGCTGCTTAATGCTCTGGTTGGAAGAAAGCCCCTCCCGGATATATTCATCCAACTTACTTTGGGCGCTCAGTGGGTAGGCTGCCACAAGGAGCAGCGTTACCAGAAGGGGACTTCGAAATACCCGGTTCTTAGCTATTAATTTAATCACTGTAATAAATTTAAACACTGTTCAATAATATGGTAAAAAAAAGCTTAGCTCTTTTCGAGCAAAGCCACAAAACACTCATAACCGTGCAGCATAAGCTCCTCATTGGTCTTATTCACAAAGCTGGCTGTGCGATCTTTACAGAACAAGGCGCAGATACCGTGCAATGTTGAAAGGATCATAAATGAAAAATATTCAACATCCATGTCCTTAAACCTGCCTTTTTGTTGACATGCTGTTACAGTAGCAGCCAGCAGGCTAATTGCTTCCTGCGCTATCATAAAGCCGCTGCTTTCAGGCATTTTCGCCGGTACTTCAACAATAAACATCAAATTGTAATAGTCCTTATTATTCTGCGCAAATTCGATAAAAACATGCCCCATGGCTTTTAAGCGCTCGAATGGATCTGCCACCTTATTCAGCACCTTTAACTGGCTGAGCAGCAATCGAAACCCTTCCCGGTGCAGTTCGTGGAAAATTTCAGCTTTATCTTTAAAATAAAAATACAGCAAGCCCGGGCTGTAGCTAATTTCATTGGCAATATTGCGCATGCTTGTCTGCTCATAACCTTTCTCGAGGAATACTTTACGGGCGCCATTCAGGATCCGTTTCGTCATTTCTTGTTTTTCCTCTTGTTTTCTCTCTGCAATACCCATATCGATGATTTAAAACGTATAATTTAGTTTATATAATTAGTGAGCCATACCGGGACTTATACTTCCCATGATATTGATGGCAGCACGTCTGCTCAAAAATCTAAACCCGAAAAGCATTAACCTGTTTTTCCAGCCTTGCACTACCCTTGGCTTCCTGGTCTTTTCCAATGCCCTAACCAATTCTTTAGCAACATCTTCCACAGAGGAGAGCACAAAATCCGGGAAGGCGTTGGCCTGACTCCCCGCGTGCTTGTGAAAGTCCGATTTAGTAGCACCAGGATTGAAATTCATTATAAATATACCTTTCTGTTTAAACTCGTACCACAAGGATTCTGTGAAATTGGCAACAAAGCTTTTGGTACCTGCATACACTGCTGCGCCGGGGAAGGAAGAATGGGCAAGTAAAGAGCCAATATTTACCAGGGTGCTTCCCGGGGCGGCACTTGCTAAAAATCCGTAAGATAGCGTAACTAAAGCATTCATATTCAATTCCATAGTACCCAATTGATCTTCTAATGGGGTATCAATGAACTGGCCATAAATTCCAGCACCTGCATTATTAATAAGGACATCATAATTTTCTGTCCGAAGCAGATCCAGCAATTTCTGCAAATCATTTTTATTTGTAACGTCAGCGACCAGTGCAGTATGGCCTTCATTTGCTAGTCCAGCCACTGCTTTCGTCAATTTATCCCCGCTACGGGCTACCAGTGTTATTTTATAGCCTTTGGCAGCAAGCTGCCGGGCTACTTCCAACCCGATACCGCCGCTTGCGCCTGTGATCAATGCTTTTTTCATTCTTTGATTTATTAATTGTTATTGATATGGTGCAAAGTTATTGAACACTGTTCAATAAAACAAATTTATTGCCGGTTTTTCAGGCCTGGCAGTTATTTGCTGAACAATTCTTTAATCCGTCTTACCTTGCGATAGTTTATCTCTTACAATCCAATTATGAAAAAGTACATCGTCATCATTGCCGCCGCCTCCCTGGGCGCGTGTCAGCAAAAAACTGGCCCCAACCAGGAAGCCGGACAAACAGCAACACACATCATCAATCGCAAAGTGACCGTATACACTACGGCAGACAGCACCAATTTTCGCATCACGGCTACAGACACCCTGGACTTTACAGACATGGCGCAGCCCTTTGAAACACAACCCTGTGTTTTCGTAGATCCCGATGCCGGTTTCCAGCAGTTTGAAGGCTTTGGCGGAGCCCTGACAGATGCCGCCGCCGAAACATTCGCCAAATTGTCCGCAGCAGCGCAGCAGGAATTCCTGAACGCCTACTTCGACCCGGCCAAAGGTATCGGCTACACATTGGGCAGAACAAACATCAACAGCTGCGACTTTTCCAGCGGGTCTTACACCTATGTGAAGGACAACGACAGCGCATTGTCTTCTTTCAGCCTGGCGCACGATGAGCAGTTCAAGATCCCCCTGATCAAAAAGGCCATCGCCGCAACAGGAGGGAAGCTCTCCCTGCTGGTAAGTCCGTGGAGCCCGCCCGCCTGGATGAAAGACAACAACAGCATGCTGCAGGGCGGCAAACTGCTGCCCAATCACCGCCAGACATGGGCCAATTATGTGGTGAAGTTCATCAAGGCCTATGAACAAAAAGACATTCCTGTATGGGGCCTTACCGTACAGAATGAGCCCATGGCCAAACAACGCTGGGAGTCCTGCATCTTCACCGCCGAAGAAGAAAGGGATTACATCAAAAACTACCTGGGCCCCACTTTAGCGGAGTACAACCTGCAAGGCAAAAAGCTCATCGCCTGGGATCATAACCGCGACCTGATCTTCCAGCGCGCCAGCACCATCCTGGAAGATAAAGATGCCGCCAAATATGTTTGGGGCATCGGCTTCCACTGGTATGAAACCTGGACCGGCTCCACCATGCAGTTCGACAACCTGCGCCTCGTATCACAGGCATTCCCGGATAAGCACCTGGTATTTACAGAAGGTTGTAAGGAAAAGTTCAATATGGACAGCGTAAATAACTGGAGCCTCGGCGAAAGATATGCGCACTCCATCATCAATGACTTTAACAACGGCACCGTTGCCTGGATAGACTGGAACATTCTGCTGGATGAACAGGGCGGTCCTAACCACGTTGGTAACTACTGCTTTGCGCCGCTGCACGGCGATACCAAAACCGGTAAGCTGATCTACACCAATGCTTATTGGTACATCGGTCACTTCTCTAAGTTCATCCGCCCGGGCGCTAAGCGTATTGCCGCTTCCAGCAGCCGTTCTTTCCTGGAAGCTACTGCTTTTCAGAATACAGACGGCAGCATTGCGGTAGTGGTGATGAACCCCACTGCACAGCAATTGCCTTTCCATCTCTGGATCAAAGGCAAGGCGGCTGAAACAGCCAGCTTACCGCATTCTATTATGACATTGCTGCTTAAATAACAACGTATATATACCCCGCTGCATTGATCCTGAATGATGCGTATGCACCGCCCTGGTGAGCGCTTCGTTCAGGATCATTGTATTTGCGATAATATGTACAAATAATACGATAACCTGTCAATTGCGGCAGCGCATTTATCTTTTCAATTTTGTAGCGTCTAACCTAATGCTATCGCTTATGAGTAATTACGTAGGGCTGGCGATGGTGATGGCTGTGCTGCTGCTGATCGCTTCCCTTTACCTGCTATACCGCATTAAAACCCTGCGGCACCGGATCAAGGATGGAAAAAGCTCCAGGCCCAGGGAGCGCTTTAGCAAGTACCTCAATAACCTTGACAGCCATCAGATCACATCCATTCTTCTCTTAAAGAAAAAGAAACTGCATGTATTTGTTCCCGCACTGCTGATAGGCGAGCCGGGTATCATCATCACCCTGGTACTGATCATGCTTCCGCTGCTGGCGGGGATCTTTATCATGATCCTGAAGCTGTCCTCTCTCCTGAAACAGCAGCGCAATGATTATAAGCTGCAGGAGGCGGAGGATTTTGCAGCTTACCTCAAATCAGAGGATGGCAGCACCTTCATAGAGCAGTTGCTTGCCAGGAAAACTTCATTGGACTATCGGCTGAATAATGATGAATTGTCTGGCCAGGTGCAGGCACACGATCAGCGTGGAATGATCTCCAACATCCATCCAAGTGGGTTCATTCCTTTTGTAGCCACCAAAAAGAAAGCGCTGAAGCGGCCCAACATCGATCCTGCGCTGGCGCGCCTGGTGATCTGGTATATCTGTTCTGCTGCGGGCTGGTTGTTGCTGGGCACTACGGTGGGTGAATATTTAGGGATCAAGTTCGTATCACCGGATATCGATCATGTGAGCTGGCTGAGTTTCGGCCGTCTGCGTCCCGTGCATACCAATGCTGTTTTCTGGGGATGGTCCTCTCTTTCCATGCTGGGCCTTGGCTACTATATTGTGCCGATGGTCAGCAATACGAAACTGTACAGCATTAAACTGGGCTGGTATAGCCTGTACTGTATCAATGTGGCAGTAGTGCTGGGCAGCATATGCCTGATGGCAGGTATTAACAATGGAGGAGGGGAGTACCGTGAATACATATGGCCGGTAATGCTGCTTTTTGCCGTGGGACTTGTATTTACTTTGCTCAACTTTCTACGTACCATCGCCCGCAGGATGACCAAAGAGATCTACATTTCCAACTGGTATATCGTAGCTGCCCTTATGTTCGTACTGGTGATCACAGTGGTAGCTTATTTGCCTTACTGGCAGAACGGCCTGGGAGAGACCATCGTACAGGGTTACTATATGCACCAGGGCGTAGGTATGTGGTTTATGCTCTTTACACTGGGCATTGTGTATTATTTCCTGCCGCAGCAATTGAACAAGCCTATTTACTCTTACGGCCTGGGCATCCTGGCTTTCTGGTCGCAGATCTTCTTTTACACGGTGATCGGTACGCATCACTTTGTGTTCAGCTCCATTCCATGGTGGCTGCAAACTACGGCTATTGTTGGCAGCATCGGTATGCTGATCCCCGTGGGTGCAGGGACTACCAATTTTTTCATGACCTTCAAAGGGGCCTGGCATAAGATAGGCAGCAGCTATACGCTTCCCTTCTTCCTCACAGGGATCATCTTTTATTTTAGCGGGTCTTTCCAGGGAACGGCAGAGGCTTTTCGCAGCACCAACCTGATATGGCATTTTACCGACTTTACCGTAGCGCATTCCCATATCACCATGTATGGCATCATCGCGTTTTTTGTATGGGCCGCTATCTATGCTGTTTTTCCGCGCCTTACAGGCAGGGAGGCGCCGCAGATCACGATTGGCGCGCATTTCTGGTTAGCGCTCACCGGTGTGCTGTTCTACACCATTCCCTTAATGTATGGCAGTACTTTAAAAGGCTTGCTGTGGATGGAGGGAAAGCCCTTCACCGACGGACTGGTATTAATGGCGCCTTACTGGCTATGGAGGGCCATCGGCGGAAGCCTGATGTGGTTGTCGCACCTGATCTTCGCGTATAATATTTACAGGATGCTCACACCTGAAAAGTCTGTTGATATTAACGAAGCCGCTATCGAAAAACTGGAACGCTATTATTCAACTACCGGAGTAAGCTCTTGACCATGGATCTTTTTGACAATCATAAAACTTTATTTGGAGCGGCCTTCTTACTTTTTACGGGGCTTACATTAGTCGTGGCCGTCTTTCCTTCTATCAGCAGCCAGGAGAACAATGCCGTGTTGCCGGGCTATGAGCCATTGAGCGACAATGCAGAAAAAGGACGCCGGCTGTACATCGCCAATGGTTGTGTGGCCTGTCATACACAACAGGTGCGTAATGTAGACATGGATAAGGTGTGGGGCGCAAGGCCCAGCATTGCTGCAGATTACGCGCCAATCCACCGCACAGATGTGTGGCGCAATACGGCTACTTTAATGGGGACCGAGCGCACCGGTCCTGATCTGACCAATGTAGGCAAAAGACAGCCTTCGCAGGATTGGCAGCTCACGCATTTATACAATCCGCGGATGGTGGTAAAAGCATCTGTGATGCCCGCCTATCCCTGGTTGTTCCGCGTAACAAAGACAGTGAAGAAAGGAGACGTAATAGTGAAAGTTCCGGAGGGATACCTGGAAGCGGGTGAAAACATCGTTGCTACTAAAGAGGCCTTGCAGCTCACGGCTTACCTGCTGTCTTTACAACAGGTGGAATTGCCCGACGGTACCCCTGCTCCTGATTTCCTCTACAAAAAAGCTGCTGCCGCCAATACTGGTGGCGCTGCACCCGCGCTGAGCGGTGCCGCCTTATATACTGCCAATTGCCAGTCATGCCACCAGGAGAATGGGGAAGGCCTTAAAGGCGCTTTCCCGCCGCTGAAAGGAAGCAATGTGGTGAATGACGAAGATGCTTCGCTGATGATAGACATCATTATGAACGGCTATTCAGGCCGCATTAAGGAGGGTTATGGTCCCATGCCTGCAGTAGGGACCAATAATAACCTCACACCGGAGGAAGTGATGGCTATCATCAACCATGAAAGGTCCAGCTGGGGCAATCAGGCAAAAGCGATCAGCCTGGAAGAAGTAAAACAGATCATCGATAAAGTAAAGAAATGAAGAAATGTCTCATCATAATAATGGCTTGCTGTTTTGCCGGGCTCACCGCTTCGGCCTGCGAGACCTGTACGCGTAAACAATCCTGGCTGTTGCGCAATGCCACGCACGGCAGAGGACCGGATACCCGGTGGGATTACCTCATTGTAGCGATCGTTGCCCTGCTGGTGCTGTTAACGCTTTTCTACTCCATTAAATGGCTCCTGTTCCCCGGCGAACAATCCGCTCATCATATCAAGAACATTGTATTAAATGAAAGACCATAGCAGTATATTGATCTTTATAGATGAAGAGCCCGTACCAGTGGCAAGCTTTGAAACACCCGTCAGTTTTGAGCTGGATACTTTAAAGCTGGTGGACGGTCCGCATATTCTGAAGATCGTGAGCCGCGGCCCTACCGGTAAGGAAGGGATCCGTAAGATCCCTTTTGAGGTGAGGAACGGCCCTGTCATTGAGATTGAAGGCATCAGGGAAAATGCAGTAGTAGATGGTGTGTTGCCGCTCATGATCAATGCCTATAGTAAAGGCGACCAGACCCGCTTTCTCATCACCGGTAGCGAAACGCCGCAAAGTATCCCTTCCTGGTTATGGCTGCTGATCATAGGTGTGGGAGTAGCCGCTGCTTATTACTTTGTTGCTTATATCACGCTGTAGGGCCTTTGGAACGAATGCTCCGGACTAAACGGAGTAACAAGGGTACTGTTATCAGTAGTATAAGCACACAAACAATGATCACCGACATTATTTTAAACACCGCCAGATTTGTAAGCAGCTGGCTTTGCACTGTCAAAGCCCTGCTTACAGAAGCGGTGGCCAGCATATTGGATTGCTCCGGCGTATATCCGGCCGCCCTGAACACCGTAGCGTATTGTCCCAGTCGTTGAACGAAGGGATCATCCAGGGTGGTCAGATGCTGCAGAAAGCCTTCTTTATATTGCTGGTTATAATGCAACTGCAACGTATAGAAACCTGCGATGCCATTAATGGTAGCCTGGAAACGGATGAAGGAGCCTAAGGCTGCACCGGTAAAGCCTGTATAGGGAGGCAGCTGCGCCACCATGAACACAATAATAGGCACGAACAGCATACCCGATGCTGCGCCCTGTAATATAACCGGTCCGGCCAGGTCGCCGAAGGAGAGGTCCGTACTGAAGATCCGGTACATCCATACATGGTAGATCAGCAACAGTGTAAACCCGATCAGGAAAAAATAGGGGATCCTGATCTTTTTGGAGAGCAACAGCTGTGTAGAAATGATCATAAAGGTAACCAGCCCCAGTACATTACAGCTGGAGAGCCATATCAGCTTGGCGGTATCCCAGCGAAGCACATTTAAGGCATAAGCGTAAACGAGGTTGATACTGTCCTTCACGCCATAGTAAACTGCCAGCAGCAATATGCCGATGATAAACGGTTTGTGTTTGAATACATCCGGATGGAGGTAAGGCCTTTTGATGATGCCCTGCCGGTAGATCAGTAATGCCAGTGTGCACAGCGCAATGAGGATGGATGCCCTGACCCGCGGGTCATCCGTCCAGTAATAACGCGGCCCGTAAATGAAGGTAAAGGCAATAGCAATATACAATGTCAACGCCAGTATGAAGCTTGGCCATTCCAGCTGGTACAGGGGATAGCGGCGCAGCCCGGTGTTACGGTGTAAGGACAGCAGCACGAAGATGATGGCCAAGGCCTGTACCAGGATCAGGTACAGGTATACGTTTTCCCAGTTCATATCATCCGTTACCCTGTATACCAGTGTGCCCGACAACAGACCGGCGCCCAGTATGGAACCGTAGAATACAGAAAAACCGATCACGATCTCGAAAGGCTGCAGCCTGGAAAGGATCAGGGTAAGGCAGGAGATGGCAATACCGCTCACTATAAATCCCAGTGGCAAACGCATGAGCAGGAACACATAAATGTTATCGATGTATAAAAAGACAATGCTGATAATAATGCTCAGCATCAGCATGGTCTGCAGGTATTGCCTGATCTGGAAGTAGCGCAGCAGCCTGGCTTGTATGGGAATGGACGCGATCAGCGCCGCGTAAGTGATCTGGGTGGAGAAGCTGATGTCTTCCGGCTGTGCGCCCAATGCACCCAGCACATAGCTTTGTAACAGGCCGTACAAAGCGAATTGTACCAAACCTGTCATCAGTAAAAAGAAGAGCAGCAGCTTGATGAGCCATTGCTGTTCTTTGATCCAGGGCTTGAAATAAACAGGTGCTAGCATATACCTATTTTGCTACGGAAACATTTACATTCATGCCTATCTTAACAGCCGATAGCGCCGTATCGGTAAACAGGATCTTTACAGGAACACGCTGGGTGATCTTTACGAAATTGCCGGTGGAATTATCCGGCGGCAGTAAGGAGAACTTAGCGCCGGTGGCCCCGGATAGGGATTCTATTTTACCCTGAAATGTTTTACCGGGTATCCCGTCTATCGTTATCATTGCCGCCTGTCCGGGGTACATGCCATGTACCTGTGTTTCCTTGAAATTGGCGATCACCCATTTGAATTGCTCGTTGATAATGGTTACCAGTGGTTGGCCCAGCTGGATCTGTTGTCCTTCCTGGATTACCTTCCTGCCGAGCCGTCCGGAGTACGGGGCGGTGATCACGGTATAGGCCAGGTTAATACGTGCAAAGTCCAGTAAGGCATTCTTCCTTTTCAGGTCTGCCAGGAGCAGAGCGCGTCTTGATTGCAGCTCATCGATCTTTGTAATGCTGGTACGCAGGCTGTTTTGGCTGGCGCTGTATTCGCTGGTGGCTACCGTATAACGGGCCTTCACCTGTTCAAATTCCTGGCCGGTAACCGCTTCTTCGCGTATCAGGTTCTCGTAGCGTTTCATATCCTGTTCCTGCTGCCAGAGCCGTGCCTTTGCGGCAGAGATCTGATCCTCGTTCACCGTTGTAGCCGTTTTCTGCGAGCGGATGGAGGTGTTCAGCACTACCAGCTGTGCCTGTGCATCTTCTACGGCTGCTTCGGCTTCCTGCAAACGGGCACGGTATTCCCGGTCGTCCAGCAGTACCAGCGTATCGCCTTTTTTTACCAGCTGGTTTTCTTCGAAGAGGATAGATTGTATATACCCGGCTGCCCTTGCAGATACCGGGTTCAGGTACGCTTCCACCTGCGCGTCATTGGTCTTTTCATATTTCGCATTATGAATGAAGAAGCGGATGAAGTAAATGGCAGCCGCCAACGCTATAATGATGGCAATAATGGTGGTGATGATATTGCCCGGATGTCTTTTTCTAAGCTTGGCCTCGGTCATCATGTAGGTAATTTGTTGTGATCGTATGATTATAGTTTACCCGTAACATACAGCAGGCGGTAATAATAGCCCGTAGCGTCTGTTTGCGCCTTTACCAGGTTGAAATTGGATTCCAGGTAAAGATCATCTGCATCCAGCAGATCGGTGAGCAATGCCAGTTGGTTGTAGTATTTGGTGCTGATGATCTTCAGGTTGACGGCAGCCTGCTCGATGGATTTCTCTGCCACCCTGATCCTCGTCAGTGATTCGCTGTACTTGATATATAAGGACCGTATATTTTCATTTATATTATCGCTGATATAGGCCCGCTGCAGGCGAAGACTATTCAGCCTTTCCCGGGCAGCTGCTACTTTGTTCTTATTATGATAAAGCGATGAAATAGCATATTGCGCCCGTATGCCGATGAAGCCTACGGAGTACCACTGGGCCACCGGGGGAAAGAAGAGGAAGTTAGGATAATTCAGTCCATAAGCAGAGTACAACTGTATCATTGGATAGTAAGCGCTGCGGATGGAACGGATCCTGCTTTCCTGCAAACGGATCGCCCTGGCGGTCCGCTGCAGTACATAAGGTTCTGTGGATGTGGCGTTCATGCTGGCCTGCAGGCCGCTGAGGGAGAGCGGTTGCGCCAGCGCGGTATCCGTGATCACCAGCTGCGTGGTATCGGGTATGTTCAACTGTACTGCGAGCTTTTGTTTGGCAATGACGATATCGTTGTCTGTCGTTTCTTTATTCAGTTGAATGGAGGAAAGGTTCAGCTCTGCTCTCAGCAGGTCGCTCCGCGTAACACGCTGGTTGTTGTAAAGAGAAGTGATATTCTTTAAGCGCAGCTCCGCGCGTTTCACCTGTTCAACAATGAGCGAGTCCAGTTTATACAGGCGGATGATATCCAGGTAAAGGAGGGCGGCCAGCTGTGCACTTTGTCCGGCCTGGTCAGTAATGCCCAATGCTGCGAGTTCCCGGCGGATACTTTCTTCTGTCACGGCATGCCGCAATCTGCCACCGGCAAATAAGGTGAAGGCGGCATTGGCGCCCAGGTTAATGGTATTGGGGTCTGGCCTACGGCGGAATGATTCTGACTTTGACCAGCCGTTATCGAATAAAGTAAGCTCGGTAAAGCGCTGGTAATTGACTTCCACCCCGGCTTGCGGCAATACGGCATTGCGGGCATCCTGCAGGTCGTAGGTACTGGCTTTTTCGTCCTGCTTTAATGCCTGTACAAGTTTGTTCTGCTCCTGCGCCATTTTAATTGCCGCCGGAAGGGAAAGATAATACACTCCCTGCGCGGTGGTATCCTGTGCAAATGCCCGGCAGGTAAAAAGGAAAAGCAACAAAAGGAGTGGCAGCGCTTTCATGACAATATTCTCCTGGTATAAAGTTCCGCAATTGGAGGCGAGCGGTAAATGTCCCGATAATAGCTTCTGTTGTATGAATCACGGTATTTCGTCAGCAGGCTAGCCTAAAGCTCGAAATATCGTGTAATTCAGTGACAGGAAATGCTGCAAGCAACTGATAACCAGTTTCTTTAGGGATGGGCATGTAATTGGTACTTGGCTATAAGGCTAAATCATCACTTATGCTTATCGCTAAACGGTCAACCTGTCAACCCCTCAGGGTAGTCGCCAACAGCAGCTCTTTTGAGATCTGCCGCCTGGAAGAACGTAATCTGCAGGATCTCTGTCCGGACATCAAAGGGCATATCAGCAGTCACTACGAGGTCATATGGATCTTAAAAGGCGAAGGAACGCGCTGGCTCAATCTTGAAAAGCAGCGGGTCTCAGCAGGGTCCATCTGCTGTATTAAGCCTAACCTGTGTCATAAGCTGGAAGCGGAGGGTATCTTAGAAGGTTTTACCCTCTCCTTCAATGAATCTTTCCTGGGGCTTGGAGATCATGAGATAGAATCGGGTTACCGTTCGGCGCTCATCAGTATGTTTGAGGGCGAACAACCCCTGATCACGGATCCGGCTACTACTGCCGATATGCAGGAGATAACAGCGAAGCTGTTGTGGGAGTTTAACAATGCAGACCTGTTCCGTACAGAGATCCTTCGGCGTTACCTGAAAGTATTCCTGGTATACCTGGCCAGGCAGTTTGGGCAGGCGCACAGCGGACAGTTCCGCCAGAAAAGAACGGTAGATTTGGTGGAAAGGTTCTTTGCCTTACTGAGCAGGGATTTCGGCATTAAAAGAACAGTGAGTGATTATGCGGGGCAATTGTTCGTTTCTCCCAATTACCTCAACGAGATGGTGAAGAAGAATACCGGGCATTCTGCCGGATACCACATCAGGCAGCGCATTATACTGGAAGTAAAAAGAATGGTCACCTTTGCGGGCGCCTCTACCAAGGAAGTGGCTTATACGCTCGGGTTCTCCGATATGGCGCACTTCAGCAGGTTCTTCAAGCAGAATGCCGGGTTGAACTTCTCCGATTTTAAGAGAGCCTATATGCATGCGGATAATGTATGATTATTTACCGCCTGCTTCCGTTGTTTTGATAAACGAGATCACCCCGTTCATATACGTTTGCTGATCATCATACATACTCATATGGCTGCCGTTGGGGCAAAGGAGGAAAGTGCCTTTCTTCACCTGTCCGGCGATCCATTTCATATGCTCAGGATCCATGGTATCATACTTGCCGCCGATGCTGAGGGTAGGCACTTCTATGGTCGGCAGCTTGGCCTTTACATCCCAGTTCTCCAGCTTACCGGAGATACCGAATTCACTGGGCCCCTGCATGGTCACATAGAAAGCCTGATTCAGGCGGCTCATGGAGCGCGCCAGTGGCTCCGGCCATGCAGGCAGGCGGCAGATGAACTTTGAATAGAAATGCGTCATGAGGAGCTCCATATATTTGGGATTATCAAAATCACCTTTTTTCTCTATCTGGCGGATAGTATCCAGCACTTTCGGGTCCAGCTGTTTGGCCAGCACTTCATCGGCGTAGCGGGCGTAATCGGCGGCGCTGGCCATCATATCAGAAATGATCAGGCCTTTGAGGTGCTGCTGGTATTTGATGGCGTATTCCATGGCGAGGATGCCACCCCAGGAATGTCCCAGTAAATAGAAATTGTCTTTGTCCAGGTGTAATGCCTTGCGTACCTGCTCCACTTCATCTACACAACGGGCAAGGTCAAAGAGGGAAGTATCCTTTGGATTATCTGAATAGCCCGTACCCAGCTGATCATAGTAAATGAACTCGATGCCTTCTTTGGGGAAGAAGCTTTCAAAGCATTCTACATATTCATGGCTTGCGCCGGGACCGCCGGTGAGCAATAATACTTTTGTCTTCGGGTTGTTGCCGATATGTTTGGTCCATACATTGAAAGTGCCTTTAGGCGTTTCAATGGGTATTACCTGTACGCCGCCTGTTTGCACGCCACTATCGGTGGGAGTGAAATAGGAGCTGTCGGTGGTGTTTTTCGTATTTGCCTGGGGGTTAGTGCAGGATGCTACCGCCAGGGAGATGAGCGCGAGGCAGATAAGCGATTTAGAATGTTGCATAAGGTAAATTTGGAAGTAAATATAGTGAATCGGGATAATAAGGAGGGCCCACCAAATCCGGTGAGCCCTGCTAACCCAATCAATGTTCACTGTTTGATTATTTCCACGTATAGTACGGTCTTCTTAATATAGACTGCTGGTGGAAGTCGAACATCGCTACATAGAACTCTGTCCACCCGCCCATTCTGCTCCTCACCAGGTCATAGCGTTCAGGGAATTTGGCAGCTCCCTGGTAGGTTTCCGGATCGGCGCAGGTAATGGTGATCATATTAGACCCGATCTTGCTGTGCGCAAAATCGTGGATCAGCTCTTTCAGTTTATCCAGGGGCCAGTCTTCCCGGATGTTCAGGTCAATAGGCGCACAGTTGGCGATGCCGTGATTGATCGGTTCCACGTTCCAGTCGTGCAGCGATACAAAGGCATTGCTGGTCTGTGTATTCAGCGGCAGATCTGCCGGCCATGGAATCGCGCAGCAATCGTCTGCAATAGGCTGTCCGTTAAGTCTTCCGTCTGCCGTAGCGCCGATGCCCATCCCCAGGCCTACGTTGTCTTCAAAGGTGCCTACACCGGGCGTGATGGTAAAAGCAAAAGGCCGTCCGGGAGTACTATATTTTTGCCGGATCCTTTCATAGCCTTCTTTGATCACCGGTATCGGGTTATTGAAACAGTCGTGTATGATCTCCACGCATTTCGCAACGAAGGTCTTCGCAAATTCCCGCAGTCCTGCATCCGCATTCACGCCGAACTTGGGCAGCTGCAGGGCGTGCTGCCGCAGCTCTTTGAAGAAGATGGCGTCTTCATCCCTGCGCAGGCTGCCTTCAATAGTGGTATAGAAAGGCTGGATCATATCATTGCCCCAGTTACATTGCAATGCCAGCAGCAGCTGTGGTAGTGAGCAGCGGGCGCTCTTTTCTTCATATACCAGCTTCTTTACGGAATGCAGTGAATTGATGGTGTTCACGATGCCGCACATCATCGGCGCTACAATGTGATAGCGCGCACCGCCATTGGTAAGATCAAGGCCTGTTTCCAGGGAATCATCCAGGAAGGCGGAGAACAAGGTGCTGGGACAATACGCCCAGAGATCGCCGTAGCCATTCATCAGTGAATTGAAGAAGGCGTTGATCGCCCATCTCCAGTGGGTGTAAAAGATCTCCATGAACTTGTCAAAGCTGTGGATCTCTTCGGGCGGCGGAGAGTTCCATGACAGCTTCAGGCCGCGCAGGTCGATAGGTCCGGCGCCCTGAATGTTACAACCCTGGTTCATGGTATAATCCACCATGGGCAGGATAGTGACATAGCTGAAAGCCCATTCGGTCTTGCCTACGATGATCGGCTCAAAACAACCGTCGCAGGTATAGTCGCGTGCATCTTCCAATGTCAGTGGTCCGCAGGCGCTGAGCGCGGGCACCAGCTTGTCGTCATTCAGCATAATAGGATGGGCGCCTCCGCTGAGAATAGCCTTGGCGGCTTCTTCAAACAGCTCATCGCTCATGCTTTTATGCACGCGTAAGGAAAGACAGGGTGCATTCAGCGGCAGGCGGCGCGCTGCCCGCAGGCAAAGCAGGGTGATGTCATTGGACGCGTCTTCCGGTTGAGGGGAGTTATTGGCTTTATAACCGCCTACGGTCAGCTGCTGTACCCACTGGTTAATAGCAGCGCCCTGGGGGAAGTTGCCGGCCGAATAGAAAACAGCGCCGGTGCCGTAGTTCAGGTAATCGTTCAGGTGGTTATAGTTATACAGCACGGTTTCGTCCATCTTCAGCCAGAAGGCGTCTATCATTTCCTGTGCGGCCTCCTTATTCAGTTTGCCTTGTTTGATATCTTCTGTATAAAGATCTATCAGCTGCTGATCCAGTCTGCCGATAGACATAGGCTCGCCGGTTTGGTGGAAGGCGCAATTGGTGATGAACACCAGCTGCAGGCCTTCCAGGAAGGAGGCGGGTTTCTTATGCGCTATGTTGCGCATGCGCACGGCGATGGCTTTCAGGTTGGCGATCTCCGCCGGGGTATAGAGATCTTCCTGCAGGGTCATTTGTATGGCCAGGTCTACATAGGCTTCTATGAAAGCGGAAAGACCTTCCAGGGACCATACCACTGCCTGGTAAAAGTCTTTGGCGTCGCCGCTGGCGCCGCTGATCTTATTCGCGAACATGTCTTTGATCGCGTCTATACCATGTGCCAGTAAGAAGGGATAGCCCGGCGCATTGTGCCCGGTGGCGGAATATTCATTGAGGGTGGCAAAGAAGCCGGTCATCCGTTCGGTATCGTTCAGGTATTCCATCACCTGTGCGCCGATGCCCAGTGAGAGCTGCGGCATGTTGCCTACAACGATCTCGTCGGGATCGATGAGCATCAGGTTCGCCTTTTTAGCGTACTCGCGGCTCACCAGTACTTTCGAAAGACTGATCTTGGTGGCCATGCCTTTGCGCAGCACGACGGGAGCGTCCAGCAGGTATTTTTCTGCATCGCTGAGGTAATCTTTGAGATGGCCAAGGGGAGGCGTTTCGCGTTTCTTGTACCAGGTGTCCTGCCAGCGGGAGAACTGTTTGTTGAGCAGAATGAGTATGCGGTCGCTCAAGGGACAATCTTCCGTGAGTTTAGACGTGCGGATCTTGTGCTGGTAGTCCCGCGCATTGTAGAACATGTACCCGTTCTTGCTGCGGATGTTGAAGTATTCGTTCATGGTCACCTGGTCATTGCCATCGTGTTTATCTTCTCCCAGTCCGCATTGTTCCCGGCTGGGCACATACCAATAAGAGCCGGTAACGCTGCGGGTAACACTGAAGAGCTGATCCTGCACAAAGCCTTTCTGATGGCCGGCAATGCCGGAGAGGATCTTGTCGAACACATGGGTGGCCTTTGCATAGCCTGCAAAGAACACGCCCTGTTCATTCGCTTTATTATCTGCTTTATGGCCATAGGGGAGGGCCTGGCGTACCAGCCGGAAGTTTACGCGTTCCTGGTCGAGCTGGCGAACGCGTTTAATATGGCTGGACTGATCTTCCATAGGTACGAGGCGGTCTTCGCGGTCGCGGCCTATCATGTTCTGTTTTTGCAGTTCGCTCATGGCATTGAGCTTGTCCCAGTCATGTTCAAACTGCTGTGAGATGAGGAAGGCGCCGCCTACGTTCTCCGGGTCTTCCATGCCGATTATTACGCGGCGGGAGAGGTCTTCCTGGTCTGCCGGGTTCTCGAGGCCGTCAATGAAGCGGCCACCAAACACTTTGCCGTTGTACCTTTTCTCTGCAGCTACGATCAGCGGTGGTTTACTGATGATCGTTTCCATGGCGTTCCTGATCAGGTCAGACAATGTTGCGGCGTCGTGCTTGTTGTCTGATTTAACATGGAACCAGAGGTCTCCGCCGCTGTCGCCCAGGAACAGGGCATGTTCTTCCAGGGCGCTTTTTGAGCCCATCCCTTCGGGCAGCGGATAGTTGAGCGATTTGCTCCATGCTGTCCAGCAATCGAAGCCTACGCCCAGGATCACAACTGTTTTGTAGTCTTTTGCTTTACATGCCTGGTCTATCTGCCGCGCCAGGTTTTGCCATAGTGAGTGTGCAGACATATCATACCCTTTGATGTAGTAGGTACAATAAACCGCATGATCGGGGAAGTAAGCCAGTCCGGTCTGGCTCTTGCTGATGTTCAGCATACCATTAAGGTGCTTCATACAATGGTTTTTTGAGTTGTCGTAATTATAGGGTTAGAAAATGTGGTGCATTTCATTCATACCAGGAATATTTAGGGATGGGGCCCACCCTTGCTATGTTTACGGTTACTTTGAACGTATTAAATATAGGGGATTTTATGTACCTGAAATGTTAACGGGTAATTTTCTGCTATTTTTAGTGATGCAGGGGAAAGTATACCCGGAAGGTAGTGCCTTCGTTCTCTTTGCTGGTGAAATCAATGCTGCCGTTTACGAGGTCGAGATAACGTTTCACAATGTAGAGCCCCAGTCCGGTGCCCTGGATATTGTTAACATTTGTTGCACGGAAGAATTGCCGGAACATTTTTTCCTGTCCGTGTTCGGGTATGCCGATGCCTTTGTCTGTAACGGTCAGGGTCATGGCGCCATCATTTACCAGGGTGCTTACTGCTATATCCTGCTCGGAATATTTGATAGCATTTGAGAGCAGGTTGAGCAGGATGTTCTGTAAGATCTTGGAGTCGAAGTATACGCTGGTAAGGCCGGCATGCTGGTAGCGGATGTGTTGTTTGCGTTTACAGATAGGCTTTATATCGTCTATGACCTTTTCTACGAAGGGGCAGAGCTCGAAGCTTTGTTGCGTTACATCGATCCTGCCTTCCTGCAGTTTATCCAGCGAGAGAAAATCTTCGAGAATATTCGTCAGGGTTTTAACGGAGGCCTGGATCTTTGCAAGATGCTTGTGTGATTTTTCCTTTTCGCCGGTCTCCACATATTTTTCTATCAGCGAGACGCTGGTCAGCAGTGTGCTTAAAGGCGTTCTGAATTCATGGGATGCCATCGACACGAAGTCTGACTTCATCTCGTTCAGCTCTTTTTCTCTTTCGAGTGAAGCGATCAGTTCTGCTGTACGGTCCCTGATACGCTCTTCCAGGTCGAGATGCAGCTGGTGTGCCTGTTCTTCTGCGTGCTTGCGGTTGGTGATGTCGAGATTAAGATTGGCGATCTGTCCGGGTTGCGGTGAAAAAGTGAAGATCTCAAACCACCTGTTAAGGAGGGGAATAAAGCGCTCTGTTCTTACCTGTTCCTGTGTTAACAGTACCCGTTTTACAATTTCCACGGCGTTTTGGTCCAGTGCCCACAGGACTTCGCTGAGTGTATGCCCGATCAGTTCTTTATTGGTTTTTCCGATTGTTTTTTCTGCGGCGGGATTTACTTCCAGGAAGCAAAGGTCGGTGACTGTTCCGGCATCGTCTGTAATGACTTCATACACGATTAAGCTTTCCTGTATGCCGTTAAAGATCATCCGGTACCGTTCCTCGCTTTTTTTCAGCGCCTCTTCGGTCTTCTTTTGTTCGGTAACGTCAATGGACAGGATCAGTACGCCCTCCGGAACAGATTGGAACCTCAGCTCAAAATGGCCTACGGCGCGGTGGGGAAAATTGAACTCGATCTGCATTTTATCCGTCGTGCAGTGCTCCATACAGTTGTTAATGCGCCTGTATAGTTCCGTATCTTCAATACCGGGGTAGACCTCCATGAGGGTGTGCCCCAGCAGCCGTTCTTTGGAGAGCATGGAGTGTATGGAGATGGCCTCATTCACATACAGGTATTTCCAATCCCTGCTGATGACCTGGACGCCTTCTATGAGGTGATCAAACAAGCTGTATTTTTCCTGGTCCATAAAGGGGCTTGCTTTTAAGCGGCTGAGCTTATTAAAGATAGATATATCTTTTAATATCGCGTGGGGTTGGCAGTTATTTTGCTAGATTTATAGACGTGCCATCTAACCCCAATATATGACATCCCATTCACACCCCCAGCTACCTAACACCATGCTTGCCATGATACTGGAAGCGCCCGGGAAACCCTTGGTGCTGAAGAATCTCCCGATGCCTGTACCTGCTGCGGAGCAGGTCCTCATAAAAGTGATCGCCTGCGGCGTATGCCGTACGGATCTGCATATTGTGGACGGAGAGCTGCAATATCCCCATTTGCCGCTGATACCGGGCCATGAGATCATCGGCGTAGTGGCGGCTAAAGGCGCTGCCGTGCAACACCTGGAGGCAGGCGACCTGGTAGGCGTTCCCTGGTTGGCGTACACCTGTGGCACATGTAAATATTGCCTGAGCGGAAGGGAAAATCTTTGTGAGAATGCGCTGTTCACGGGATATACGGTGAACGGCGGGTATGCTACGTTCACTACAGCCTGGGAGCAATATTGTCTGCCTTTGCCGAGTATGTATGCCAATCCATCCGGTGCGCCTTTACTTTGCGCGGGCCTGATAGGTTACCGTTCTTACCGCATGGCGCCGCCAGATGCCAGGCATATTGGTATGTACGGTTTTGGCGCGGCGGCGCATATCCTTACACAGATCGCTGTTTACCAGGGCAAAGCGGTGTATGCCTTTACCCGTCCCGGTGATCAGCGTGCGCAGGAATTTGCGCTGCGACTAGGAGCGGTATGGGCAGGCGATTCCAGGCAAAAGCCGCCGGAGCCGCTGGATGCAGCGATCATCTTTGCACCTGACGGGAGACTAATTCCCAAAGCGCTGGCAGATGTAGACAGAGGAGGCGTGGTGATTTGCGGGGGGATACATATGAGCGCTATTCCTTCTTTTGCTTATAGTTTGTTATGGGAAGAACGGGTTGTGCGCTCTGTGGCGAATCTTACGCGGGAAGATGGGAACTTGCTGTTGCAACAGGCGCCGCTGGTACCGGTGAAGACGACTACGCAGGTGTTTGAATTGCATCAGGCCAATGAGGCGCTGCAAATGCTGCGGTCAGGGGAGGTGCATGGGGCGGCGGTGTTGGTGATGCCGTTGGAAGAATAACTATCTCGGAAAATAATGCTGATAAATAGAATCCGGCAACAACTTGGCGCCCGCCGCCATTTGTCGGTTCTTCTGTTTAAATTTTTCAAACCTTCTTTGCAGCTGCCCCTGTTTATACCTGTCAACAACAGGAACGAGGCGCATTTGCTCATCGATACGGAAAAGATCATTCCCTATGATCATATGCTCTCCCTGCATAAAGTCTATCATGAAACGCTTGCTTTGCATAAAAGGATAAGCTTTCCGGTTGCCGAAGGCATACCCGGTATCCAGTCCGCTGCCTACCCAGGAAGCGAGTGTAGGAACCCGCAGCTGGTATTGTGTATGCAGTAATCGCAGTATACTGGGCGCAACATCGAAGTGAGACGACACCGAAGAGAATGTGGCGCTGCGATGCAGCAGCGGAGAATAGATCAGGAAGGGTACGCGGTAACGATCCAGCTTATCATTCATCGGGATCTCCGGCATGCGGTGATCGCCGGTAATAAGGAAGATGGTGTTATAGTAATCCGGTCTTTTGGCGTAAGCCTGGAAGAAATCCCGCAGGGCATCATCCACAAACAGGATGCTGGCATATTTCAATTTAAAATCACGCGCTATCTCTTTGCTGGCTTTATCAAAATGCAGCTCATTCATCCGTTCTTCAAAGCGGGCCAGGTATTGTTGCTGCTGCGGAACCAGGAAGGGCTCGTGAGAAGTAACGGTGAGCAATACCCTGCAATAAGGGGTATCATCATTTTTTAGTGTAGAGAAATAAAAGCGGTAAAGCTCTTTATCGCCATATCCCCAGCAAAGGCCCAGGCGGTTAGCCGGCAGCTTGCTGTATCCCTCGGGGAAAGACTGCAGGTCGTAGATATGATCAACGGCATTGCGGTGGAGGAAATCCGCCATGTTATCAAACCGGGAATCGCCGCCATAGTAAAAAGCAGTGGAGTACCCGTTATGCTTGAGCAGGCTTAATAAGCTCAGATGTGGCGGCATGCGCTCGCCCATCTCTGTAAAGCCGGTTTTACCGAAAGGCGCTGAGGCGAGGAGGGAAGGCAGTACGGCAAAGGTTCTCCCTGCGGAGCTTAGAAAATTCTCCCAATAGAGGGAATGCTTTGAGAGCGAATCCATAAAGGGCGTAAAGCTCCCCAGGTAAGCGCCCTCATTGGCATATGCCCTGCCAACTCCTTCCAGCACCACGACCACAATGTTGGGCTTATTACCGTTCCTGCGCAGGAAGGGAGACAGCACATCCTTTGTTTCATCGGGATGCAGGAAAGGATAATGTTTTTCATCTGTATAGTTGAAATAGTCCACGCTGCTGTTGTCTTCATCACGTTCTGTCAGGAGATTGCTGTCTGCATAAATATTCAGTTCCGCCAGTGAAGGAAAGAAGTAATCAAGGCTCTGCCGGTAAAAAAAGTAAGAGGTATTGTTGCTGAGACTATTACCATATTCAGAGCTTTCGCTGCGCCAGTTTTGAGAGCGGCGGGCCAGGTTAAAGATTTCAGACAGGCCTGATAATACGATGATGCTGATACCTACTATCGGAGCGGGATGGATCCTGCCGGGCAGTTTCACCAGGCTCCAGATCACGAGTACGATCACGGCCAGCATACCGATAAGGGCCAGTGCCCGGATGTTGGTGGCTGCAACCGTTTGCCATATATCATGGGTGGAATAATACCAGAGATCAGCACCCAGCATGGTGAGTGTAGTAAGAAAGTATTGTGTAAGTGCGATATGCACCAGGCAGATCACAATAGCGCTGATAATGCCCAGGCGCTGCGCCAGTTTTTCACTGAAGAGGGAAATGAGCAGGTGGCCAAGAAAAGCCCAGGCGCCCAGGGTCATCAGGAAGATCATGTCTTTGGCAATACCTGCCAGCCACACATCCCACCAGGCGCGCAGCCGGCCGTGCAGCATCCTGTCATATATCATGGCTAAACACCTCAGGAACAAAACCAAGGCGCATAATATCAGGTACCAGCTCGTGAAACCGCTTACGGTTCTTTTAACATGAGCTACGGATAGCGACATATATCTTGTCATTGCCAACATTGGGTAGTAATCGTGGAATAGTAATAATTGTATCAGGGGGTACTTCAGAGGAATGGTTGGAAAATTACGGGCGCCAGTTGTGTTATGAAATTATTAATTTTTTGTTAAGTGAGCAAAAAAATGAATTCCTTTTATGGTGGCCATCATCCTGGACATCCGCCAATTAATAATGAAGTATTTTTTATTTGAATATTGAAAATTTAATTTTTTTTACTAATTTGCTATTGAATAGTTAATCTCAAACGCTTCCAATTACAATTCTTTTCGACCCCAATCGAATGGCAAGGATTTTTTTCTTTTAAAGACTGGCACCAGATTTAAGAAGAACCGTACCACAACTTCAGCTTGTTGTTTTATTTTTTTTGCTTTTATGTTTT
>Ga0102590_1001672_pt1 | contig 31351 bp, 38 predicted proteins | sample AraplaMF_Col_mMF_FD_76859 | JGI IMG/M metagenome (GOLD analysis project Ga0102590, IMG submission 76859) | Arabidopsis root microbial communities from the University of North Carolina, USA - plate scrape MF_Col_mMF | ecosystem: Host-associated > Plants > Roots > Endosphere | place: USA... | reverse complement strand
ATGGGGATTGCGTTCATGTCGGCCTCCGATGACGGACGCCGCATGACGTAGAAGAATATCTCCTGCCATTCAGTGCGAGGTGATCGCACGACCGCTGGACGCGAGATGCTCAGTAATGGCGCGCCGGATTTCGGTAACCGTGTCGAAGAGCCTGTTGTCCAAATCGATGACATTGAACCGGACAGCGATGAATTTGAGGCGGTTTTCGACAGGGACCGCGATCCCGACTTCCTGACCGTTGAATACGACAGCTTGCTTTTGCATAACAAACCTCGGGCGCGCCACACGGGAGCACCATCTTAGAAAAGTGGAACAAAGGGTTTACGACGCGTCAGATTGCCGTCGTAGGTCGGTATCGGATCGAGACGAGATCACGCACTGGATGCACCATTGCGAAGAAACGAAGTCGGGCAAACAACGTCATCATCCTCCTCAAGCGAGGTCAAACGACCGCTGAGTATCGCCGGCGAGGGGCCGGTTATTTCGGAACTATTCTGTAAAAAACGTAGTCGAGAAACTTCGAGTAAGCAACTGATTTTTGTTATTAATTAGCGTTTTGAATCGTATGATAATTACCGCAGGTGCGAAGTAATAAATGATGTACGTTCGTCCGAGCCATCGTCGAAAGCCCGTCAACGGCTTTACTCGGCGATGTTGCAGATCGCCACTGAGCGCAGGTGCCAGGTCGGCTGGGCCAAAGAGTCCGATTCCGCTCCCACGTAGTTTCCGAACGGGCGCGATATCCATGATGACTTCAGAAGTACCTGATCACCGTATAACCAGCGATATATCCGAGTGGGAACATTGCCGCTACAATGTAGCCAGGTCGATAGTTCGACGTCATGGCAATGACGCTGGTTACTAGCCCGGCTGCAATTCCAGCCGCGAGGACAGCTGGAAGGGCATCCGCCGCGAACGCGCCTGGGCCATCCCCTGATACTATGGAAAAGAAATAGACAACAATCATTGCGACGGTTGCCGCCATAAGCGTCCACCCCTGTCGCCAGAACGCAAGCGCGACGAAGCCGACGATGTACGGCAAAACAAAAAGGATAAAGAACAACATACCCTACCAACTTGCTATTTCGGAGAATAAGACCCTCGCGCTGGGGTGCCAGCAGAGCGGCGCGAACAACGATGACCGCGTTCGGCCGCCAGGAAACATTAACCCGTCGCCTTTCAGGAGCGGCCATTGTGGTCGCTCGCGAAGCGCCGATCATTCGGCTGATTTTCCGGACCAGAAGGAGGCGGCCGATGTCCAAAGTATTCGAGGTTTTAAAACGGCTCGATGATGCGAACGTCCACTATTTCATCGGGAGATATCGTACTGACACGATAGACGACATGCTCCCGCCTGCCAAATGGAAGGTGACTTTCATCGCCCACTGCCAATCAATCTCCACCGAACCCGCCGGTCGTCGTGTGGGACGAGCTGCCACCGAACGAACTGGTGGTCGACGAATCGTCGAAGCCGCCAAAGCCACCGGAGGAACTGGAGGACGAGCTGCCACCAAAGCCACCACCGAAATCGCCCGACGATGGTGTCGGACGCGGTCGAGGCGGGTCGCGGTGCGCATCGTTCAGCTGCCCAATGACGCTCGCGTCCGTCATCATGTCGCGAAGGAAGGCGTCCGCGAGCGTGCCAACGTTAACACCGCTGAACGTATGACCAGTCGCGTGCCAGTTATTGTGGTCGATCTCACTTTCGATGCGGCGCAGACCTTCAAGCTTGCTCTCGCACGAAGAGAGATTGCGCTTCTCGTCGTCGATCTGGCTGTCGCGGGTTGCGACCTCAGAGGCGATTGCCTGGATGCGTGAAACCGTCGCGTCGTCTTCAGTTGAAGGCGTCTGCTCGGCCATCGCACGCATCTTCGACTGGAAATCCGGCTTTGCCAGCAAGTCTGCAAAATTCGAGATGATCGACTTCAGGTCGGCGTCCTCAGCGAGTGCGGCGTCGGCCAGGAACTGATTGATCGTAGCAAGTGCATCGGCGTGGCTCTTACCGCTGTCGATTGCCTGCTGCCGCTGTTCCTTCAGAGTTTCCAGCTCATCGCGCTTCGGCTTGGTGACGTCGAAATATTCTGCTTCCAGTACATCATACTGGGCCTGCAGTTTCTCATGCTCCGGCTTGCGAGCCGCAATGCGATCTTCGATCATACCCGGCCGGGCAACGAGGAAATCGTAGTCGGCAGCCTGAACGACATAGTTGAAGCTGTTGGCAAGCCGACGATCAAGCATCCGCGTGATCGGAAGGAGACCTCCCTTGTAATCCGGCGTGCCGAACTTGCGCTTATGCAGGTAGACGAACAGTTCGTCCTTTTCGAACGCAAGGCGCTTTTCAGCCAGCTCTTCGTTGGCAGCCTGTAGCGCACGATTCATGTCGCCATGAGCCTGCGAGGCGGCCGCCAGATCAACATAGATCGGCTTGACCCGCTCGTCAGCCATGAAGCGCTCACGGATCGCGGCTTCTTCGCTTTCAATTTCGGCGGTGAGGGCATTGATCTTCTCGTCAAAGATCGCGACCTGCTTCTTCGAGACACTGATCAGCCGGGTCCGTTCGCCGACCTCTTCCTTCTTGGAGGCCACCTTGGCTTTCCGCTCGTCAAGCGCACGCTCGACGGTAGCCGGGAGGGCGACACCTGCGGAAACGTGGAATGCCGCCAACTTTTTGAAGAGCCCAGACTGCTCGCGAAGTAGCTTGTCGACTTCGCCCTGCAAGCCGAGAATTTTCTCGGAAATGTTGCGACGGTCACGCTCGACATCGTCACGGATGCTGCTGAACTGGCGGTAAACGTCATATCCTGAGATCATGGTCGATCTCCCTACCAGTGCGTGATCGTCTGATTGTCGATGGCGTCAAGGGTCCAGTTCACATCGAGCGAGCCCTTGGGTTTCGTTCCGGCACGGTCGTCGTCGATGATCTTGTCATCGGAGTAATCGTCCAGAACTTTGGTGTATTGGCGCTTGGAAACCCGAATACCCCAGTAGGGAACCGTCTCAGCAATGCCGTCCTCCTTGTTACCAACTTCGACTGGAACGGGCTTTCCGCCGACAAGTGCTTCGACAACAAGATACCAGCGGGTGCCATCCCGCTCGACACCGGCTCGCACGCCACGACGATTGACGATCCTAATCTTGGCTTCGTTCTGAACGTAGGTGACGAGGTTCTTGTATGACGTCATAGCCTGACGCATCTGCTGACCGTCGCCATCCTCGGCCGCTTCCGTGATCAACGAAAGTCGACGGGTCAGCGTGGTACGAGCGCCATCGTCGAGAGGGTTGCCCGAATTAACATAACGAGACAGGGACGCGTCCGCATCAGCAACGAAGTTCGCCGCTTCACCAGTAAGCTGCTTTTGCGCCTGGACCTGTCGAAGATGACTTTCAATCACCCCGATAGCCGCGATAGCTTGCTGCGCACCTTCGACATTCCTCGCAGCAATCGCGCCGAGACCTTCGGTATTGCGGCTTTCGATGTCGGTGACAGCCTGATTGTCGGAGACCGCCACAGCAAGTGCCTTGGCCGAAGTGTAGGCGGCCTGAAGTTGGCTTGGCTGAATCGCAAGCTTGGCTGCCACCTGCTGTACCCGTTGTTCCTTCCAACGCATCGACGTTTCGATAGTGCCAATTTGACGGATTGCTGTTTCAGCACCCGCAACGTTGCGAGCGGTGATGGCAGCCAGCGCCTCTGTATTTCGGCTATCGATGTCAGCCTTGGCCTGAACATCCGACACGCGGTCTGCGGCGACGGTTGCCGACGACACTGCCGCCTTCAATTCGGCTGGGAGCCGAACGGTGAGCGCAGTTTCAAGCTCGCGAGCCGCCGCTTCCTTTGCCGCCGCTTCGCGGGCGATGGCCGCCTCACGCGGTTTGATCACGAACTGATCGTAGCCAACGTTGTACGCTACCGTACCGACCACCAGGACAGCCGCCGCAATGGCCGTATTGCGGAGATACCGGCCGCGACGCACGTAAGCCGTCGCCGCGAGCCGGTTAGCCCCGGATTTCATCGGCGTGAACGTGAAACGCCGCTCTTCATATTGCTCCACGGCAGATTCGATGACGTCATCTTTGACGACGACGCCCTCCTTGGCCTTCTGCTCCTTGAGGCGCTGGATGAGGGCCTTCCGGCGTTCACCGGCCCCCAACTCAAAGTCAACCACCCGGTCGCTGGCTCGAATATCGTCGATGATGTTGGAAACACCCAACATGTCGCCGAAGGAAGGGCTCGCGCCCGATGCTGACGAAGCTGCCATGGATATTACCCGTTACGCTGCGATTTTGTTCGCCGTTGCCGCATAGCGACGCTTGACGTCCTCGACCGACGTGCGAATTTCGTCCGCGTTCTGACTAGCTTCCGCGCGGCTCTGTTCGATGAGCTTGGCGTTTTCTTCGTCTTCGACGAGAAGGGCTTCGGCCAGCGTCTTGACGACATCAGCGTCGATGGTCTTTCCGTAGCCACTCCTGATTGCCTTGGCGTTCACCTCGCCGGAAACATCCGCGAGATCGGAAAGCGACTTATTGATGCCGCCGGTCATGGAGTCCAGGGCATTGGTCCCCTCGGCCAGACCGATGGTGGCGTTGTAGTTCGCCTTCAGCGAAGCAAGCGTCGAACGGTTGGCGGCATAGAAGCTGACAGAGCGCTTATAGATGCGGTCCTTGAGCTTGCTGGTGCCTTCCAGCTTCTTCATGGTAACTTCTGTGATGTTATAGGCGATCATCAGGTTGTCGGCGAGGTCCTTGCCGATATCAAACTGACCTTCGGCCTTTGACCGAGCGTCGTTGGCGCTGTCGCGAGCGATCTGCAGACTGACCTTGGTCGCCTCATCAGCAGCCTGGGCATCATCAACAGCCTTCTGCGCAGTTTCCGCCTTTTCCTTGGCCGCGTTCCAGGTCGCTTCCAGGTTCGCCTTGATCGCGAGCGCCGCGACCTGCGACTGGCCGAGTGCGCCACGGAACAGCTGGTAGGCTTCGAGAATTTCCTTTTCACCCTTCAGCTGGGCCGCAAGAGTCGTCGTGACCTGCTCGAAACGATCTTCGATCTTTGAGAAACGGTCGGCGATGTCGCCCTGGGTCGCTTCCTTGAAGAAGCCGGTGATCTTGCCCCAGATGGATTCATTGCCATCGGCTGCATCAAGCACAGCTTTTTTGGCGTCGGCGCGGATGGAGTCGAAGGCTGCCGTGATTTCCTTATAGTCGTCGCCGACGGCGATGCCGGAAATCTTCTGGACGACCAGGTCGTCGAAAGCCTCCTGCTCAGACAGCGTGCGTGCGATGAAATAGGCAAGGTCCGGATCCGCGTCCTTGATCTCTTCGATGATCGACACGATAGCCTGGGGCTTGCGAACGTCACCACGCAGCCCGAGCGACTTCACAATGTCGATAGCCTGCTGCAGCTTTTCGCCGCCTTCCTTCAGAACCGTGGCAACGGCCGTGCTTGCAGTCGCCACGATGGCGTTCCCTTGCGCGGTCAGATCGGTCATGCTGTCCTCCTTCTCCGTGGACGAAATCTCGTCTTGGTGAATATCTAATGCAACAATAACTTGTTCGCAATTACCGGTTTCTCGTGCTTGATATCGCCACGGCACCGACGTCGCCAAACAAGCGACCGCCCGTGGTCTGATAGGGTCTGATAGGGTCTGATCAGCTCTGCAGCTTGCTCGATGATGTAGTTGCTATTCATGTGGGCAGGTTAGCATCCCCAGTCATTTCACCAGGTATCGATGATATCTTTCATGTGCGGCTAGTAAGCAGCTCCAACTTGATCTGCCGTCGGGTCTCAATCGACTCCACACGCTTTCCGAGTGCCGGGGTTGACAGACCCTCAGAGGCTCCTACTTCCCAGAAGTTGCCGCCGATATTGATGATTATATAACCTTAGATTGAGCGTATCTCAGGGATTTCATTCGGAGAACGTTTTGAACGACCTTTTTTTGTCTTCCGATTTCATCCAAGCAAATCGCGTTATAAAGCTTACGTCACCGTTGGGTGACGACCAGCTCCTACCGGAGAGGATGTCGGTCGAGGAAGGGGTAAATCAACTTTTCGAGATAAAGCTCGTCGTTCGTGCCAAACGTGAAGTGGTGAAGCCGGAAGAGCTGATTGGCAACCTGGTGACCGTCGACGTCGAGATCGCCGAAGGCCTTCGACGGCCCTTCAACGGCCTCGTTACAAGGCTCTCAGAAGGTCCGCCAGTAACGCGGGGCCTACGGTCCTATACGCTGACCATACGCCCGCAGATGTGGCTGCTCTCGCGCCGTTCAGATTGCCGCATCGGGATGGACAAGACTGCAATCGAAGTGTTGCAAGCGCTTTTCTCTGAGCATGGCCTGCCCTCGCCCGATGTTTACAGTGTGTCAGCCACACCACCGCAGCACTACTCAGTCCAGTGGAATGAGACCGACCTGGACTACGTGCTTCGCCGTTTCGAAGAGAGATCCGCCGCCTTCTCGGCCTTCCAAACTGCAGGATCGTATATGCCGACGCTATTGGCATCTTGCCTGTCGTTCACACTTTCGAAGCCCGCACTCCGCGCTTCGTATTCGAACAGAACGCCGCCGATCAAGATCGAGGCGGTTAGGACAAGAAAGGCGATTCCAGCACGCTTCAATTTGGACGTCCTTCGGCTCGGCACGAACAGAGACGTGAGCAGGTTCCAGCCCATGTAAATGGTGGCAAACCAACCTAGAAAGGCAAATGCCGTGCTCATTCAATTTCTCATCAAGCCGAAGGTGCCCGCCCTCAATGTCCAGCTCCTTCGCATTTGATGCCGACCCCGCGTAGACCAAATAGCGAAATCGGCCGGGTGAATGAGACCCCTTTGAACACACTGCGGCTCCCCATATCGTTGTCCAAACAAACGACATCTGTAGGCGTGGCCGAGGCAACCTTGATTGAGGCAGCGAACGCTGGCGAAGGGGTTTTCAGGCAATAACAAAATCTTGATCGGCAACGACAGTTATCGGAACGCCTCATCGGCCCTACTTGCCAGAATTATACGGACACTTTGGACAGTAAGGGGTGGGGAGATGCTTCAAACTCGCAAACTATCGGCAGCCATGGCAGCCGTCTTCGTCATTGCCCTGTCGGCGTCGTCGTGTACCACGAGCTCAAACGACTCGGTGCAGACGGGCTCCGTCGGCTATACCGCTCAGAGCGCTGACTTTGCGCTTCGGCCTGCCTGCCGCGATGGTTTCGGCAACGATCGTCCGTGCAGCTATTAGCGCTGGAAAATGAGAAGTCTGATTGCCGCGATGGTTCGTCTCTGGGGATGGCCAGTATCACACGACTTCTTCCGGCGGCATCATGCCCGATCAACGCACATTTCTAATAGCTACAAGAACGGCCATCGCTCGGCCTGAACCCACCCCCACACGCCGGATTAAGCGGCTGACGCTCATAATAACCGCCATAACCGCCGCCGATCGACGACGTCTGGTCGAGGCTTCCGGATGAAGTGCAAGCCGAAATGATCGTGGCAAGGCTGATCAGCGTTCCGGTCGCGATAAATGCGAAAAATCGGTTCATCTGAGCTTCTCCTCGGAGGGGCACGGCTTTAGCCGAAGTTTGCAATCTACCACGCCATCACGAGGGTATGCGAGGACTTATAGGGGCTGAGCGGCCTCGGCGGCCGCTTCTAACGCCAATGTGATCGTTTTTCAGGCCCACTGCCTCAAGCCATGCACTGTCGCATAACTGTCATGTAAAATTGCCCATTGCGATAGCAGCTTGCGCAAAATATATGCTGCCAGCTAACAAAAAAAAGAATGAGTAAACTGCCATGAGTGCCATACAGAAACTTTTCCACCGCAATCTCCTGACCCGCTTCGTTGCTGGTCTCGGCGCGGTTCCCCAGCGTATTCGCGACGCACGCGAAGAGCGCAAGCCCGCCATCCATCCATCCTTCATGGACGATTTCGGCGCCTGAAGCGCGTAGCGAACTTTTAAGTTCGCTTACCGCGCTTTCGCCTTTGGTTTCGCGCATGTGTTTATCGCGAAACCGCTCCACACATTTGCGTGACATGCTTTGGCCATCCAAGGCATCCGCTCGCCGCCGGGTAAGGTAGTGACCTCATCCCGGCTGGCGCGCATCCTCAGTTGACTACGGGTGCGGCCGGTTCGCCCCAGCTGGAGATAGGCTGGCCGGCCTTGGTCGCCACCCTGACGTCATAGAGCGCGAGTGAAGCCTGGAGCTGCCGCATATCGTTGCAGCGGTTGATGATGCCACCGATATACTGCACGCAATCGCTGGCGCTGCCCTGTACCGAGCCCGTGGCCCAATCCTTGACGATTCCGTCGGCGCCCACCAGGAAATAGGAAAGCCGGTTGTTCTGCGAAATCGTGGAACTGCCGACCAGGCCGGCGAAATTCGTGCCGGTCTCGGTCTGGGCGCCGGGCGCCATATGCCGGTAGATCGTCATGCCGTTCATCAATGGCGTCGCGCCGATCATCGGCCCGAAGGTTGCGTCGGAGCCGGAAAGCTGCGCCATTGGCGACTGGCCAAGATTGGCGACCTCCGTATAGGGCTTGCCCAGCGCATAGCTGGTGTAAGAGCGGTTGGCGGCGTTCTCCGCCTTTTCCGCCACCTGAGAGCACCCCGCCAGACCGATGGCGAGGCTGATCGAAAGAATTGCCATGAAGCGCATGCTGCCCCCTTGCCGGCCGCAGCAGCGCGGCCGCCGTTTGTTCCTTAACCCGCCGTATTTGCTATCAGGTTTGCAGGATTTGGGAAGCGGTCGCGCCAGAGCAGCATTGTTTGCTACAGCTTTACCGGCGTGCCGTGTGAGTCCCCTCTGCCCAGGCCCGGGCAGAGGGGGGCGGCCACAGCCGGCGGTCATGATCAAGCCACGGCGGGAAATTCCTTGCGGAACCAGATCCGGTCAACGGGCCGGCCTCCCGCATGCCCGCTGATCCTGCCGAATTCGACATATCCGAGCTTCGGGTAAAAATCCGGGGCCTGGGTCGAGAGCGTGTCGACGCAGGCGGCGACCGCGGCGCGGCGACGCCCTTCTTCTTCGGCCGCCGCCATCAATTTCGTGCCGATGCCGCCCAGCCGCTGCGATTTTGCGACCCACAGATTGCCGATGAAAAGAACCGAGAAGGAAACGGACGCCGTTATTCCGGCGATAAGCCCTCCGTTCTCTCGCCAAACGATGGCAAAAGCCTCGCGTCTGATCTCAGCGCTCTCGTTGAAGGCGTTCAGGCCGTCTGATATCGCGGTGGCGATCTCGGACGGGACGGGATCCAGCGTTTCGAACATTGCTTCCTCGTTGTCGATGGTCGCCATATGATAGCGAGCCGTCGGTTCCGGTCCAACCGTTTCGGTTCTTGAGGATCGGCGAACGTCCTGCAGGTTCAGGCTCCGATACAGGCATCCCTGACATTTTTTTCTCGCTACACATGCGCCTGTCTTTTCCGCCGTAATAGCTTCACAATCAACCGACAGAAAGCTCTTCCGGGAAACGACAACCAAGGAATGAAAACATGGCGCCGATCTATACCAGAACAGTCCTGATGACCGCCCTTTTGGCGCTGCCGCTCGCCGCCGCAACGCCTGCCTTCGCGCAGGAGATGAAGCCGCGCGAGCCGGTGATTTCGGTGACCGGCGATGGCGAATCGTCCGTCGCTCCCGATATGGCCATCGTCAATTTCGCCGTCGTCAAACAGGCGAAAACCGCCCGCGAAGCGCTCGATGAGAACAACAAGGCGATGAACGACGTGCTTGCCGCGCTGAAGAGCGGCGGCATCGCCGAGCGCGACCTCCAGACCTCCGGCTTTTCCATCCAGCCGCAATACAATTATCCGCAGCCGGTCGACGGCCAACAGCAGCAGCCGCAGCTGATCGGCTACCAGACCATCAATTCGGTCACCGTCCGGCTGCGCGATCTCGCCAAGCTCGGCGCGGTGATCGACCAGTCCGTCAGCCTCGGCATCAACCAGGGCGGCGACATCCAGTTCACCAATGACAAGCCGGATGCCGCCATCGAAGAGGCGCGCAAGGATGCCGTCGCCGAAGCCGTCAAAAAGGCGAAGACGCTGAGCGAAGCCGCCGGCGTCAAGCTCGGCCGCATCATCGAGATCAACGAGAATGTGCCGCGCGCTATGCCGCAGCCGGTCTATCGCGCTACGATGATGAAGGAGGCCTCCGACGCTGCCGTTCCCGTCCAGAGCGGCGAGAACAATTACAATGTCAGCGTCACCGTGACCTTCGCCATCGAGCAGTAAAATGAAAGCGCCGCGCGTCTTTTCAGGCGCACGGCGCTCAAACTGCTGTCAAAGTCTACCGACTTCCTGCTGATTGAGACACGCAACATCTCGGCTCTGGAGATCGGCGAGACCAGCCCCTCATCCGGCTGCCGCCAGCAGCCGGGGTGGAGCCACGGGTCTCGACCCCGGCAGGTTAGGGTGAGGGGCAGCCATTGGCGCCAACCGCACAGCCGTGGCACAAGACCCACGATGATGCCGGAGGAAAGAGCGCAGTCAAACTGAGCGCACAAAGAAAACCGCCCTTGCCGATCCGGGGAGACTGGCAAAGGCGGTTGTGGCCGCCGCATCGGGGAGACGAGGCGGTATTCGACCTTGATATCAGCGGCGCAGAGCGGGGCAACCGCGCACATTGCCGAAGCTCATCTCATCGGGGCCGCGACGGGTCCAACCCTGGACGATCACGCGGCGCGGCGTGATGTCGACGACGCGGGCGCGGCGGAAGCCGTAATCGCGAGCGAGGTTTTCGGCGAGCTGCGGATTGCAGCCGCGCGACGGGCGGCCGTAGCCCGGAAGCGGACGGTCATAACCCGGAGGCGGACGGTCATAACCCGGAGGCGGACGGCGATAGTCCTGCGGCGGACCCCGGTCCGGCTCGCCAATAATGATATTCAACTGGGCGGCGGCAGGCGCCACCGTGCCGGCCAGGGTACCGGCTGTCAGCATGACGGCAAGACCCGCCTTTGCCAGAAACTGCATCATCGAAAAACCTTTCGTTTGAAAGTCGGGCCGGTCAAGCCGCCCTCCCCATTCGTCCGCATTACGCCGAAGCGTCATTTGGGAATCACTCATACAGGTCAGAGAAGAGACGGCTGAAAGTGTCAGCGTCAAGGCAAAAACGGGGCGGCAAGCACCACATGGGCGCTTGCCGCGGAGTCCTCAGCGCCGGATCAGCGGGCAGCCGCGGACATTCGCGAAGGTAATCCTGTCCCAGCCGCGGCGTTCGCGCCCCGCGACGACAACGACCCGCGGCGACATGCGGGTGATGTGGGCGTCCCGCAGGCCGAAATCACGCGCCTTGCGCACCGCATGCATCGGCGAGCAGCCGCGTATCGGACGATGGTATTGCGCCTCGACGATAAAGCTCGTCTGCGGCCCTGCGGCGGCGGCCGTGGAAACTGTGGCCGGAATGGTGCAGAGGGCGAGCAAAGCGGCAAGCGAAGCCTTGGTCAGGAAATGCGTCATGGGGTGTCTCCGTCGATTGGTATTACCTAAGCTCTCCCTTCAGGGATTGTCTCGACATTAACCGCCGCAAACTGAACGGTGTTCGAACCGGGCATTCAGTTTGCATTCACAAGAATGAATCCGGTTTCAGCTGCCAAGATGCAGCACGATTTCGCGCCGGTGCGGCCGGTCGCGATGTTCGTAGAGATAGATACCCTGCCAGGTGCCAAGCATCAGCCGCCCCCTGGCGACGGGAATGCCGATCGAGACCTGCGTCAGCGCCGCCTTGATATGCGCCGGCATGTCGTCCGGCCCCTCGGCCCGATGCACGACCCAGCCCATCGAGGGATCGGAGGCTGGCGGCACGAGGCGGCGGAAGAAGGAGAGAAGATCGGTGCGCACGTCGGGATCGGCATTTTCCTGGATCAGCAGCGAACAGGAAGTGTGGCGCACGAAGACGGTGAGAAGCCCCTCCTCCCGCCCCGACGCTCTGACGAAGGCCTCCGCCTGGTCGGTGAATTCGTAAAGGCCCTGTCCGCGTGTGGACAAGATGAGGATCGTCTGAGGCAAGGCGCTCTCCCGTCTGGAATGACATCTCCCGGGAGTTGGCGCGCCGTGACGGCCAAGTCAATGCTTGCCTCACGCAAGTCTACACGCGCCCTGGCAAGGCGGCATCAGAGCTTGAGCATCATCTCGAAGCCGCCATAGATCATCCGCTTGCCGTCGAACGGCATCTGCCATTGGTCGCCCTTGAGTCTCGGATCGTCCATCACCTTCGCATTGATATCGTCACGCTCCTGCCGGGACCGGTAGACGATCCAGGAAAACACCACCACCTCGTCCTCCTTGGCCTGCACGGCGCGGGGAAAGGAGGTCAGCTCGCCATAGGGCACGTCGTCGCCGATGCATTCGACATATTCGAGCGCGCCATATTCCTTCCAGATCGAGCCGGCGAAGGTCGAGAATTCTTTGTAAGCATCGACATTCTCCTTCGGCACCGCCACGATGAAACCGTCGACATAGGACATTGCGCTTCTCCTCCACCTGCCCTCGTTAGCGGGAGAGATAGGAGATCGGTCGGGCAGGTCCAGGGATAAAGCGCGCGGCAGCGACGGGCAATCAGGGCCCGTTCACCAGCTTCAGGATGAGCTGCTGGATATTGCCGCCGTCACCCATTTCGATCTTGTCGAAGTCACGGCCGCGCTGGCGCTGCCTGCCGGAAATCTCGCCGAGGCGGCGGGTCAGTTCGATCCGGATCTTCTTGCAATCGGGATCGTCGGCGACGGTGAGGCCGATGCTCGTCGCCTCGATTTCCTTGACCATCTCCTTGATGGTCTCGCCATGCACCCGCTCATGGGCCTGCACGCCTGATATGAAGGCCTGCCAGCTGCTCTTGACGGCGGCCGGCAGCTCGGCCGCCGGCTTCGGCAGCGTATAGGTGATGATCAGCTTCGGCCGGTTGGTCGTGATCACGCAGGCGTTTCCCTGCGGTTCGTATTTCCGGGTCCAGGTCAACTTGAACGTCGTATGCGCGATCACCCTGCCCGCACCGGCTTCAGGCCCTCGCGCCCCAATCGATTCATAGAGCTCAGCGCCCGTTTTGCCTGATATCGAATAAGGCCGCACCTCTTCGACCGCCTGCCACTCGGCCAGCGCCATAGCCGGCACCGACGTGAAAACTGCCGCCAGGACACAGGACAGGAAATTTGTCGTCGTCACGCGCGGCTCCGCCGAATGATATTTGGGGCGAACCTAACGGGAGCGGTCGCCGCTTTCAACGCGTCATGCATGCACTAGCCCTGCAGCGTCTTGACCTTGGTGAGATCGGGGAAGAGCCGCATCCACAGGAGCACGACGACGATCGTGCCGAACCCGCCGACAACGCCGGTGGCGACGGGCCCGAGGGCTGCCGCCATCATGCCGGATTCGAATTCGCCGAGCTGGTTGGAGGTGCCGATGAACAGCGAGTTGACGGCACTGACGCGGCCACGCATTTCGTCCGGCGTCAAAAGCTGCACCAGCGAGCTGCGCACGACGACGCTCACCGTGTCGGACGCGCCGACGACGAGCAGCGCTACGACGGAAAGCGCGATATTGGTGGAGAGCGAGAAGACGATGGTGGCGACGCCGAACACGGCGACGGCGGCAAGCATCTTGCGCCCGACATTGCTCTCGAGCGGCCGGCGGGCAAGCACGATCGACATGGCGAGCGCGCCGACCGCGGGCGCCGCGCGCAGCAGGCCGAGCCCCCACGGACCGGCATGCAGGATATCGCGGGCAAACATCGGCAGCAGCGCGGTCGCGCCGCCGAGCAGCACCGCGAAGAGATCGAGCGAGATCGTGCCGAGCATCACCGGTCGGCTGCGGATGAAGGAGACGCCGGCAAAGACCGAGGCTAGTGTCACCGGCTCGCGCTTGGCAGGGCTCCATTGCATCCGGATCGAGATGACGTTGAAACTCGCAACGGCAAAAAGCAGCGCCGCGATGGCAAAGGGCGCGACGGGATGGAGGCCATAAAGCAGGCCGCCGAGCGATGGGCCGACGATCAGCGCCGTCTGCATCATCGAGGTCGAGGTTGCGACCGCCTTCTGCAGCATCGAGGCCGGCACGATGTTCGGCAGCAGCGCCGCCATGGTCGGGCGCTCGAAGGCGACGACGGCGCCGAGCACCGTGACGGCGGCAAGGATGCCGGCCGGCGTCAGCCATTGCTGCCAGGTGGCGATCGCCAGCACCAGTGCCGTCACCGCCTCGATCAACTGGCAGACAAGCCCGATGCGCCGCCGGTCGAACCGGTCGGCGACATGACCGACGACGAAGGTCAGCACCGCCATCGGCAGGAACTGGCAGAAGCCGACGAGGCCGAGCGCAAAGGCGCTGTGCGTCTGATCGTAGATCATCCATCCCATGGCAATGCCAATGGACTGGAAGGAGAGCGAGGAAAAAACGCGGGAGGCGGCGAAGTTCAGATAGCCGGGGTGGCGAAGAACGCTCCCCGGTCCTTGGGATATGTCCATTGCGATGTCACCGGCCGGCAGCGCGGGTCCGCCAGCCTTTATAGAGTTTTTGAATGCCGGAACGGTGTTCTGCTCGAATGGATGGCTTGTCAATCGGAATGAGCTGCGCTCACCGGATTGCGTTAGGCCGCGGGCCTTTGCTCATACAAAATATGGATGAGGCGATATATCAGGTATCAATTTCCGATATGGAGCGGCTGGCCGTAGCCTCATTGCTGTTACCAAACCAAGAGGCTTTCGATGACCATCGACACCACGGCAAGTACGCTGACCGCAGAGCAGCACGCAACGCTTGAAACCTTCTACGGCGCCTTCACGCGCAAAAATCCCGATCTTCTCGATGAGGCCGTCACATCAGGCTGGCAGGATATTCCGCTCGCCCCCGGCCAGGGTCCCGGGCCAGCCGGGCTGAAGCCGATCATCCTCGGCTTTATCGAATCCCTGCCGGATGTGGAGATCGTGGTCGACGAAGTGATCGGCTTCAACGACCGCGCCGGCGTTCGCGCCCGTATCGTCGGCACCCAACGCGGCGCGCTCTTCGGCATTCCGGCGACGAATCGCCGAATCGAGATCGCGCTCCATGAATTCCACCGCTTCGAAGGCGACAGGATCTCCCACACCTGGCATCTCGAGGACTGGTTCGGCATGCTGCACCAGCTCGGCGCCTGGCCGCCGAAGACGACGTCCCTTCATCCGGAGAGCGCGTGATGAAGGCCGCCCGCATCCATGCCTATGGCGCGATAGACGATATCCGGATCGAGGATGTGCCCGAGCCGGTACCCGGCCTTGACGACGTGCTCATCCGTGTCGAGGCCGCCGCCCTCAATCCAATGGATAACAAGCTGCTTGCCGGATATCTGAAGGACTTTTTCCCCCTCGCCTTTCCCTATACGCTCGGGACCGATCTCGCCGGAACGGTGGTTGCAACAGGCCCCCTCGTCGCCACCGTCAGGCCGGGTGACAGGGTGATCGCGCGCACCGATCCGGCAAGCGGCGGCGCCTTTGCCGAACTGGCGGCCGTGCCCGCACGATTGGTCGTTCCGGTGTCGGCCGATCTGCCGCTCGCAAGCCTCGCCGGCCTGCCGACGGCTGCGGCCAGCGCCTGGCAGGCGCTGTTCGAGGCCGGAGCCGTCCAGCCCGGCCAATCGGTGCTCATCCATGCCGGCGCCGGCGGCGTCGGCAGCTTCGCCGTTCAGCTCGCAAAGCGTGCCGGCGCGCATGTGACGGCGACAGCCTCCGCGGCCAATCTCGACCTCGTCCGCTCGCTCGGCGCTGACAAGGTGATCGACTATCGCAACCAGGATTTTACCGCCTTCGCGACGGGCCTCGACCTGGTGATCGATACGATTGGCGGCGAAACGCTGGAGCGATCACTCAGCATCATCCGTCGCGGCGGCAAGCTCATCGGCCTTTCCGCACCGTTCGACACCGAAGGGCCGAAGGCGCGTGGCATCGATGCGCAATTCCTCTTTCACCAGAGCGATGCCGGTCGCCTGGCTGCGGTGGCGGCCCTTGCCGCCGATGGCCGTCTCCAAAGCGTCATTGGCCAAGAATTCGCCCTTGCGGACACAGTCGAGGCCTTGCGGTCCCTTTCGAAGGGCGGCGCCCGCGGCAAGACGCTGCTGATGGTGTAAGGCGAGCTGGCTACTTCAGAAGCAGGATCAGTTCGATTCCCCGAGCCGATCCTGCTTTTTCGCCGCAACTGACCCGATCAGCGCGCGGAACCACTGCTGCCCGACATGGGAATCGTTGCGGCGATGCCATGACAGCGCAAAGGAGACCGGCAGCAGCTCGATCGGCGGCTTATGGAGAGACAGCCGGGCGCGGCTTTCCGAAACGTCGACGATGCCGCGCATCAGCGTGGCGACGAGATCGGTCTCGGCGACAATCGCCGGCGCCGCATACATCTGCGGCAGCGTCAGGCCGAGCCTGCGGCGCAGGCCGAGTTCCGAAAGCTTACGGTCGACATGGCCATAACGATCGCCTTCCGGCGATACGAGCAGGTGGTCGAGCGCGACGAAAGTATCGAGATCGAGACCCCTTGCCGCCGCCGGATGATCGACGCGGACGATCGAAACGAAGCTCTCCTCGAAAAGCAGCCGGGAAAGGATGCGTGGCGAGGTGGAAACCGGCACGCCGACCGCCGCATCGACCTCGCCGGCATCGAGCATTTCCACCGCCTTTTCACGGGCGATGAAACCCTTGACATCGATGCTGATATTCGGCGCGGCCTGCCTGATCGCGGCCAGCAGCTTCGGCAGAAGCACGAAGGCTGGGTGTTCGGAGAGACCGAGCCGGAACGAAGCCGATGACGACCGCGGGTCGAAGACGCCACTGAAAGCCAGCGCCTCCTGCGCATGCCGCAGAGATTTTCCGATCGGCTCGGCAAGATCGAGCGCACGCGGTGTCGGCTCCAGCCCGCTCGGGCTGCGCACGAAGAGTTCATCCTGAAAAAGTTGGCGCAACCTGGCAAGTGCAGCACTCATCGCCGGCTGGGTGCGGCCGATGCGGGCGCCGGCCCGGGTGACGCTGCGCTCTGCCATGATCGCGTCGAAGGCGACGAGGAGGTTGAGATCGACCGCTGGAAGGTTATTCATGATGTGGATGATCCGGTCGACGACTATCGACCGGCAACATGTTGCAAACCCCGTCTAGATGCAAGAACCATGACGCCCTAGCGCGGTTCCCTGGAGATGCTGAGATAGCCGGGATCGAATTCGGCGATTTCCTGCAGGCGTTCCCAGTCGACGATGGTGATCGTCCGGTTCTCCCAGATGAACACGCCCTCGCGCCTCAGCGCCTGCAGCGTCTTGTTCAGATGGACGACGGAAACGCCGAGCACGTCGGCCATCTCGATCTGCGTCAACGGAAACTGGAAGCTTGCGCCCCGCGTCCGCTTCACCACCTGCAGCCGCACGAACAGTTCGCAGACGAGATGGGCGATATGGGCGCGCTTGGAGCGCCGGCCCATGGCGACGATCCACTCGCGGTGGATGGCGCCATCGACGAGCGTGTCGAGCCAGAGCAGCCGCGTCAGGTGCGGCATGCGCTCGGTGATCGTCCTGAGATCGCCGTGGTCGGCGAAGGCGACGTGACAGGACGACAGCGCAACGATGCCGTGATCCATCTTCTTGATCGGGAAAGCGTGCAGATCGACGAAATCGCCGGCGACATGCAGTGCGGTGATCTGGCGACTGCCATCGGCCATCACCTTGTAGCGCGCCGCAAAACCATCAAGCAGCAGCGTGCTGTAACCCGGCCGGCTCCCTTCGGAGACAAGATCCTCCCCGGCAGCAAAATACCTGTCCTTGACGATGATCGCTCTGAGATGGCTTTCCTCTTCGGCCGACAAAATATCGCGGCTTCCAAGGTTGAGCAGCAGGGATTCAATCACGGTCTTGCCCGCCGATATTGCTGGAGCCCTGATCCATTTCGATGCGACCTAGATTTTTCTATAAGAATCAATGCCTAGCCTCGGGAACAATTGTCTTCATCTGTGATTTCCCCCTGTAACGCGCAGGAAAGAACATGGCTCGCTACTATTTCGATCTACACAACGGGGAAGGCCCCACGCGCGACGAGCACGGTACCGAGCTCAGATCTCGTGAAGACATTCCGAAGGAGCTGACCCGCATCCTGCTGGATGTGGCCCGCGACGAACTGCCCGCGGGTGATCGCATGACGATCGCCATCACCGTTCGCGACGAGAGCGGCGATCCGGTCACGGTTGCCAGCCTCGTCTTCAACAATGAATGGCTCGACGTCTTACGATAGCGGTTGCCGTTTAGGGGCTGCCGCCGGTCACTCCTACGCATCAATCCGACTCGGTCGGTTGGCGCGACGCTAAGACCCGCCTTGATAGCCGGCAATTAAATTTGACATAGTCTTTTGATTGCTTTGGCTCGATCAACCGGCATTCGCAGGTTGGCGTGCCTATCGTGGCTGTTTCGCAATTTCTTCGAGAATCAGCCGGATTTCTGCGAGCGGTTGCCGGCTTTCATCGAAGAGTTCCACCGACATCATGTTCAGAGGTGCAGCCGGCAGACCTTCGGTGGCCATCTCCGCCAACACGCGCCGTGCCTCCGCTTTCGCAGCTTCGATGGATTCAAAATCATATGCCGTCTCGGTCGTCCCGGCGCCATCACGATCGAAGAGCTGAAAATAGAATTTTGGCACGACACATCTCCCCGCTAGATGACCCTAACGGTCCGGCGGCAAACATGTTCCGCCGGAACGGGTTCAATGTCATGCGTGCCGTCAGAAGGCGCCGGCTTCCGGAGAGGCCATCTCCTCGATGCCGTCGACACGGTCGGGATAGAAGGCGAGATGGTCCTTGATGCTGCTGACGGCGGCATTCGGCGCCTCGTAGGTCCAGACGGCATTCTTCGAGCGCTCGCCGCCCGGAATGATGCTGTAATAGGAGGCGTCGCCCTTATAGGGGCAATGGCTGCTATGGTCGGTGCGCTGAAGCAGCGACATGTCCACATCCCTGCGCGGAATATACTGCACCGGCGGATAGGAGGCCTCGCACAGCGTCAGCGCATCGCGCGTATCGGCAATCGTCTTGCCGCCAAGCGTGACGACGACGCGGGAGGGATTGTGCTCGACGGTGATCGGATGGTCCGGCCCCGGAATCTTGAACGACTTGTCTGACATCGGGTTCGTCTCCAGAAGCTATCGATCGCATAGAGATAGGGCGGGCATGCCGCCGGCCCAAGGCCCCGAACGTTGCTTTCCCTGAAACGCTGCGCCCTTAGAACTCGAAACGCGGCGAAACCGGACTTAACATCGCCGTTTTCGCCGCCGCCGGCCAGTGCCGCGCAAGCGCATCCGCAACTGTTTCGACCAGCCTGGCGATGTCGTCGCCGGCAGAGGCGTGCAAAGCCTCGGCAACGATCAGCACCGAACGCGTCGTCTCCCGCACCGCCGAAAGCCCGCTCTGCCGGTTCGTCCAACGCCGCGCATGCGCGTTCTCCGCCCCATCTGCAAAGATCACTTCGTCCGGCTCGGGATGTTCGCTCTCGCCGCCAAAGGTCAGATAGGTCTCGTCACCCCTAGCCCGACGAACCTGGAGATCGCCTGCGATCTTTTCAGCGTCGAAGACGGCGACCGGAATGGCGAAGGCGAGCGAAATCGCATTGCAGAGATCGATGAGCGGATGCAGGCGCGGCAGCACATGTTCCTGGCGGAAGCGGCGCAGCAGCGCCTCGGAAGCGCAGCGATATTGCGTCGGCTTCAGCCCCATGCGGGAAAAGCCGCGCCGCCAGGCCTGGATTTCAGGGAATTCGCCTTCCTGCGCTTGCGTCAGCCGGGCCGCGGCGATGGCGTTGAAGTCTGCGATCGCCGCCTCGACATCGGCATCCGCATGGATCCCTCCCGCATGCAGCGCGCCGGCGCGAAGCTCTGGAAAGGCCTGCCATATGGCATCGGAATGGCTGAACTGCATGATCTATCTCCCACCGGCAAGTTTGACCGTGCGGCTCCCGGTAAAGGCGAGACCGAGCACGGCCGCAAGCACGCAGGCGATGCCGGCGAGCTGGTGGAGCCCGACCGGTTCGCCAAGGAGGATGAAGGCGAGTATGACGGCGGAAACTGGCGCAACCGCGGTGAAGAGTGCGGCTTCGGTGCCGCTCACCCTTTCTGCCCCCGCATACCACAGCAGAAATCCACCGACGGTCGGCACCAGCGCATAGTAAAAGACGGCGGCGACAGCGCTTGCGGAAATACCCTGTGCGAAAGGCGCTTCGAAAATAGCGGCCGGGATGGCGGCAACGATGAAGCCGATACCGGTCATCAGCGTCGACTGCGCAAGCGGCGCAATCTCCGTCTTCAGCTTTTTGTTCAGCAGGATGAACAATCCCTCGCAGACGACCGCCAGGAAGATCAGTGCATTGCCGGAGAGCGATCCTCCGGCTGCATCCGGCGTGAAGGCGATCGACAGCACGCCAGCCGTCGCAAGCGCCACGGCCAGAAGCAGGGCACGCTGCGGCCGATCGCGAAGCAGCAGAATGGAGATTGCGGCCGCCACCACCGGCAGCGTGCCGATGATGACGCCGGCATCGGCCGCCGAAGTCAGGCTGAGGCCGGAGATCAGCAGCGTCGTATAACCGACGCTGCCAGCGCCCGCCTGGATGAGGAGGATGAGGCGGTCTTCCCTGGAGAGTTTCGGCAGGCGCGCGCCGGTTGCCCGCATCAGCAGGAGAAAGACCGGAAAGGCGATGGCGAAGCGCAATGCGGTGGCGCTGAACGGCGGCAGACCCGACGCGATCAGCTTACTTGCGATCACCGTGCTTCCGACTGTCAGCATCGCCAGCGCCAGATAGAAAAACCCAAGAACCTGTCTCGACATCCAGTGTCTCCTGTTGGAAGCGCCGAGGAAACAGCAGGAGCCAGTCGGGGTCTTGAACGAAATTGCAGGTGCAAAGCAGCTGCTCAGACAAAGGCGCAGGCATAAAGGCGCGGCGACAGACCGTATTTGCGCACGAAGACCCGCGTCATGTGGCTCTGGTCGGCAAAGCCGCTGGCAAAAGCCGCTTCCGCAAGCGGCATGCCCTGAGCGATCAGCCGGCGGGCGATATGGATGCGGGCCTGGATGAGATAGGCATGCGGCGTCAATCCGGTCGCCTTGGCAAAACCGCGCAGCACCTGAAAGCGGCTCAGTCCGCTTTCCCTGGAAAGATCGGCGAGCGAGACGGCGGCAAGCGGATCGTCGTCAATCAGGTTTCGGGCGGCGCGGATCGACGCCGGCACCAGTGGCCGCTCTTCGGTAGCAAAGCGCTCGCGCATGACGTCGGCGACGAGTTGCAGAAGCAGTTCCTCGCAGAGCAGCCCATCCGCCGCCGCGCCGCCGGTCACTGCGCGAAACAGCGTTTCGAAACGGGCGGCGATCGCCGCATTGCGGATGACCGGATGCGGGATTTCCGATCGCCCCGCCTCGCCCTCGCCGATCTCTTGCGACAGACCGGTGACGATGGCGGGATCGAAATAGAGGATGCGCCACGACCGCCCCTCACCGATCGGCGCACCATCATGCACCTCGTTCGGATTGACGGTGATGATGTCGCCGGCCTCAGCCTCCACCATGCCGCGGCCGCTGAGCGACGACTGCGCGCCGGCGGAAATCAGGCCGATGCCGAACTGCTCATGTGTGTGCCGTTCGAAGCTGTGAGGCGTCTCCGCTTCCACCGCTTCGACGCCAGCCAGCGCCGAGCGCAACATCCTGAACTGGTTTTTCGCCATTTTCTGCCCGCAGGTCCGATCACCGGGCACTCTGCCAGCCGCATGGGCATGACGCAATCGTTGCAGCCTGGAGGCCTAGAAGAACTCGTCGAGCAACTGATAGTATTCGAGCCGAGCCGGATCGGTGGCCGGCATGCCATAACAATCAAGGAAGGGCTGCACCAGCGCCTCGCCGAAATTATAGGCGATGCTGCGGCAGGCGAGCGCGATATCCTGATAGCGGTCGGCGACACCGAGACGGCTGCAATCGATATAACCCGAAAATCCCTCTTCGGAGGCGATGAAATTCGGCAGGCAGGCGTCGCCATGGGTGACGACGAGATCCTCGCCGCCTGGCCTCCCGCTTTCGAGTTCGGCAAACAGGACCTCGGCACTCTTTCCAAGCCGCGTCTCATCGAAATCGGTCTCGTCGACGATGCCGGCCTGCATCCGCGCTTTCGCCGCCGCCATGCGTCTCTCCAGCCGATGGTCGAAGGGGCAGGATGCGATCGGCAGGCGATGCAGGTCAAGAAGCGCCGCAGCCAGCAGCTCGACCCGCGCGATCGGCGTCAGCGCCGATGCACTGGCGAGGTCACTCCCGGGCAGCGCGTTGATCAGCAACCGGTTGTGCACGCCGTCACTGTCCTCCGCAATGACATCGGGACATGACAGACCGCAAGTCTTGAGCCAGCGAAGCCTGGCTGCCTCGTCGGCGAGTTCGCAGAAAGCACCAGCCTCTTCGACCTTCAGATAAAGCGTCGGCAACCCAAGAGCTTCCAGCCGGAAGACACTCGCGGCGGAACGGCCGAGTGCATCGCGCTCGAACCGGTAACCGGCCAAACGGGCATCAAGTGCGCCCGCCGACGGCGGTTGATCCTCTTGAAAAATCGACATGATATCTAGGCCATCGATGCTGCGGCATTATCCCGACCGGACGGGAGACCGCAAGCGGCACGGTCAGTCAGCGCACATCGGCACTGAACCCTCTGCGACCTCAATGAACGGTGTCGGCGGGCGCGGCTTCGAGAAGGATTTCGAAAGCCTCTTCCAGAGCAGCCACCAGAATATCGGCCAACTCGTCGCCCTTGTTTTCCAGGAACAGCGCGCTCACGGCTTCGTCCTGACGCTCAAAGAAACGCTCGATCTCATTCGACATATCATTGTCCTCTTCTTCACCGGATCATCACGGCCATGGGAAGAAGCTAGGTAGGGTTGCTTGCGCGTGGCTGTTGCCGGTGAGACGCAATCCAGGTCACGAGGACTAGTCACGAATTTCATATTTCGCATACTGACTGCGGGGGATCAATCCACCAACTTCGTGGGCAAACGACACGACTTTCGTGGCGTCCTCATCCACCTCGCAACGGAAACGAACCTGGTACCAGCCCTTAACTGTGCCAAAGGCTGCATCTCTCACATCAAGGATGGTACCGGTTCGCAATCCAAAACTAGGCAATGCGGACGGGAAATAACGCGGCGAACCGTGAACGAGTTGGCCCTGAAGCTCGGTGGCGCAAAGCGTGGCCACTCGCTCTTTGCGCGGAAGACCGCTGACCGCAGTTTGCGCAAACAAACTGCCATCTTCCGTCCGTGAAAACAGAGTTTTTGCCTTGGGCAGATCGTCTTTAGCTATCACTTTCGGTTTATCAGCGGTCTGCTGCTCCGGCGGCTTGGCCTCCTCGATACTTGTATTGGCTTCGCCAGAGACATCTGTCGGCGGCCCATTACGCTCTGGGGAAACGTCGGTCGTCGCGACCTCAGGAAGCTTCACATCGTCCGGCACCGGCTTTGACGGAGGCTCCTCAGTTTTTGGTTTTTCTGCGGCAGCCTTTGTCGGCATCTGCGCCGGTTCGGCATCGTGCTGCGGCGGAGTTGTTGCGGGTTTGTTTTCGCCCTGAGAAGAATTTCCCGCCAACGACTTTTCGGGGCCGCTATTCCTGTCGCCAAACTCGATGACAGGGCTCAGAGTCGGCATAGGCCTCGGCTTAGTTTGCTCGGGAGTCTTGCTGGCCGGCGGAGGTGGAGGAGGAGGAGGCGGTGGCGGCGGAGGCGGTGGTGGTGGCGGTTCCTTCTTGGCCTCTTCCGGCGGCTTCGGCTCCGGTGGCTTTTCCTTGGGCTTGGGCTCCGGCTTCTTCTCCTCCGGCGGCGGAACGAGCTCCACCTTCACGCTCTCGTCTTCGACAGGCTTCGACTCGATCTTCGGCAGCCCGAAAATCAGAAGAGCAATGATAGGAATATGCGCGACAACGGACGCAACGACGCCCCAGCGGATTTCAGGCCGCTGCTTTCCCGTTTCGTGCTGCGTTTCCGCCGGTTCCACGTCTTCTTCTGTCACAGCAGCGATGTGGCCTCTAAAGCCGGCAGCATCAAGCCACAAAAGAAAAAAACCGCGTGATCGCAACAGCCATTTAAAGTGCTACGGCGTCCTTTGCGCGTCCGAAAAGACGCGCTACGCTATAGTGTTATTGGTCGGCGGCTCCGTCGTCGGCCACCAGATTGTGCTCCTGCCATTCGCCTTGCGGAATGGCATCGCCGACGAGAAAGGCGAAGGACAGGACCTTGCCGGAGCCGGCATCGAGCTCGCATTTGAACTGGATGTTGTACCACTTGTGTTTGCTGCGGAAGGCGCCACCCTTCACCTCGACCCTGTTGCCGCTGACTTTCTCCGCCGCCATCGCATAGGGCGCAAGCGCATCCGGTGCCATGGCTAGCTGCGCGCGGCGCACCTGCTCCATCGCCTCCAGATCACAGAGCTGCAGATTGCGCTCGCTGCCGGCAAGGCCGCGCAGCGCCTCGCGGGCGCGCCGGCTGCGCGGATCTGACAACACCGTCTCCGAAAACAGCTGGCCCGCCTGGACGAATACACCAGGCTTCGGCGGCACCGGAGGGACAGAAGCCACTTCAGGCGACCTCGCGGCCGTCGGCGCTTTCTCCTGATGCGGCGGAGCGATCTCCTGGACCGACGCACTCGCGTCCGGCTTTGCCGTAGTGGGTGCAAGCGTCGCGACCCGCTGCGCTATCGCAGAAGGTTTGGCGACTTCGGGAACGATATCAACCGTAATGCCGTCATCCGGCAACGGTGCCGGCGGCTCAGGTCTCGGAAGCAGCAGGAGCAGCAGTGCAAGCATGACGGCATGCAGAGCGAACGAGGCGAAAGCGCCCCGCTCGATGCCTTCGTCCCGATTTTCCCACACCAGTGCCATCGCTCAGGAAGCAGCTGTCGGACAATCGAAGGCGGCCATAAAACCCGGGAACGCTTTCATCAAGGGCCCTGCCGATACGCCACGAGGAATTAAGGACAGGGCGACAGTGCCAGTCTGACGCGAGTTGCGCAACGCTTATGATCGCCGATAGCGGTCCTTTGTCGCGATCAACCAAGCGAGCCGATGATCTCTCGATAGGCGGCCTCCGGGAATGCCTTCAGTGTCTGGGTGCGGACATTGCCGCCCATCGCCAGCGAGAGGCCAAACCGCGCCATGACGGCATCGTCAGGCGCTTCGCAGACAGCCACCATGTCGTGGCCGCCCATCGTCAGAAAGAACTGGTTGAAGGAGCCGCCCATGTCGCCGAGCAGTTTCTTCGCCGCATCCAGCCGTTTTGACGAGTCGCGAACGTTGCGCACACCTTGGTCCGTCCAGTTGATCAGCACAATGTAAGTGGTCATTTCGCACCTCCCAGCGGAGGATTCGCCCGACACGGGCATGCGTCGGTCCTCGCTCGCGCATCGCGATCGATTTCTTCCCCCGTGGCCGGACTATAATCTTGTCACCACCAAGCGACAAGAAAGCCGCCGGGATCATTGGTATTAGGCATGTCGCCCAAAAGTGTGCGGCAGTGGCGCAAAGATCGAAAGAAAAAGCCGAACATGAAGCCCGGCTTTCGCAATCGTAGAGATCTTGTCGTCCCTCAGCTGTCGAGGAACGAGCGCAGCTTTCTGGAGCGGCTCGGATGCTTCAGCTTGCGCAGCGCCTTCGCCTCGATCTGGCGGATACGTTCGCGGGTGACCGAGAACTGCTGGCCGACTTCTTCGAGCGTGTGGTCGGTGTTCATGCCGATGCCGAAGCGCATGCGCAGAACACGTTCTTCGCGCGGCGTCAGCGAGGCGAGAACGCGGGTCGTCGTCTCGCGCAGGTTCGCCTGAATGGCGGCGTCGATCGGCAGCAGCGCGTTCTTGTCCTCGATGAAATCGCCGAGATGCGAATCCTCTTCGTCGCCCACCGGGGTTTCGAGCGAGATCGGCTCCTTGGCGATCTTCAGGACCTTGCGGACCTTTTCGAGCGGCATGGCGAGCTTTTCGGCCAGTTCTTCCGGCGTCGGCTCGCGACCGATTTCATGCAGCATCTGGCGCGAGGTACGAACGATCTTGTTGATCGTTTCGATCATGTGCACCGGAATACGGATCGTGCGGGCCTGGTCGGCGATCGAGCGGGTGATCGCCTGACGGATCCACCACGTCGCATAGGTCGAGAACTTGTAGCCGCGGCGGTATTCGAACTTGTCGACCGCCTTCATCAGGCCGATGTTGCCTTCCTGAATGAGGTCGAGGAACTGCAGGCCACGGTTCGTGTACTTCTTGGCGATGGAGATGACGAGGCGAAGGTTCGCTTCGACCATTTCCTTCTTGGCGATACGTGCTTCGCGCTCGCCCTTCTGCACCATGTGCACGATACGGCGGAATTCCGAGATCGAGATGCCGGTTTCGGTTGCGAGATTCTGGATCTCCTGGCGGATGTCGCGGATCGTCGTGTTTTCGCCCTTGGCGAATTCCTTCCAGCCGCGTGCCGCCAGATTGCCGATCGACTTCATCCAGTTCGGATCGAGCTCGGCGCCCTGATACTGTTCGAGGAACGAGTCACGCTTGACGCCGTAGGATTCAGCCAGACGCAGCAGGCGGCCTTCGTTCTGAACGAGGCGCTTGTTGATGTCGTAGAGCTGCTCAACGAGGGCATCGATGCGGTTCTGGTTCAGCGACAGAGACTTGACGGCCTTGATGAGCTCATCCTTGAGTTCCTTGTAGCGGCGCTCCTGGGCGGACGACAGCGTGCCGGTGGCAGCGAGACGCTGCTCGACCTGCTGGTCCTGCAGCTTGCGCAGCTTCTTGTAGGTCTCGGCAATGATGTCGAGCGTTTCCATGACCTGCGGACGCAGTTCCGCTTCCATGGCGGCGAGCGACAGGTTGGACTCGTCTTCGTCCTCTTCTTCCTCTTCCGGAGGCAGGCCCTCGCCGCCGACATTGGTGATGTCGTCGTCGCCGGAGCGGACACGGCGCGTCTTTTCCTTCTCCTCGGCGGCTTTGCGGTCAGCCTCGATCTTCTCGGGGCTCTGGAACTGCGGCGCAGCCTTGGCTTCCGGACCGGAATAGGTCGTTTCGAGATCGATGATCTCGCGCAGCAGCGTCGTGCCTTCGTTCAGTTCATCGCGCCAGATGATCAGCGCCTGGAACGTCAGCGGGCTCTCACAGAGGCCACCGATCATTGTCTCGCGGCCGGCCTCGATGCGCTTTGCGATCGCAATTTCGCCTTCGCGCGACAGCAGTTCCACCGAACCCATTTCACGCAGATACATGCGCACCGGATCGTCGGTGCGATCAGTCGGCTCTTTCTTCTTGGCGGTCGCAAGAGCGGTGCCGCCGGAAGGTGCGAGCTCGCCGCCTTCGCTTTCCTCGTCGGAGCCGGAATCATCATCGTCGCCGCCGGCAGTGGCTTCCTCGGCTTCTTCGTCCTCGATGACGTTGATGCCCATGTCCGACAGCATCGACATCGTGTCTTCGATCTGCTCGGACGTCACTTCTTCGGACGGCAAAACGGCGTTCAACTCGTCCATCGTAACGTAGCCGCGCTTCTTCGCGGCCTTGATCATCTTCTTGACCGCGTCATCGGAAAGATCGAGAAGAGGGCCGTCGGTGCCGCCGTCGCGTTCGACTTCCGCTTCTTCGTTCTCTTTGACCTTCGTTGCCATTTATGTCGTCGCCTTCCTGACGCTATTCAAACTCGCCGCAGTGAACGGCCGTGCGCAGCCGATACGCCGCAAACGACCGTCTCGAATCACCTAGTCCCACCTAATGGGATGAGATTTAATGCCTGATTAACCACGATTGCCGGCGCCGGACGACAGAACTTAAAAGTCATCATATGTCCGGCCATGGTTGTGCGATCCGCCCTTGACCCAGTTCACCGCTTTCCAAGTTGAACGGTGATTCCCACATTTTTTGTTCTCGTCAAGCTTTTCTAGCAAAAAAGCCTCAGAAAACCCGGAAAAAGCCTTATCCACAGGCCCGGAACCGCTCAAGCGATTGCCAAGCTTAGATAGGATGTCACCACAAGAAGACAAGAGCGGCCGGCATTCTTCTTAGGCGGCAAAGTTGCCGCCAAGATTCGTGGTGCCCGCTGCCAGTTGTTCGTGTTGGGCAAGCTTTAATGAGATTGCCCATCCCAGGGTTGGATCTCCAGACTTGCAAGATCGACCGCGGGAATGCAGCGGACGTTGATACAGGCCATCTCGGCGCCGTCAGGCATTTTGGCTTCCGCAAAAGGAGCGATGCCGCACGTGCCGCAGAAGCGGTGCTGGATCGTGTGCGTGTTGAACGTATAGGTCGACAGGTTCTCGCGGGGCGTTTTCAGGGTGAACTTGTCGCGCGGCACGAAGGCCAACAGTCCCCCGCGCCGCCGGCACAGCGAGCAATTGCAGTCGAGAGCCGAAGTCAACTCTCCCTCCACTTCAAATTCGATTTTGCCGCAATGGCAGCTTCCTTCGTAAAGCATCGATCCTCCTCAGTTCCAATCCATAACGACCTTGCCCGAGTTGCCCGAGCGCATCGCCTCGAATCCTTCCCGGAAATCGTCGATTCCAATCCGGTGCGTGATCACGGGCGACAAATCCAGCCCGCCTTGCACAAAGGCAATCATCTTGTACCAGGTCTCGAACATCTCGCGGCCGTAGATGCCCTTCAGATTAAGCATCTTGAAGATGACTTTGTTCCAATCGATCTCGAAACCGGCGGGCGCAATGCCGAGGATAGCGATCTTGCCGCCGTTGTTCATCTTGTCGATCATGTCGCGAAAAGCCGGTGCTGCCCCGGACATTTCCAGCCCGACGTCGAAGCCCTCGGTCATGCCGATCGACTTCATCACATCAGCAAGGTTCTCCTTCGAGGCATCGACGACATAATCGATGCCGAGTTTGCGGGCGAGATCAAGCCGATGCGGGTTGATGTCGGTAATGACCACCTTGCGGGCGCCCGATCGCTTGGCGACCAGCGCTCCCATAATGCCGATCGGCCCGGCGCCGGTGACAAGCACATCCTCGCCGACGAGGTCGAAGGAAAGCGCCGTGTGCACCGCATTCCCGAACGGATCGAAGATCGCGGCGATCTCATCGGGAATATCATCAGGGATCGGCACCACGTTCGCCTCGGGAATGCAGACGAACTCGCCGAAGGAACCGGGACGGTTGACACCGACGCCAAGCGTATTGCGGCACAGATGCCCCCTGCCCGCGCGGCAGTTGCGACACTTGCCGCAAACGATGTGTCCCTCGCCGGAGACGCGCTCGCCGACATGGTATTTCGTGACGGCCGAACCAATTTGCGAAATCTCGCCGCAGAATTCGTGGCCGACCACCATCGGCACCGGAATGGTCTTCTGCGCCCACTGGTCCCAGTTCCAGATATGGACATCGGTGCCGCAGATCGCGGACTTCTTCACCTTGATCAGCACGTCGTTCGGCCCGACCTCGGGAACCGGGACATGCTCCATCCAAAGCCCGACTTCCGGTTTCGTTTTGACCAGTGCCTTCATCATGTTCGACATGATCTTACTCTCCCAAACCCTTTAGATGACACCGAGTTCGCGGCCGGCTTCCGCGAAGGCCGCGATCGTCCGTTCGACGTCGGCACGCGAATGCGCTGCCGACATCTGCGTGCGGATGCGCGCCTGTCCCTTCGGCACGACAGGGAAGGAGAAGCCGATCACGTAGACGCCCTTTTTCAACATCAGCGCCGCCATATCCTGCGCCAGCTTGGCGTCACCGAGCATGACCGGAATGATCGGATGTCCCTCACCCGCCAACGTGAAGCCGAGCTTCGTCATTTCGGAGCGAAACAGCGCCGCATTGGCTGCCAGCCGCTCGCGCAGCGCATCGCCGTTCTCGATGAGATCGAAGACTTTGAGCGACGCAGCCGCAATGACTGGCGCCAGCGTATTCGAGAACAGGTAGGGGCGCGACCGCTGCCGCAACCAGTCGACGATTTCGGCCTTGGCCGAGGTATAGCCGCCGGAGGCACCGCCGAGCGCCTTCCCGAGCGTACCGGTGATGATGTCGACCCGACTCTCGACCCGGCAATGCTCGGCCGAGCCGCGTCCGTGCTTCCCGACGAAGCCGACGGCATGGCTGTCATCGACCATGACCATCGCGCCATACTTCTCGGCGAGATCGCAGACGCCCCGCAGGTTGGCGATGATGCCATCCATCGAGAAGACACCGTCGGTGGCGATCAGCTTGAATCGGCTGCCTTCGGCCTTCTTCAGCTCTTCCTCCAGTGCCTTCATGTCATTGTTGGCGTAGCGGAAGCGCTTCGCCTTGGAGAGGCGCACGCCATCGATGATCGAGGCATGGTTCAATGCATCCGAGATGATCGCGTCCTCCTCGCCAAGCAGCGTTTCGAAAAGCCCGCCGTTGGCGTCGAAACAGGAGGAATAGAGGATCGTGTCTTCCATGCCGAGGAAGGAGGAAATGCGCGCCTCAAGCTGCTTGTGCTCCTCCTGCGTGCCGCAGATGAAGCGCACCGAAGCCATGCCATAGCCATAGCGGTCGAGCGCCTTCTTACCGGCCTCGGCAAGCTCCTCGTTGTCGGCGAGCCCGAGATAGTTGTTGGCGCAGAAGTTCAAAACCCGCTCACCGGAGGCGACGGCGATCTCGCCGGCCTGTTTCGACGTGATGACACGCTCGGACTTGTAAAGCCCGGCGTCCTTCAGTGCAGCAAGTTCGGTGCGGAGGTGGGAGAGGAATTGCGAGGTCATTTGATGGCCCTTCTCGTGTTGTTTCCCGATGCCCTGCACTAGCACATAGCCAAGCGCCTGTCTTGCCGTCGTCAACGCCCGGTTTCGCGCGCGTAGACCGTCAAGGCGTATCCAGCGACTAGTCGTCGTGACTGAGGATCACATCGAGAAACGCATCGCCATATCGTTCAAGCTTCGATTGGCCGACACCCGAGATGCCGAGCATCTCCTTGTGCGTCCGCGGCCGCTCGGTCGCAAACGCAATGAGTGTCGTATCGGGAAAGACGACATAAGGCGGCACGCCGAGCGAACGCGCGATCGCCGTCCGTTCCGCGCGCAAGGCTTCGAAGAGCACGCCATCTCCGCCGGATAGAACGGAGCGACGCTCGACCTGCGCCGTTCGCTTCGAACGCCGTTCCGCCGCCGGTCGATCCTTGCGGAAGAAGACCGACCGTTCGCGCTTGAAGACGGCGCGGGCCTCCGGCTCGAGCTTCAGGGCGCCAAACGCCTCATGGTCGACGCGGACCAGTCCCATCGCAAGCAGTTGCCGGAATACCGATTGCCATGTACGGGCCGCCAGATCGTTTCCGGCGCCGAAAACCGGCATCGTCGTGTGGCCGAAGCGTTCCGTCTTCTCGTTGACGTTGCCGAGCAGCACGTCGACCACGTGCCCGGTGCCGAACCGCTCGCCCGTTC
>Ga0102590_1001671_pt1 | contig 31394 bp, 26 predicted proteins | sample AraplaMF_Col_mMF_FD_76859 | JGI IMG/M metagenome (GOLD analysis project Ga0102590, IMG submission 76859) | Arabidopsis root microbial communities from the University of North Carolina, USA - plate scrape MF_Col_mMF | ecosystem: Host-associated > Plants > Roots > Endosphere | place: USA... | reverse complement strand
CGGATTTCCACGTCTTCCATCCCGGCGGCAAGCTGGGTGCGAGCCTGATGCATGTCGCCGATGTCATGCATACCGGCGAGCGGCTGCCGCTCGTTGCCAAGGGCACACCGATGCCGGAGGCGATCACTGTGCTGTCGCGCAAGCATTTCGGCTGCGTCGGGGTGCTGGATGAAGATGGGCGGCTCTGTGGCATCGTCACCGAAGGCGACATGGCGCGCAATCTGACACGCAATCTTTCAGAGCTTGCCGTCGATGACATCATGACCAGGACGCCGAAGACGGTGAAGCCGACGGTGCTGGCGACCGCGGCCCTGACGCTGCTCAACCAGCATCACATCGGCGCGCTGATCGTCATCGACGATGACAGCCGGCCGGTCGGGCTCGTGCATTTCCACGACCTGCTGCGGATCGGCGTCGCCTGACGAGCAAGTTCTTCGACTAGATGGTGCTCTGCTGCACCCTTTTGCGAAGAGATGGCGCGGATCGTCTCAGATGGAGGCGACCGCGTCGGTCCCGACATCGGGCTTGCGCGTGCACGTTGAGATCACAGGGGCTCGACGCCGATTCCCGAGGCCGGGGTGAAGCGGATCGCCGAACTCTATCGTATCGGATCTGAGCTGCGCGGCCTTCCTCACGAAGTTCGCCTGGCTGGAAGGTAGGCGCGATCAGCGCCGTTGATCCCGGATATGCAGACCTGGCTGACGCAGCATCGGGCCCGCGTGGCCGGAAAGTCGCCGCTCGGCGAGCATAGCCAAATCTAAATACCTCTGCGTCTCATTCTCGATTACCAGCAACCACATGAATATCCGTGGCCGTGATCAGCGAGATCAGCGTGAACAGATGCTTGGCTGACGTTCCTTTCACTGCATTCCAGTTGATCCACTCGGATAGATATTCCCGGGAGATGCGGTACTCATCGGAGGTGAGCATTTTATCGGCGACCGCATCGAGATTGGTCATTAGCGGCGTCTCCCAGAGATTGACCGTCCCTCCTTTGCCGAATTTCGGCCGATCTGCCACCTGCGCCGGTAAAAGCTTTCTGGCAAGATCCGCGAGGGCGATTTTATCTAACCTTCCGCGATTTTTGGGTGAAATGTCGATTTTCCGTTTATCAGGAAGACGGTTGGCTGCCTGCAATACCGAAGAGTACAGATACGGCACTCGTGCCTCAACACTATGTGCCATCATCATCTTGTCGACGCGCAACAACTGCGCGAACTGCATTTGATATGCCCGCTCAAAGGACAGCATCGTATCTAGCTTCGTTCCCAACGCCCTCTTTTCGAAAACTGAAAGGAATTCCCCCTCTCTCGCCGCCAAAGCTTTGGCAACAGGAGCGCGCAGGTAAGCAACCGCGCCCGGCTGCGCTCGTCGGCGCCGATAGTGCTCGTACATACTGCGCGTGCTGGCATTGTCCTCCTGAGCGGCTCTGTGCCAGGGATAGCCGGCAAAGATCTCGTCGCTTCCTTCGCCCATCAGAATAACCTTGAACCCGTTATCCCTGATGACTTTCGACAGTCCAAAGGTCGGGAAAACATTCGGGTTGGCTAAAGGCTCTTCCACATGGTGGAGAATGGACCGAAGGGTTTGTTCAAAATCGCCGGCAGGCAGGCGAATGACCCGATGTTCGATACCGCAGTGCTTGGCTACGATCCTTGCATATTCAACCTCATCGTCGTCTCGATCCGAAAAGGTCGTTGTGAACGCGACGAGATCTCCCCTTTGCCTTGCTGCCAATGCTGCCACGATGCTTGAATCGAGCCCTCCGGAGAGCGCGATGGCAACGGGTACGTCGGCGACCATGTGATCGGAAACAGATTGGTCCAGCACTTTGCGCAGGCCAAACTCGTTCCACCATCTTTTTGTCTCTGCCGTGTCCTGTGCCCAAAAGCGACGGTGGACTGATCCACCACTAAAGGAGATGACCTCTCCCGGGGCGACCTGCGATAGATCTGCAAAGAACGAATTCTGCGAGAGGGGAAAGCCCCACAGGGTTATTTCCTGCAACACATCAGGGTTAATCGCGCGTGGTCCGAGCCGAAGCAGTGGCTTCGTTTCCGAAGCGAAAGAGACTGTATCGCCTTGTTCCCGTACATAGAGCGGCTTAATACCAAAACGGTCCCGGGCAAGGCTGAGCGTCTTCGTTTTCTTGTCGTAGATGGCGATGGCGAACATGCCGTGGAGTTTTTCGAAACAGGCATCGCCCCACTGCTCGAAAGCTCGGGCTACGACCTCAGTATCGCCTGAAGTGCTGAAGCTATGTCCGAGTTTTTGTAGAGCGGCTCTGACCTCCCGATAATTATAGATCTCGCCGTTGTAGGCCAGAACCGTGCAATCGGTCAGAAATGGCTGGTTGCTCGCTTCAGAAAGATCAATGATCGCCAGCCTAGCGTGGCCGAATATCAATTCGCGATCGATCCTGAAGGCGGAAAAATCGTCAGGCCCGCGATGCTTTATGGTTCGAAGGGAGGACAGGAATGCCTCATCAGACGGAAGATTGCGACCGACGATTCCAAAAATCCCACACATTCGTCAAATGTTCCCTTTTCCATCGCGGCAAGCTTCCGTAGAACTGTTGAAAGCAGGTCTGCCGCCAGGGCCTGCTCCTTTCTTGGCGGCTAACGCTATCCGCTCTTATTGTGCCCGGAGGAATCCAATACTTCGAGAAAGCTATGCGGCAGCCTACCAGACTGAATTAGCGATAGATTTCCGGGTATTAAGATTGCTGCCAACTTAGCATCTCATTAGGCCAAATTTGAACCGGTGCAAAGTTTCTCTTCAGGTCAACTTATTTCAACGCGTCAATCCAGCGATGGAGGGAAGAACGGTCCCGAATCGCGTTCATCAGATATATAGAACCGGCTAAGGTCAGGTGCCCATAGTCCCATGCTATTAGATCGTCATGGCCATCGCCAACTCTTGTCAGACATCCCTCTCGGTTGCAAAGGACATCAAAAGCAGAGAAATCCTCGACCTCCATCATTTCGGCACGCTTTCTCAGGTCCTTATCTACCTGCCGGGTATCGTTATTCAATGCAGAATCAAGACGGTATGGCACTTTGTGGCTGGGATCAGAAAGATATGCTTCCAGAAGGGTCTTTGGCAATGACGGTCGCCAGTTGGGGACCGGTCCAATCAGCAGAATCCACCCGCGGCTATCACCCAGAGACGAGCAAATCAATCGTGTGGGGATATTAGTTAGGTGTCGGCCTCGGGCATTGATGCCCGCTCCTGTGCAATGCTAAGCCAGTACCCGCATCGGGGACCTCAGTATCGCATAAATGCACTTTGCAGCCGTGAGTTGCTTGCCGTACCACATCCAATAAATCCGGAGCCCCCATGAACCGCGCGTGGAGCGTCCGCTTCTTGGCGCTCGCGCTACTCTTCATCGTCCTAAGCCCGTCACCAGTTTCGTAGCCGCGACGCGGGTTTCCGGAAACCTCTACCTTCAGGCTCGCGATGTTTACGGCATCAGTGCTCTTCGTCGTGGCGTCGTCGCCCCCATTTTGGTTCACCAAAAAAATCTCAGGGGAACTGAAGGGCAAACCGCCTGCAGAAGGATGGTCCCGCAGCCGCCTGGCCGTGGCGTTGGCCGGGTCGTTCTAGGGGGTGCGCCAGTACCTTTCCGGATCCGGCGACATAAGGCGAGCCCAAGACAATCTGTTCCCGCAACACCAATGAGGGCGGACCCGGGACCCTACAAAGCGGCGGGAGAGTGCAGCGCGCCGCTGGCGCTGGAATTGCAGACCTGTGGCCCTGCCGGATGCGCGTTTCGTGGCGCTGACCTCGTTTGCCTACAATGTCGTTAGGGCGGTCTGCGGCTCCAGCTCGGTCAAGCTCATCAACAGGGCAGGCACCGGATAGGGCCAACCACATCACCGCATCGAAGAACCGCCGGCCGTCGCTGCGGGGGCGGATGCTCCGACCCTAGCGCCTCCCGGCAGGGCGTCCGCAGGCGGAAATCTGCCGCGTTCTCGACGTCTCCGAGAAGGCGCTACGACCGCACTATCGGCCCGAGTTGTCGAGGCGCTGCTAAGCTTCAAGCCGCGCTCGTTCTCCATTTGCTCCGTATCGCCGGCGGCACCGATGATGTGGCGCTGCGGGCACTCAAATTCGTGCTTGGAGCGCGCTTCGGTGGTCGGATTCGCCCCACGGCTGCCCGACTGAAGCAACCGCAGGGGCCGGATTACCTCATTTGTCTAGCTTTTGCGAATTTGCCCGCAGGTTACGATCTGGCATCAAGGGGCGGAGAGTTCGTATGCAGTATAGCCATCAAAAGGGACCGGTGCCATTCGGGGGTGCTGTTCAGGGCGCCGGGTTTGGTCATCGGCGCGCTCGCGTTTGGTGCAGCCGGCGGCTGACCCTGAGCGACCTGCTAGCGTCATGGAACGTTTCAGGCGGCTCCGGACAAGCGTGCAAGATCAAGGGCAACATCAGCATCGACCCGGACGAGCGCATCTTCCATGTGCCGGGGCAGCGATACTACGCACAGACGAAAATCAGTCCTCAGTATGGAGAATGGTGGTTCTGCTCGGAATTTGAAGCTTGGACGGCCGGCTGGCGGAAATCGAAAGCGTAGTCGGTCATCGCATGTTGTATGCATGTCGCACGGAGTTGGCGTCACCACGACAATCGCTGTAAACATTGGGAAATTCGTTGCAACATATGCAACATAAAATTGGCCGCGAAGATACTGGGAACGCTTTTAAGGAATTGTTTTTTGCAAAACTTTGGCTGGGGAACCTGGATTCGAACCAAGATCGACGGAGTCAGAGTCCGCTGTTCTACCATTGAACTATTCCCCAGCAAGAGCGAACCGGCGGGGCGGTTCGGCTGGTGTGCGGCGCTTATAAACAAAAGCCGGGGGATTGCAAATACCTGTTTTGAAAAAAATCGGTGATGCGGGAGGGTGGTACGACTCGTCCTCAAATCCCCCGTCCAAAAAAGAATTTGGCGATTTCGGCGGGCGCTGATATTCTTGCCGCAACGCAAAAATCGAATGAGCGCCTGCTGCATATCTCAAGACTTGCGCGGTGCGGTGGAAAAACAACGTGGAAGACCCCGAAGGCGGCGCAAAGCCGCAATTTGACGGGGCGTCGGCGGCAGGGCGCAAGGACGGCAAGAAGTCCAGGCGCCGCAAGGGCAAACGTGGTGGGCAATCCCGCAACGCGGCTCATCCCGCTTCGCATGAGCCTTCCGGCGGTGCCGGACAGCCAGCGCGCCCGATGGAAGATGCAGCCGGTAATCCGGCCCGCAAGCGCAAGCGTCGCCGTCGTGGCGGCCATGGTGCTGCGCAGGATGGTTCACTTCAACCTCATGTGATGGAACCGGCCGGAGCGGCAGATCATCCCGCCCGGTCCGATGGCGATTCGGCGCCCAGCCGTCGCAACCGCCGCAAGCATCGCGGCAAGCGCGGTCTTCAGGGCCGGCCTCTGACATCGGCAAAACCATCAGGTGTCTCGCAACAGGAACGCCGCGCGGAAGAGACGGCGCTCGGTGCCGAGCTGCGTGAAACATTGAATGGCGCGAGCGCCAACCGCAGGGGCCGCCAGGAAAGCCATATCAATCCCGGGCATCAGGGGGATCGCCAGGCCGGCGAGCATGCTTGGCCGGAGGAGCTCTATGCCGCTCTCGATCTCGGCACCAACAATTGCCGTCTCCTCATTGCCCAGCCGACCCGTCCGGGACAATTTCGCGTCGTCGATGCTTTTTCCCGCATCGTGCGCCTCGGCGAAGGCCTTGCGGCCAGCGGCCGTCTGTCCGACGAGGCGATGGAGCGGGCGATCGAGGCCTTGAGGATCTGCGCCTCCAAGCTCAGGAACCGGGAGATCCGCCGCATGCGGCTGATCGCCACCGAAGCCTGCCGCCAGGCCGTCAATGGTGAGGAATTCCTCGGCCGGGTCGTTGCAGAAACCGGCCTCGCGCTCGAGATCATCGATCGCGAAACCGAAGCTCGGCTTGCCGTCTCCGGCTGCTCCTCGCTGGTCGGTCGCGAGACGCGCTCCGTCGTGCTGTTCGATATCGGCGGCGGTTCGTCGGAGATCGCCGTCATCCGTATCGGCGACAATCGCTTCAGCCGCCTCGCCAATCACATCACCCACTGGACCTCGCTGCCGGTCGGCGTCGTCACGCTGTCGGAGCGCCATGGCGGGCACGATGTCACGCCGGAGGCTTTCGAAGGCATGGTGCGCGAAGTCGAAGGCATGCTCGGACACTTCGATTGCCCGGAGATCGAGGTCGCCCAGACCGGCGACTTCCATCTGATCGGCACGTCTGGCACGGTGACGACGCTTGCCGGCGTCCATCTCGATCTGCCGCGTTATGACCGGCGCAAGGTCGATGGCATCTGGCTGTCCGATGACGAGGTCTCCGCCATGCAGGCAAAGCTTCTCTCCTGGGATTTCGCAAGCCGCGCCGCCAATCCCTGCATCGGGCCTGATCGGGCCGATCTGGTGCTGGCTGGCTGCGCCATTCTCGAGGCGATCCGCCGCCGCTGGCCAAGCCCGCGCATGCGCGTTGCCGATCGTGGCTTGAGGGAAGGCCTGCTCACAGACATGATGGCCGATGACGGCGTGTGGCGGCGCAACCGTAACCGCCGCGGCCAGCGCGCGAGATAGGAAGAAGGCATGACCAAGGCACCGATCGCGGGAAACCGCACCGGCCGCAAGCTCGGCCAGCGCGTCAAAAACAAGAAGATGAAGGCCTCCTCCCGCCAATGGCTGGAGCGCCACCTCAACGATCCCTATGTGCAGCGCGCCCAGCTCGAAGGCTATCGCGCCCGTGCCGCCTTTAAGCTGCTGGAGATCGACGAGAAACATCATATCCTGCGCGGCGCCAAGCGCATCATCGATCTCGGCGCTGCGCCGGGCAGTTGGTCGCAGATCGCAGCCAAGGTCACCGGCTCGACGGATGATGATATTCGTGTGGCCGCGATCGATTTCCTTGAGATGACCCAGCTGCCGGGGGTCAAGATCCTGCAGCTCGATTTCCTCGATCCCAGTGCGCCGGAAAAGCTGCTGGAGGCCGTCGGCGGCACGCCCGATCTTGTCATCTCAGACATGGCGGCGCCAACCACTGGCCACCACCGTACCGACCATCTGCGCACCATGCATCTCTGCGAAGTCGCGGCACATTTCGCCGTCGAAGTGCTCCAGGAAGGCGGACATTTTCTCACCAAGACCTTCCAGGGCGGCACCGAGCGTGAGCTGCTCGCCATGCTAAAGCAGAACTTCCGCCAGGTCGTCCATGTCAAGCCGAACTCGTCGCGCGCCGAATCGGTCGAGATGTTCCTGCTGGCCAAGGGGTTCAAGGGGCGCAAGGCCGATGGCGACGCTGAAGAAGCTTGATCTTCGTGCCGGTCCTGACGGATGGTGGCGATCGACTGCATAGCTCCTTAAAACGCTGTCGATTTAAGGATGAGATATGCAGCAATGGAAAGCGTTGCCGCGTCCTTTGCATATCTGAAAGGGCGCGCGGCGCTGTCAGGATTTGAACCGCTGATCCCATGCTTCTTTACGTCACGCTCGGAACCAACGACCTTTATCGTGCAGGGCATTTTTATGATGCCGTGCTGCCTGTGCTCGGTTATCGCCGCCAGCGTTCTTCCGAAGAGGAAATCGGCTATGCCGCCGAGGGCGATACGCGCTGCCGCTTCTGGGTGGTGACGCCCTTCAATCGCCGCCGGGCGACCTCGGGCAATGGCGCCATGGTGGCACTTGCGGCCGAAACACGGGCCGATGTCGACGCCTTCCATGCGGCGGCGATCGCGGCAGGCGCCGTGGATGAGGGCCATCCCGGCCTGCGCTCCTACCATGCCCATTTCTACGCCGCCTATGTGCGTGATCTCGACGGCAACAAGCTCTCTGCCGTCTGCGAAAACCCGCAGTAACGGCGGCCTAAAGCGCGTCGCAATCTTTCAGATTCGCTCCTCGCGCTTCAGTCTTTGTTTCCACGCATGTCGTTACCGCAAAACCGCTGCACGCTTTTGCGCGACATGCTCTATTTCACCGCGTGCTGTTCGGCTTCAACAGTTGCTGCCGTCATCGTCTTCAAGCGGTGGCCGGAAACGAGTGCGCCGGCATTGCGGTCCATCCGGATGAAGGGAATGGTCGCAATGACCGTCAGTCCGGCGATGATGTAGAAGGCAAGGTGGAAATCGGCCACCTGCAGCGCTTCGCCGCTGATATAGATCGAGCTCTCCAGGATGGCAGCGGCGACCGCAACACCAAGCGCCAGGCTGACCTGCTGCATCACCGAGCTCATCGATGTCGCCTGGCTGGCTTCGGCATCATCGATATCGGCGAAGGCAAGCGCATTGACGCCGGTGAACATGAAGGAGCGGGAGAAGCCGCCGAGCAGCAGCACGCCGATGATGACGAGGTGCGGCGTCGACGGCGTGAACAGGCCGGTGATGACAGTCACCAGGGTGGTTACCCCGGCGGCGCCGAGAAGCGTGGTGCGGAAGCCGGCGGCGGCAAAGACCCGCTTCGCCATGAACTTGGTGGTGATCGCGCCGATCGCGCCGGCAAAGGTGATGAGACCGGATTGGAACGGCGTCAGCCCGAAGCCGAGCTGCAGCATCAGCGGCGTCAGGAAGGGCATGGCGCCGACGCAAATGCGAAACAGCGTGCCGCCCAAGGTCGAGGCGCGGAACGTCGGGTTCTTGAACAGGTTGAGGTTGAGGATCGGCGCCGGGTGACGCTTGGCATGGCGCACATAGAGGACGCCGCAGCTGAGGCCGATCAAGGTGGCGGTGACGCCGATGATCGGGGGCAGGGCCGGCAGACTGACCACCGACAGGCCGAAGACGACGCCCGCAGCCGATAGCGAGGTCAGCACGAAACCGGTGAAATCGAGCCGCGGCGGCGCCGTCGCTTCCACCTCCGGCAGGAAGATCGTCGCAAGCCAGATGCCGATAATGCCGACCGGCACGTTGATCAGGAAGATCCAGTGCCAGCTGAAATAGGTGGTGATGAAGCCGCCGAGCGGCGGTCCGGTGAGCGGGCCGACAAGTGCGGGGATGGTAAGCAGCGCCATGGCCGAGACCAGATCGCTGCGCTTCGTGGTGCGCACCAGCACGAGACGGCCGACCGGCGTCATCATCGCGCCGCCCATGCCCTGCAGGAAGCGGGCGCAGACGAATTCGACGAGGTTGGACGAGATTGCGCAGAAGATCGAGCCGATGACGAAGACGGAGATGGCAAGCCGGAAGATCTTCTTGGCGCCGAACCTGTCGGCCATCCAGCCGCTGACGGGGATGAACACTGCCAGCGCCACCATGTAGGAGGTCAGCGCGAGCTTCAGCGTGATCGGCCCGACATGCAAATCACTAGCGATCGCCGGCAGCGCGGTCGCAATGACGGTCGAGTCCATCTGTTCCATGAAAAGGGCGACGGCAAGGATCAGCGGGACGATGCGATTCATAGGCGGGAGCCTTGATGGGGCAGCGGATTGGAGCTGGAAAGGCTCGTGCTGTTTAGTCCCAGCTGTGGGTTATGCCAATCCCCAAATCCGGGTCGACGACACGTTTGCTTCACGTCTGCGTGAGACGGCTTGCGCATCAACGTCGCGTGTCAAGATTGAGATATGTCGACTCGGCCGGGCATGAAAACCCGGCGGAACTCACATCGGGGGCCGTGCGGCGACGCACCGCACGTCATAAGAGGATGGACATATGGCAATTTCATCGGGAATAAAGCGGCGCACCCTTTTTGCCGCGGGCCTTGGCCTGCTGGCGGCGCCGGCAATTTTTAAAGAGAGGGCCGAAGCGGCCGCAACTGGAGACAGCAATCATATGGATGGAACACCTTTGCCCGAGGTCAATCAATTCAAGCTCGGTTCCTATGAGTTCACCGTCGTCCGCGATGGCACCAGCATTGTCGAAAAGCCCTATGAAACCTTCGGCACCAATCAGGACCCCGAAACCGTCAAGACGTTGCTGACCGCAAACTTCCTGCCGGCCGACAAGTTCATGAATGGCTATACGCCGGCCCTTATCGATACCGGTTCGGATGTCATCCTCGTCGATACCGGCTTCGGCGCCAGCGGCCGGGCACGTGGCGCCGGTCAACTGACCGAAGGCCTGAAGGCGGCGGGATATTCAACCGACGACGTCACGCTGGTGGCGCTGACCCATCTGCACGGCGATCATATTGGCGGTCTGATGGAAGACGGTGCGGCTGCCTTTAAGAATGCCCGCTATGTCGTCGGCCAGGCCGAATATGATTTCTGGTCGGACAAGGCACGTGAGGGCACGCCGGCCGAAGGCGGTCACAAGGCGGTGCTTGCCAATGTGGTGCCGCTCGCCGAAAAGACCACTTTCATTAAGGAAGGGGACAGTTTCGCGCCCGGCATAACGGCGATGCTGGCGGCCGGCCACTCACCGGGGCATATGGTGTTCCACGTCGAATCCGAGGGCAAGCGCCTTGTACTCACCGGCGATACGGCCAATCACTATATCCTGTCGCTGCTGCGGCCGGATTGGGAAGTGCGCTTCGACATGGACAAGACGCAGGCGGCGGCCACGCGCCGCAAGGTCTTCGAGATGATTGCGAGCGAGAAGATCGCCTTCCTTGGCTATCACATGCCGTTCCCGGCGGTCGGCTTCGTCGAAAGGCAGGATGGCGGTTATCGCTTCGTGCCGAAGACCTATCAGTTCAACATCTGATCCGAACCGGTTCAGCCTTTCACGAAAGCGCTGGACCGCTCTAACGTCTTGTTTTTATGCATTCCGAACGGAAAAGCGCTTACAGCGCCGCGCGTCTTTTCAGACGCGCAAAGGACGCTGTAACACTTTCAATCCTCGCATCGAGCTTCCGAAAATCGATTCCGATTTTCGGGCCGATGCGCTGGCGCTTTTCCTGCAATGCTCTTGGCGCATGGCACCCATGACGAGCCCGGCGGACATGCCGGGCTTTTTGCTATTTCCTTCCTGTCATAGACGTGTTACCAGCCCTCGCCAACTTCCAAGCAACCCATGCAGACCGCCGGGGCGGACGATTCGTTTCCGGACAGGGTCGCATTTTTATTAAATGAAGGAATTTGGCCATGGCACGCATCATTGAAACGGCAACCGGCGCAGACGCGCTTACCTTCGACGACGTGCTGCTGCAGCCGGGACATTCCGAGGTCATGCCGGGCCAGACGAATATCTCCACCCGCATCGCCCGGGATTTCGAACTCAACATCCCGATCATCTCATCAGCCATGGATACCGTCACCGAGAGCCGCCTGGCGATCGCCATGGCCCAGGCCGGCGGCCTTGGCGTCATTCATCGCAACCTGACGCCGATCGAGCAGGCCGAGCAGGTCCGGCAAGTGAAGAAATTCGAAAGCGGCATGGTCGTCAATCCGGTGACGATCGGCCCCGATGCGACGCTTGCCGATGCGCTCGGGCTCATGAAATCCTACAGCATTTCCGGCATCCCTGTCGTGGAGAAGTCCGGCCGCCTCGTCGGGATCCTGACCAACCGCGACGTCCGCTTCGCTACCGATCAGGAACAGAAGATCCATGAGCTGATGACCAAGGACAAACTGGTCACCGTCAAGGAAAACGTCGATCAACAGGAGGCCAAGCGCCTGCTGCATTCGCATCGCATCGAGAAGCTGCTGGTGGTCGATACCGAAGGCCGTTGCGTCGGCCTCATCACCGTCAAGGATATCGAGAAGTCGCAGCTGAACCCGAACGCTTCCAAGGATGCGCAGGGCAGGCTTCGCGCTGCCGCCGCCATCAGCGTCGGCGATGATGGCTTCGAGCGCGCCGAGCGGCTGATCGAGGCCGGCGTCGACCTTCTGGTCGTCGATACCGCCCATGGCCACTCGCAGCGCGTCCTTGATGCCGTCACGCGCGTCAAGAAGCTTTCCAACTCGGTGCGGATCATGGCCGGCAACGTCGCCACCTATGACGGCACCAGGGCGCTGATCGATGCCGGCGCCGATGCCGTCAAGGTCGGTATCGGTCCGGGTTCGATCTGCACGACGCGCATCGTCGCCGGCGTCGGTGTGCCGCAGCTCGCCGCCATCATGTCGGCGGTGCAGGCCGCGAATGATCAGGACGTGCCCGTCATCGCCGATGGCGGCATCAAGTTCTCCGGCGATCTTGCCAAGGCGATTGCCGCCGGCGCTTCCGCCGTCATGATCGGCTCGCTGCTTGCCGGTACCGATGAGAGCCCGGGCGAGGTCTATCTCTATCAGGGACGCTCCTTCAAGGCCTATCGCGGCATGGGCTCCGTCGGCGCCATGGCCCGTGGTTCGGCCGACCGTTACTTCCAGGCCGAGGTGCGAGACACGCTGAAGCTCGTGCCTGAGGGCATCGAAGGTCAGGTGCCGTACAAGGGACCGGTTTCGGGTGTTATCCACCAGCTCGCCGGCGGCCTCAAAGCGGCCATGGGCTATGTCGGCGGCAAGGACCTCAAGGATTTCCAGGACCGCGCCACGTTCGTGCGCATCTCCGGTGCGGGTCTTCGCGAAAGCCACGCCCATGACGTGACGATCACCCGCGAGAGCCCGAACTATCCGGGCGCCGGCCTCTGATCATGAAGGCGGGCAGCGGGATTCCTCTCTGGGTCGTCGCGCTGCTCGCAGCCCTTTGCCTTGCCGTGCTCGCCTGGACGACCTTCGGCTTCGTCGTTCCGTTCAAGCACGAAACCGGCCAGGCGGTGCTCGATACCTATTTCGCCGGTTACGACGAGTCGGCGGTCTTCCACATGCAGAAGCTGCTCGATGAGAACGAGACGGCGACCCGGTTGTTGCGCGCCATGTATTTCGGGCCGGAGCTGATCTTTCCGGCATTGCTGACAGCGCTGCTGTTCCTCGCCTTCCTCAAGCTCGGTTCCGGCGGCGCATGGTTCGGCCGATCGGCGCATCCGCTCGTCGGCAAGGCGGTCTGCCTGCTGCCGTTCATCTACGGCATCGCCGATTACGGCGAGAACATCTCGAGCCTGATCGCCTTCGGCGATGGTACGCCCTCAGGCCTTGCAACACAGCTGCTGCCGTGGATGACGCGGCTGAAATTCGCAAGCCTTGCTATCTGCTTCATCCTCATCGCCCGGCTCGCCATCGCCAGCTGGCTCTCACCGCGCCAAGACTAAGGGTGCTATCAGCCTGTCCACCGCCACGTCGGATTTGAAAGCCGCGCCACCATGAAATCCGAGAGCACCTCCACCTTCGCAGGCCGAGCCCGGGCAGAGGGCGTGACGAAATAGAGTGCTCCGCTCGGCAGCGTCCAGTCGGCGAGGATCGCTTTCAACCTGCCATCGGCGAGATATTCATGCGCCATGAATTCCGGCAACTCTACAATTCCAAGGCCGTGCAGCGCCATCGGAATCAAGGCTTGCGAATTGGTGGAGCGCAACGGACCGGCCGGCACGACAACTTCCTCTTCGCCTGCCTTATTGCGAAAGCGCCAGACGTCCTGGCGCGGCCGATAGGCGTACCCTAGGCAATGGTCAGCCTTAAGCTCGCGCGGATGTCGCGGCGTGCCGTATCTATCGAGGTACGCAGGTGCAGCGAGAATGAAAGGAGCGACCGCTGTCAGCCTCCGGGCGACCAATGAGGAATCCGGCAGAACGGCAATTCTCAGGGCAGCATCGAAACCGTCTCCCACTAGGTCGACGGTGGCGTCGCTCATATGCAGGTCGATAGAAATATCGGGATAGAGGTCGAAAAAGTCGGGCAGGATCGGCGCCAGCCAGCGTGTGCCGAAGGCCATCGGCACGGCAAGCCGGATGAGCCCCCGCGGTTGGCTGGACAGCTCGCGCGCTGCATTTTCCGCAGCCTCTGCCTCCGCATAGAGCCGCGAGGCACTGTCGACCAATCGCAAGCCGAAATCGGTCAGCGCCAGTTGCCGCGAGGTGCGGTTGAAGAGCCGTGCGCCAAGTCTCTCCTCCAGCCGGCTGACAGCCCGCGAAACGGTAGGCACCGACACACCGAGCGTCCTAGCGGCGCGGGCGAAAGAACGCTCTTCGGCGACCTTGGCGAACATTGCGAGGCCTTCGAAATCCGGAAATTTCGTCATTTCATTCCTGTAATAATAGCTTTCATTTCTTTCTATTTCGAAACGTTCGTCGCGTCCATATCTCAGCCTTGGTCGAACAACAGGAGACGACAATGACACAGAGGTTGAGTGGAAAGATTGCAGTGATTACTGGCGCAACGTCGGGCATCGGTCTTGCGACTGCCAAGCGTTTCGCCGCCGAAGGCGCCCAGCTTTTCGTGACCGGCCGGCGCAGGGACGTGCTCGACGCGGCCGTTGCGGAGATAGGGGGTAAGGTTGTTGGCATCCAGGCGGACTCGGCAAAGCTGGCGGACCTTGACCGGCTCTATGAACGCGTGAAAGCCGAAGCCGGCCGGATAGATGTGTTGTTCGTCAATGCCGGCGGTGGTTCGATGCTGCCACTCGGCGAAATTACCGAAGAGCAGTATGACGACACGTTCGACAGAAATGTGAAAGGTGTTCTTTTCACCGTGCAAAAGGCGCTGCCGCTGCTCGGTCAGGGCTCATCGGTTATCTTGACGGGATCGACGGCGGGCTCGACCGGTACTCCGGCCTTCAGCGTCTACGCCGCCTCGAAGGCCGCGCTACGAAGCTTCGCTCGCAACTGGATCCTCGATCTCAAGGATCGCGGCATTCGTATCAATACGCTGAGCCCCGGTCCTACAAAGACAACCGGTCTCGTCGAACTCGCCGGCAAGGATGAGGAGCAACAGCAGGGCCTGCTCGATTATCTCGCAACGCAGGTGCCAATGGGGCGCGTCGGCCGCGCCGAAGAGATCGCCGCCGCCGCACTCTTTCTCGCTTCCGACGATTCGAGCTTCGTCACCGGTACCGAACTCTTCGCCGACGGCGGCGCCGCGCAGGTGTGATGAAATCCGGCGGCCCGCCAATTTTCTGATGGCGGGCCGCCGATGCTGGTATCCCGATTGTCTTTCGACTAATGCTCGCGTCGAAATCGGAAGCGGAAAGGAAACGGCCACACATGACCGGTTATCAAATCTTCTGGCCACTCCTCGCCCATGTGGCCCTGGTCTACGGTCTTTATGCGCTTCTTGGGCTTCGGCGCGCTAAAATGGTCCGCGCCGGCACCATCGCGAAATCGGATTATCGCGAAAATCGCGACGAGCCGGCCGAAAGCCTTGTCGTCAAGAACTGCCTCGCCAACCAGTTCGAACTGCCTGTGCTGTTCTACGCCTGCTGCATTCTTCTCTATGTCACCGAGGCCGACAATCTCGTCGCCCTCGGCCTCGCCTGGGCCTTCGTCGCCCTGCGCTACGCCCACGCCGCCATCCATGTCACCAGCAACGACTTGCGTTATCGCAGCCCGATCTTCGCCGCCGGTTATTTGGCTCTGGCCGCCATGTGGGTCTGGCTCGGCGCATGGATGGTGATGAGCTGAGGCGGCGGGCGGGTTTGCCCATCAACGATCGTGCGGACGAGACCGCTTGGATCTGGTTGTGAGGCGACAAAACCGCAGCCTGAAATCGCGATTACACACGCTTTTCCCGGCCGTTAAAATGCGAACGTTTCCATTTACGGCGGATGAAGACCTGCATGTCATATCGACCCGACGCGGTGATTTGGCACATGCCTTCCGCCGCGAACAAAAAGAATGGGAACGACATGGGCGCGGAAAGCATGGATCGGATAGGCCTGCGAAGGAAGCCGAAGCAGGAACGCAGCATCCAGAGGCTGGACCTCATTCTCGCCGCCGCCGCCAAGATCATCGCCGAAAAGGGCGTCAGCGCCATGCGGATGACGGAGCTCGCCGCCGCCGCCAAGGTGCCGATCGGTTCGGTTTACCAGTATTTCCCGGAGAAGGCGGCGATCGTCAAAGCCCTGTTCGACCAGCACGCCTCGGCGATCCAGGCGAAGATGGCGGCGATGTTCACCGGCGTACAATCACTTGATCAGGCGCTGGATGTCGTCTGCGCCACCATCGACTGGTATTACGATTCCTACCACAACGATCCCGTCTATCTCGGCGTCTGGATGGGAACGGAGACCGATCAGGATCTGTTACAGCTGAATATCGAGCATAGCGGTCACGTCGCCGGCATCTTCCGTGACGCCGTGCGCCAGCTGGCTCCCGACCTTTGCGACGAAGAAATGTATGCGCGCACTTACCTGTTCAGCCACCTGATCGGCGCCGTCATCCGGCTTGCCGCCGTGAGCGAGGAGGGCCTGGCGCGGCGTATGCTCGATGAGTGGAAGCGCGTCATCCGCGCCTCCCTTTTCACTGCGACCGTGTCGCGCGCCGCCTGAGAGCTCTTACCAGCTTGGTACCATATTGGCCGCCTTCAGCCGCGGATAAAGGCGCGCCTGAGCGGATTTGACATCCGCTTCGAGCGTGTCGTCGACGACAGTGGGCGTGATGTTGTCGAGGCAGGCGGTGATATGCGCCGTGATCGCGTTCATCAGTGAGAGCGAGACGCCAGGTCGCTTCATGATGCCGATCTGCACCGGCGGCAGCGCCGGGAAGCCGTCCGCCTGGCTCAGCACCTTCATGCCCGTTCGCAGCGCCGATTCCGGCATCACCGAAACCGCCATGCCGGCAAGCACGGCGGCGGCAACGACGGTGCAGGACCAGCTCGTGAACAGGATCTGGTGCTCGCGTCCCACAGCATCGAGCGCTGAGCAGGCGAGCTGACGCCACTGGCAGTCGCGCCGGCCGACGGCAAGCGGCACCGGCGCGTCGTCGCGGATCGGATGGTTGGCCGAACCCACCCAGCAGAGCGGCTCGGTTCTCACCACATCGGACATGCGCTCGCGCGGATTGTGGGTGACGAGCGCGATGTCGAGCTCGCCCTTATGCATGCGTTCGGCAAGATCCACCGAGGGCTCGCAGACGATATAGAGCTCGACATTCGGATGCGTCTTGGCGAAGCGGCCGATAATCTCGGGCATGTAGCGGTCGGCATAATCGTCCGGCGTGCCGATCCGCAGCATCCCCTCCAGCCTGTTGTCGTCGAAGGCCGCGATCGCCTCATTGTTGAGGCGGATGATGCGCCGGGCATAGTTGAGCAGCTTTTCGCCCTCGACCGTCAGCCGGTTGCCGCGCCCGTCCTTGATGAACAGCTGCTTGCCGATGCGTTCCTCGAGACGGCGCATCTGCATGGAGACGGCCGATTGGGTCTTGTAGACCCGGTCGGCGGCCTTGGTGAAGCTGCCGGAATCGACGATGGCGATGAAAGTCTGCAATTGGTCGAGATCAAGAGGCGCGGACATGTTGTCACCCATAAAGATAGCTGATGATAATCATTAGAAACATTCGTTGGACTGATCAATAGGTCTTTGGCATCTTCGGGATGCAAATCAAGCAAAGTGAAGGACAGACACCCTGCCTGTCCGAGCCCAATTCAGCCTTGCTCCTTCCTGTGCGACCTCGCGGGAGGGCTGGGTTGTTGCGCGCCTAAAAGAAAATCGAAAGAAAGGAGAGTCCCATGCGGATGACAGACAGAACAATAGAACTCGACTGCGGCAAGCTCACCCCGACGTTTTCCCAGCGTCTGGCAGCAGGCTTCACACCGTTGACCTCCCTCTTTCGCGTGTTCCGCAATCGCATGGAGATCAACGGTCTACACGATCTGAACGACACTCAGCTGAGGGATATAGGCCTTAGCAGGGCTGACCTGACCTCCGCGTTCCTGGCGTCGACCTTCTTCGAGGACCCGTCGGAACATCTGACGCGCTCAGCGCGCAATCGCTGGCGCCTGTCGCTCTTCCGCTCCCACGAAGAGTAGGAGCGTCGAGTTTCCCCGCAGGGTGATAGCCAATTAGCCCTGCCGCTTGACCCGGTGATCGGCTTTCCCAAGCCATCTCCGGGTTTTTTTATGCCCTGCAGCGTCCTTTGTGCATCTTTCCAAACGCGCAAAGGACGCTGCAATATTTTGGATTTGCGCGAATTCCTTTCCGAAAATCGATTCCGACTTTCGGGGTTATTCGCTGGTCTCAGAGGAGGACTTCGGCCGATAGGTTTCGAAGATCGCTTCTAGGTTCCTCTGATAGTTCTTCTGCACCTCCAGCCCGCTGTCGAACATGGCGTTCAGCATTTCGGTATAGCTGTCGGTATTGATCTTCGCCTCTTCCTTCGGCGCCTCCGGTGCCTTGGCCTTGGTCTGGGCCGCCGGCTGCTGGCCAAGCCCGCCCATCATCTCCTGGAAGGCCTTGGCGAAGGGATTGTCGAGGAAGGGGTTCGGCTGAGATGTCGCTTCCGGCTTCGGCACCGAAAACATCAACTGCATCGCCTGCGTGAAGGGATTGTCGAAGATGCTGAGCTCTGGGGCCGTCTTCGGCTTTGGAGCAAAGCCGGTGCTTTCCAGCCATTTCTGGATGGTCTCGTTCATCGCGGTGTTGACGAAGGGGTTGACCGGCGAGGCCATCTGGCCGGTCGTCTGCTTGAAGAGCCCGCCCATCAGCGTATCGGCCAGCACCGGCAGCATGCGTTTGTAGATATCCTGGCCGATGCCGGTCATCTGTGCGGCCTGGGCGGCGACCGCGCGCGAAACTTCCTTCGAGCCGAAGAGTTGGGCAAGGATGTTGTTGCCGTCGGAAATACCCTCCGGCGTAAAAGCCCGGTTCATGTCCTCGAAATATCGCGCGTAATTGCCGGAGGAGACCGCCTGCATCAGCCCGACGAAATCATAGGGATTGCTGGTGCTGCGTTTCAGCCCGGCGGAAAAGGCCGGCATCAGCGCCGCCATCGCCTTCGTCGCCTGTTCCTGCGCGAGGTTGAACTGCCGGGCGATCGCCTCCATCGCCGCGCCGTTCTGCGCCTGCATCATCATGTCGAAGAGTGGCAGCATGGAAGTTCCTTTCCCCGGGTCGTGACGCGTTGTAACGCCACTATAACCGGAAATGGCAATGCGCAAACTGCTTTTTGCCATAAGAACTTAGGGAGGAATTTATCGAGAGCATGCGACCAAGGCTCCAGCCGCCGGTCGGCGGAGCACCACGTTGCCGGCCCTCATTTCCGCCGCTCGGAGCCAGTCGAAAATAGGGGGCTGTCAGAGCGATTCCGGTAAAACCGGAACCGCTTTGGGTCGGACTCAGTACTGATAGTCCTCGAAGACCGGCTCCACGGAACCGTGCCAGCGGCCGTGATAGAGCGAAAGCAGATCCTCGGCGAGCGTCGCCTTCTTGGCGAGCACCTCGTCGAGCGGCGCCAGGAAGATGCTCTCGTCCTGGCCTTCCCGGTTGAGCTTGCCGCGCGCCTTGAGACCGGCCCTTGATATGCCGACCACCTCGCGCGCCATGTCGAAGAGCGGATGTCCGCGAAATTGTGCCTTCAGCCCTTCGGCAGGAACGGCATTGCGCAGGGCGCCGATCTCGGCAAAGCTCCAATCCTTCGTCAGTTCGTCGGCGGCCTCGAGTGCCGCATCGTCGTAGAGCAGGCCGACCCAGAAGGCCGGCAGCGCACAGATGCGCCGCCACGGGCCGCCGTCGGCGCCGCGCATTTCGAGGAAACGCTTCAACCGCACGTCGGGGAAAAGTGTCGAAAGATGGTTCGTCCAGTCACCCATCGTCGGCGCCGAATCGGCGACCTCGCTCTTCAATGCGCCGTTCATGAACTGGCGGAAGGTGACATGGGTACAGTCGTGATAGTGGCCGTCGCGGACGATGAAATACATCGGCGCGTCGAGCGCCCATTCGGCATAGTCGCGGAAGCCGAAGTCGTCGCGGAAGGTGAAGTCGAGCAGGCCGGCGCGCCGGTTGTCGACGTCGCGCCAGATATCGCCGCGCCAGGAGAGCAACCCGTTCGGCTTGCCCTCGGTGAAGGGCGAGGATGCAAACAGAGCGGTCGCCAGCGACTGCAGCTTCATCGAGACGCGCATTTTCTGGCGCATGTCGGCTTCCGAGGAGAAGTCGAGGTTCACCTGGATCGTGCAGGTGCGGTACATCATGTCGAGACCCTGGGTGCCGACCTTCGGCATATAGCGGGTCATGATCTCGTAGCGTGATTTCGGCATCTGCGGGGTTTCCGCATAGGTCCATTTCGGACTGCCGCCGATGCCGAGGAAGCGGATACCCATCGGCTCGGCGATTTCACGCAGCGTCGCCAGATGCTGGTTCGATTCCTTGCAGGTCTCGTGGATCGTCTCCAGCGGTGCGCCGGAGAGTTCGAACTGGCCGCCGGGCTCGATCGAAATCGCGCCCATACCGTGCTGCTCAGCAAGGCCGATGATGTTGCCGCCGTCGGTGATCGGCTCCCAGCCACTTTTTTTCTGCAGGCCGCTCAAAAGGGCCGAAATGCTGGCATCGCCGAAATAGGGAACCGGGCTGTTGTCGGCGCGGAAGAAGGCGAATTTCTCGTGTTCGGTGCCGATCCGGAAGCGCTCCCGCGGCTTGTTGCCCGCGGCGATATAGTCGGTCAGATCCTGGACCGAAGAGAGCGGTGTCTGGTCGGTAGTGTCGCGGGCCATGCGGGATACCTGTATTCAAAAAGGCGCCCAGGGGGCCGGGCAGTTGGAAGGGTGATTAGGACCCAAGCCACCCATGTTGCAAGTGAAATTGTTTCAACGACGCATCAAAAAAATAACAGCGATTTCCATGTCAACCCGTTTTCGACCTTAGTTCCAGTCGCCGATCGCCGCCTGGACCACCGCCAAGGCCGCAACGGCCGCCGTATCGGCCCGCAGGATGCGCGGTCCGAGCGGAATGGCGGTGACGAAATCGAGGCTTCGAAGCCGCGCCCGTTCCTCTTCCGAAAAGCCGCCTTCCGGCCCGACGAGCAGAGCGAGATGTCTTTCCCTGATCGCTGACAGCACCGGCAGCGGGTTTTGCCCGGCATCGCCCTCGTCGCAATAGATGATGCGGCGCTCGCTTGGCCAGCGGTCGAGCAGGTCGAGAAGCCTCACCGGCTCGGCGACATCGGGAATGCCGAGAATTCCGCACTGCTCCGCCGCTTCGACGGCATTGGCGCGCAGCTTGTCGAGATTGGTGATCTTGCCCTGGACGTGCTGGGTCATGACCGGCTGGAGCAGGCCCGCCCCCATTTCGACCGCCTTCTGCACGAGGTAATCCATGCGGCCGACCTTGAGCGGCGCAAAGAGATAATGCAGGTCGCAAGGCTGCGGCTGCGGCCGCGTCTCTTCGGTGGCCGTCAGCTGAATGCGTTTGCGCGTGGGGAAGGAGAGGCTAGCCTTCCACTCGCCGTCGCGGCCGTTGAAGAGCAGGATCGCCCCACCTTCCTCCATCCTCAGCACATTGGCGAGATAGTTGAACTGCTCGGCATTTGCCTCCACGATGGCACCGCTGGAAAGCGGCGCCTCGACGAAAAGCCGTTGCATACGGAAATTGGCGCGCATTCGAAACTCGAGACCTCAGACGAAGAGCGCGAACATAACCCAATAAATCATTGCCGCAAGCGCTGCCGAAACCGGCACTGTGACGATCCAGGCGGCGATGATCGTCATGAAGTGCGAACGGCGCACGAGATAACGCCGCCGCGTCTCGTGGATATTAGGCTCCTCCGGCTCGTCGATATCAAAGCTCTCGGCCTTGCGCCTGATATAGGCGATGCGGCGCTTCGAATGGCGGGTGTACCATTCGCGAAAGAACCCGACGCCGAAGACCGAGCCGACGGCGATATGTGTGGTGCTGACCGGCAGGCCGAGCCAGGAGGCGACGATGACGGTAAAGGCGGTCGACAGCGCGACACAATAGGCCCGCATCGGATTGAGCTTGGTGATCTCCTCGCCGACCAGGCGGATGAGGCGAGGCCCGAAGAGCAGCAGGCCGACGGAGATGCCGAAGGCGCCGATCAGCATCACCCAGAGCGGCGGATGCCCGATGCCGCCGCCGCCAATGCCGACCGAATGGACGATCGCCGACAGCGGCCCAACCGCGTTCGAAACGTCGTTTGCGCCATGCGCGAAGGACAGCAGCGCCGCAGAGCCGATGAGCGGCAGCCGAAACAGCGTCCGCAACGAGCTATTGCGGTTTTCGAGAGCCCGCGCTTGGGCGAGAACGAGTGGTCGGGCGGCAAGCCAGCTTACCAGCCCGATGCCGATCCCGATGAGGAGGACGGTCAGCGGCGGGAACCTGCCCGGGGGCGACAGCTGCAGCACCATGTAGGCCATGAAGCCGCCGGCCATCACCGCGACCAGCACCGGCACCCAGCGCTGCGCCGCCGCGACCTTGTCATCGCGATAGATAATGAGGGTCTTGACGAGATAAAGCAGCCCGGCTGCAATCAGCCCGCCGATCAGCGGCGAGGTGATCCAGCTCGAGGTGATTTCCAGCATCACCTGCCAGTTCACCGGCTCCGGCCCGACCGCTGAGATGCCGGCCCCGATCACCGCGCCGACGATCGCATGGGTAGTGGAAACCGGCGCATTCATCCAGGTTGCGAGGTTGATCCAGAGGGCCGCCGCCATCAGCGCCGCCATCATGATCCAGCCAAGCAGCACCGGCGACACCTGGACGGCGTCGACGATGTTTGCGGAAATCGTCTTGACGACCTCGCCGCCGGCGACCGTGGCGCCAAGAACTTCGAAAATCGCAGCGATGACCAGTGCCTGGCCCATCGTCATGGCACGCGCGCCGACGGCGGCACCAACGTTGTTGGTCACGTCATTGGCGCCGATGTTCATCGCCATGTAGCCGGCAAGGGCCGCCGCTGCCACGACGAGCATCGCTCCCGGCCGGTCGAACACATAGACGCCAGCAAAGAGCATGGCGAGACCGACGAAAATCAATCCGAGGCCAGGCGCCACCAGCCGTCGCAAAACATGCTTCGCCACGTCCTCGGCATGGGTGATCTTGTCGAGGTCCTTGTCGAGCGTACGTTTCGTGAGGACTGCGGGACGTGGCGGCATTCTTTTTCCTGAGGATGACTCTGCTTCTACCCTGCTTTCTTAGCAGTGCAAGATGGCAGGATTCATTCCGCCGGAATTTGCTTTGCCGCTCCGGCCGAAAGCCGGTCGGTCATCGTCCGCTTGAAGGCGAGCAAGAGGTGCCGGAGCCCCGGTTCATGCACACGCCCGGCCGCCTCGTCGAACGAGACCCATTCAATGCGGCGCTCGCCTTTTTCCTTGAAGTTCTTTGCCATGTCGGTGACTTCGAGCGCATAGACCTGCACCTTGCAGATCACCTGTACCCCGTCGCGCAGCACCTTCGAATAACTGTAGGCGCCAAGCGTTTCCGTTTCGACTACGCCGCGGACGCCGGCTTCCTCGAAGGCCTCCTGCATCGCGACCTCATGGGCGCATTTGCGCGTCATCGGCCAGCCCTTGGGAATGACCCAGCGGCCGGTGTCGCGGCTCGTCATCAACAGCACCTCGACCTCGCCGCTCTTCTTCTTTACCCGGTAGCAGAGCGCACCATATTGCTGTCGCGGCGGGCGCCGGAACATCAGTTGCACATCGGAAGCCAGTCGGGCGAAAAGAGTCAATGGTCGGGTCACCTTCACAGTCGTCGTTAGGAATCACTCATATACGTATATCACGGAAAGCTTACGCAATTCAAAAAGGCGCAGCACGACTCGAAACGCGATTTGATCGCCGTTCATAGGGGAAATCGAGGTGGGACAGGTTCGGAAAATCCGTCACACCCTGTCTCGAATGCGTCACATTGCACAGCTGTACAATATGGCGTGATCTTGCCTTTCGTTCAATGGCGAGATTTAGTGATCCACTATGATCTGGTGAATGTCGTCCTCATGCGTCTTCCATCGCTCAATGCCATCCGCGCCTTCGAGGCCGTCTGCCGTCATGGCAGTATTCTGAAGGCTGCCGAAGAGCTAAATGTGGTGCGCGGCGCCGTACGCCAGCAGATCGCCACGCTTGAGAATCACTTCGGCCGCAAGCTCTTCACACGTGACGGCCGCAGGCTCGTCCCGACCCTGCAGGCCCGGGCTTTTGCCGAAGCTTCGGGTGCGGCTTTCGACATCCTGCAGCGTGCTGCTTTTGAGCTCGACGGGACTGCGGCGAACCGCATCCGTCTCGGCGTGCCCTCCGCCTTCGCAGTCTGGTGGCTGATGCCGCGTGTCGCAGCGATGCAGGCAAGTCTCGGCGACACGGCGGTCGACATCGTGCCGATGACCATCGTCGAACCGTTGCAGATGCACCCAGAATTGGACGCTGTGATCATGGGCGGTGAATATCGTCCTGCCGCGGGCATCACCGCCCTGCGATTCATGGAGGACGAGTTCGGCCCGGTCGCCACGCCTTCGCTTGCCGCGACACTATCGCGCGGCCCGGTGGCGATGGGCGCGCTGACGATGCTCGCCAGCCGCAGCGTTCCGAAGCTCTGGGACGAATGGTTTGCCGAAAGCGGCACGCCGCCGGTCGTCTTTTCCCGCGCGCAAGAATTCGAGGATCTGCTGCTGGCCCTGGCTGCCGCCCGCTCCGGGCTTGGCATCGCACTTGCCCCGCGTGCCTCGATCGAGGACGATCTCAAGCGCGGGTATCTGGTCGCGCCCTACGGCTTCATTTCCCGGCCATCGGGTTACAGCTTCTGCTGCCGCATGCCGGATGCGAAACGGCCAGCCTTCGCGGCCCTGTCCGGTTGGCTGCTTCGTTGCGGGACACCGGCCTGAAAGGGCAGATTTTCTGCCCCTTCGCCAGAATTACTTCCATATCGGCCGCCTCGTCGCTCCGCTAAAGCAATTCCAGCAAAAGTGTGCAGCGGTTTTGCGTCCGGAATTGCGCAAACCCCAGAAACCGCACGAACACGGAATTGGGAAGAGAGATGATGGAAAAGAGCGCAACCCGCATCGACTGGATCGGCAACAGCTGCAGGCTGCTCAAGGCGACGGCCGCCGAATTCGAGCGGACGCGTCCTTTCGAGGGCCTGTCGATCGGCACCGGCATTCATCTGGAGCCGAAGACGGTGGCGCTGTTGACGACGCTTCGCGCCGGCGGCGCGCGTCTTGTCTGCACCGGCAATCTCAACAGCACCCAGCCTTCGACAGTCGAGTTCCTGCGCTCGCAGGGCATCACGGCTTTCGCGACGCAGACGACGGATCCGGCCGCTCACCATCAGAACCTCGAAGCGGTCATTGCCGAAAAGCCGGATCTGCTCCTCGACAATGGCGGTGATCTCTTCGCCATCGCGGCGGAAAAACCCTACGCCAATCTCCGCGGCGGCACCGAGGAGACCACCTCGGGCCGTACGCGCCTGCTGCCGCTGCGCGCGCGGCTGAACATGCCGATCCTCGTCATCAACGACAGCCCGATCAAGCAGTTCGCCGAAAACAGGCATGCCGTCGGCCAGAGTCTGTTCGAAAGTTATCTGCGCTTCACCAATCGCTCCACCAACGGCAAACGCGTGACGGTGTTCGGCTACGGTGCCTGCGGCAAGGGCACGGCCGCCTGTTTCCGTAATAGCTTTTCAACCGTCAGCGTCGTCGATATCGATCCGGTGACGACGCTTGAAGCTCATCTCGATGGTTTCGTCACGCCGCTGCGCGATGCAGCGATCCGCTCGGCCGATATCATCGTCACCGTCACGGGTTTTGCCGGCATCGTGACGGCAGCCGACCTGCCGCTCGTCAAGGACGGCGCGATCCTGATGAATGGCGGCCATTTCCCGCATGAGATCGATGTCGAAGCCTTCCGCCGCCATCCCGATGTCATTTGCATCGACAGCTACGAGGCCGACCATATCGAGACCTTCCATCAGAGCGACGGCCGCTCCTTCCATGTGCTGGGTGGCGGCCACATGGCCAATCTCGCCGGCCCGCGGCCGCTCGGCAATACGGTCGAGTCGATGGATCTCGGCTTCACCCTTCAGGCCCGCTGCCTGGAACGTATCGCCAGGGGCGAGGCCGGTCCCCAATCCTGCCTCGTGCCTGTGCCCGCCGATATCGATGCGTTGGTGGCAAACGCCTACCTCGATCTGGCGCGCTAATTCTGCCGACGGATTGAGATCAGTCGATCTCGACGACGAGCTTCCCGTCCGCCTGCCGGTCGTCGATCAGCCTATGCGCCTCATCTGTATCGGCAAGGGTGAAGCGGCGCGGGTCGAGCTTCGGCATCACCTTGCCGGCTTCGGCGAGCTTCGTCATCTCCCGCATGATCTCACCATGATGGGCGCGTCCTTCGCCGGTCAGAAGCGGCAGCAGCGTGAAGACGCCGGAATAGGTGGCGGCCTTGAAGGACAGCGGCGCCAGCGCATGGCTTCCCCAGCCAAGGCAGCTCACGACGTGGCCGAACTGGCTGACGGCTCGGAATGCCGTATCGAGCCCCTGGCCGCCGACCGTATCGTAGACCAGATCGAAACCCTTGCCGCCGGTGTGTCTTGCGACATAGGTTTCAACCGTTTCCGCGTCACGATCGATCGGTGTTGCGCCAAGGCCGGCGAGATAATCCGTTTTCGAAGCGCCGTCGACCACATAGACCGCGGCTCCGGCAGCCTTGGCGATCTGCGCGACGATATGGCCGACACCGCCGCCGCCAATCACGAGAACCTTCTGGCCGGCCTTGACCCCGGCGCGGTCGACCAACCCTTCCCAGGCGGTGATTGAGATCAGCGGCAGGGCGGCTGCCTCGCGCATCGACAGGTTCTGCGGCTTCAGCGCCAGCAGCGCGGCGTCGACAGCTGCAAATTCGGCAAGCGATCCCTGAATGCCGCCGACCCCGCCGGTCATGCCGTAGACCGCGTCGCCGCGGCGGAAACCGCTGACGCCAGTTCCGATCTCTTCGACAACACCGGCCATATCGATGCCGACAATGGCGGGAAGCGGATGGCGGGCATGGGCCGCATTGCCGGCCCGGATCTTGAGATCGAGCGGATTGACGCCGCTTGCCTTAATGCGCACCAGAACCTGGCCTTCGCCGGGCACCGGCTTTGCAATATCGGCGATGCGCAATGGCGAATTCGGCATTTCCGCCAGCAGCGCTTTCATCGTTGATTGTACAGACATGGCGGTCTCCTTCGTTCGCATCGTGGCGTCCGTAGGGCGCCCGCAACAAGTTGTTCTGGAAGTAAGATGGTTCATTGAAACACGAATGAAAATGAAAGATAACGACTGAAGCCCATGCATTTTTGTTTGACGGATGCGAGCGATGGAATGGAGCGACCTCAAGCTGTTTCTGGCCATCGCCCGGTTCGGCACGCTGGGGGCAGCAGCCCGCAGCCTCGGGCTGACACAGCCGACGATGGGCAGGCGGCTGCGTGCCCTTGAAGCCTCTCTCGGCCAGACGCTTTTTCAGCGCACGACCGATGGCTTCGTGCTGACCGACGAAGGCACAGCTGTGTTCGCCGGCGCTGAACGCATCGAGGAGGAGGCGCTCGCCATGGAGCGCGTCCTTGCCGGCGGCAGCCGTCAGCTCGATGGATTTCTCAGGCTGTCCTCATCCGACTGGTTCGGCGCGCATGTGCTTTCGCCGGTGCTGGCGGAATTCTCACAAGTCCATCCGAAGGTAGAGATCGAATTGCTGACCGACAGCCGGCTTCTCAACCTGTCGCGACGCGAAGCCGACCTCGTCTTCCGCATCCGACCTTTCACGGAAGCGGAGATCATATCGCGCAAGCTCATCCATATCGAATACGGCCTTTACATCAGACGCGGCGCGCAGCACCCCGAAGCCGGCGACGGCACGGGCGCCCGCCTCATCACCATGGACGAGGCTTTTGGCGACATGCCGGATGTCGGCTGGCTGCAACGCCTGTTGCCGCGGGCCGACATCGTCATGCGCAGCAACAGCCGCGACGTGCAGGCGGCGCTCTGTGCCAATGGAGCCGGGCTCGCCGTCCTGCCGCGGCCGCTTGGCGATTCGCATGCCGCCATCGAACTGGTCGATCTCGGTGAACCGCCGCCGGGCCGCGACACCTGGGTCGGCTATCACCGCGACATGAAGCGCCTGGCGCGGCTGCGCGCCCTGCTGGATCTCGTCATCGAGAGATTGGCGCGCTGAACCGGCGCTGCCATCAGCGCTCCCAATAGGGGACGGGACCGTAAAGCTCTGCCAGATAGTCGATGAACAGCCGCACCTTGGCCGGCAGGAACTGCCGGCTGGGATAGACGGCCGACAGCGCGACATTGTGCGAGCCCTCATAGGCCGGCAGCACCTGCACCAGCCGGCCTGCCTTGAGCTCTTCGCCGATATCCCAGGTGGAGCGCAACGCGATCCCGAGGCCGGCGATGACAGCCTCGCGGATCACCTCGCTGGAATTGGTGATCAGCATGCCTTCCGGCCTGAGACTCAGCGCCCCGTCCGGCCCGTTCAGCCGCCAGGTGTCGTTATTGTGGGCCGGCAGGCAGCGGTGGTGTTTTAGCTCTTCGATATGCTTCGGCTCGCCATGCGCTGCCAGGTAGTCCGGTGAAGCGCAGAGCAGCCGGCGTACCGGCGCCAGACGGCGGGCGACGAGGCTCGAATCGGTGAGTTCGGCGATGCGGATCGCCAGATCGAAGCCGCCGCCGACGATGTCGCTGAATTCGTCGGTCAGCACCAGGTTGATCGCAAGCTCTGGATGCGCCTCCATGAAATCCTTCAGATGCGGCGCGATATGCATGCGCCCGAATGAGGTCGGGGCCGAGATCTTCAGCGTGCCGTGCATCTGCGCCGAGCGGCCGGAAATGTAGAATTCTGCCTCCTCCAGCCCGGCGAGAATGCCGAGAACGCGGTCGTAGAAGCCCTGTCCGGCTTCCGTCAGCGAAATTTGCCGCGTCGTGCGCTGCAGAAGCCGGGTGCCCAGCCGATCCTCCAGCCGCTTGATCCGTTTGGAGACGACGGCTGGGGAAAAGCCGAGCGCACGCCCGGCGAGCGACATGCTTCCCGTTGAAACGACCTTGGCAAAGATTTCGAGATCACCCAGATTGGTCATAAGGTTTTGTGACTTTTTCCCCTTTTGGCATAAGTGCTTAGCATTTGCGCCACTTTCGGGAAAGTGCTAAGCCGGTCTATCGGCGGCAGGGAGGTTCGCGGCCGGTTTCCGCTGTCATCTTCCCGCTGCCATTCCCCCTCGTCAGGGCCAGGGAGAGCGCCATGTCCGACGCCATTTCGTTTCTCAGCCCCCGCGCCGACGTGCTGGCGCGCCGAGCCCAGATCGTTGCCGATCTGACCGATCTTCTGCCGCCGGAATGCCTGGTGCATGAGGCACGCGAGCTGGTGCCGTTCGAGACCGACGCCTTCGTGTCCTACCGCCGCTTGCCGCTCGCCGTCGCCCTGCCGCGCACTACGGCCGAGGTTTCGGCCGTCATGCGTTATTGCCATCGCTACGGCATTCCCGTCGTGCCGCGCGGCGCCGGCACCTCGCTCTCCGGCGGCGCCATCCCGCAGGAAGATGCCGTCGTGCTCGGCCTGTCGAAGATGAACAGCATCCTGGAAATCGATCTGCCGAACCGCGTCGCCGTGGTCCAGGCCGGCGTTACCAATCTCAATATTTCCGAATCCGTCTCCGCGGACGGCTTTTTCTATGCGCCTGACCCGAGCTCGCAGCTTGCCTGCACGATCGGCGGCAATATCGGCATGAATTCAGGCGGCGCCCACTGCCTGAAATATGGCGTCACCACCAACAACCTGCTCGGCGTCAGGATGGTGCTGGTCGACGGCACGGTGATCGAGCTTGGCGGCAAGGCGCTGGATGCGGCAGGCTACGATCTGCTCGGCCTCGTCTGCGGCCACGAGGGCCAGCTCGGCATCGTCACCGAGGCGACGGTGCGGTTGATCGCCAAGCCGGAGGGCGCGCGGCCCGTGCTCTTCGGCTTCGAGAGCTCGGAGGAGGCCGGCGCCTGCGTTGCCGATGTCATCGCCGCCGGTATCGTCCCGGTGGCGATCGAATTCATGGACAAGCCGGCGATCGAGATCTGCGAAGCCTTCGCCCATGCCGGATACCCCCTCGATGTCGGCGCGCTTTTGATCGTCGAGGTCGAGGGGTCGGAAGCGGAGATGGACGCCACGCTGAAGGACATCGTCGAGATCGCCCGCCGGCACACTGTCAAGACCGTGCGCGAATGCCAGTCGGCGACCGAGGCGGCATTGATCTGGAAGGGCCGCAAATCCGCCTTTGGCGCCACCGGCCGCATCGCCGACTATATCTGCATGGATGGCACCGTGCCGCTCAGCCAGCTCTCCCACGTGCTGAAAAGAACCGCCGAGATCGTCGATCATTACGGCCTGCGCGTCGCCAACGTCTTCCATGCCGGCGACGGCAATATGCACCCGCTGATCCTCTTCAACGCCAACGATCCCGAGGATGCCGCCCGTGCCGAGGCGGCCGGCAACGATATTCTGAGGCTCTGCGTCGATGCCGGCGGCTGCCTCACCGGTGAACATGGCGTCGGCATCGAGAAGCGCGACCTGATGCGTCACCAATATTCGGAGACCGACCTCGCCCAGCAGATGGCAGCGCGTGCCGCCTTCGATCCGGGCTGGCTCCTCAATCCGTCGAAGGTCTTTCCGCTCGAAGGGCGCCCCGCTGCATGATCGATCTGATGCCGACGAGCGAGGAAGAGGCAGCAGGGATCGTCCGCACCCATGCGCAGAGCGGCCGGCCGCTCGTGATCTGCGGCGGCAATACCCGCTCGGGCTTCGGCAATACCGTTGCTGCCGAGGACCGGCTGCGCTCGACCGGGCTTACCGGCATCGTCGCCTATAATCCCGGCGAAATGGTCATGACGGTCCGATCCGGCACGCCACTTGGCGAGGTCGAAGCGGCACTTCAGGAAAGTGGCCAGATGCTCGCCTTCGAGCCGATGGATCATCGCCGTGTGATGGGCACATCCGGTGAGCCGACCATCGGCGGCGTCTTCGCCGCCAATGTCTCCGGTCCGCGCCGGCTGATCGCGGGTGCTGGCCGCGACAGCCTGCTCGGGGTGCGCTTCGTCAACGGCAGGGGTGAGATCATCAAGGCCGGCGGCCGGGTGATGAAGAATGTCACCGGCCTCGATCTCGCCAAGCTGGTCGCCGGCTCGCATGGCACGTTGGGTTTCCTCACCGAAGTCACCTTCCGTGTGCCGCCGCGCCCGAAGACGGAGCGGACGGTGGTGCTATCGGGCCTCAACGACGCCGAGGCGGCAAACGCTATGGCGGCGGCGATGGCGCTGCCGGTCGAAGTCTCGGGTGCGGCGCATCTGCCCTTGACGGTGACGTGGAAATTCCTCGCCGGCAAATTGCCCGAGGGCGAAGCGACGGTTCTGCGCATCGAAGGCCTGCCGGGCTCGGTCGACGTACGCATCGAAAAGCTTGCCGCGGCAATGTCGGCCTTCGCCACGGTCACGCGGCTGGAGCAGCCGGAAAGTCATAAACTCTGGCAGGAAATTCGTGACGTGCTGCCTTATGCCGACGGCACGGCGCGGCCGGTCTGGCGCGTCTCGGTCGCCCCCGGCACCGGCCATCAGTTGGTCGCCGCACTCCGTCTCGAAGCCGCCGTCGACGCCTTCTACGACTGGCAGGGTGGTCTCGTCTGGATGCGCATGGAGGCAGGCCCAGAAGCCGAACTGGTTCGTCGCTAT
>Ga0102590_1001670_pt1 | contig 31420 bp, 27 predicted proteins | sample AraplaMF_Col_mMF_FD_76859 | JGI IMG/M metagenome (GOLD analysis project Ga0102590, IMG submission 76859) | Arabidopsis root microbial communities from the University of North Carolina, USA - plate scrape MF_Col_mMF | ecosystem: Host-associated > Plants > Roots > Endosphere | place: USA... | reverse complement strand
ACTGCTGCCTCCCGTAGGAGTTTGGGCCGTGTCTCAGTCCCAATGTGGCTGATCATCCTCTCAGACCAGCTATGGATCGTCGCCTTGGTAGGCCTTTACCCCACCAACTAGCTAATCCAACGCGGGCTCATCCTTGACCGATAAATCTTTCTCCCGAAGGACACATACGGTATTAGCACAAGTTTCCCTGCGTTATTCCGTAGTCAAGGGTAGATTCCCACGCGTTACTCACCCGTCTGCCGCTCCCCTTGCGGGGCGCTCGACTTGCATGTGTTAAGCCTGCCGCCAGCGTTCGTTCTGAGCCAGGATCAAACTCTCATGTTGAGAATTCAATCTCGACTAAATCACGTTCTTTGAATCGACGAGAACTTCACACCTGTTTTCCAGGACATAAGCCGAAACCTAAATCCGAAAACCAGTGTAACTTCTCTTGATAAACGTGACCGTCAAAGTCTCTTTCAAAGGATCCAAATCTCTTCAGATCCCGCAAGCTCCGCCGCCCACGTTTCTCTTTCTTCACAATATTCAATTGTCAAATAACAGACAGCCGCAAAAGCCGTCGACAAAACCCGTTCCAAACTCGCGCCCAGAACACAAACCAGCTTACCGCTAATCCGCTTGAGTTTCTTTAGAACGAAAGACTTCGTCGCCAGCAGCGCCGCCGCCCTCGTTCAGTGAGTGGGCTTATAGAACTAACCCTCCCAAACAGTCAACACACCAAACAAAAGTTTTTTGACATTTTTGTAACAGGTTGATTCAGCTGGTGTTTTGTTGATGGATATTATCCACAGGACGCGTTTTCGGAGCGGATTCTCGAAAATTCCTTTACCGACTGGTCAAAAATCCATCGGAAAGTCGCTCTCAACTACCGAAAGATAGCGAAAAAACAGGATCTTGCGCGGATTTATGGTTAACAGAGGATTAAAGTGGCGCCAACCGGCGAGCTTTAAATTTCCGACACAAATCAGCGGCTGAGATTTCGGAACCTATCACCGAGTTGGGTGTTGTCTTTCCCATTGAAGGAAGGAGACCAACATGGCTGCCAATACCGATGATATCAGAGCATCTGTCAGCAAGGACATTGCCGCACTCCAGCAGGAAGTCTCGCGCCTGCAGAAGATGATTTCCGCTCAGGGCGCCGAAGCCTATTACGAAGTGCGCGGCCGCGCCGGCAAGGCTTATGATGAAGCCCTGCCCCGGGCAAAGAATGCTGTCGCCCAGATCAGGGCCGAAGGCGTCGCTGCCGCCGACGCCGCCCGCGAGCATCCGGCCGCAACGACCACTGCGCTGGTGCTTGCAGGCGCCATCGGATTCCTCGCCGGATACCTGCTTTCCGGCAGCCCACAGCCCCAGCCACGCCAATGGTGGCGCTGAACACGCTATACCGACCCATAAACTAGTTTTTTACGCACCCGCCGAACGTTTTTCGGCAGGGTGCGTAAATGCTTATGTCTTACAAAAACCAATTTTTAATGTGAGCTATGGGAACATAAAAAACGAAGGGAGGACTACCATGGAAAACAAGCGAGCCAACTGCATTATCGAAGTCAGCGTCGACAGCGCCAATGGCCGCTATGCGGTCGGCATCATGAATATGCGCCAGGCACTCGATTTGCCGGAAATGCCTAGTCTGTCCTACACACATCCGGACCCGGTCAAGGCCGCCGCCGGTATCGTCGTCAGCCGTAAGGAACTGGCCGGCTTTATGGCCTGCCGCTGAGGCAGCGCCATCCTATCAAGCCGTGACGGCGCTTTACCCCAAAGCGCTGAGCCTCTTTTGCGGCGCCTGTTATTCCCCTCGTTTTTAATTTGCCTTGCTGGCATCCTTGCGCCGTTCATGCCAAGAAAGCGGCACCAAAAGCAGGACAAGGATGGCAGATGAGGGAGCGGCGCCCACCGCACAAGACGCGTGAGCGGACAAAGCCCGCCGATAACGCCGCGGCTAAGCGGGTTACCCTTCCCCGCGCCCTTTCCAAGCTCGGTTATTGCTCCCGCACGCAGGCAGAACGTCTGATTGCCGAAAATCGCGTTGCGGTCGACGGCCGCACCGTCAGCGATACGTCCGCATGGGTCGATCTTGCCACGGCAAGGATCAGTATCGATGGCCTCGCCATCGCCGCCGAAGCGAAAATCTATCTGATGCTCAACAAGCCCCGCGGTCTCGTCACCACCCGCCACGATCCAGAAGGCAGGCCGACGGTCTATGATTGCCTCAGGGATTTCGACATCCCGCATCTCTCTCCCGTCGGCCGGCTCGACAAAGCGAGCGAGGGCTTGCTGCTTTTCACCAACGACACCGAATTCGCCCAGATACTGCTCGATCCGGTCACGCATGTGACGAAGACCTATCATGTCCAGATCGACCGCATCATGGACGACGAGGACATTGCCGCCATGACATCGGGCATCCGCCACGACGGTGAGTTGCTGACGGCGACCGCCGCGCGGCGCCTGCGCCAGGGCGACAGGAATTCATGGATCGAGGTCGAGCTCGACGAAGGCCGCAACCGCCAGATCCGCCGCATGCTGGAGGCGCTGGGAACCGAATGCCTGCGCCTCGTGCGTGTCGCAATCGGCGGGCTCGAACTCGGCGAACTGCCGAAAGGCGCCGTGCGTGCGCTGACCGAACCGGAATTGCAGGCACTACGCCGGAGAACCGGCTTGGAAAGGACGAGACGCAATTGACTACTGTGACGGAGATGACGCCGCACGATTTCTGGCAGGAGATCCACCCGCCCGGCACCTTTGCCGGCGATGGCGAATTCACCTCTTTCTATGTCGCCGCGCTCGAAGATGGCCGTCAGCTTCGCCTGCCGATCCGTGAGCTGGCGGATGGCAATCACGCCCTCGCCTCGCTGATCGTCAACCAGGCGAGCTTCCTCGTCCTCGATGCGCTCGCCGAAAGCCTCGCCGAAAAGATCAGGTCCATGCGCATCGATGTCGTCGCCGGCCTGCCGACGCTCGGCCTGACGCTGGCCGCCGCCGTGGCGCAGAAGCTCGGCCATGACCGCTATGTTCCGCTCGGCACCTCACGCAAATTCTGGTATCGCGACGAACTCTCCGTTGCCCTGTCTTCGATCACCACGCCGACACAGCAGAAACGCCTCTATATCGATCCACGCATGCTCCCACTGCTTCAGGGACGGCGCGTCGCACTCATCGATGACGTCATTTCCAGCGGCGCCTCGATCGTTGCCGGCCTGCATCTGCTGATGGCCTGTGGTATCGAACCCGTCGTCATCGGTGCGGCTATGCTGCAATCGGAGCGGTGGCGCGACAGCCTCGCAGCCGTCGGGCCACAATGGATCGCGCGCACCGTCAGCGTCTTCGCAACGCCCATTCTGGAGCGGAATGCCGCCGGCCGGTGGCAGGCACCACCAGCCTGACGCGAGATGTGAGGATTGTTCAATCCTGACCTGAAGGCGCCTCTGTACAGCGCATGAGGAACGATTACAGTCCGCCTGATCGATGAAACAACGGACCCGCCCATGTTCGAGCAAGCATCCCTGCTGATCCTTCTGCTGGCGATGCTCACTCTCTTCTCGCTCGATCGCATCCGCATCGAGGTGGTCTCGATCGCCGGCCTGCTTGCCGGCTATGCGCTCGGCCTTTATCCCGCCGACCAGATCTTCACGGGCTTCGCCAGTCCCGTCGTCATCACCGTCGTCGAGATCCTGCTGATCGTCCAGGTGCTCGCGCGCGCCAGGCTCTTCGACAGTCTCGCCGCCCGTTTCGCGGCCACAAGACCCTCCGACTTCACCGTCATCGCCGGCACTTCCGCACTCGCCGGCTTCATGTCCATCTTCATGAACAATATCGGCGCCTTTGCGATCACCTTGCCGGTGGCGCTACGCCTCGGCGCGGCCCTGAAAATCCCCCGCCGCCAGCTCGCCATGCCGGTCTCGTTCGCAGCCCTGCTCGGCGGTCTCGTTTCGCTGATCGGCACCCCGGCCAACCTGCTCGTCAGCGATGGGCTCGCCAAGGCGACCGGAACCGGCTTTCGCTTCTTCGATTTCGCCTATGACGGCCTGCCGGTCGCCATCGCCGGAATTCTGCTCATCGCCTTTCGCGTGCAGCGCCTGTTTCCGGAACCCGACGAAACACCGGTGACGACCTCCCCGGCCGCGCGCCGCGTCGTCGTCGAGCGTTACATCCCTGATATCTCGCCACTGATCGGCGTGCGGCTTTCCGATTGCCCGGTGCGTTTCGGCATCAAGCCGCACGCGCTGATCCGCGGCGATAATTTCGTCTTCGGTCCGCTCGACCAGTCGGTGATCGAACCGGGCGACGTGCTGCTTGCCGAGGGCGCCGATGCGGTCTTTGCCGACCTTGCCGCCACGCAGGCGCTGATGGCCGATGCCCATCCGCATGGCCTGCAGCCGGATTTCACCCATGTCGAAGCCGTCGTCATGCCGGAAAGCACGTTGGTCGGTTCGCGCGTCCGCTCGCTCGAAATCTTCCACCGTCGCGGCATCGCGGTCACCGCCCTTTCCATGCGCGCGCCACGCATCGAGGGCCGCTTCCTCGACCTGCAATTGTCGATCGGCGATATATTGACACTGGAGGGGCCGCGCCCGGCGATTTCAGAAGCGTTGGAGGAAAGCGAGTGCCTGCCACTCGCCTCGACAGCACCGGCCGAACCGGCGCTCCTTTCCTGGCGGCCCTTCGCGCTCTTTGCCTGTGGCGTCGCCGCCTCCGCGGCCGGCCTGCGTCCCGACGTCGCTTTTGCCGGCGTCGTACTCGTGCTCGCTCTGCTCAATCATCTGAACATCCGTCGGGCGATGGCCGATCTCAATTGGCCGATCATCATCATGCTCGCGGCGATGATCCCGATCGGCCAGGCGGTGGCGAGCACCGGAGCGGCCGAAACCATCGCCAGCTGGCTCAGCCTCGTCGTGCCGATCACCCATCCGCTCATCGGCATCGCCCTCATCCTCTTCCTCGCCATGGCATTGACGCCTTTTGTCAACAACGCGACGGTCGCGATCGTCCTGACCCCGATCGCTCTGGAATTCGCAAGAGCCGGCCGGCATGCGCCGGACGCCTATCTGATCGCGGTCGCCGCCGGCGCCTCCCTCGATTTCCTGACGCCCTTCGGCCATCACAACAACACACTGGCAATGGGCATCGGCGGCTACCGCTTCGGCGATTTCCTGCGCGCCGGCTGGCCGCTTGCCGTCACAAGTTACGGCCTCGCCCTGCTTCTTACCGCTCTGTTCTGGCTGTGATGCATTACCCGATCGGCTTGACTTCCCCAGCAATGAAACTAGAGCAGGAAGTCTTCACCCAATAATTAAGGACAGTCGAGCGCCGTGCGAATTCTCTCCGAAGCCCATTTCCCGGAATTGCCGAACTATTATCGCGGCAAGGTGCGCGAGAATTACGATCTTCCGGACGGACGCCGCATCATTATCAGCACCGACCGGCTGAGCGCTTTCGACCGCATTCTCACCTGCATCCCCTATAAAGGCGAGGTACTGACGCAGACGGCGCGCTACTGGTTCGAGGCGACGAAGGACATCTGCCCGAACCACGTTCTCGACTATCCCGATCCGAATGTCGTCATCGGCAAGCGGCTCGACATCCTGCCGGTCGAGATCGTCGTGCGCGGTTATCTCGCCGGCACCACCGGCACCTCGATCCTGACGCTTTATAAAAAGGGCGAGCGCGAGATGTACGGCATGCGTCTGCCCGATGGCATGCGCGACAACCAGATCCTGCCCGAACCTGTCATCACGCCGACCAGCAAGGAATTCGACGGCGGCCACGATGAACCGCTGACGCCGGCCGAAATCGTCACGCGCGGCCTTCTGACGAAAGAGCAATGGCAGACGCTGTCGACATATGCGCTCGCCCTCTTTGCTCGGGGCCAGGAGATGGCGGCGAAAAACGGGCTGATCCTGGTCGATACCAAATACGAGTTCGGCACCGACGGTGACGGCAACATTATCCTCGCCGACGAGATCCATACGCCGGACAGCAGTCGCTACTGGCTTGCCGAAAGCTATCCGGCAAGCTTTGCCGCTGGAAAACGCCCGGAAAGTTTCGACAAGGATTTCGTCCGCGCCTGGGTGGCGGAGCGTTGCGATCCCTATAAGGACGAGATCCCGGAAATCCCCGCCGAACTGATCGAGCAGACCTCGGCCGTCTACATCAAAGCCTACGAGGCGATAACCGGTGAGCGCTTCGTTCCCGACAATAGCGGCGAGACGCCGCTTGCCCGTGTCCGAACCAACCTCGCCCGCTATTTCCCTTGAAATCGCGGCACACGAAAGCCGCCGGGCCGATCATCGGCTTGCAGCATTTCGTCCAATAGCGCTAGAGCGCCGCGCGCCCGAAAGGACGCGCTAAGGACGCTCTATCACTTTGAATCGGCGCATAATCCTTTCCGAAAATCGATTCCGATTTTCGGGCTTATGCGCTAGCATTGGCAAAAAGGGGTATCGGGCTCGGCCCGGCGGGGAACAGATGACAAGAAGGCCAAGACGCAAGGCCGAGGAAACGCGAGAGGACATTCTCTCCATGGCGGAGATGCTGTTTCGCGAGCGCGGCTTCGTTGCTGTGTCGATCGCCGATATCGCCGGCGCGCTCCACATGTCGCCCGCCAATGTCTTCAAGCATTTCCGTTCCAAGGTCGCGCTCGTCGATGCGATCGCCGGACGCCATCTCGACGATGCTGCCGAGCGCTTCGCAGCCTTTGATGGGAACCTGCCGCCGAGGGAACAACTGCTCCGCTTCATCCTGCGCCTGCTGGAGAGCCACCTGCAGGACATCCAGAAGAACCCTTATATCTTCGAAATGGTACTCTCGACGATTGAAGCCAAACTCGAGGCCGGCAATCGCTATCGCGCCCGCATCGAAGCGAAGCTCGGCGAGATCATCCACGAAGGCATGGCGGAGGGACGTTATCATTGCCGCGATGCCGGGAGTGCGGCACATACCGTCGCAGACGTCCTGGCCTGCGTGCTGCACCCTGTCCTGATCGCCCGCGACGACAAGGAGACGCTCGTGCGCCGCGCCGAAAAAATCGTGTGTTTCGTCGATGCCGCACTGCAAAATAGCGCTTGCTAAGTGATGATTGCTGAATTACGTCACTTCGTAAAGCTTTTCTTAAATTCGGATAACGGCATTTGGAGCGAACTCAATCCTGACGCTTATATAAGCCTGCGCTTGGTCAAGCCGAGCCCGCAGGCCCGAGCTCGTAGATTGAACGGCGATTGCCACCGCACAGGAATTCAGCATGATACGGCGTGCCCTCCTCATCTCCTCGGCCTTGGCATTCGCAGCCCTTCTCGCCGCCTGCAGCGACAATGGCTCCAAGCCGGCCGGCAATGCGGGCGCAGGCGCGGCACAGCCGGCTGCCCCCGTCGGCGTGATTGCGCTGACGAAGGGCACGTTCCCGATCACCACGATCCTGCCCGGCCGCGCCGAGACATTTCAGACAGCCGATATCCGGCCGCAGGTCAGTGGCCTCATCCGTGAGATCGCCTTCAAGGAAGGCGGCGAAATCAAGAAGGGCGACCTTCTCTACCAGATCGAGGATGCACCCTATATCGCCATCGTCGAGCAGGCCAAGGCGGCTATCTCCAAGGCGCAAGCCAGCGTGCCGAGCGCTGAAAGCAATCTCGACCGTTATCAGCGCCTCGTCGGCAGCGGCGCCACCCAGATCGAATTGGAAACAGCCAAGACGACGCTGCTCCAGGCCAAGGCCGAAGTCGAGTCGGCGAAGGCCGCGCTTTCCGCGGCACAGATCGACCTCGACCACACCAGGATCGTCGCCCCTTTCGATGGCATCATCGACCAGACGGCCGTTAATGTCGGCAACGTCGTCTCTGCCAACCAGACGACGGCGCTGACCACGATCCGCCAGCTCGATCCGATCTACATCTCGCTGACGGAATCGAGCACCAACCTCTTGAAGCTGCGTGATGCGATGGCCGCCGGGGACATCAAGGGCGAAGCCAATGTCGTCTTCCACCTGATCCTGGAAAACGGCAAGGAATACAACCAGCAGGGCAAGCTCGACATGTCGAAGCAGGTGGTCAGCGAGACCACAGGTACCTTCATCATCCGCGTGCTCTTTCCCAATTCCGACCGTATTGTCCTGCCCGGCATGTATGTCCGCGCAACCGTCGAGCTTGGCGCCGAGGCCGGTTATGCGCTCCCGCAGCTGGCGACAAGCCGTGACGCCAACGGCCGGCTGACGGCACAGTTCGTTTCCGCCGACGGCAAGGTTGAAACCCGCGCCTTCGAGAACAGCTCGCCCTCCAACAATTCCTGGCTCGTGACCGAAGGCATCAAGGACGGCGATCAGTTGATCGTCAGCGGCCTGCAATCGATCACCTCCGGCATGCCCGTGAAGCCGGTCCCGATGAAGATCAACGACAACGGCGTGGTCGTGCCTGCCAAGCAGCCCGCGGCCGGTGACGCGCAGAAGCCTGCAGCGAAGTAATCGCTGAAGCCCCGCATCGTCACCGTCTCGTCGCACAGGAACAACCGATGGCCAAGTTTTTCATCCGACGTCCGATTTTCGCCTGGGTCATTGCGATCACCATCATGCTCGCCGGCCTGCTGGCGATCTTCACGCTGTCGATCTCGCAATATCCCGACATCGCCCCGACGACGGTTCGCATCAACGCCACCTATCGCGGCGCCAGCGCCGAGACTGTCGAGAAATCGGTGACGACGATCATCGAGGATGGCATGACCGGCCTCGACGATCTCACTTATATGACCTCGACCTCATCGACGGGTTCGGCCAGCATCCAGCTCACCTTCGGGACGAGCGCCGACCCCGATATCGCCCAGGTGCAGGTGCAGAACAAGCTGCAGCTGGTTCAGTCGCAGCTCCCCAGCGACGTCATCGATGCCGGCATCAGCGTCACCCGCTCGACCTCGAGCATCCTTCTCGTCGGCTCGCTTGTTTCGACCGACGGCAAACGCAACTCCGTCGACCTCGGCAACATCATGTCGACCTCGATCGAGGATCAGATCCAGCGCCTGGAAGGCGTCGGCAGCATCAATGTCTTCGGTTCGGGATACGCCATGCGCGTCTGGCTCGATCCGTTCAAGCTCTTGAAATACCAGTTGACGCCGAGCGACGTGACGTCAGCCATCCAGGCGCAGAACACCCAGGTCTCCGTTGGCTCGCTCGGTGCCCAACCGACGATCCCCGGCCAGCAGATCAACGTCACCATCACCGCTCAAAGCCAGCTGACCACCGTCGCCGATTTCGAGCACATCATCCTGAAGGTCGAAAAGGACGGCGCGACGGTGCGCCTGAGCGACGTCTCGCGCATCGAGATCGGTCAGGAAAGCTACGGCGGTAGTTCGCGGTACAACGGCCAGCCATCGACCGGTTTTGCCGTCAACCTTGCGATCGGCGCCAACGCAATCGATACCGCTGCCCGTGCGCGCTCCGCCCTGGAGGTCATCGGCCGCGGCCTGCCGGCAGGTGTGGAGATCACCTATCCCTACGACACCACGCCCTTCGTGGAACTGTCGATCGAGAAGGTCGTGCACACGCTGATCGAGGCGATCGTGCTCGTCTTCGTGGTGCTGCTCGTCTTCCTGCAGAATCTCCGTGCGACGCTGATCCCGACGATTGCCGTTCCCGTGGTGCTGCTCGGCACCTTCGGGGTGCTGGCGGTCACCGGTTACTCGATCAATACCTTGACGATGTTCGCCATGGTGCTGGCGATCGGTCTTCTCGTCGACGACGCCATCGTCGTCGTCGAAAACGTCGAACGCATCATGTCCGAAGAAAAGCTCTCGCCGCTCGAGGCAACGGAAAAATCGATGGGCGAGATCACCGGCGCCATTGTCGGCATTGCGCTCGTCCTGACTGCCGTCTTCATTCCGATGGCCTTCTTCGGTGGTTCGACCGGCATCATCTATCGCCAGTTCTCGATCACCATCGTCTCGGCCATGCTGCTGTCGGCGCTCGTCGCCCTCGTGCTGACGCCCGCACTTTGCGCCACGATGCTGAAGCCGGTCGGCGAACACAGGAAGCACCGTGTCGGCGACTGGTTCAACCGCAACTTCACGCGCTCGACCAACGGCTATATCAGCGCCATCGGCTATCTGCTGAAGCGGCCGATCCGTGTCATGCTGGTCTTCCTTCTGGTCGGCGCCGGCTGCGCTTATCTCTTCACCCGCCTGCCGAGCTCCTTCCTGCCGCAGGAAGACCAGGGCGTGCTGCTGACCATCGTCACCACGCCGCCGGGTTCGACCACGCAGCAGACCCAGGCGGTCGTCGAGAAGGTCGAGAAATATTATCGTGAAAACGAGAAGGACGCCGTCGATTCCGTCTTCGGCGCGCTCGGCTTCGGCTTCAGCGGTTCCGGCCAGAACAGCGCCATCGTCTTCACCAAACTGAAGGATTTCGCACAGCGCACCGATCCGACGCTGAGCGCCCAATCGGTCGTCAACCGTGCGCTGCGCAGCTTCTTTGCGATCCGCGAGGCGCAGGTCTTCGCGCTGCTCCCGCCGGCGATCCAGGGGCTTGGCGTGTCGAGCGGCTTCTCGATGTATCTCGTCGATACCGGCGGCCACGGCAACGACGCCCTGACGGCAGCCTCCAAGCGGCTGATCCAGATGGGCAACACGTCGGGCAAGATCGTGGCGCTGCGCAGCAGCAACAAGGAAGTCGAGCCGCAGATGCGCATCGTGCTCGATCAGGAGAAGATCGGCGCCATGGGCGTCGACATCGCCTCGGTCAATTCGATGCTGTCAATCATCTTCACCGGCCGCGACGTCAACGACTTCACGCTGAATGGCGAGATCAAGCCGGTCTACGTGGAGGGCGATGCGCCCTTCCGCATGCAGCCGAGCGACCTCAACCACTGGTACGCCCGCAACAATGACGGCGAAATGGTGCCCTTCTCCGCCTTTACCCGCACGGAGTGGGTGAAGGGCGCGCCCTCGCTTGCCCGCTTCAATGCCGTCAGCGCCATTCCGCTCGACGGCGCGTCCGCTCCCGGAGTTTCCTCCGGCGATGCGATGAATGAAATGGAAGCCCTGACCAATGAGCTCGGCGGCGGTTATACGGTCGCCTGGCAGGGCATATCCTATCAGGAGCGCCTTTCCGGTTCGCAGGCACCGATGCTCTATGCGATCTCGGTTCTCGTCGTTTTCCTCTGCCTGGCGGCGCTTTACGAAAGCTGGTCGATCCCCTTCTCGGTGATCATGGCGGTGCCCGTCGGTATTCTCGGGGCGCTGACGGCGGCGACCCTCTTCGGCCAGGCGAACGACGTCTATTTCAAGGTCGGCCTGCTCACCACTATCGGGCTGGCGGCGAAGAACGCGATCCTGATCGTCGAATTCGCCAAGGATCGTATGGAAAGCGGCATGGGGCTCTACGAGGCGACATTGGAAGCCGCGAGATTACGCCTGCGGCCGATCATCATGACTTCGCTTGCCTTTATTCTGGGCGTCGTGCCGCTGGCGATCGCGACAGGCGCGGGCTCGGCGGCACAGAATGCCATCGGCATTGGCGTTCTCGGCGGGATGCTGGCGGCGACGATGCTCGGAATTTTCTTCGTGCCGTCGTTTTTCGTCGTCATTCGACGCATCTTTGCCACACGCGGCAAAAATGCGGCAGGACTGTGATATAAATGCACTGTGATAATGCAGTTGCCGTTGCTACATTGCGCCCGACTGCTTCGGAATGGTGTTTTTGGTAGAACGAGGCGCGGCGGCCGATAGTGAAGCATGAAGCTTTGGACAAGAATTGACTTGCTCGAGTACAGGATGAAATGAATGGTATCTCTTCGTTTTGCCACACCGGCATTATTGTTATTATTGTCGGGCTGCGTTGTGGGCCCGGATCATGTTCCTCCTGAGATGCCGCTGCCCGCCAAATTCGGAGAGGGTGGGACCAAGAGTGATGGCGATGTTGCTACTGCAGCATGGTGGACCGCCTTCAAGGATTCAAGACTGAACGGCTACGTCAAGGCCGGCCTCGATCAGAACCTGACAGTTCAGCAGGCGATCGAAAGAATCAATGCAGCTTCCGCAAACGTCACCACCGCCGGCGCCGGCGGCCTGCCGAGCCTGACGGTCGGCGCCTCGCAAACGGTCAGCGGCCAGAAGGGCGAGCTGCGCACGCAGCTCGACACGCGCAACACCAGTGCCGGCGACGTCCAGCTGAGCTGGCTGCTCGATCTATTCGGGCTTTACAAGCGCAATACGGAGAGCGCGCTTGCCTCGCTCGATTCCGCTTACGCATCGGCTGACGTTGCCAGGCTGACCCTCATTCAGGACCTTGTCTCGAGCTATATCGACGTTCGCTTCTATCAGCAGCGCCTGGCGCTTTCTAAGGCCAACCTGAAGTCTCGCCAGGAAACCTACGAACTTACCAAGTTCCAGCTTGAAGCCGGCGCCGCGTCGCGTCTTGATGTCGTTCAGGCCGAAGGTCTCGTCCAGTCGACGCTCGCCGAAATTCCGGGCCTTGAAACCAACATCCGCATATCAGCCCATCACATCGCCACGCTGCTCGGCCTGCCGGCTTCGGCTCTTGTCGATGAATTGCTGAAGGGCTCCGGTCAGCCGGTATTCCGCGGCGGCATCACCTCCGGCATCCCGGCCGACCTGATCCGCAATCGCCCGGACATCCGCGTCGCGGAACGTGATCTTGCCGCCGCAACAGCCAATATCGGCGTTGCCCAGGCGCAGCTTTATCCGAGCATCTCGCTTAGCGGCTCGATCTCGCCGTCCTACATCAATCAGCGTGGCATCCATGGCGGCCTGACGCCCTGGTCCTTCGGCCCGACGCTCAACCTGCCGATCTTCGATGGTGGCCGCCTTCGCGCCAACGTCAAGTCGGCACAGTCCGATGCCGCGACCGCCTATCTCAACTGGAAGTCGACGGTGTTGACCGCGGTCGAGCAGGTCGAAAACGCACTTTCGGCCGTCCGGCGTGACGCTCAAACGGTCGCGGCACTTCAGGCCCAGGTGAAGACCACGCAGGAAACGCTCGAACTTTCCACAGCATCCTACAAGGACGGCGCCTCCTCGCTGCTCGACGTTCTTGACGCGCAGCGCCAGGTTTCGCTCGCCCAGGCAAGCCTTGCCGCATCCGTCCAGCAGATGGCCAAAGACTATGTCTCGCTGAACATCGCGATCGGCGGCGGTTTCGCCCCCGGCGGCAAAACCACCGCGCCAGTGAAGCCCGCCAAGAGCTGACCGGCGTTTGACCTTTCTGGAAATACTGAGCCCCGCGATCGTCTCGCGGGGCTTTTTCGTAGCCGCTGAATTCCGCCGCCAGATAATTGCGCAGAGGATGAATTTAGAATCGACAAGCAGAAAGAGCTGATGTATGGCCTTGATTAATCGTTTAATCAGAACGCCCCAAATATGCCTCCATCGCGCCCGGGACCGAACCTCAGCAGGATTGCGACGTCGCTTGGCGTCTCCGTCGCCACGGTCTCCAATGCGCTTTCCGGCAAGGGCCGGGTCTCCGGCCAATTGGTCGAAAGAATACGCGAGCATGCGGCCGAGCTCGGTTACGTCCCGAGCCAGGCCGGCCGGGCGCTGCGGACCGGCCGCAGCGGCGTTCTCGGCCTGGTGCTGCCCGACATTGCCAATCCGCTGTTCCCGAAGATCGCCCAGGCGATCGAATTCGCCGCCTCCGCCGCCGGTTACGGCGTGCTGATCGCCGATTCCCGCGGCGATGTCGCCGCCCAGACCGAGGCGATCAACCGGCTGGTCGAGCGCGGCGTCGACGGCATGGTCATCATTCCCCGTCGCGCCACCCGCATTTCAGCCGTCGCCTGTCCGGTCGCCATCATTGACACTCCCTCGACGCCTGGAAACACCGTTGCTGCCGACCACTGGCAGGGCGGGCTCGAAATCGCCGGCCATCTCGCGGGCCTCGGCCATCGCCGTGTCCTCATCATCGGCAACAATCAGGAATCCAACGTCCAGAATGACCGTACCGGCGGCATCCGCTCCGGCCTGCGCTCGGGCATGCATTCGGAAACCCTGTGGATCGACCGGCTGGAGCAGGAGAACGGCAGTGGCTGCCCGCTCGGCCTCGCCGAAAAAGTCAGGCAGGGTTTCACCGCCTTCGCAGCCCTCTCCGACCTGCAGGCGTTGCGGGCACTGACGGAGTTGCAGCAGGCTGGCATCAACATTCCCGCCGATGTCAGTGTCACCGGCTTCGATGACCTCATCTGGTCGCCTGTTGTTACGCCGTCGCTGACTACGGTCCGGATGGACATGAATAGGATTGCCGAAATTGCCGTGTCGGCGCTGGTGGATACGATAAAAACAAGCGGCATCCGGGAGGGCGTGCTCGTTCCCGCGAAGATTGAACGCGTCGCCATGCAGCTGATCGTCCGCCAATCATCCGGGCCTGCGAAACCGGCACAAAAGACTTCAGAGATGGAGAATATGTAAGATGAAAAAAGCTTTCATTGCCTCGGCAGCACTCCTCCTCGATACCGCGCTCGCCTTCGATCTGCCGGTTGCCGGCGCGGCAACCCTCAAACGGTCCGGGTGAAATCATGGGCGTCTGGATCGACACAGACATGGGCTTCGACGATATCGCCGCCATTCTGGTGGTCGTACAGTCTGAATTCGAGATCGACGGCGTATCACTGGTCTTCGGCAATACGCCGTTGCCGCAGGTGAGAATGAATGCCGCAGGTGCAGCCAGTGCCTTCGGCTGGAAATTCCCCATCCACACGGGTCGCGCCATGCCTGTTCTCGGCAAGCTCGAAACCGCTCAGGCGATCCTTGGCGAAACCGGCATCCCGACATCAGGCAAGAGCCTGCCGCAGGCGGCTGCCCTTGCCGAAAGCGATGCCTTCGCAGCACTCTGCCGCTGGCTGGAGCGCAAAGGCCAGCACCGCATCCTGGCGCTCGGCCCGCTCACCAACATCGCTGCCGTGGCGCTTGCCCGACCCGATCTTGCCGCCCGTATCACCGAACTCGTCTGGATGGGCGGCGGCGTCACATCAGGCAACCATACGGCCTCCGCCGAATTCAATGCGCTCGCCGATCCCGAAGCCCTGTCGATCGTCATCGCCCACGGCTTGCCGCTGCGCATGGTCGATCTCGACCTCTGCCGCAAGGTGCTGGCAAGACCCGAGGATGCCGAGCCGGTGCGCCATGCCGGCGGTGTCAATGCCGAACTCATCGCCGATATGTTTTCGGGTTATATCCGCATCGGCACCAGCCGCGGCCGCCCAGCCATGGCGATCTACGACCCTTCCGCCGCGGTCGCCTTCGTCACTCCAGATATCGTCAGCTTCCGCCCCGCGCGTATCGACGTCGAGCTGCAGGGTGCCCTCACCCGTGGCCGCACCGTCGTCGAGACCCGCACCACGCATGCGACCTTCAATGCCCAATTCGCCGCCGACATCGATGCCGACATGGCGCGTGTCATCATTCTCGCCGCTTTGGTCAACGAGGCCCGCAAATGACCGCCATCCCTCGTCAAGAACCCGCCGATCTCAATGATCCCGCCTTGCGCGCCCGCGCCGTCGCTGCTGCGCGCGGCGACGCCCCTTTCGACATGCTGATCACCGGTGGCCGGTTGCTCGATGCGGTGACAGGCCTGATCCGGGAAGCCGATATCGGCCTCGTCGGCGCGCTGATATCAAGCGTCCATGCCCCGGCAAGCCGCACGGATGCCGTCGAGATCATCGATGCCTCGGGCAGCATCATGACGCCCGGCCTGATCGACACGCACATGCATGTCGAAAGTTCGATGGTGACACCGGCCGAATATGCAAGCGCCGTCCTGCCGCGCGGCGTCACCACGATCGTCTGGGATCCGCATGAATTTGGCAACGTCCACGGGCTCGACGGCGTGCGCTGGGCGATCGAGGCGGCGCGCTGCCTGCCGCTGCGCATGATCCTGCTCGCGCCCTCCTGCGTGCCCTCCGCACCGGGCCTGGAACTTGCCGGCGCCGATTTCGATGCCTCCGTCGTCGCCGAGATGCTGCGCTCCTCCGCCGTCGACGGCATCGCCGAAGTGATGAACATGCGCGGCGTCATCGACGGCGATCCGCGCATGACGGCCATCGTCAATGCCGGCCTCGCCGCCGGCAAGCTCGTCTGCGGCCATGCCCGCGGCCTCGAAGGCGCCGATCTCAACGCCTTCATGGCATCGGGCATCACCTCCGACCACGAACTTACCTCCGCTGCCGATCTCCTCGCCAAGCTTACCGCCGGCCTGACGATCGAGCTGCGCGGCTCGCACGACCATCTGCTGAAGGAGTTCGTCGAGGCGCTGAACGGTCTCGGCCACCTGCCTCCGACCGTCACGCTCTGCACTGACGACGTCTTTCCCGACGAACTCCAGGAAGATGGTGGCCTCGACGACGTCATCAGGCGCTTGGTGCGCTACGGCATGAAGCCGGAATGGGCCATCCGTGCCGCGACTTTCAATGCCGCACAACGTCTGAAGCGCACCGATCTCGGCCTCGTCGCCGCCGGCCGCCGCGCCGACATTGTGCTCTTCGACGACCTCATGGAATTCCGGGCACGGCTGGTCATATCAGGTGGCCGCATCGCTGCCCGCAACGGCAGCATGCAGGCTGCCGTCCAGCAGATTGATACGGCGCCGCTTGTCAATTCGGTGAAGCTGCCGCCGCTGACCGAGAATGATTTCCGCATTCCGGCGAAGGGCGAGCGCGTCCGCGTCGCCACCATCGACCGCCCGCGCTTCACGCAATGGGGCGAGGCCGAAACCGAGGTCAGGGACGGTTTCGTCGTCCCGCCGGCGGGCAGCGCCATGATCGCCGTCGCCCATCGCCACGGCAAAGCCGATGGTACCCCGCGTATCGGCTTCCTCACCGGCTGGGGTGAATGGCGCGGCGCCTTCTGTACCACTGTTTCGCATGACAGCCACAACCTCACCGTCTTTGGCGGCAACGCGCGCGACATGACGCTCGCCGCCAACGCCGTCATATCAGCCGGCGGTGGCATGGCGGTCGCCATGGACGGCCGAATCGAGGCGATCCTGCGGCTGCCGCTCTCCGGCCTGGTGACGGATGCATCGCTGAAGGAGACCGCCTTGGCCTTCGTCGGCATCCGCAAGGGCATGGAAAAGATTGTCGACTGGAAACCACCCTATCGGGTCTTCAAGGCCTGCTTCGGCGCAACGCTCGCCTGCAATGCCGGCCCGCACCAGACGGATCGGGGAATTGCCGATGGGGTGACGGGGAAAGTGCTTGAGAGTCCGGTGCTGGAGGTTATGTAAGCCGAGACGCACAGACTGTATACAAAGGGGCGTGCGTCCCGCCACCTCAAACTCCAGCTAGACCTTCAATTCCCGCTCGACCAACGCAACCCAGTAAGCCGCCCCATAACCAAGCGCTTCATCGTTGAAATCATAAGCCGTGTTGTGATGCAGCGCGCCGTCCACCGCCGGGCCGTTGCCGAGCCAGACGTAACAGCCCGGCGCATTCTGGGCGAAAAAGGCGAAATCGTCGCCCGCCGTCGACGGCGGAAAACTTGTCTGCACCTTCCCGCCAAACACCGAGCCGGCGGCCGCGAGCGCCCGCATGGTCGCATCCTCGTCATTGATGACAGGCGGAATCCGCCGTTCGAATGCATAGTCCACGGTGATGTCGTACATAGCTGCACTACCCTGCGCCAGTCGTCCGATCTCGGTCTCCAGCTGATTACGCACATCAGACGAATAGGCCCGCGCCGTCCCGCCGATCTCGACGATATCAGGAATGACGTTCAGCGCCTTCGGGTCGCCCGCCCGCAGGAAACAGGCGCTGACGACGGCCGGCTGCAGCGGATCGACCACCCGTCCGACGATCGTCTGCAGCGATGACAGGAAGGTGCCGGCGGCCGTGATCGGATCGCGGCCGAGATGTGGCTTGGCGCCATGCGTGCCGGTCCCGCGGAAGGTCATGCGCCAGCTGTCGGAGGAGGCAAGCTGCGGTCCCTCGACCACGGCGATCTCATCGACCGCAAGCCCAGGCATGTTATGCAGCCCGTAGACAGCATCGCAGGGAAAAAGCTTAAACAGCCCCTCCTCGACCATGCGCCTTGCTCCGCCTCGCCCTTCTTCGGCCGGCTGGAAGATGAAATGCACCGTGCCGGAAAAATTCCGCGTCGCAGCAAGATGCCGCGCAGCGCCGAGGAGCATCGCCGTATGGCCGTCATGGCCGCAGGCATGCATCTTGCCGGGCGCGGTCGATTTATAAGGCCGCTCTTCCATTTCAGGCATGGCAAGCGCATCCATATCGGCACGCAGCCCGATCCTGCGAGAGCCGTTGCCGAGCTGTAGCGTGCCGACCACGCCGGTACCGCCGAGGCCGCGATGCACCGTGATACCAGCTTCTTCGAGAAGCCTCGCGACGATGCCGGCGGTACGCTCCTCCTCGAAACCGAGTTCGGGATGCGCGTGCAGGTCGCGGCGCAGGGAGGTCAGAAACGGCAGATCATCCTTGATCCGGGCGGGAATGCTCATCGGGCAATGGTCCTGGGGCCTGGATATCCTGTCATGCGAAACGGGCGCCCAACCGGCGCCCGCATCAGATCATTCTTTGTTCATCAAACGGCCCACAAGTTCAACCCCAGAACAGGATGATTTTAGGCCGGGCCAAAAATCTGAATCCTGTTCTCAATTAAGGAGTTAGAGCATGATGTCGTCCGAAAACCGCTCACACTTTCGGCATCATGCTCTACGCCTCCTCGACGAACACCTCCTCGCGCTTCTTCTTGACGCTCGGCAGGAAGACGACGATCAGCACGGCAACCGCAATGGCCAGAAGAATGGCACTGATCGGCCGCGTGACGAAGGTCGTCGGATCACCACGCGACAGGATCATGGCGCGCCGGAGGTTCTCCTCGAGTAGCGGCCCAAGCACGAAGCCGAGCAAGAGCGGCGCCGGTTCGCAACGAAGCTTTGCCAACACATAGCCGATGAGCCCGAAGAAGGCGACGGCATAGAGATCATAGACGTTGGCGTTGACGCTGTAGACCCCGATCGAGCAGAAAGCCATGATGACGGGGAAGAGCACGTAGTAAGGCACGGTCAAGAGCTTCACCCAGAGCCCGATCAGCGGCAGGTTGAGGATGACCAGCATCAGGTTGCCGATCCACATCGAGGCGATGATGCCCCAGAACAGCGCCGGCTGCTCGGTGGCGACGTTCGGACCGGGCACGATGCCCTGGATGATCATCGCGCCGATCATCAGCGCCATGACGGGATTGGCCGGAATGCCGAGCGTCAGGAGCGGAATGAAGGAGGTTTGCGCACCGGCATTGTTTGCCGATTCCGGCCCTGCGACGCCCGCAACCGCACCCTTGCCGAACTCCTCCGGCGTCTTCGACATCCGCTTTTCCACCGTATAGGAGGCGAAGGAGGCAAGGATGGCGCCACCGCCCGGCAGGATGCCGAGTGCCGAACCGATCGCCGTACCGCGAATGACCGGCGCGATCATCTCCTTGAACTCCTGGCGGGACGGCAAAAGGCCGGACACCTTGGCCATCAGCACCGTGCGTGTCGACTCGCCCTCGAGGTTGCGCATGATTTCCGCCACCCCGAAGACGCCGACGGCGAGCGCCACGAAGTTCAGCCCATCGGCATATTCGCGGATACCGAGCGTGAAGCGCGGCGTGCCGGTATAGATGTCGGTACCAACGAGACCGAGCAGTAGCCCGAGCGCCACCATCGCCAGCGCCTTGACGACAGAGCCGTGCGCGAGAGCGATCGAGGAAACAAGGCCGACGATCATCAGCGAGAAATATTCCGCCGAACCGAATTGCAGCGCGATTGCGGTGAGCGGCGGCGCGAAGATCGCGACGAGAAAGGTCGACACGGTGCCGGCGAAGAACGAGCCGAGCGCCGCGATCGCAAGCGCTGCCCCCGCCCTGCCCTTGCGGGCCATCTGGTAACCGTCGATCGCGGTGACGGCCGAAGAGGATTCCCCCGGCATGTTGATCAGGATCGCCGTCGTGGAACCACCATACTGCGCGCCGTAATAGATGCCGGCGAGCATGATGAGCGAGGAGACCGGCTCGAGCTGGAAGGTGATCGGCAAGAGCATGGCGATCGTCGCCGTGGCGCCGATGCCGGGCAGCACGCCTATCAGCGTGCCGAGCAGCACGCCGATCAGGCAGAAGAACAGGTTTTCCGGAGTTCCGGCCGTCGCAAAGCCGAGCGCGAGATTGCTGAAAAGATCCATCATCGTCTCCTAGAACCGGACCCAGGGGCCGAAGCGCTCGAACGGCAAGCCGAGCCCATAGCTGAAGACCGCCACCGAAAAGATCGTCAGCAGCAGCGAGAGGATGATCGCGAAGAACAGGTTCATCTTTTGCGATGCGAAGCAGGCGATGAAGGCGGTGAAGAACAGTGACGGCGCAAAACCCAGCCCCCGCACCGTCAAGCCGAAGAACACCGGTGCCGGCAGAATGAAGAGCATGCCGCGCCAGGCAAACGGGTCGATCGGCTCGCCCTCTACGCGGAGAGCCTGAATGAAGATGATCGCGCCGAGAAGCACGAGCACGCCGGCAAGCACCAGGGGAAAATAACCAGGCCCCATGCGCACTGTCGTGCCGAGGTCGAGCCCCAGCGACTGAATGGCGAAGAAAGCACCGGTCGCGACGAAAAGCGCGCCGCAGATCGCATTGGTGGTATCGAAACTGATGGATTTCATGGTGTCTCCTGGGGTTGGAGATGGTTCGTGATGCGCTGCTGATGCGATTGCCCCTCATCCGCCTGCCGGCACCCTCTCCCCGCATGCGGGGAGAGGGTTAGAGTGAAGGGCTCATCCGGCATATCCTGGACGAGGATAATCCTCAGTCGGCATATTCGCCGGCAGCCTCGATCACGGTTTTCCAGCGGGCGATCTCGCTCTCGAGCTTGGCTTTCAGCGCAGCCGGCGTCGCATCAGCGTCGGAGGATGGCGTGGTGCCGAGCTCAGCGAAGCGGGCGCCGACATTCGGATCCTTCAGCGCCACCTGCAGCGACTTCGACAGACGTTCGTTGATCTCAGCCGGCGTGCCCTTCGGCGTATAGATGCCGTGCCAGATACCGACTTCGAAACCCGGCAGGCCGGCTTCGACGGCAGTCGGAATGTCCTTCATTACGTCGAGGCGTTTGGGCGAGGTCACGGCATAGGCCTTGATCGTGCCGCCCTGGATCTGCTTCGTCGTGTTGGTCGTCTGGTCGCACATGACGTCGACCTGGCCGCCGAGCAGATCGGTCATGGCAGGGCCGGTGCCCTTGTAGGGAACGGTCGTCAGCGGCGTCTGGATGGCGCTCATGAACATCATGCCGCAGAGATGCGAGGCCGCACCGATTCCGGCATTGGCGACCGTTACCTTGTCCTTATTGGCCTTGATGTAATCGATCAGCCCCTTGAGGTCGGCCGGCTCCATGTCCTTGCGGGCAACGATCGTCATCGGCACCTCGGTGACGAGGCCGACGTAGTCGAAGGCGCCGAGCGTGTCATAGGCAAGCTTGCGGTAGAGCGTGGCGCTGGTCGCCATGCCGATATGGTGCAGCAGGATGGTATAACCGTCGGGATCGGCATTCGCCACGCGGCCGGCGCCGAGCGTGCCGCCCGCGCCACCGACATTTTCGACGACGATCTGCTGGCCGAGATCCTTCGACATGGATTCGGCGACCAGGCGCGCGACGGTATCGGTGGGGCCGCCGGCCGCAAAGGGCACGACCATGGTGATGGTGCGCTCGGGATAGGTCTGCGCCGAAGCGACGCTGGCGAGAACAGAGACCGCGGCAGCCGCGGTCAGGCCGAGCATGGCCTTCAGAATTTTCATCGTTTCCTCCCTGATGAAATAAGCAAGCCCGCCGACACATCCTCCGCGCCGGTTCGGATCACCTATTTGCCGCCGGGAAAAATCGACCCGCAATCATTACAGCCGCTTTCGAAAGACGATTTTGCGACAGTGCGATGCAGCATGGGTCGATTCGGAAACAAACAGGCAGTGCGATGGGTGGAAATCCACCCATCACACTGTAGCCACACCCTTACTTTTCTGAGGCAGTACCACTTCGCCGGTCTCGATCAGCGCCTTGAGGTTGGAGAGAATGCGCAGCCAGCCGCCGGAATCGTCACTTCGAAAAGCATGCTCCTTCCGAAAATGGCTAACTTTCGGTGGTCAGCATCCGCTTGTCGAGACCATATTTCTGCATCTTTTCGTAGAGCGTCTTCCGGGAAATGCCGAGCGACTCATAGACCGGCCTGAGGCTGCCTCCATGGGCCACCAGCGCGCTGGCAATGACCCCTCGTTCGAATTCGGCGACACGCTCAGCAAGCCCGGTCGCCTCCTCGGCTTGGCGCCCGCCATTGTCGAGACCGAGGACCAGACGGTCTGCGGCGTTCCTCAATTCACGCACATTGCCGGGCCAGTCGCGCTGAGCGATATCGGAGATCACGTCCGGCGGCACGGCCATCTCGTCGCGGCCATAGCGGGCCGCCGCTTCCCGCACCAGCTGCAGGAAAAGCAGCGGAACATCCGCCCGCCGCTGCGACAGCGACGGCACGTGCAGCGTCGCGACATTCAGCCGATAGAAGAGGTCGGCGCGAAAACGCCCCGCCGCCACCTCCGCCTCCAGATCGACCTTGCTCGTCGCGATGAAGCGCACGTCGAGCGCCACCACTTCGTTCGATCCGAGCCGTGAGATTACCCGTTCCTGCAGCACCCGCAGAAACTTCGCCTGCAGGTCGAAGGGCATTGAGCCGATCTCATCGAGCAGGATCGTGCCGCCGCGCCCATGTTCGAATTTTCCGTAACGCGGCCTCACCGCACCCGGAAAGGCCCCCACCTCATGGCCGAAAAGCTCGCTCTCGATCAGGTTTGCCGGCAGTGCGGCGCAATTGATCGCGATAAACGGCCGGCTCGCCCGAGCGCTGATGTCGTGGAGCGCACGCGCCACAACCTCCTTGCCGGCACCCGTTTCTCCGACGATAAGCGTATCGGCATCGCTCGCCCCGATCGCCCGGATGCGGTAGCGCAAATCCACCATCACCTGCGTGCGACCCGGCAGCCGCGCCTCGATATCGTCGCGCTTGCCGGCGACCGCTTTCAACAGCCGGTTTTCGAGCACGAGGCCGCGCCGCTCCATCGCCCGGCGGATGACGCCGGCGAGCATCTCGGGCGTGAACGGCTTCTCGATGAAATCATAGGCGCCTTCGCGCATCGCCTTCACCGCAAGCTGCACATCGCCGTGCCCGGTGACGAGAATGACCGGCACCTCCGGGTCGAGCTCGCGGATCTTCTGCATCAGCGTCATGCCGTCGATGCCCGGCATGCGGATGTCACTGACGACCACGCCGGGGAAGCTGTAGCCGATCAGCTCCAGCACATGGTCGCCGTTCGAATAGGTCTCGACGCTGAAGCCGGAGAGCTCCAGCGCCTGCGCCGTCGAGCGGCGCAGTTCCTCCTCGTCGTCGACCAGCAGGATCTTCGCATCGTTCATTCCGCCGCCTCCGGCATCAGCCCTGCCGCCGATTGCAGCTCGATGCGGAACACCGCGCCCCCTTCGGGATGATTGGCAGCAGCAAGGCTGCCGCCGAAATCCTTGATGATGTTGTAGGAGATCGAAAGCCCGAGGCCGAGCCCCTTGCCGACACCCTTCGTCGTGAAGAAGGGATCGAAGATACGCTCGGCGATCGCCGCCGGCACGCCGGGCCCATGGTCCCGCACTGTCAGCACCACCTTGCCGGCCTCCTCGAAGGCCGAAACCTCGATGCGTCTGTCATCCAGCCCTTCCACCGCATCGGCCGCGTTGGAAATCACATTCACCAGCACCTGCTGCAGACGCACCGAACCGGCGCGCACAACCGGCGGACGCGGCCCGAGATCCAGCAGGAGTTCGGCGTCCGCCGCCTTCAGCCGCCAGGCAATGATCTCGAGCGTATCATGCATCGCCTCGTCGAGAGACACCGACCCGAGCTTCTCGTTCGGCTTGCGGGCGAAGTTGCGCAGGTGCCGGCTGATCGCAGCCATGCGGTCGATCAGCCCACCGATCCGCCGGATATTATCCCGCGCCTCCTCCGTCCGCCCACGGTCGATGAGGACGGAGGCACTGTCCGTATAGGTCTTGGCAGCGGCGAGCGGCTGGTTGAACTCGTGCGAAAGGGCAGCCGACATCTGCCCGAGGCCGGCAAGCTTGCCCGCCTGGATGAGGTCGGCTTGTGTCTGGCGGAGCTGCTGTTCGGTCAGCCGCCGCTCGGCGATCTCCTCCTCGATGCGGCTGTTGACGCGAGCAAGATCGGCCGTGCGCTCCTCGACGCGCTGTTCCAGTTCGTTGCGGGCCTCCGCTTGCAACTGCATGCGCTCGGCAAGCCGCGCCCGCCGCTGGCGAAGGACGGCCACCGTAAGCCCTGCAATGCAGAGAATGAGAAACACGGCGGCAAGCGCCGTGCGCGCCTGGGCGCGGATGGAACTCGTCTCCATCAGCACGTTCACCGTCCAGTCCTCGGCCGGCATATAATGCGAGAGCACCAGATATTCGCTCGAGTCGCGCTCGCCGGCCAGCGTCATCAGCTCATGTTGCTCGAAGTGATGTCGCGTCACTGGCAGCGCCGCCAGCCTGGCATTGGCATAGCGCCGCGAGGCCTCCGTGCGTGCGACGCGGTCCGCCGTCAGCGGCAGGATCGCGCCGTAAAGCCATTCCGGGCTGCCGGACATGAAGATGATGCCCTCGGGATCGGAGACGAAGATCTTGTATTCGCCGCCGCCCCAGGAGGATTCGATCATATCAATATCGACCTTGAAGACGATGACGCCGCGAATATCCGCACCGGTCCGGATCGGCGCAGCGAAATAATAGCCGCGTTTCAGCGAGGTGGTGCCGAGCGCGTAGAATCGCGCCTGCCGGCCTTCGATCGCATCCTGGAAATAGGGCCTGTAGCTGAAATTCTGCCCAACGAAGCTTCCAGGCCCATCGTAATTGCTGGCCGCGATCGTCTCTCCATCCGGCTTGACCACATAGATGTCGGAGGATTTCAGCAGCCCGTTGATCTCCTTGAGATAGAGATTGGCCGCATCGCGCAGCGCCGCATCCTCGGGCGCGCTCACCAATTCCTTGATGTCGTCGTGATCGGCGATCAGCGCCGGCAGCGCCTCGTAGCGGTTGAGATGGCCGCTGAGTGCCGAAACGGCAAGCCGCAGCGCCGTTCCTGCCTGTGCCGAAGCCTCCTCCATATAGGCGCGCGTCGCAATCGCGCTCCCATAAGTGAAGAAGGCGAAGATGATCAGCGGCACCACCAGCAAAGCCGCTATGGCACGATATCTCGAAGACAGATCCGGCTCCTCCCCTTTCTGCCTCCAATCCCCAGCGAGGCATACCCGACGGCTCAAGTTAACGCATAACCCCGAAAATCGGAATCGATTTTCGGAAAGGATTATGCGCCAATTCAAAGTGATAGAGCGTCCTTAGCGCGTCCGGCCGGACGCGCGGCGCTCTATGGGGGTGGACAGGGATTTCCAAGGGCCTGCCGAAACTTGACACCCGGCAGGGGCGGATGTCCTATTGCTGCACCGCAAGGAGGCCCCGCCCATGAGCGACGACCAGACGCCCGCCGACAGCAAGCTCACCACATCCAAGCGCCGTTGGGCGGCCGAGGGCAAGTTCCTGACCGGCCGCATCAGCCGTCCCGAAGCCGAGCGCCTGCCGCCCGGCCAGCACCTCGTCAAGAACTGGCCGGTGCTCGATCTCGGCCAGCAGCCTGTTGTCTCCACAGATTCCTGGCGGCTTGACGTGCGCGGCCTTATCGAAACGCCGCTCACCCTCACCTGGGCCGCCTTTCAGGCGATCGAGCAGAGCACCAAGGTCAGCGACATCCACTGCGTCACCACGTGGTCGCGCTACGACAACAAATGGAAGGGCGTTTCGACGCGCGATCTGCTTGATCTCGCCGTGCCCAAGCCCGAAGCGGCTTACGTCATGCTGACAAGTTATGACGGCTATACCACCAACCTGCCGCTTTCCGATTTCGCCGCCGAGGATGCGATCCTTGCCACCGCCTGGGAAGGCCTGCCGCTTACACCGGATCACGGCGGCCCGATGCGCCTCGTCGTGCCGCATCTCTATTTCTGGAAAAGCGCCAAATGGCTGCGCCGCATCGAGCTGATGCCCGCCGACCAGGCCGGCTTCTGGGAAAAGAACGGCTATCACATCTATGGCGATCCCTGGCGCGAGCAGCGCTATTCCGACGATTGAGCTTTCGGCCGCGAGAAACGGCGAAGCGCAAACACGCCAAAGCCGAACAAGGAGGCAAGCCCCGTCATCGACGCCATGCTGGCGGCATGGAATGGTATCCCGCTCCAGCGTGGCTTGATGATGTCAGCGGTGTTGAAGGCCTCGCCGCTGAATCGACAGGTGATGAGCGCAAGACCGCGCCGCACCATATCGGCATCGACCGCGGAAATGATTTCATCCGCCGCAGCTCTCTCCCGCGGCATCTCACGCATCGAAAGCAAGACCGCCTTGGCCGCCGCGAGATAGGCATGGGCGCATTCGTTGAACGGGCTTTGCTCATCGGTCACACTGCCCGGCATCCGGCCCCATAGGCAGTAGGAATACTGGATTTCGGCATAGTTCAGAACGCGCCGGAACGGCTCATTCGTATCGACTGCGCGGGATGCAAGGTCGATAATCCCACTGCGATAGTCAGACATGACAGCCATCTCGCCATGGGAAATCTCGGGGATATTGAGGCCCGCATGGCTGCCGCCATCGCTGCGGCTATGAGCAGAAGCGCTTCCGGCAACCACACACAAAAAGGCGGCCGTGATTAACGCCGCCGACAGGATTGGTGTGGTTCTGCTGCTTTTCATACTCGCTCGAAAAAGTCGGGCTAGCTCCCAAAGTTCAGGGCGCCGGCAAAGCGGCGCCCTTCGATGCTTTCAGTGAAATGCCGTTGCCGGCCGACCTCGTTGCCCGCCCTTAACTGCAAGCCGCTTTTCGGCAAGCGCTCCGAAGGCCAGCCCCAACGCTGCCCAGAGGATCACATGCATGCCAAGCGAGGTCGTGCGGAACCGCCAGAGCACCATCGCCGAGAAGTTCTCCGGCACCTCGTTGATCGGCGGCAGCAGATAGAGCACGACGCCGATGAAGACGAGATAGACAATGCCGGCGATGATCGCGCCGTTCCAGAGACCGAAGCGCTCGGAAAGGCGGCGAGACAGCGCCACCGCGGCAATCAGGGCTGCGAGCGAGACGACGATCATCAGGAAGAACAACTCGGTCCTAACGCCGATCGTGTCGGGATTGCCGACCGCCGGCGGGTTGGCCGGATACTTGATACTGGGAACGATGACGATCGCCACGAAGGCGGCAATGGCGATGACGGCTGAGGTACCACGCGCCGAAAGGCTGCTGAAACGGCCGTGTACGAAAGCGAAGGCAAGTGCGAAGAGCCCGCCGACAGCGACGCTGTAGGCCATGACGCCGGTGAAAAGGCCGAGACCGGCCTGCGTGGCGCGACTGACGATTTCAGGTTCGGCAGCTTCGCCGGCCGCCTGGGCGCTTGCTTCCTCGAAGGCGATCGCCGCATCGACCAGCGGCTCGCCGAAAGTATGGGCGAAAGCGAAAACGAGGATGCCAGCAATCAGGCCCGCGAGCATGCCGCGAAGCAGAAGGTTTCCAACCATGTCAGGAACTCCCTTAAAGCATGTCGCGCAAAAGTGTGCAGCGGTTTTGCGATAACGACATGCGTAAAAACGAAAACCTAAAGCGCGATGAGCGAATCTGAAAGATCGCGACGCGCTTTAGTGGCAGGGAAAGCCGAGGAGATGACGGCCGTCATGCACGAATTCGTGCACATACATGCCGTTGAACAGCGCCATCGCGCCTTCCTCGGTGCCGACGAAATAGAGGACGATGAGCATCAGCAGGCCGCCAAAGATCGCCCAGGGCAGGATCTCGCCTACAGGGATCGGCGCCGGTACCGCAACGGGCGCGAAAGTGGTGTCAGACATATATTCCTCCGGGAATGACGCGTTCAGTCGAAAGAGTGCTTGTGCAGTAGGGTCTGACTTCCAGCGCGAAGAGCTTTCGACACGCTGGTCACAGTGGCGCGACCGCGCCGGACTTACACCGGCTTCCAAACCCGCAACAGCACGGTTATATCTGCACGCCGAAGAGACTGTCAACGAAACTTCACAAGCCGGCAGAGAGCAGTCCTGCTGCATAATTCCTTAAATCGGAATTGATTCAGGGATAGATTATGGAGCCATGCAAACTGCTACAGCGTCCCTTGCGCCTCTCGAAAAGACGCGCGGCGCCGGAGCCGCATTCCGGGAGATCAGAACGACCGTGAACACGCGCCTCACCTGGATCTGCCACGGCGCGACGACGGCGAACCGCAAGGCGCTGTTCCCGCTCGACGAACCGCTGGAAGGCAAGGCGGCGGAAGAAGCCGGCAAAATGGCCGCCCCGCCGCGCGCCGACCGCATTGCCATGAGCCCCGCTTTGCGTGCCCGCCAGACAGCGGAAGCGCTCCACCTCGAAGCCAGGATAGACCTCGCACTTCGTGACTGCGACCATGGCCGGTGGGCCGGCAGGTCGATCGCGGCGATAGAGGCCGAAGAGCCGGAGAACCTCATGGCCTGGATGAGCGATCCGGAAGCGGCCCCGCATGGCGGCGAGAGCCTTGTTGATCTGCGAACACGCGTCGCCGGCTGGATGAACAGTGAATCCGCCCTCGGCGGCCATGTGATCGCCGTCAGCCACGCGGCCGTCATCCGGGCGGCTGTCGCCCATGTGCTTCAGGCGCCGCTCTCCTCTTTCTGGCTGAGCGACGTCGAGCCGCTCGCCATCGTCCGCATGACCAGCAACGGACTGCGCTGGTCGCTGCGCTTCCAGCATTAGAAACTGCTGATTCTTATCCAGCCTTGCACAAGCAAATCGCGTCATCTCTGTTGAACCCGGTTTCGCGGGGACTACTTCCTTGTCCCAAGGAGATGGAAGAATGACATATGATTGGAGTGGCGAGCGCACGCGACGGCTGCGTTTCATGCGTCTCGCCACAGTCACGGTTCTGGTTGGTCTCATCGTCAGCGTTCCGCTGCTGATCGTCACTGCCTGAAGCACGAGAAAGGGCGAGCGATGCATTAGCACGCTCGCCTTCGTTCTTTCCCGCGTCGACTGGTCTCCTGAACCGGGATCGCCCTTACGACGACGCCCATATTCCCCCAAGCCCGTCGGTCTCTCAGCGGCACAGCAACAGGCTGCTGCCTCCGATAATTCGCCTTCTGGTTTCAACAAACATTCAGACTTTCGTGATATCTCCGCGAATGGTGGGAGATGGAGAAGGCATAATGCCGGTGTTTTTCCAAAGCAGGGCCGGAAGGCAATGCGTGTCGATCGTCGGATTTGGGGTAACCCTCTGGCTCCTCGGCACGCTGTTGCAGCTCGACGACAGCCTGGTCTCCTTCATGATCGGCTTCGGCGAGTACGGCGCCGACAAGCTCGTTCTGGCGCTCGGCATCGCCGGCGCCATGAGCTTCATCTATTCGGTGCTGCGCATCGCCGATCTGCGTAAGGAAATGGAACTGCGCGCCACCGCCCAGTCGAAGGCCGATTGGACCGCAACCCACGACCATCTGACCAAGCTGCCGAACCGCTACGCCTTCGAGCGCAAGATCCTCTCACGGCCGATCAAGGACGACGAGGCGGAGATCGAGGAGTGGGACCGCAACGTCACCATCTTCTCCGTCGACCTCGACGGCTTCAAGAAGGTCAATGACCTCGTCGGCCACAAGGGCGGCGACATCCTGTTGATCGAGGTTGCCAGACGCATCTGCGCGCTCGGCAATGCCGATTGCGTCTACCGCTTCGGCGGCGACGAATTCATCATCGTCGCCTTCGCCCTGACGGCGCAGCGCGAGGAGCGTTTTGCCAGGCTGCTGATCCAGGCCGTCACCCGGCCGATCCATATCGATGGTTTTGCCGTCGAAGTCGGCGCCAGCGTCGGCTATGACCGCTGGGTCGAGGAAGCCGAACCGCTGGAAGATGCCGCCCACCGTGCCGACCTCGCCATGTACGAGGCGAAATCACGCGGGCCCAACCATTATTTCGTCTTCGAACCTTCGATGCAGGACAAAGTTACGGAACGCGCCGCGTTGGAAACCAGGCTGCGCGCCGCAATCTCCAACAAGGCGATCAAGCCCTTCTATCAGCCGCTGATCGACCTGAAGACCGGCCAGCTCTGCGGCTTCGAGGCGCTGGCGCGCTGGATCGGCGACGACGGCGTCAACATCCCGCCGCCGGTCTTCATCGATATCGCCGAGGAAACCGGCATGATCACCGCATTGTTCGAGGATCTTCTTGCCCAGGCCTGCAGCGACGCCCTCACCTGGCCGGAGCATGTGACGTTGTCCTTCAACGTCTCGCCGGTGCAGATGGAAGACAGATTGCTGACGTCGCGCATTCTGAAGGTGCTTTCGGCAAGCCGGCTGCCACCGCAGCGCCTGGAAGTGGAGATCACCGAAAACGCGCTGATCCAGGATCCCGCCGTCGCCGCCCTCATTCTCGACGAACTGCACGCCGCCGGCATCCAGATCGCACTCGACGATTTCGGCACGGGTTATTCGAGCCTCGCCCAGCTCGCCCGCTATCGTTTCGACAAGATCAAGATCGACAAAAGCTTCATCGCCACCTATCGCGACGAAGAACGCCAGGAAAAGATCGTCCGCGCCATGCTCGGCCTCGGCAGGAGCCTCAACATCAAGACGACTGCGGAAGGCATCGAGGAGCACGGCCAGCTCGCCTTCCTGCTGCAGCTCGGCTGCGACATCGGCCAGGGCTATCTCTTCGGCAAGGCGATGCCCGCCGCCGAGGCGGGCATCTTCATCAGCGATCGCAATGCCAGCCTGGCCTCCACGGCCTGACGGGACGCCCTAAAAAACCTGACGCATGCTCACGAAGAGCACGAAGGCGATCGCGATCGAGGCCGGCAGCGTCAGAACCGCCCGTAAGCACTGATGTCCGACGATATTGACGGTGATGCGCCTGGTACCCTCGCCTCCATAAAAGATGCCGCGTTATGATCCCAAGCGGCGGACGATGGTTGTCTGTGCAGCAACAAAGCGCGCCCCGAGCGAATAAATCCTTCCCGCCTGGACATCCGACGCTAAGTTCGGTCATCTCACACCCGCGCGGAGTCTTAGAAGACATGTCATCGACCGGCCTGCTGCTGACCTTCAACACTGGCTCCTCGACCGTTAAGATCGGCATCTTCGCGATAGACGGCGGCAAGGCGCGACGCATCGGCAAGGGCGTGATCGATTTCCGCGCCGAACCGCTGTCGCTCGGCCTGGTCAAGGGATCACAGACATTCGAGAGGCCGCTGATGGCCGAGGTGACAGAAGATCTGCACGGCGTCATCGATGAGACTTTCGCGCTTCTCGCCGATCATTTCGACATGACCGCCGCGCACGCTGCCGGCCACCGCGTCGTCCATGGCGGCGA
>Ga0102590_1001668_pt1 | contig 31463 bp, 28 predicted proteins | sample AraplaMF_Col_mMF_FD_76859 | JGI IMG/M metagenome (GOLD analysis project Ga0102590, IMG submission 76859) | Arabidopsis root microbial communities from the University of North Carolina, USA - plate scrape MF_Col_mMF | ecosystem: Host-associated > Plants > Roots > Endosphere | place: USA... | reverse complement strand
CCAGCGCATCTGCATCGATCCGGCCTCCAAGATCGTGCTGGTGCAGACCGGCCTGGAGGGGACCCCGGAAATCTGGAAGCTGTGGCTGGCGGCGCTGAAGCGGTTCGGTTGACTATCCGTCGTCCCCCGCGAACGCGGGGACGACATGGAGAGGGCGTGCGCCTCCTCAGTCCTGCTTCTCGGAAAACGTCGCGCGGAACGGATGGGCCGGGTAGACGCCGACGATGCGGAATTCGCGCGAGAAGAATTTCAATTCCTCCAGCGCGAAGGTGAGGCCCTTGTCGTCGGGATGGCCGTCGACATCGGCATAAAACTGCGTCGCAAAGAAATTGCCGTCGACCATGTAGCTTTCGAGCTTGGTCATGTTGACGCCGTTGGTGGCAAAGCCGCCGAGCGCCTTGTAGAGCGCGGCGGGCAAATTGCGCACCCGGAAAACAAAACTCGTGACCAGCGGGCCCGAGCCCTGCTTGGCCCAGTCCGCCTCGCGCGCCAGCACCACGAAGCGCGTGGTGTTGTGGGCCTCGTCCTCGACGTCCTCGGCGAGGATATCGAGCCCGTAGATCTGCGCCGCCAGGCGTGAGGCGATCGCGGCGACGCTCTTGTCCTTGCGCTCGGAGACGTCGCGGGCGCTGCCGGCGGTATCGGCCGCGACGACCGGCTTGATGCCGAGCTTGCGGATGATGCGGCGGCACTGGCCGAGCGCGTGGACGTGGCTTTCCACCGTCTTGATGTCCGAGAGCTTGGTCCCCTTCAGCGCCATCAATTGGTGGCGGACCGGCAGAAACCATTCGCCGATGATGAACAGGCCGGACGCCGGCAAGAGATGATGGATGTCGGCGACGCGGCCGGCGACCGAGTTCTCGATCGGGATCATGCCGAGGTCGGCCTCGCCCGAAGAAATGGCCGATAGCGCATCCTCGAAGGTCGCGCACGGCATCGGCTCGGCGTCGGGATAGGCCTCGGCGATGGCGATATGGGAATTGGCCCCAGGCTCGCCCTGGAACGCGATTTTGAGCTTTTTGGTCATGCGGGGCCTTTTAGCAGCGGCTCAGGCTTTGGCTATAGCGTTTTCAAGCGAAGTGGATACCGGTTCGCGTGAAGAAAACGCGTCAAAACAAAAGGATAAAGCCTCGTTCACTCAGAACGAGGCTTTAATATGCGGCGGGCGGTTTCGAGGTCGGCCGGGGTATCGACGCCGCGGGGAACGCTGTCGACGAGGGTGATGTCAATCCGCATGCCGGCTTCCAGCGCGCGGAGCTGCTCCAGCTTTTCCTGCTGCTCCAGCGGGGAGGGCGGCAAGGTCACGAACCGCTCCAGCGCGGCGCGGCGGTAGGCATAGAGGCCGATATGGTGGTAGCGGGGGCCGTCGCCGTGAGGCGCGGTGGCGCGGGTGAAATAGAGCGCGCGCAGCCGGTTCGGCCCGATCGGCGAGCCGACGGCCTTCACCACGCTCGGCGCCTGGTCCTCCTCCTCGGTGTGGATCTGCGAGGCCAGGGTGGCGATATCGACCGCGGGATCGTCGAGCGGGGGCAGCGCGGCGCGGATGGTCTCCGGCACGATGGTCGGGAAATCGCCCTGCAGATTGACCACGATCTCGGCCTTGCCCGCCGGGTCGAGTGCCCGCATGGCCTCGTGGATCCGGTCAGAGCCGGAGGCATGGGTGGCCTGGGTCATCACCGCCTCGCCGCCGGCGGCCCTGACCGCCCCGGCGATCTCGACCGTGTCGGTCGCGACCGCCACGCGGCCGATATTGGCTTCCTCGGCTCGCCGCAGCACGTGCACGATCATGGGCAGGCCGGCGATATCGAGCAGCGGCTTGCCGGGTAGCCGGGTCGCTGCCATCCGGGCCGGAATCAGCACCAAAATACGGGAATCGGTCATCGTCTGAGGGCCCGGCCGGATGGGTGGATTTAGTGGGGATGGGTCGGAATTCGGCGCGTTTATACGGGTTGCCAGAGCCCGGGCAAACCGATATCTCAGGCCCTGCTGAGGGTGCGGCGCGAAAGGCTGATTCCTCACGCCCACCCCCGGCCGCTTCACCGGCCTTCAGTCGATCTTCACGGCCTGGAGCCTGATCCGTTATGGACTCCTTCGAACTCAACAAGATTATCGGTGCCATCCTGGCCACCTGCATTCTCGTCCTGGTGACGAGCTTTGCCGCCCATGCGATTTTCACTCCTAAGCCACTGGAGAAGCCGGGCTTCGAGATCGCCGTGAAGGAAGACGCCTCGCACGGCGGCGCCAAGGAAGCCGCGGCCCCCTCCGAGCCGATCGAGAAGCTGCTGCAGACCGCCTCCGTCGAGAAGGGCGCCGCCGCCGCCAAGAAGTGCGGGGCCTGCCATACCTTCGAGAAGGGCGGGCCGAACCGCGTCGGTCCCAACCTCTATGGCGTCGTCAACGAGCCGAAGGGCGCCGGCCGCGGCGGGTTCAATTTCTCTGCTGGCATGAAGGGCAAGGGCGGCACCTGGACCTTTGACGATCTCAACAAGTTCCTCACCAACCCCAAGGCCTTCGTGCCGGGTACGGCCATGGGCTTTGCCGGCATCCAGAAGGACAGCGAGCGCGCCGACGTCATCGCCTATCTGAATTCGCTGTCGGAAAAGCCGGCGCCGCTGCCGACCGCGGCGAAGTAAAATTTCGGCCGTCCGGCATGGACGTTGCCACGACATGACGGCCAGGCATTGCCTGGCCGTTTTGCTATGAGGGATCACATCAGGGCTAGCGGAGTTGTTACCGGGACTTTTCGCCGCACCGGCGGTGTTCCCAAGCTGCTATCATGAGGAAAAAGCAACGTAATTGGTCGAACCCTTGCCTTATATTGGGTGCTGGCTGGCCCCCGTAAGCAACAGGATTTTCGCATTTGGCAATCACCCGACGACACCTTCTCCAAGGTACTGCCGCAGCCGCATTGGCCCCGGCGCTGGGGCTCAATGTTTCCTCGCCGGCGCAAGCGCAAACCGAAGGGCTGAAATGGCGGCATGCCCTGTCGCTGTTCGAAGACGTCAAATATCCGGCCGACTTCAAGCGCTACGATTACGTCAATCCGAACGCGCCCAAGGGCGGCGTCGTGCGCCTGTTCGAACAGGGCACCTTCGACAACTTCAATATCGTCGTCAGCGGGGTGAAGGGGCAGTTGCCGCGCGGCGCCGGCATCATCAATGAAACGCTGACGACCCGCGCGGATGACGAAGTTTCGACCGCCTACGGGCTGCTGGCCGAGGCGGCCGCCTATCCCGACGATTTTTCCTACGTGATCTACCGGCTGAACGCGGCGGCGCGCTGGCATGACGGCAAGCCCGTCACGCCGGAAGACGTCATCTTCTCCTTCGACGCGCTGAAGAAGAACAGCCCGATGTACAGCTCGTACTACCAGCACATCGTCAAATGCGAGAAAACCGGCGAACGCGAGGTCAAGTTTGTTTTCGACGCTCCGGGCAATCGCGAGCTGCCGAGCATTGCCGGCGAGCTTCCGGTGCTGCCCAAGCACTGGTGGGAAGGCACGGACGCGCAGGGGCGCAAGCGCGATGTGACGGCGACGACGCTGGAGATTCCGCTGGGGTCCGGACCTTATCGCATCAAGGAGTTTGTCGCGGCCCGGTCGGTGGTGCTGGAACGCGTTCCCGACTATTGGGGCAAGGACCTGCCGGTGTCCGTCGGGAAATACAATTTCGACCAGCTTCGCTACGAGTTCTTTCGCGACGACACCGTCGGGCGCGAGGCCTTCAAGGCCGATCAGCTCGACTGGTTCGCCGAGCGCAGCGGCAAGCAATGGTCGACGGCCTACGATTTTCCTGCCGTGCACGACAAGCGCGTGATCAAGGAGCTTTTCAAGGTCTCGAGTTCGGGACGGATGCAGGGCTTCGCCCTCAATCTGCGCCGGCCGCTGTTCGCCGACGTCAGGGTTCGCCGCGCCTTCAACTATGCCTATGATTGGGAGGAGTCGGACCGGCAACTCTCGAACGGCGAGTATCATCGCGACGGCAGCTATTTCGATGGCATTCCCGAACTGATGTCGTCGGGCCTTCCCGAGGGCGAGGAACTGGCGATCCTGGAAACGGTGCGCGACAAGGTGCCCGCCGAGGTGTTCACAACGCCCTACAAAAATCCGGTGGGCGGCAATCCGGAAGCGGCCCGCAACAATCTGCGGGAAGCCACGCGTCTGCTCAAGGAAGCCGGCTTCGAAGTCCGCGATCGCAAGCTGGTGAATCCTTCCGGCCAGCCCGTCAGCGTCGAATTCCTGTGCCAGGACCAGGGTGACGAGCGAGGGGTGCTTTTCTACAAGCCGTATCTGGAGCGGCTCGGCATCACCGTGAATGTGCGCACCGTCGACAGCGTCCAGTACGAGAATCGGATGCGCAGTTTCGACTTCGACATCACCACGGCGGTCTGGGGACAGTCGCTGTCGCCCGGCAACGAACAGCGCGATTGGTTCGGCTCGGCCGCGGCGGACCGGCCCGGCGCGCGCAACGTCGGCGGCATCAAGAATCCTGCGGTGGATGCCCTGATCGAACGCATCATCTTCGCCAAGAACCGCGCCGAGCTGGTGGCGGCCTGCAAGGCGATGGACCGGGTCCTGCTCTGGAATTTCTACTGCGTCCCGCAATTCGCCTTCGGCTATCAGCGTTACGCGCGCTGGGATCGCTTCAGCTACCCGGATCCGTTGCCCAAATACGGCGTTTCCGGCTTCCCGAGCCTGTGGTGGTGGGACGCCGAAAAGGCAGCCAAGATCGGAAAGCGCAGTTGAAGGAAACGCCCATGGCGCTACTCAATCGCCGACACGTACTCGGTCTCGGCATCGGTGCGCTGAGCGCCAGCCGATTTGGCACTGCCGCCGCCGACAATGGCGGCACCGAGATGCACGGCATGTCGGTGTTCGGCGATTTGAAATATCCCGCCGACTTCAAGCATTTCGACTATGTGAATCCGCAGGCGCCGAAGGGCGGCTTGTTCTCCACGATCCCGTCGGTCCGCGCCTATAACCAGTCCTTCCAAACGTTCAATTCATTCAACGCCTTCATCCTCAAGGGCGAAGGCGCCAAGGGGATGGAGCTGACCTTCGACTCGTTGATGGCGCGTGCCAATGACGAGCCGGATGCGATGTATGGCCTTGCCGCCAAGTCGGTGTGGATCTCGCCTGACAAGCTGACCTACAAATTCACCATGCGGCCAGAGGCGCGCTTCAATGACGGCTCGAAACTGACCGCGCATGACGTCGCCTTCTCGCTCAACACGCTGAAGGAAAAGGGCCATCCGCTGATCCTGGTGCAGCTCCGCGACTTCGTGAAGGCGGAGGCGCTCGACGATGCGACGGTGACTGTCACCTTCGCGCCGAACCGCGCGCGCGACGTGCCGCTCTATGTCGCGAGCCTGCCGATCTTCTCCAAGGCCTATTACGCGACGCGCCCGTTCGACGAATCGACTATCGAGATTCCGGTCGGTTCGGGGCCGTACAAGGTGGGCCGATACGAGATCAACCGCTACGTCGAGTTCGACCGGGTGAAGGATTATTGGGCGGCCGAACTTCCCGTCAACCGCGGCAGCTACAATTTCGACACCGTCCGCTACGAGTTTTACCGCGACCGCGACGTCGCGTTCGAGGGCTTTACCGGCAAGAACTATCTCTATCGCGAGGAGTTCACCGCGCGCATCTGGGCGACGCGCTACGACTTTCCGGCAATCAAGGACGGCCGCGTCAAGCGCGAGACGTTGCCGGACGAACTGCCGTCGGGCGGGCAGGGCTGGTTCTTCAACACCCGCCGCGACAAGTTAAAAGATCCCAGGGTGCGCGAAGCTGTTATCAACGCGTTCGATTTCGAATGGACCAACAAGACCGTGATGTACGGCGCGTATGCGCGCACGGTCTCGCCGTTCCAGAATTCGGACATGGTGGCGACCGGAAAACCGTCGCCGGAAGAATTAAGGCTGCTCGAGCCGTTCCGCGGACAGATCCCGGACGAGGTGTTCGGCGAGCCCTACGTGCCGCCGGCATCTGACGGCTCGGGCCAGGACCGGGCATTGCTGCGCAAGGCGCAGCAATTGCTGCAGGAGGCCAAGCTGCCGGTCAAGGACGGCAAGCGGCTGCTCCCGAACGGCGAGGTCTTCACCATCGAATTCCTGCTCGACGAGCCGTCGTTCCAGCCGCACCATGCGACCTTCATCAAGAATCTCGGCCAGCTCGGCATCGAGGCCAGCATCCGCCTGATCGATGCCGTGCAGTACCGCGCGCGGGTCGAGTCTTTCGATTTTGACATGACGACGATGCGGCTTTCGATGTCGCCAACGCCGGGCGACAGCCTGCGGCCGTACTTTACCTCGCACGCGGCCGCCACCAAGGGATCGTACAATCTGGCGGGCGTGGCCAACCCCGCGATCGATGCGCTGGTCGACAAGGCGATCGGCGCCGAGACGCGTGAAGATCTCACGATCGCCTGCCGCGCGCTCGACCGCGTGTTCCGGGCCGGCCGCTACTGGGTGCCGCAATGGTATCGCACCAACCACCCGATCGCCTATTGGGACGTGTTCGCCCATCCTTCGAAGCCGGCGCGCTACACGCAAGGCACCGGCGCCCCTGATTATTGGTGGTACGACGCCGCCAAGGGCGCCAAGATCGAGCAGGCGAAATAGTTCATGACCGCCTATATCGCCCGCCGCATTCTCCTGATGGTTCCGACACTTTTGGGGATCCTCCTGGTGTCGTTCGTGGTCGTGCAGTTCGCGCCCGGCGGCCCGGTCGAGCGCGTCATCGCGCAGCTTTCCGGCGCCGATACCGGCGGTACCTCCAGGGTATCGGGCGGCGGCGGCGACTTCGGCGCGCGTGGCGGCCAGGTTGGCGCGGCGGCGGACGCTGTCAGTTCGAAATACCGCGGCGCGCAGGGGCTCGATCCCGAATTCATCAAGAAGCTCGAGACCCAGTTCGGCTTCGACAAGCCGGCGCCGGAACGCTTCGCGCTGATGCTGTGGAATTTCGCCCGCTTCGACTTCGGCAAGAGCTATTTTCGCGACGTCAGCGTGCTCCAGCTGATCAAGGAGAAGCTGCCTGTCTCGATGTCGCTCGGCATCTGGATGACGCTGCTCACCTATCTGATCTCGATCCCGCTCGGCATCCGCAAGGCGGTCGCCGACGGGTCGAGGTTCGATACCTGGACCTCGGCGGTGATCATCGTCGGCTTTGCGATCCCGGGCTTCCTGTTCGCCATCCTCCTGATCATCCTGTTTGCCGGCGGCTCGTTCTTCAATGTGTTTCCGCTGCGCGGATTGACCTCCGACGGCTGGGCGCAGTTCCCCTGGTACTGGAAGATCATCGACTATTTCTGGCACATCACGCTGCCGCTGGTGTCGATGGCGCTCGGCGCCTTCGCCACCATGACGCTGCTGACCAAGAACTCGTTCCTCGACGAGATCCGCAAGCAGTATGTGATGACGGCGCGCGCCAAAGGCTGCAGCGAGTGGCAGGTGCTGTACGGTCATATCTTCCGCAACGCGATGCTGATCGTGATCGCGGGCTTTCCGAGCGCGTTCATCCACGCTTTCTTCTCCGGCTCGCTGCTGATCGAGACCATCTTCTCGCTCGACGGCCTCGGCCTGCTCGGCTTCGAGAGCGTGCTGAACCGCGACTACCCCGTCGTGTTCGGTACCCTCTTCATCTTTTCGCTGGTCGGTCTCGTGGTCAACCTGATCTCCGACCTCGCTTACATGTGGATCGATCCGCGGATCGATTTCGAGGCGCGTGAGGTCTGATGACGATAACCGCGCCCCAGCCGGTCGAGACCTCGACGCAATCGCCGCTTGGCGAAGCCGTTCCCGCCACCCGCCACGCCTTCGCGCCGTCGCCGCTCAACCGCCGCCGCTGGCAGAATTTCAAGGCGAACCGCCGCGGCTACTGGTCGTTCTGGATCTTCACGTTTCTTTTCCTAATCTCGCTTTTCGCGGAGCTGATTGCCAACGACCGGCCGTTCCTGATCAAGTACGACGGCCATCTCTATTGGCCGGCCTTCTTCAGCTATTCCGAAACCACCTTCGGCGGCGACTTCGAAACCGCCGCCGACTACCGCGATCCTTATCTGCAGAAGCAGATCGCAGCGAAGGGCGGCACGATCGTCTGGCCGCTGATCCGCTTTTCCTATCATACCCACAATCTCGATCTGCCGACGCCGGCGCCGTCGCCGCCGACCTGGATGCTGACGGAAGCCCAGTGCAAGGAAGTGGTGCAGAAGAAGGGGCTCTCTGGCTGCCGCGACCTCGAATATAACTGGCTCGGCACCGACGATCAGGGCCGCGACGTGGTCGCGCGGCTGATCTATGGCTTCCGTATCTCGGTCCTGTTCGGCCTGACCTTGACCATTCTCTCCTCGATCATCGGCGTCGCGGCCGGCGGCGTGCAGGGTTATTTTGGCGGCTGGATCGATCTTTCATTTCAGCGGCTGATCGAGGTCTGGACCGCCATTCCCTCGCTGTATCTGCTGTTGATCCTGTCGTCGGTGCTGGTGCCGGGCTTCTTCGTCCTGCTCGGCATCCTGCTGTTGTTCTCCTGGGTGGCGCTGGTCGGGCTGGTGCGTGCCGAGTTCCTGCGCGGCCGCAATTTCGAGTACATCCAGGCGGCGCGCGCGCTCGGCGTTTCCAACCCCGTGATCATGTTCCGCCATCTCCTGCCGAACGCCATGGTGGCGACCATGACGTTCCTGCCCTTCATCGTGTCGTCCTCGGTGATGACGCTGACGGCGCTGGATTTCCTCGGCTTCGGCCTGCCGCCGGGCTCGCCATCGCTTGGCGAACTGCTGTCGCAGGCGAAAGCCAACGTGCAGGCGCCGTGGCTCGGCTTCACCGGCTTCTTCTCGGTCGCGATCATGCTGTCGCTTTTGATCTTCATCGGGGAAGCCGCGCGCGACGCCTTCGATCCGCGCAAGACGTTCCGGTAGGGCCAGCGCATGGATGCCATCAACCAGCCTCTGCTCGATGTCCGCGATCTCTCGGTCGCGTTCGGCACCACGCTTGCGGTCGACCGCGTGTCGTTCTCCGTCAAGCGCGGCGAGTGCGTGGCGCTGGTCGGCGAGTCCGGTTCCGGAAAATCCGTCAGCGCATTGTCGATCCTCAGGCTGCTGCCCTATCCCAGCGCCTCGCATCCCTCCGGCCACATCCGCTTCCGCGGCAGCGATCTGTTGACCGCGACGGAAAACGAGATGCGCGCGATCCGCGGCAACGACATCTCGATCATCTTCCAGGAGCCGATGACCTCGCTCAATCCGCTGCACACGATCGAGGCGCAGATCGGCGAGATCCTCTCTCTGCACAACGGCATCAGCGGGCAGATGGCGCGGGCGCGCACGCTGGAGCTGCTCACGCAGGTCGGCATTCCCGATCCCGAAACCCGGCTCAATAGCTATCCGCATCAATTGTCCGGCGGCCAGCGCCAGCGCGTCATGATCGCGATGGCGCTCGCCAACGAGCCGGACCTCCTGATCGCCGACGAGCCGACCACCGCGCTCGACGTCACCGTGCAGGCGCAGATCCTGGCGCTGCTCGCCGACATCCGCCGGCGGCTCGGCATGAGCATGCTGTTCATCACCCACGACCTCGGCATCGTCCGCCGCATCGCCGATGTCGTCTGCGTGATGAATTCGGGCAAGATCGTCGAGCAGGGACCGGTCGAGGAGGTCTTTACCGCGCCGAAACATGCCTACACGCGGGCGCTGCTCGCGGCCGAGCCGAAGCCCGATCCGGCGCCGCCGCGGCCGGGTGAGCCGGTGGTGATGTCGGCCGACAATCTGAAGGTCTGGTTTCCGATCAAGCGCGGGCTGTTGCGCTCGACCGTCGGTCATATCAAGGCGGTGGACGGCGTCAGCATCTCGGTGCGCAAGGGCGAGACGCTCGGCGTCGTCGGCGAATCCGGCTCGGGCAAGACCACGCTGGGGCTGGCGCTGCTGCGGCTGATTTCCTCCAATGGCCCGATCGTATTCCTCGGCCGCGACATCCAGGGCCTGCGCTTCAAGGACATGCTGCCGTTCCGCCGCGACATGCAGATCGTGTTCCAGGATCCGTTCGGCTCGCTCAGCCCGCGCATGTCGGTCGGCGATATCGTCGCCGAAGGCCTTTCGGTGCATCAGAAGTCGCTGTCCTATGAGGAGCGCGAGACGCGCGTCGTCAAGGCGCTCCAGGATGTTGGCCTCGATCCGGCGACGCGCTTCCGCTATCCGCATGAATTCTCCGGCGGCCAGCGCCAGCGCATCTCGATCGCGCGCGCGGTGGTGCTGGAGCCGAACTTCGTCGTGCTGGACGAGCCGACGTCGGCGCTCGACATGCTGTTCCAGGCGCAGATGGTCGACCTCTTGCGCGAGCTGCAGCGCAAGCGCGACCTCACCTACATGTTCATCTCCCACGACCTGCGCGTCGTGGCCTCGCTGGCGAGCCATCTCATCGTGATGCGTTCCGGCAAGGTGGTGGAGGAGGGGCCGGCGGCGGAGCTGTTCAAGAATCCAAAGAGCGACTACACCCGCGCGCTGTTCGCGGCAGCGTTCCGGATCGAGGCGGTGCCGGAGGCGTAGTGACGGCGTTGCCGGAGCCACAATGAAGGTCGTCATACCCCGCGGATGCGGGTATCCGGTACGCCGCGGCTTTCTGCCCGTCATTGCGAGCGCAGCGAAGCAATCCATATCTCGGCTCGGGGATAGATGGATTGCTTCGTCGCTTCGCTCCTCGCAATGACGGGGAGATAGCGAGGCTACAGCCGCTTGATCGCCGTCACGTCGCTCCCCGCCGCCTTGATCCGCGCCATCGCGTCCCGCGTGTTCTCCACCACGGTTGCCATATGGTGCGCATTGGCGTGCACGATGCTATCGGCGTCGCGGACGATCGCGACGTGGCCTTTCCAGAAGATCAGGTCGCCGCGCTGCAGCTTTGTCATTTCGACAGGACCGAGCGCCCGGCCGAGGCCGGCTTGCTGCATGTCGCTGTCGCGCGGGCAGCCGGTGCCGGCGGCGGTGAGCGAGACCTGGACGAGGCCGGAGCAATCGATGCCGAAGGCGCTCTTGCCGCCCCAGAGATAGGGCGTTCCGACGAAGCGCTCGGCGACCGCGACGAAATCCGGCATCCTTGCATCGAGCGGCCCGACATGCTGCCGCGGCAGGAAATGGCCTTCGGCGGTGATCGCGAATGTACCCTCGTCACGGACGATCGCGACCGTCGCGCCCATTGGAAGCGCGGAGACCGGCGGCAGCTTGATCGACGGTCCGGGGAAGGCAAAGGTCGAGAGCGCGGTGACCCTGTGCGTCGCCGACATCGCCGGCCGCGCCAGCGCGCTCTCCGGCAGCCAGCCGACGTAACCGTCGCTGCCGAGCTGGCCCCAGGCCCAGCCTTCGCCATTGCGGTCATAGATCGTGGCGCGATCGCCTTTCAGCGCCTGCGTCATCAGTTCGGCATCGGGCGCCGGCCGCCGGCGCAGCGGCGCGATCGGCTCCGTTACCTCGAACACCTCGCCGTCGACGAAGCGCGCGGCCTTCACCTTGCCTTCGAGATATTTCGCGGCGACTTCGGGCCGTGCCGGCGTCAGGCGCGGATCATCCATAGCGTTCGCTCAACAGCTTGTAGATCGCACGCGCGGCCTGGCATTCGCCGCCCTCGGGACGCGCGGGTTTGGCGGACGGCGTCCAGCCATAGATGTCGACATGCAGCCAGCTCCTGGCGTCGGTGACGAAGCGCTGCAGGAACAGCGCGCAGGTGATCGAGCCGGCAAAGCCGCCGCTTGGCGCGTTGTTGATGTCGGCCACTTTCGAATCCAGCCAGGAATCATAGGGCGGCCACAGCGGCATTCGCCACAACGGATCGTTCTCCCGCTTCGCATGAGCCGCGACGCTGTCGGCCAGCGTCTCATCATGGGTGTAAAAGGGCGGTAAATCCGGTCCCAGCGCCACCCGCGCCGCGCCCGTCAGCGTGCCCAGGTCGATCAGAAGATCCGGCTTCTCCTCGTCCGCCAGCGCCAGCGCATCCGCCAGCACCAGCCGTCCCTCGGCGTCGGTGTTGCCGATCTCGACCGTCGGTCCCTTGCGCGACTTGAAGATATCGAGCGGCCGGAACGCATTGCCGGCGACCGCGTTCTCGACCGCGGGGACGAGGACGCGCAAGCGTACCTTCAACTTCGCATCCATCACGATCTGCGCCAGCGCCAGCACGTTGGCGGCGCCGCCCATGTCCTTCTTCATGAGCAGCATGCCGCTGGACGGTTTCAGGTCGAGGCCGCCGGTGTCGAAGCAGACCCCCTTGCCGACCAGCGTCACCTTGGGATGGGCGGGATCGCCCCACTGGAGATCGATCAGGCGCGGGGCGCGCGTCGAGGCCATGCCGACGGCATGGATCAGCGGAAAGTTCTGCTTCACGAGCTCGTCGCCGGTGATGCAGCCGAAGCTGGCGCCGAAGCGCTCCGCGAGGGCCTTTGCGGCGTCCGCCAACTGCTCCGGCCCCATGTCGTTCGATGGCGTATTGATCAGGTCGCGCGCCAGCGCGGCCGCTTCGGCCATCCGCGCGATGTCGGCAACATCGACGCCGTCAGGAGGCACCAGCCGGACCTCGGACGTCTCCGCCGTGCGGTAGCGGCCGAAGCGGTAGCTGCCGAGTGCAAAGGCCAGCGTCGCCAGCCGCAAATCGTGCGGCGCGTTGGCAAAGCGGTAGACGCCCGGCGGCAGCAGCCCGGGCAGTGCGCCGGGCCGGAACAGGTCGCGCGACTTGCTGCTCTCGTCCTCAAGGCCGAACACGACCTGCGCGATCTGCCCGTCGGCGGCAGGCAGCGTCAGGCACTTGCCGGGCTTGGCGGTAAAATCATTGGCTGAGGCAAACTGCCGGGCGGGCTCGGGAAGTTCTTTGGCGATCGCGTCCCAGGTCGTCTTGGTGGCGAAAGTAATGGGAATGGCGGGGGCGGCGGGCGCGGTCTCGAACGGGAAGGGCATGCTTGTCTCGCGAAAGGGGCGGGGTGAGGCTGGGCATAGCACGGCCGATTAACCGGCCGTTAGGGTTAACAGTCTATTGCTGGCTTGTTCGGCTTCATTCGTCCGTCATTTCCCATGAGTTGAAGTGCCATGCGTCGACAGTCCTGCCACTCCGGGTCGCTTGCCCGGTTCCTGACCTCCGCGGCGGTAACGGCGATTCTAGCCGCCGGCCTTGGCGGCTGCCAGACCATGTCCGACATCACGGGGTCGCTTTCCTCGTCGTCATCCAAGGCGCAGGCCGCTGTCCCCGAGGATCCGCGCCGCGCGGCCGAGGTTTATGGCGAACGCTATCGCGCCAATCCCAAAGATGCCGAGGCCGCGCTGGGCTTTGGCCAGGCGCTCCGCGCCACCGGCCAACGTGCGCAGGCCGCCGCCGTGCTCGAACAGGCCACCATCGCCAATCCCGGCAACAAGGCACTGCTCGCCGCCTACGGCCGTGCGCTCGCCGACAACGGCAATTCGCAGGCCGCCTTCGACGTGTTGAGCCGCGCCCATTCGCCCGCCAATCCCGACTGGCGTATCCTTTCGGTGCAGGGCACCGCGCTCGACAAGATGGGCAAGCACGATGAGGCGCGCCGTTATTACGCGAGCGCGCTCAAGATCGCGCCGGAAGAGCCCTCGGTGCTGTCCAATCTCGGCCTCTCCTACATGCTGACGCGGGAATTGCCGCAGGCCGAAGAGCCGCTGCGGCGGGCCTATTCCAATCCGCGCGCCGATGCCAGGGTGCGGCAAAATCTGGCGCTGGTGGTCGGCCTGCAGGGCCGGTTCGCGGAAGCCGAGACCATCGCCAAGGGCGATCTGCCCGCCGATGAGGCCGCCGCCAACGTGGCCTATTTGCGCGAGATGCTGAGCCGCAAGGACAAGGACAATTCGCGTCCGCCCGGCAGCCGGGCGACTGTCCCGGTCGCAGCCCTCAACCGGCCCGACTGAGCGACCGGACCGCCATCATTCGCCGCGGCGTGTGACCAGCCCGTCCACTCGGGCGAAGCCGGACGGCATTTCAAATTTTCATGGATATCGAAGGGCGTCGTGGCCCCGCGGCTTTGCCGTGTCGCGGCCTGCAGAAGTTTTGCCCAGGCAAGCCACGCGGCGATGGCAGCCGAACGGCGCGGCCTCCGCCGCGCCGTTTCGCCTTTAGCGCATGATCCGGAAAGGCGTGAAGCGGTTTTCCGAAAAGATCGTGCTCAGACAAAACCGAAGCACGATGACGATGTCATCCAAATCTCATCCGCGCCTAGTGCATCAGCTGGAGCTTGATGTAGGTCGGTCCGAGAATGACGACGAACAGGCACGGCAGGAAGAACAGGATCATCGGCACGGTCAGCTTCGGCGGCAATGCGGCCGCCTTCTTCTCGGCCTCGGTCATCCGCATGTCGCGGTTTTCCTGGGCCATCACGCGCAGGCTCTGGCCGAGCGGGGTGCCGTAGCGTTCCGACTGCATCAGCGCCAGACAGACCGATTTCACGCCCTCGAGGCCGGTGCGCTTGGCGAGGTTCTCATAGGCGACCTTGCGGTCCTGCAGGTAGGACAGTTCGGCCGTGGTCAGCGCGAACTCCTCCGACAGGGCGATCGATTGGCCCGCGATCTCGGTGGAGACCTTGCGGAAGGCGACTTCGACCGACATGCCGGATTCGATGCAGATCAGCAGCAGGTCGAGCGCATCCGGAAAGGCGCGGCGGATCGAGAGCTGCCGCTTGCTGATGGCGTTCTTCAGGAACAGCATCGGGGCCTGCAGCCCGAGATAGGCGGCGCCGATGCAAATGCCGAGCTTGACCGTCAGCGACTTATCCATGTTCGTGATGACGAACACGTAAAGGGCGGCGCCGATAAACAGCACGATCGGCGTCACCGCGCGGGCGAACAGGAACGTGACGTAGGGCGCATGGCCGCGATAGCCGGCCATGATCAGCTTGTCGCGCGCGGCTTCCTGCGCCAGCCATTTGGTCAGGTTGAAATCTTCCACCACCTTGGAGACGAGCTGCTTCGGGCTCTGCCGCAGCGACACCTTCTCCGACTTGTTGAGGCGTTCGCGCTCGCGCTGGCGCAGCCGCTCGCGCTCGTTGGCCACCGCCTTCATGCGCTTGGCGAGGCCCTCGCCGGCGAACAGCGGCATGATCAACGTGTAGGCGGTCGCGCTCGCCGCAATGGCGGCAAGCAGCATGGTCATGAACCGCGCGTCGTGCATCTTGGCGATCATAAAATCAATCATAGCCGCACCGTCAGAAATCGAAGTTGATCATTTTTTTCATCACCAGGATGCCGATCGTCATCCAGCCGACGCAGCAGAGCAGCATGAACTGGCCGATCGACGTGGTCCAAAGCAGCGAGATGTAGTCGGGCGTCGAAATCCAGACCAGCAGCATCACGATCGGCGGCAGCGAGCCGATGATGCCGGCCGAGGCCTTGGCTTCGGTGGACATCGCCTGGATCTTCTCGCCCATCTTCTTGCGGTCGCGCAGCACCTTGGAGAGGTTGCCGAGCGCTTCCGACAGGTTGCCGCCGGACTTCTGCTGGATCGCGACCACGATACCGAAGAAGTTCGCTTCGGGCACCGGCATCCGCTCATACAGCCGCGTGCAGGCCTCGCCGAGCGGCATGCCGATGGTCTGGGTTTCGATGATGGCGCCGAACTCGCTCTTGAGCGGCTCGGGCGAATCGGCTGCCACCACCTTGATCGATTCGAACAGCGGCAGACCGGCCTTGATGCCGCGCACGATGACGTCGACGGCGTCGGGCAGCGCTTTCAGGAACGCCTTCTCGCGGCGCTTCTTGAGATAGCTCAGCACCCAGCGGGGCAGGCCGAGGCCCGCGCCGACAGCCATCGCGAGGGCGCCGAGCGGCGAGCCGCCGACCACGAAGGCGAGCACGAAGCCCACGGCTCCGGAGATGCCGGAAACGATCCAGAATTTCTGGGTCGTCCACGTTCCGAGGCCGGCCTGGGCGAGGCGGATCGAGAGTGAAACGGCCTTGTCCTTCTTGCGGCGGGCGTCGAGTTCCTTCAGCGATCCCTCGACCTGCTCGCGGCGGGAGCGTTGGCTCTTCTCGGCCTGCCGCGCCGGCGCGTCGTTACGGGCAATCGAGGCGCGGCGGGATTCCGCCTTCCGCTCGCCCGACAGCAACGGATAGATGAATACCCACGCCATGCCGCCGATGGCGGTGGCGGCAAGAAAGGCCAGTGCGAGTGTCTGCATGCTCGATCGCCCCCTTTAAGCCTTCTCGGTGACTTCGGCGGCGTCGAGTGCAGCCGCAAGCCGCTTCTCTTCGTTGTAATACCGCGCCCGGTCCCAGAACCGCGGGCGTCCGATCCCGGTCGAGCGGTGCCGTCCGATGATCTTGCCGTTCGCGTCCTCGCCGACCATGTCGTACAGGAACAGGTCCTGGGTGATGATGGTGTCGCCTTCCATGCCCATCACCTCGGTGATGTGGGTGATGCGGCGCGAACCGTCGCGCAGGCGCGCCGCCTGCACGATGACGTCGATCGAGGCGCAGATCATCTCGCGGATGGTGCGCGAGGGCAGCGAGAAGCCGCCCATGGTGATCATGGATTCGCAGCGTGACAGCGCTTCGCGGGGATTGTTGGCGTGCAACGTTCCCATCGAGCCGTCGTGGCCGGTGTTCATGGCCTGCAACAGGTCAAACGCCTCGGGTCCGCGGACTTCGCCGACGATGATGCGTTCAGGGCGCATACGCAGGCAGTTGCGCACCAGTTCGCGCATCGTGACCTGGCCTTCGCCTTCGATGTTGGGCGGCCGGGTTTCCAGCCGCACCACGTGGGGCTGCTGCAACTGAAGTTCGGCGGCGTCTTCGCAGGTGATGACGCGCTCGTCATGCTCGATATAGTTGGTCAGGCAGTTGAGAAGGGTGGTCTTGCCGGAACCGGTACCGCCGGAGATCAGGACGTTGCAGCGGACGCGGCCGATGATTTGCAGGATCGTCGCACCCTCCGGCGAGATCGCCCCGAATTTGACCAGCTGGTCGAGGGTGAGCTTGTCCTTCTTGAACTTACGAATGGTGAGCGCGGGCCCGTCGATCGCCAGCGGCGGCACGATGGCGTTGACGCGGGAGCCGTCGGCGAGGCGGGCGTCGCAGATCGGCGAGGATTCGTCGACACGCCGGCCGACCTGGCTGACGATGCGCTGGCAGATGTTGAGCAGCTGCTGGTTGTCGCGGAAGCGGATGCCGGTCTTCTGGATCTTGCCGGCGACTTCGATGAACACCGTGCCGGCGCCGTTGACCATGATATCGGCGATGTCGTCGCGCGACAGCAGCGGCTCCAGCGGGCCGTAACCGAGCACGTCGTTGCAGATGTCGTCGAGCAGCTCTTCCTGCTCGGCGATCGACATCACGATGTTCTTGATCGCGATGATCTCGTTGACGATGTCGCGGATTTCCTCGCGCGCCGATTCGCCGTCGAGCTTGGCGAGCTGGGCGAGGTCGATCGCCTCGATCAGCGCGCCGAAGATGGTGGCCTTGACCTGGTAATAATTGTCGGATCGCCCGGCGGCGGCCGCAGGGGCAGGCGGCGGCTTGGCGGGCGCGATCGGCGGCGAGGCGACCGTCGGGGCGGCGATCTCGCGCGCCGGGGCCGCGGGCGCGGGAGCTGGCTCCGGCGCCTGGAAGGTGGGCTTTAGCGCCCGAACATCATCATTTCCGCTACGCTTACCGAACACGATGGCACTCCACGCGGGCGACCTACTTCTTGGCCCGCAACTTCTCGATCAAAGGCGACAGCAACGAACTCTTCGGCTTCTTGGTCTCGCCGCGGCCGGTGAGCCGCTGCGCGATCTGCAGGAAGATCTCGGTGGTGCGGTGGGTCGCGGAGATTTCCGCGATCATCTGGCCGTTGTTGGCGGCCGAACCGAAGATCTGCGGCTCGAACGGGATCGTGGCGATCGGGTGATTTTCGATCGCCTTGGCGAACTCGGCGGCCGGAATCTCCGGACGCTTGGGGATGCCGACCTGGTTGAGGCAATAGAGCGGGGCGCGATCGTTCGGCCGCGACGACTTCAAGAGGTCGAAGATGTTCTTGGTGTTGCGCAGATTGGCAAGATCGGGCGCGGCGACGATCAGGATGTCGTCGGCCGCGATCAAGGCGCGCTTGGTCCATCCCGACCATTGATGGGGAACGTCGAGCACGATGCAGGGCATCGTGGTGCGCAGCGTATCGAAGATCGCATCGAACGCCTCGGCCCCGAAATCGTAGACGCGGTCGAGCGTCGCCGGCGCCGCCAGCAGGCTGAGATGGTCGGTGCATTTCGACAGCAGGCGGTCGAGGAAGGCGGTGTCGATCCGGTCGGGCGAGAACACCGCGTCGGCGATGCCCTGCGGCGGGTCCTGGTTGTAGTCGAGGCCGGCGGTGCCGAACGCGAGGTCGAGATCGGCGACCACGGAATCCAGCGACAGGTCGCGCGCGATCGCCCAGGCGACGTTGTGGGCGACGGTGGATGCGCCGACGCCGCCCTTGGCGCCGACGACGGCAATGATGCGGCCGACCGCCTTGGCTTCCGGCGAGGAGAACAGGTTGCAGACCGAGCGGACGACGTCGATCGCGTTGACCGGCGCGATGACGTAGTCGCTGACGCCGCGCCGGACCAGCTCGCGATAGAGCATGACGTCGTTGATGCGCCCGATCACGATGACACGGGTGCCGGCGTCGCAGACGGTGGCAAGCTGGTCGAGGCCGAGGAGAATGTCGTTGCGGCCTTCGGTCTCCAGGATGATGACGTTCGGGGTCGGGGCCGAACGGTAGGCCTCGATGGCGGCGGCCATGCCGCCCATCTGGATCTTGAGATGAGCCTTGCCCAGGCGGCGGTCTTCGCCCGCCGACTGCACGGCGGCGGCGGTTTCCACCGTCTCGCAGAAGGCCTGCACCGACACCCGCGGCGCCGGCGCGATGTGGTCCTCGGTGGACGGAGCCGATATTTCCGGCTCCTGCTGCGGATCTGTGTTCTGGCGCGAGTAAGTGATCATTTGCCGGTATCGCTAAGTTTGGCCTTGTCGCTCTCTGGATAGGTCGTCGCGGTTGACGTACCCCTGCGATATTTTTCGAAGGCGATGGCGCGGCGCGGCGCGTAGGCCGCGGTTTCGGAGCGCGGCTGCGCGAGATCCGACGGGTTGTCGATCATTGCCGCCAGATTGCGCTGGTTGGAGCAGCCGAAATTGTAATAGGGCTTGTTTTCGAAGTAGCTCTTGTTGTGGATCGAGGGCCCGAGATCCTCCGGCCACAGCCCGCAGGGGCCGGCGACCGCCGAAATCTTCGGATAGTTGAGGCGGATCGCGGCCATATGCCTGGGATCTTCGGGGCGATACTGCCGGACATTGACCGCGCGCGGCGGCACGCCGGCGGCGGCGAAGGCTGCCCGGATCTCGCGCAAGGAATCCTCGGCGGCCCGCGCGTTCGGCGTGTTGACCGGCACGTCGACGCTGATGGCGCCGGTACCTTCGCGAAGCCAGCTCTGGGCCAGTCCCATGACGTCGGCGCGCTGCGTGGCGGAAAGGCCGCCGCGGCCGCGGCCGACGAAGACCACGATCGAGCGGTCGGCTTCCTGCACCGCGATCGGATGGCGCAGACGATAGTCGTCGGGCACGCTCGCCGTCGTCACGACGTCGGTGGCGTGCTTGCAGGCGCCGAGCGCCATCGAAAGGCCGATCAGCGCTCCCGCCAGGCGGAGGGCGCGCCTGACATCGGCGGGCTTGGTTGGGGTTGTCCTGGGTGTCATCGTCCCGCCTCAGTCCGTAATAAAGCCGTAGGTGCCGCGATAATTCCGTGCCTTCTCGACCCGGCCCGGAACGCCGTAGATGCGATTGATGTTGCCGAGCAGATCGGCCTGCGGGTCCGAGGCGGCGGCAAAGCCGTCGTCGGGGCGCGACAGGTCCTTCTGCGCCACCGCGCGTACCACGTAGGGCGTAACCAGAACCATCAGTTCGGTCTGGTTGTTGACGTAGTCGCGGCTGCGGAACAGCGTGCCGAGCACCGGCAGTTGCGACAGTCCCGGCAGGCCGTTGATGGCCTGCTTGGTCTGGTCCGCAATCAAGCCGGCCATCGCCATCGCGCCGCCCGAGGGGATTTCCAGCGTGGTTTCCGCGCGGCGGGTCTTGATCGAGGGAATGGTCAGCGAGTTGCTCGAGTTGTTGCTCAGCGCCTGCGTCAGGGTGATCGAGTTGTCGTTCGACAGCTCCGACACTTCCGTCATGACGCGAAGGCTGATCCGTCCTTCGGTCATCACGACAGGCGTGAAGTTGAGCGAGATGCCGAACTTCTTGAACGAGATCTGGGTCGTACAGACGCGGGTGACCGGATCGCAGGCATAGCCCGCGGGAACGGGAAACTCGCCGCCGGCGATGAAGGTCGCGGACTCGCCCGAGATTGCGGTCAGGTTCGGCTCAGCCAGCGTGCGGACGACGCCGGCGCCTTCCATGGCGCGGAGCGTGGCCGTCACCGACGCCGGGCTTCCGAACGAAGCCTGGGTCTGGTTGCCCGCGACCAGCGGGCGGCCGAGCGCGGTGAACGGATTGGTATTGGTGAAATTCACGACCGACGTGCCGTAGTTCAGGTTGGCCGTGAGATCGATGCCGAGCTGCTTGATGATGTTGCGCGAGACTTCGGCGACCGTCACCTTCAGCATCACCTGGTCGCGGCCGCGGACGGCGATCGAATTGACCACCTTGTCGCTGCCGTTCACCAGGCGGGCGGCGATGTCGGCGGCCTGCTGCGCCTCGATCGGGGTCGCCGCGGTGCCGGTCAGGATCACGCCGTCGCCGACGCCCTCGATCTGGATGTCCGAATTCGGCAGCGACTGTTTCAGCGCCGCGCGCACGCCGTTGAGGTCGCGCTTCACCGCGATGTCATAGGCTGCGATCTGCGCGCCCGTGGAATCGAAGAACACGATGTTGGTCTGGCCGACCGCCGCGCCGATGATATAGACGCGCTGGCTCGATCGGACCACGGCGTTGGCGATCTTCGGATCGGCGACCAGGACGTCCTTGACCTCGCGCGGCAGGTCGATGACCATCGATTTGCCGATCCCGAGCGAAACGAACCGTGCGCTCATCTGGCCGTCGGCGGCCACCGGCGCAGCGCGGTAATCGCTCGCCGCCACCGGCGTCAGCGCCGGATTGAGCGTGAGAGCAGCCACGGCCGAAAACGACAGGGCGCGGACGATGAACGTTCGCATCATCGGCTGAATTTCCCTGCACTTCATAACGTGCGTCCTTTCGGTCACTTCTGCATCATCTGCTGGCTGGCAACGCCGTAACGGATGACGTTGAGGTTTTCGCCGCGCTTGACTTGTGTATCGTCCGTCTTTTCCGGCGCGTTGACGTCGGCGATGCTGCGCAGCGCCAGCGTCAGCGAGCCGCTCTGGCGCGAGCGCGCCAGCGTCTCGGCCTGCTCGGGCTTCAGTTCGAGGGTCACGGTCTTGCCGACCAGCGAGCTGGAGCCTTCCTTCTCCTTCGGAGCCTGGTCGATCGCGAGAACGCGGACATTGCTGAGAATGATCTCCGAGCTGGAGACGTCCGGACCCTTGCTGTCCGGATTCTTCTCGCGCCGGGTGAGAATGACGTCGACGCGGTCGTTCGGCAGGATGAACCCGCCGGCGCCGGTTTCCGGGGAAATTTCGGTGGAAATGGCCCGGTAGCCCGCCGGCAGGATCGCGGCCATGAAGCCGGAGCCGTCGGCCTTCACCAGCTTCTGATCGCGTATCGGCTCGCCCGCGATGAACGGCGAGCGGGCGATCGAGCCGGTGACCTCCTTGATCGCCTCGGCCCTGCTGGCGCGGCTGATCAGGTTGCTGGCGCTCGTAGCCGGCCAGGCCTGCCAGTCGATATCGCCCGGCTTGACCGATTGGCCGAGGCCGATATCCGATTTTGCGATGAGAATTTCGACGGTCTGCATCTGCACGGCTTGTTGGGCCGGCGCAGGCTTGTCGTCTGACGATCCGCTGGCGAGATAGGCGGCGATGCCTCCGGCGCCGATGGCGATGGCCAGGACCACGATGCGTGGCTTATTCATACGCTTCACTTTCCACATTACGCCGCGACGCTTCTGTCGCCGTGATGGGAGTTGACCAGCTATTCGTCAAAGCATGGTTAATGAGGCGTGTGTAAATTGCCTTAACGGAAAGTTAGCGCAGCCGGATCAGCGCATGGCGATATGCGCGAGGTCGACCGCCTTGATCCATTGGGTTTCCGGATAGACGACCAGCGCGCCGAAGGCGAGCGCGATGCCGTAGGGGATTCCGCTCTTCTCGTGCAGCCGGTTCAGCCAGGTCTGTCTCAAGAGCGGGGCCGGCAGCGGCCATTGCCGGAACAGCACCAACAGGATCGTCAGGGCGCCGCCGAGCAGCGAGACATAGACCAGATAATTCAGCAGATGGTCGAAACCGAGCCAGAGCGCCACACAGGCCGCGACCTTGGCGTCGCCGCCGCCAACCTGGCCAATCGCGAAGCAGGCAAAGGCCACGACCAGCACGGCTGCGCCGGCTGCGACGTGCATGAGGATGTCGTACAGGCCCATGCCGCCGAACAGCGCAAGGATGGCAAAGCCGGCCACCAGCGTCAGCGACACCCAGTTCGAAATCTTCATGGTGAGCAGATCGCTCGCGGCCGCGAAGGCCACCAGGGCGGGAAACAGCAGGAGGCGGGCGGTATCGAGGATCATGACGTCACGCTTGCTGCGGGTGAGACCGGGTTCTGGCGAGCCTAGCCAGCAGAGATGAACAATCGGGAAACGGCGGCATTTGCCGGCGCGCCGCATCTGCCGCATTCCGTGCAGAAACGAAAAAGGCCTCGGCGTGCCGAGGCCTTTGACGATTTTGCTCGTTACCGCCGCTTACTTCAGCGAGGTCGAAATCGTGTTGAAGTTGCTCGACAGCTTGGAGCCGAGGCCGTTGACGGCAGTGATGATCGCGATCGCGATGCCGGCGGCAATCAGGCCGTATTCGATGGCGGTGGCGCCGGACTCATCCTTCACGAAGCGCGAAACGAGATTCTTCATAGATCATAACTCCTGTGTACACGTGGCTGGTCGAACTTAAGTTTGGTCTTGCCGGCGTTCTCAGCACCGTGACCATGGCGTCACCCTAGGGTGCGACAATTTCGGCGCAGTTAATTCGATCGGGCAAAAATGCTTGGAACTTGTACTTCTTGAGCACAGTAAACGTCGAATTAAGGTGTTCGATAAAATGCAAGCGCGGCGTCGGCGACCTCATCGTTGCGCGCGCCGGACCGGCTCGAATGCCTTGGATTCACGGCTCCTTAAGCGCGAACGGATACCTCTGTCGTCTCCGATCGAGCGAGGCCGTCATGTCCAGTCTGCCAATGGAAGTCATCGAAGTCATAGGCCAGACGATGGCGAAGATCATTCCGGTAACGATCGGGCTCGCGGTCGTGTTCACGGTACTCTCGCATTTCTGGGCCTGCAATCCGGGCAAACCCTGGTGGCGCAAGAGCGAGCTCGTCACCGACATCTGCTACTGGTTCTTCGTGCCGGTGTTCGCCCGCATCTTCCGCATCGGGCTTCTGGTGCTGGGCGCCTCCGTCGTCTTCAACATCAATGAGGTCGACGAGCTGATCGCATTTTACGACAACGGCCACGGGCCGCTGGCGCAGCTTCCGCTGTGGGTGCAGGCGCTGCTGTTCCTCGTTGCGTCCGACTTCATGCTGTACTGGCTGCATCGGATGTTTCATGGCGGCGCGTTCTGGAAGTATCACGCCATCCATCACTCCTCGGAGGATCTCGAGTGGATCTCCGCGGCGCGGTTTCATCCGGTCAATCTGTTCATCGGGACGATCCTGGTCGACGTCATCCTGCTGATGGCGGGCATTTCTCCCAACATCATGCTGTGGGTCGGACCGTTCACGACCTTCCACTCCGCGTTCGTTCACGCCAACCTGAACTGGACGCTGGGCCCGTTCAAATACGTGCTTGCCACGCCGGTCTTCCACCGCTGGCATCACACCTCGCTCGAAGAGGGCGGCAACACCAATTTCGCGGGCACCTTTCCGCTTTGGGACATCCTGTTCGGAACGTTCCGCATGCCGGAGAACCGGCTGCCGGAAGCCTATGGCGTCGACGATCAGGTGATCCCGAACGAGATCGGCGGGCAACTGGCCTATCCGTTCCGCCAGTAGCGCATGGCCGGGAAAAGCGCTCGCGGGAACGCGACGGGCAACGCGCTTAACAACAGATGGGGGCCGGGTTGATCCGATCGCGCGCAAGGGTGCCGGCCTGGGACGTGTCATGAGCATGGACACCACGACGCTTCACCAGGCGAAAGCCTTCGGCCTTGGCCGGATCCTTGGCCGGGTCCCGGCCTGGCTATGGCTCGGCGCCGGCGTCTATGTGCTCTTGCTGGTCAATGGCGGCGGGCTTCTGAACGACTCCGACACCTACTGGCAGATCGCCGTGGGCCAGTGGATTCTCGATCATGGGGCGCTGCCGCGCGTCGATGTCTATTCCTTCAGCCGGCCGGGCGAGGCCTGGATATCATCCTCCTGGCTTGCGCAGATCCTCTATGCCTTGAGCTACAATCTGGCCGGCTGGACCGGACCGGTGGTGGTTGCGGCGGGCGCGATTGCCGCGACCTTCGCGCTGCTGGCCCACATCCTGGAGCGCCGCATTCCCGCCGCCTATGCTGCCCTGGTCGCGTTGACGGCGATGGTGCTGTCGGCGCCGCATTTCCTGGCGCGTCCGCATGTCCTGGCGATGCCGGTCATGGTGGCCTGGGCGTACGGCCTGATGCGGGCGAGCGAGCGGCGCCAGCCGCCGTCGTTCTGGCTGCTGCCGCTGATTGCGCTCTGGGCCAATTTGCATGGCGGCTTCGTGTTCGGCCTGGTGCTGGCCGGTGCGTTTGCGATCGACGCGCTGTGGAACGCCGAGCCGTCGCAGCGGAAGCCGCTGGCGATGCGCTGGTTCGTGTTCGGGCTCGGCGCATTGGCGGCCTGCTGCGTCACGCCTTATGGCTGGGAATCGATCCTTGCTTCGCGCAGGATTCTCGATCTCGGCGAACTGCTGCGGTTGATCAGCGAATGGGCGCCTGCGGATTTCAGCAAGCTTGGCGCCTTCGAGCTGACGATCCTCGCGCTGATCGCGGGGGCGCTTTATCGCGGCATCAGGTTGTCGCCGCCGCGGATCGCGCTGGTGCTCGGCCTGCTGCATATGGCGCTTTCGCATGGCAGGAATCTGGAGATCTTTGCGCTGCTGTTGCCGATCGTCGTGCTGACGCCGGTGTCGCGGCAATTGGCGATGCAACCGGCCTGGCCGGGCAGGGTGACGCTCGCCTCGGTGGCGCCGCTCGTGGTCGCGCTCGGCATCGCGACCTTTCCCCTCGCGGCGCACCAGGCCTATGCGCCCCCCAAGGGCGATTCGCCGGCTGCCGCGGTCGAGGCCATCAAGGCGCACGATCTTCGGCGGGTTCTCAACGATCGCGCCTTGGGCGGCTACCTGATCTGGCGGCAGATACCCGTGTTCATCGACGGGCGGGCCGAACTGTACGGCGAAAAGTTCACGATGGCCTATTACAACGCGCTGGAGCTCAAGGACGTCGGCCAGTTTCTCGGCCTGCTCAGGGAGCACGAGATCGATGGCTTGCTGCTGCGGCCGGGCGCGCCGGCGACGGGCCTGCTCGATCATCTCGGCGGATGGCGGCGCGTCTACGCTGACGATGCGGCGGTTCTCTATGTCCGAGGCGGCGGTTGACGATGAGTGCCGTGGTCCCGGTTTCGCACCCCACCTGTTTCGAGCGGAATTTTCCGACACCGCGCGGGCTGCCGGCATGACGAGCATTACGGTGGCGCCGAGCGAGAAGTCCTCCATCCTCGGCCGCCTGCCGGCCTGGCTCTGGGTCGGAATAGCCGTTTACGCGCTGCTCCTGATCGGTGGGCGGGCGCTGCTGAGCGATTCCGATACCTACTGGCAGATGGCCGTGGGCCAGTGGATCCTCGACCACCAGGCGATGCCGCGCACCGACATCTATTCCTTCACCAGGGCCGGCGAGCCATGGACGTCGTCCTCCTGGCTGGCGCAGGTGCTGTATGCGGTGAGCTACAATCTGGCGGGCTGGACCGGGCCGGTGCTGCTCGCCGCGAGCTCTATCGCCGCCACCTTCGCGCTGCTTACGTTCATTCTCGGCCGCCGTATCCCCGCGGTCTATGCCGCCGCCGTCGCATTGGCGGTGCTGGTGCTCTCGATGGGGCACTTTCTGGCGCGCCCGCATGTGCTGGTGCTGCCGATCATGCTGGTGTGGGCGTACGGGCTGCTGTCGGCGAGCGAGCGGGGCGAGGCGCCGTCGCCATGGCTGCTGCCGTGGATCGCACTATGGGCCAACCTCCATGGCGGCTTCGTGTTCGGTCTGGTGCTGGTCGGCGCGTTCGGGCTCGACGCGCTGTGGAATGCCGATCGCGCGGCGCGAAGGTCGCTGACGCTGCGCTGGGCGGCGTTCGGCATCGCCGCGGTGGCGGCCTGCTGCGCCACGCCGTATGGATGGGGATCGATTCTCGCGGCGCGCAAGATCCTCGATCTCGGCGAGCTCCTGTATCTGATCTACGAGTGGATGCCGGCCAACTTCTCCAGGTTCGGCGCCTTCGAGATGGCGATTCTCGCGCTGATCGGCGGTGCGCTCTACAGCGGCGTCAAGCTCTCGCCGCCGCGCATCGCGCTGGCGCTGGGGCTTCTGCACATGGCCCTGTCGCATGTCAGGAACATTGAAATCTTCGCCTTGCTGCTGCCGATCGTGGTGCTGGCGCCGGTTGCCTCGCAGTTCGCGCTGCGTCCGGCCTGGCGCGCCCGCACGCTGCCTCCGGCGTCGGTGCTGGCGACGGTCGCGTGCCTGCTCGGCGGCTGGACATGGCTTGTCGCGGCCAATGCCGGCTTTGCACCGCCCGAAAGCCAGTCGCCGGCAGCGGCCGTCGATGCGCTGAAGGCCCACAATCCCAGGCGGGTCCTCAACGACCTGCCGTTCGGCGGCTATCTGATCTGGCGGCAGATTCCGGTATTCGTCGACGGGCGCGCCGAGCTCTACGGCGAAGCGTTCGACGTCGCCTATTACCGCGCCATGCAGCTCAAGGACGTCAACCAGTTCCTTAAGATGCTGAAGCAATGGGACATCGACGCCGTGCTGCTGACGCCGCATACCCCGGCGGCCAGCCTGCTCGATCATATCGGCGGCTGGCGGCGCGCCTACGCTGACGGCAACGCCGTCTTGCATGTCCGCGACGCCGCCACGCCATGACACAGCGCAACCAGTCGCTGGATCTGCTGCGCGGCGTGGCCATCCTGCTGGTCGTGCTGGTGCACTGCCAGGAAGAATCCGCCGGCGTCATTCCCGGCCTGAGCTGGTTTGCCAAAAGCTATGGCGGGCTGGGCGTCCAGCTCTTCTTCATCGTCAGCGGCTATACGATGATGCTGACATTCGGCGGCAAGGTCGATCTCGCTGCCGCCCGCTCGTTCTATCTCCGGCGCTTCTTTCGGATCGCGCCGCTGTTCTGGATCGCGATCGTCTTTTATCTGCTGGTGACGCGAGGCCGTGGCATCACCAACTTCGCGCCCGGCGGCGTCAGCATCGACGACGTGCTGCGGACGTTCTTCTTCCTGCAATGGACCAGCGTGACCGCCTACAATTCGGTCGTTCCGGGCGGCTGGAGCATTGCGGTCGAGATGCAGTTCTATCTGCTGTTTCCGCTTCTGATCTATCTGTTCCGCCGGCGCAACGGAGCCACGCTGGGTTACGCGCTGATCGCGCTTGCCAGCGTCGTCGGCCAATCCGTGGTCGAACCCTATTTGATTCCGAAGCTGGCGGCGTCGCTGCCTGCCAGCCAGGCGTATCTCGCCGAAGGCGTGTTCACGAGCTGGCTGCCGCATCAGGTGATCTGCTTCGGCTTCGGCATCCTGCTGTACGACTATATCGAGCTGAAGAACCGGCCGGCATTCGGCCTGCTGTTTCTGCTCGGCGCGGCGCTGATGTCGCCGCCGCTCGGGCTCGAGGTGACGGTGCTGGCGGCCTTCGCCTTCGCCGTCCTGATCTCGAATGTCTCGCTGTCGTGGATGACGCTGCTCGGGCGTCATTCCTACGCCATCTATCTCGTCCACTTCGCCGTGGTGTCGTTCATCGTCGCGCTCTCGCCGATGGGGCTGGTGCCGCTGTTCGTGCTGGTCGCCGCCGCGTCGCTGGCGTTCAGCTACTATTTGATCGAGCCGCGGATCGAGCGCCGCTTCAACCGGCTGGGCCACGCGCTGGCGTCGGCGGGCGGCGCCCCGAAAGCCGTCATGACGCCCTCCTGAAGCGCTTCCAAAGCCTCTGGCGGACGGGCAAACTGGCGGCTGAGCGGGGATTTTGCTACGCCGGTCGAGATGAACCTGCCGGTCGAAATCGTCGAGATGCTGGGCCAGACCCTGGCCAAGGTGGTGCCGGTCACGATCGCGCTGGCGCTGGTGTTCTCGGTGCTGGCACATTTCTGGGCCTGCAATCCGGGCCGGCCCTGGTGGCGCAAGCGCGAGCTCGTCACCGATATCTGCTACTGGTTTGTGGTGCCGTTGTTCGCGCGGGTGTTTCGCATCGGTCTGCTGGTGCTCGGCGCCGCCGTTCTGTTCGGCATCCGCGACGCCGATGCGCTGATCGCGTTCTACGACAACGGCCATGGTCCGTTGTCGCGGCTGCCGCTGTGGCTGCAGGCGATCCTGTTTCTGGTCGCCGCCGATTTCATGATGTACTGGCTGCACCGCATGTTCCATGGCGGCGGCTTCTGGAAGTACCACGCCATTCATCACTCGTCGGAAGACGTCGACTGGATCTCGGCGGCGCGCTTTCACCCCGTGAACCTGCTGCTGGGCACCATCGGGGTCGACGTCGCGCTGCTGATCGCCGGTATTTCGCCGGGCGTGATGCTCTGGCTCGGGCCGTTCAACATTTTCCATTCGGCCTTCGTTCACGCCAACCTCAACTGGACATTTGGGCCGTTCAGATACGTCCTGGCGACGCCGGTATTCCATCGCTGGCACCACACCTCGCCCGCGGAGGGCGGCGACACCAATTTCGCGGGCACCTTTCCGCTCTGGGACATCCTGTTCGGGACCTTCCGGATGCCGCAGGATCGCCTGCCGGAGCAGTACGGCGTCGACGATCAGTCCTCGTTTCCTGGCGAATTCATCGGGCAACTGGCCTATCCGTTCCGCAGATCGGGCGCGGTCCGGCCGCCGGAAGGGCGATGGTGGCGCAGGGCGCCCACCGATTTACCCTTGGAATAGATGCGGAGCAGGGCGGATTTCTTGCCGCGATCGCGGGCCTATTTGCCCTTTGTTCACGAATTGTCGTCAGATTCACCATTGTCGGGCGCCGGTTCCGCTGCGTATCGCCATTGCCGGCTTGTTGATGCCCCGGGGTAAAGTATGTCGTTCAAGTTCCAGCGTATTCGCGCGCATGCGCGTTTTGGATTGCGTTCTCTCGCGGCAGGCGTCCTGCTGTGGCCGGCCGTCAGCCTCGCCGCACCCGATCCGGACCGCATCGCGGTCTATGTCGACCAGGCAAAGCTGGTGAAGCTCCCTGCCAAGGTCTCCACTATCGTGGTCGGAAATCCGCTGATCGCGGACGTGACCCTGCAGAGCGGCGGCATCATTGTCGTCACCGGCAAGGGCTACGGTGCGACCAATTTCATCGCCATGGATCGCAACGGCGAGGTGCTGGTCGACCGCCAGATCCAGGTCGAAGGCCCGACCGATCAGATGGTCACCGTGTATCGCGGCGTCGAACGGGAATCCTATAGCTGCATGCCGATCTGCCAGCGCCGCGTTACGCTCGGCGACGGCGACGGCTACTTCAAGACCGCGATCGATCAGGCCGGCTCGCTCTCCAGCCAGGCGGCCGGCTCCGCCGGCGGCGGCGGCGGCAGCAAGTAATCAGGCTCGCGCGCCAGGCCCGCCGGATGCGTCCGGCGGGGCGGCATCGGCCGGTCTCCCGCCGTGGTTAAGATGCGTTTAACCGAATGGGTCGTTCTGGCTGAATTGCCCGAAACAATTCAACAATCAGTTTCAGATAGGTTTTGGTGGCAATCCCCTCGCGTTCTGAGGTCTGTTCGATGCCGCCTTCCACCATTCCCAAGAAAAGCCTTCTGCGCCGGTTTCGTCGCAACCGAAGGGGCACGGCCGCCGTCGAGTTCGCATTGGTTGCGCCGATATTCTTCGGCGTTCTTTTCGCGATCATCGAGCTGGCGCTGGTGTTCTTTGCCAGTCAGATTCTCGAAACCGTGACGCAGGATTCGGCGCGTCTGATCATGACGGGCCAGGCACAGAATTCCGGGTTCACCCAGGCACAGTTCAAGAACGCCGTTTGCGCCAAGCTGGTCACGATGTTCGATTGTGTGAACGGCGTCTCGATCGACGTACAGAGCTACACGGCGTTCTCCTCGGTCAACATCTCCGATCCGATCGACTCCGGAAAGAACTTCGTTCCTCCGAACAATTACCTGCCCGGCGGACCCGGCGACATCGTCGTCGTGCGGCTGTTCTACAAGTGGCCGCTGTTCGTCACCGGTCTCGGCTTCAACGTCGCCAATCTCAGCGGCAACAAGCGGCTGCTGACTGCGACCGCCGCGTTCCAGAACGAACCTTACTAGGGGCCAAGTGCAATGACATCGATGATGACAATCTGCCTTCGCTTGCGCCGCCGCGCGGTCGAATTGCTCGGCAATAACAGCGGTCTGGCGGCCGTCGAATTTGCGATGATCATCCCGGTCATGGCGATGCTGCTGGTGGGGACCAACGAGTTTTCAGCCGGCGTCGCCGTCGACCGCAAGGTGACGATCATGGCCCGCACCCTGTCGGACCTGACGTCGCAGAATACCTCGGTCACCGATACGCAGCTCACCAATTTCTTCAATGCCGGCAAGGCGATCATGACGCCTTACGACTCGAGCCCGGTGCAGGGCACGATCACGGAGCTCTACATCAATCCCACCACGCAGAAGGCGCGGGTGCAATGGAGCAAGGGTTCCAACGCGCGCTCGCCGGGCGACATCGTCGAGATTCCCGAGGCGCTCAAGATCAACGGCACCTACCTGATCCTCAGCGAGGTCAAGTACAAATACGTGCCGAGCGTCGCGTGGTTCATCAACAAGGTGAACGGCATCACGCTGAACAATATCTCTTACACCCGCCCGCGCCAGGGGCTTTGCGTGATGTACAACACCACGGTCTGTACGACGACCTGACGCGTGCGCGCCCGACCGAACAAAATCCAACACAAAGAAAAGGCCGCGCCCTGGGCGCGGCCTTTCGCTTTTTTCGGCTGATTGATTCAGCGGCGATCTTTAGGGACGCGTCCCGAAAGATCGCTTATCCGGCGGCGCGCAGATTGTCGGCCGAAGATTTGCCAGAGCGGCGATCTGCCACGATTTCGTAGGAGATCTTCTGGCCTTCACGCAACGTTCCGAGGCCGGCACGCTCGACAGCGCTGATGTGCACGAACACGTCATTGCCGCCGTCATCCGGCTGGATGAAGCCAT
>Ga0102590_1001457_pt2 | contig 31676 bp, 28 predicted proteins | sample AraplaMF_Col_mMF_FD_76859 | JGI IMG/M metagenome (GOLD analysis project Ga0102590, IMG submission 76859) | Arabidopsis root microbial communities from the University of North Carolina, USA - plate scrape MF_Col_mMF | ecosystem: Host-associated > Plants > Roots > Endosphere | place: USA... | reverse complement strand
AAGACCACGCTGCTTTCTTCTATCTTCGGGGCGCCGCGCGCCTCATCGGGCAAGATCCTGCATCGTGGCGAAGACATCTCGCAGATGCCGACCAGCAGGATTTCCAGGCGCGGCATAGCACTCGTCCCGGAAGGTCGGCAGATTTACCAGGAGATGTCGGTCGAAGAGAATATGATGATGGGCACGACGCCGATCGGCATGGCCCACTTCGAAGAAGACCGGAACACCATGTTCGAGCTCTTCCCGCGCCTGAAGGAGCGCCGAAATCAGACCGCCGGCACCATGTCGGGCGGCGAACAGCAGATGCTCGCGATCGCCCGCGCCATGATGGCGCGGCCGGAACTGATCCTGTTCGACGAACCGTCGCTCGGCTTGGCGCCGCTGATCGTCAAGCGCGTTTTCGAAGTTTTGCGGGAGATTGCTGCGATGGGCAAAACGATATTTCTCGTCGAGCAAAACGCCAACCATGCACTGAAGCTTTCGCAGCGGGCCTATGTCATGGTCAACGGCCGCATTCATCTCTCCGGCGACAGCGCCGCCCTGCTCGATAACCAAGACGTCCGCAAGGCCTATCTCGGACTGCACTGAACAAGGGGCTTCCAGCCGGCATAGTCAATTTGCCGATGGCCAGCGTCGACTTCCACCTGCCGCTCGGCGGCCGCAAGGGATCGTTCCTTCGATCGGCGCGAACAGGGCCGAGCGGTGCAGCAAACCGGCGTAACGCACCATGCATAAGGACGGGGTCAGACCGGATGCCGTCCGGAGGATTTACCCCGAAGAACGGTCATCTGCTCTTGCTGCACTTCATTTTCATCGTTCAAAACGGCTTGCCAAAGCCTGTTGCCGAGCCGAAGCGACACCCGTTTCGTCCCCTCGTGTTCGGCAGTACCGATTTCCACGGAGCTGACGACGGAGCCATGGCGCATGTGGCGGCGAAGATCGGCCAGCGACAATCCGAACCGTCTCGCGAGCTCCGATGATTCCAGGATAAAATCGCCATTTGAATCGCGCTCGATCAGCACCGACTTTTTCTCCAGCTACGTTCCACGCTCACCGCTCAGGCCACCGCCCGAATCGCATTGTCCCCCTTTGGCAGCAATCGCGCCACTGCGCTCAGGAGATCCGTCTGCGATATCAGGCCAAGGATCCGGTAGTCGTCGTCGACGATGATGACGGCATGCGTGCGACCGTCCGTCAGAACAGGCAACAGCGACAGAGCAGAATCCGAAGGTCTGGCCACCGCCGGCCTCGAGATCGCGTGCGCGATTGTCTCGGTGCTCATCGACAATTCCCGCAAGCCGACGGCGCCGACGAGGCGGCCCTCCGGATCCTTCACCGGCAAGGTGCGGATATTGTGCTTCAAGAGAAGATGCCGTGCAGCATCCGGTTCCGAGGCTTCGCCAATGGCGATCACGTCACGCGACATGATATCGGCACAGCTGATCTTGCCGTTTGAGCGGATGGCCGCTTGCAACTCGACCTGCTGCAACAGCCGGCCGAGGTCTGCCCGATCGATATCGAAGGTTTCGTCCAGCGCTTCGAGGGCGGCATCGACATCCTCCTCGCGAAAACCCACCCGCACGGCAGACGGCAGGTCGATCGTCTGATGGGTGTTCTCCGCGGATTTCGGAACGACATGCGGATAGTTCCGCTTGGAAAGCTTGTGGAACAACAGGCCGAGACCGACGAGAATGCAGGAATTCAAAGCGACGGGCACGAAGGGAAAGAGGAATCCCCAGCCGGCAACGACAGGGCCGCCGAGCACGGCGGTCAGTGCGGCGGCTCCTCCCGGCGGATGCAGGCACCGCGTGAAGGACATCGCGCCGATGGCAAGCGAAACGCCGACGCCGGTCGCGATGATCGGATCGCGAATGAAATAGGCGGCAATAATCCCCATCAGGGCGGAAATCGTATTGCCGCCGATGATCGACCAAGGCTGCGCAAGCGGACTTGCCGGCACCGCGAAAAGAAGCACCGCGGACGCCCCCATCGGCGCGACGATCAGGGGAAGATGCGGCCCCTGGCCGAACAGATAGCCGCTGATGACGCCGGTGAGACCAATGGCCAGCAAAGCGCCGAGACATCCAATCAATCGCTCTCGTAAGGTCGCACCGGCCAGAATAGGTGAAAACAAACGGAAGCGGCTCGGTCTCACCTTCGGGGAAACGGGATACTGCATGACAAGACCAATTTTAAGCGAGGATTATCTGGCGGCGAAGGAGGAAGACGTTCAGGTTAGTTTGTTGCCAGCCTGATATCTCTGCCCCTTGTCGCGCTGAGGACTTCGTGGAATGCGTTGAACGCGCTTGGGCGATCATTCCTGCGGTAGACGAGCAGCGTCTCGACAGGCCCGAGCTGATGGGTCTGGAGAGGCGTCGGCCAGTGCATGAGATCAAGGACGGATCGCGGCATGACGCCGGCCGTATTGCCCGTCGCAACGCTCGCCAAGATCGCGTGGTAGGAGCCGAGTTCGCTCGTCGGCAGGGTGCTCGATTTGCGCGCCCAGTTTTCGGCGATCCGGCGATAGGTGCAGCCGGGTTCCAAAGCGGCGAGTGATCCGACACGCAGGTCTGCGGCTGACTTGATGGAGGGATGCCCGGACGGCAACACGATCAACAGGTCTTCGACGAAGACCGGCTCCATCTCCAGCGCCTTGAGTTCGGCATCGAAGCTCGAGTCTTCCTCGCGCATCGTCTTCGGTGGACGGGCAATCAGCGCGCAATCCAGTGCATCAGAGAGAACGTCGCGGATCAGATCGCGGGACGCCCCCATCGTCAGATGAAGCGACACCTCCGGCCACATCTGATTGAATTGCGTCAGCGCCGCCGGCAGCCTGCTTGCCGCCGTGCTCTCCATGGTGCCGACCCGCAGTGTCCCGGATGGGGCCAGAGGCCGCACGGCCTGGCGCGCTTCGAGCGCAAGCGCCATAAGCCGGTTGGCATAGGCGAGAAACGTCCCGCCCTCGCGCGTCAACGTCATCTTCTTGCCGTCACGGCTGAAGAGCGAAACGCCGAGGTCCTCCTCCAATTGCTGGACGCGCGTCGTCACATTCGACGGCGCTCGCCCTACGGCCTTGGCAGCCTTGGTAACGCTGCGGTCGCTGGCAACGGCGAGGAATATCTCGATCGATGAAAGGTCCAATGAAAGGATCTCGTTTGCAGAATTAAGACGATAGATAATTCTCTATATAAAAATCATTGCTCCAGCTCAAGCCAGTTTCGGCATCGGACGAAAAACATGAGCCCAAGCAGACGAGCGATTGCCGAAAAAAGGGTCGCGCCGCCGAGGAAATAGCCATGCAAGCCGCGACGTTGCCTCTGTCGGACGACGTTTTGAGGGTTTGAGGCTGGCATGAGGTTTGCATGTTTAGGGCTATCTGCGGATCGATCGGCGACGACCCTATGTTGCAACTTGTCTTGACCTGTCTTCTTCTGAGCGTCGCTTCAGGCTTGAGCATGCGGCGTTTTCTTCTGCCGTATTTCCCAGGCGGCGATCTCGCCGAGAAATCTGCCCCTGTGACAATCGTCGCAAGCGCCGTCTTTCTGGCGGCAATCGCTTTCACCGTCTCCGATCAAGATCTCTGGGCAAAATCCGTCATCCTGATGCTCGGCCTTTCGCTGGCAGCCATGTTCGACGATGCGAGACCCAGGCTGACGATCGCTCTCTCCGCCATCAGTCTGGCAGCCTACCTCGGGCTGCGTTCGATCGGCTGAGCATCCAACCATCACGCAAACAGATCAGTGGCGATTGAACACCGCAACTTATCGCCGGTGTCGAAGCCCAATCGAGGCGACTGCATCCACCGACGAAATCATTCGTCAACGGAGCCACATCTCACAACCTGAAACATCGCCCGACGGGGGAAGAGGAAGAGTTCGCGCAATACGAGAAAATGATCTCTATTGAAGAATATTCTTCTGCTGCTATTCTGTATTATAGAACATTCGCCGCGGCACGCTGGGATCGCAGCAAGCAGAAATCGGACCTCTCGCGATCGGTGTCTCTCGACTCCAGGAAATCGAGACCATCGATCCCAGGAGCTGATCGTGACCGATGCCGAAAGCCGGTTTCGTAACGACAACGGCTCCCGTGCCGCACGGATGTTCGAGTTGCGCTGACGATGAGGAGGCGAGTGGCGATCATGGACAACGACCCGGCAGGAAAAATCTGGTCGGAATGGTATGCTTGGCATCCTGTCTTGCCGATCGATGACTCCGTGTTCTGGCTCGAGACCGTATACCGCCGGGAAAGCCCGGAAGGTCTCTGGCAATATCGTTCGTTCCGGCCCGAATTTGAACGCCGGCAGGCTCTGATCGACATACCGGTCTGTCCCGGCGCTTAGAGCAATTCCAGGAAAAGTGCGAAGCGGTTTTCCGTCCGGAATTGCGTAAAAACAAAAGGATAGAGCGGTTCTGCGCTTCCGTTAAAAGCTGAACCGCTCTAGAATCCGACAACGATCGCCAGGTAGGCCTGTGTCAACCGAGTGCCTGGCTGACGAGTGCATAGGTTCTCGGCTCGTGCGCCGCCTGATGTCCCGGAACCGGAAGCCAAGGGCCGCCGAGCGACATGGTTGTCACGATGTCGTAAACGGGAAGACCGCAGCGAGAGAGGAAATCGGAAAAGGTCCCGCCCTGCTCGCGGGTGTCGAGGCGGAGGAACGCTCCTGCATGCTCGGCGGCATGCGGGCGGACGACGGCGATCGCGTCTGCGTCACTGCCCGCCACAATAGGACCGATGACATGGCCACGCCCGAACCGCCGGCAAAGCGAGAAAGCCTCGATCCTGCCGGCACGGGTTAACACGATGCCTTTGGAATTTGCCATCAACCGGGCCAGGAGCAGCTTGCGATCGGTGCCGAAGGCCACGCGGTCCAATTCGGCGATCGCTTCCAGATCGCCGGCCGCCACTGCCCGTATCACCGCACCGGACGGCAGCTCCACATCCGGCGGCGATATCGCTTCACCCTGGCATTGAAAGACGAGCGCCTCGCGAACAAAGTTCAGGGAACGATAGAGACGTCGCGCCGCGCGCGTCGCATTCAGCCCGAGGTTGCGCCCGGCGACCTGCTCCAGCGCGTGGCCCATGAGCCATTGCCCGGCGCCATTGGTTTGAAGACGCGGCGAGGTGATGACCATACCGATCGTTGCAAATTGGGCATCGTAGGGAAACCACATCGCAGAGCCCAGGATGCGGCCGATTTCATCGATCGCCACGATGCCCTGGCCGAATTCCCGCAAGAACTGCCAGTCTTCGCCACGATGCGGCCAGGCGACGGTCATCGACAGCGCATGCAACTTGTCGAGGGCGACGCTGTCGATCCCGGCAATGTGCGTCTCGAAACTGTCGACGAACCTGGATTCGGATGTCAGTTCGCTCACTCCCACCCCCTGCCGCATTTTTCTGGCCAAGCCTGCGCCCGGAAACTTCTCTGACCAGACTAGAACAGATCGTTCGATACAATTCACTGGTTGGGCCGGCGCAAACACAACAATCGACCAAATCCGCTGCGCTTTCGGCAAATAAAGCCTAGACCGTCCTCTAAAGTCGTTGACCAGGCCCGACCGGCCGCAGTTGCCGTTTACCGTGAGCCTGGAATGTCGCCTCCCGTCAGCCCAGTTGCAAGCACCTCGAAGATCCCCGCACTGTGAGGAATCCCATGCAGGCAATTGAAATTCTCGAAAGGCTCGTTGGCTTCCCCTCCGTCGTCGGCACGCCGAATGGCGAGATCGTCGCGTGGATCCGGCACTATCTGCAAAGCCACGGCGTTGTCGTCACCGAGCTTCCCGGCCCGGAAGGCGATCGGTCGAACCTCTTCGCCACAATCGGCCCGAAGGAAACGCCGGGCTATATCCTCTCAGGCCATATGGACGTGGTCCCCGCCGCCGAAGGCGGCTGGACCAGCGATCCGTTCCGCCTGCGCGCCGAAGCGGACCGCCTCTACGGTCGAGGCGCCACCGACATGAAGGGGTTCCTGGCCGCCGTTCTCGCCGCCGTCCCGGCGCTTGCGGCCATGCCACTTCGCCAGTCCATCCACCTTGCCTTTTCCTATGACGAAGAGGCCGGCTGCCGCGGCGTGCCGCACATGATCGCCCGCCTGCCGGAGCTCTGTGCAGCCCCGCTTGGTGCAATCATCGGCGAGCCGAGCGGCATGCGGGCGATCCGCGCCCACAAGGGCAAAGCCGCCGCCCGGCTGACGGTCAGGGGCCGGTCCGGCCATTCCTCGCGCCCGGACCAGGGACTGAACGCAATCCATGCCATCACGGATGTTCTGGCCTGCGCTCGCGCCGAAGCCGAACAGCTCACCTCCGGCCCGTTCGAGCATGTCTTCGAACCGCCCTACTCCTCCCTTCAGGTCGGCACGCTGAAGGGCGGCCAGGCAGTCAACATCATTCCCGACAGTTGCGAGGCCGAGTTCGAAGCGCGGGCTATTTCCGGCGTCGATCCAGTCACGCTGCTGGCGCCGCTCCGAGTGGCGGCCGAGGCGCTGTCGCAGTTCGGCTTTCAGGTGGAATGGCGCGAACTCAGCGCCTATCCGGCACTTTCGCTTGCCGCCGATGCGCCGCTTGCGACACTGCTTGGCGAGCTGACCGGCATCGAGCCGCTCGCCGCCGTCAGCTACGGCACGGAGGCCGGCCTTTTCCAGCGCGCCGGCATCGACGCGATCATCTGCGGCCCTGGCGACATCGGCCGCGCCCACAAGCCGGACGAATTCATCCTCACCGGCGAACTGCTCGCCTGCCAGGCGATGGTCGAGGCGCTTGGCCGCCGCTGTGCCTGATGACGTCAGATCAAGGAGCCGACGCAATGACCTTTCTCTTCAATTCCGACGCGAAGCGCGGCGCCATCTTCGCCGAAGCCTTCGCGCGCGAATTGCCCGACATTGCCTTCTCCATGGATCCCAAGTCGGTCGAAGCGGACGCCGTGCGCTACCTGATCACCTGGACGGTGCCGGATGATCTCGCGCGCTATCGCAATCTCGAAATCCTCTTTTCGATCGGCGCCGGCATCGACCAGTTCCGCATCGATGCCGTGCCAGCATCGGTCAAGGTCGTGCGCATGGTCGAGGACGGCATCATCAGGATGATGCAGGAATATGTGACGCTGGCCGTGCTTGCGCTCCATCGCGACCTGCCGACCTATCTCGACCAGCAGCGGCGCCGGACCTGGCAGACGATCGCGCCGGTGCAAGCCTCTGAACGCCGCATCGGCGTGCTCGGCCTCGGCATGCTTGGAAGCGCGGTGCTCGAGCGTCTGCAGCCCTTCGGTTTTCCGCTTTGCGGCTGGAGCCGCAGCCCGCGCGAGATCGACGGCATCCGATGCCTCAGCCGCCGCGACGGCCTCGATACCCTGCTTGCAACCACCGACATTCTCATCTGCCTGCTGCCGCTGACGGATGAGACGCGCGGCTTCCTGAATGCCGAGCTCTTCGCCAGATTGCCGGCCGGCGCTGCGCTCGTCCATGTCGGTCGCGGCGCTCAGCTCGATCATCAGGCGCTCGTCGGCGCGCTCGACACCGGACATCTCTCCGGCGCCGTTGTCGACGTCACCGAGCCGGAACCGCTGCCTGAGGACCACGCCTTCTGGAACCATCCGAAGATCCTGCTGACGCCGCACATTGCAAGCGTCACCCAAGCTGAAACCGCCGCGGCGGCCGTGATCGGCAACATCAAGCGGCACCAGGCAGGTCTCGATCCGATCGGACTGATCGATCGCAGCCGCGGCTACTGAGTTCTCAACCTAGGAAAGCAAAATCATGTCCCTCCTCAAGACGATCGACACCAACCCGACCTTCGCGCCGCGCGAGTCCGGCCCCCTCTCAGAACGGCTGATCTCGGGCAATCCGGCCTTCAAGACCTGGGCGCAGGACGTCGCCCGCAGCGAGACGGTTCATAGCGGCGTGTGGGAAGCGACGCCCGGCGAGACGCGCTCGATCAAGGGTGAGACGTTCGAGTTCTGCCACATCCTTTCCGGCCTGATCGAACTCACGCCGGAAGGCGGCGAACCGGTGGTCTACAAGGCCGGCGACAGCTTCGTCATGAAGCCGGGCTTCGTTGGCGTCTGGAAGACGATCGAGACGGTGCGCAAGATCTACGTCACCGTGTCGTGATGCCGACGCCGTAGATTTGACTGCGGCGGCGGCGAAAACGCAATTTTTCGCCGCTGCGGCATCACCGGTCGATGCATGCTGCTCGCATTCCCCAGTTAGGCTTGCCTCAGCCCATCCCGAGGACATGCGATGACACTCAGCTTCGATCCGAACACAATATCCCTGCCCGTCGGACATTTCATTGGCGGGCGGCTGGTTCCGGCCGAGGCGGTCATCGACATGCATCGCCCATCCGACGGCAAGGCTTATGCCGGCTGTCCGCTGGCCGACGAAGCCCTTGTCGATCACGCCGTCGAAACAGCCAGGACCGCATTGAAGACGAGCAATTGGGGCGGCATGCGGCCGCGCGAGCGCACCGTGGCGCTGCAGCGCTGGGCGGACCTGATCGAAGCCGAGGCGAAGACCCTCGCCAGGCTCGAGGCGCTCTCCTCGACGCGACCCATCGGTCATCTCGTCGCCGGCGACATCGCCGTCACCGCCGAACAGATCCGCTTCTTTGCCGAGTTCGCCGACAAGGAAGGCGGCGACCTCGTCCCGACCGACGATGCGAACTTCGGCATGATCATGACGGAACCCTATGGCGTCGTCGGCGCCATCACGCCCTGGAATTTTCCCTTGTCCATGGCCGGCTGGAAGCTCGGTCCGGCGCTGGCGGCAGGCAACGCGGTGGTGTTGAAGCCGTCGGAAATGACGCCGTTTTCGACGCTCTATCTCGCCGAACTTTCGGTGCGAGCCGGCCTGCCGGCCGGTCTCGTCAACATCGTGCTCGGCGACGGCCCGACCACCGGAAATGCCATCACCGGACATCCGGGCATCTCCAAAGTCAGCTTCACCGGCTCGACGGCGGCCGGCTCGGCGATCATGACCAATATCGCCCGCACCGGCGTCAAGCCGATGACGCTGGAACTCGGCGGCAAAAGCCCGCAACTGGTCTTCGCCGATGCCGATCTCCAGCTTGCAGCCGGCGCAATCGCCGGCAGCATTCTCTCCAACGCCGGTCAGGCCTGCGTATGTGGATCCCGCCTCATCGTCGAGGCGACGGTGGCGGACGAACTCGCGGCAGCGCTCGTGGCCAGGCTGGCGGCCATCCGCCCCGGCCCCACCTGGGACGAGGCGACCGATTATTCGCCCGTCATCTCCGAACGCCAGATCGCCCGCATGGACGGCATCATCCGCGCCGCTATCGACGACGGCGCCGAATGCCTCACCGGTGGCCGCCGCCTCGACCGCGAGGGCTATTTCTACGCACCGACCCTGATTTCCGGCGTGACGGCAACATCGCCGGCGGTTCTCGAGGAAATCTTCGGACCGGTGCTGACCATTCAGACCTTCGATGACGAGGAGGAAGCGCTGAGGCTCGCCGACCATCCGGCCTATGGGCTCGCCGCCGGCCTCTTCACCCGCGACCTCTCGCGTGCCATCCGCGTGACCCGCCGCCTTCAGGCCGGCACCGTCTGGGTCAACCGCTACGGCCGCTCGCGCGACCATATCCTGCCGACCGGCGGCTATAAGCAGTCGGGCATCGGCAAGGATCTCGGCCGCGATGCCTATCTCGCCAACCGCAAGAGCAAGAGTGTGCTCATCAGCCTGTGAGGACCTGCGATGAAGACCTACAAGATCGCCCTTCTGCCCGGAGACGGCATCGGCCGCGACGTGACGGCAGCAGCCTGGGCCGTGCTCGTAAAGGCGGCTCAATCGAACGGATTTTCTCTTGATGCAACCAGCTATCCCTGGTCCTGCGACTACTATCTGGAGAACGGCAGCATGATGCCCGCCGATGGCATCGAAACGCTCAGGTCCTTCGATGCCATCCTGCTCGGTGCCGTCGGCTGGCCTCGCAAGGTACCGGATTCCGTGTCGCTGCACGGACTTCTGCTGCCGATCCGCAAGGCTTTCGTGCAATATGCCAATATCCGCCCGCACCGGCTGCTGCCGGGTGTGCAGGGGCCGTTGCGGTCTGACGGCTTCGACATCCTCTGCATTCGTGAAAATACCGAGGGCGAATATTCCGGCGCCGGTGGCCGCGTCCACCAGGGCGCCGATAATGAGGTAGCGGTCGAGACTTCGATTTTCACCCGCAAGGGGGTTGAGCGCATCCTGCGTTTCGGCTTTGAGCAGGCGCGTGCGCGCAGCGGCAAGCTTGCCTCGGTGACGAAGTCCAACGCCCAGAAATATTCGATGGTCTTCTGGGACGAGATCACCCAGAAGCTTTCTGCGGAATATCCCGATGTCGAGGTGACCAGCTACCATATCGACGCCATGGCCGCCCGCATGGTCATGGCGCCTGATAGTCTCGACGTCGTGGTCGCCTCCAACCTGTTCGGCGATATCCTGACCGACCTCGGCGCTGCCATCCAGGGGGGGCTCGGCTTTGCAGCCTCCGCCAATATCAATCCCGATCGCTCGGCGCCATCGATGTTCGAACCGGTCCACGGCTCCGCGCCCGATATCGCTCATCTCGGCATCGCCAATCCGATCGCCGCCATCTGGTCGGGCGCGATGATGCTCGAGCATTTGGGAGAAGCGGCTGCCGCCGCAAGGGTGATGGCCGCAATCGCGGCGACGACGGCACGCGGCGTCGGCGCAAGTCCCGGCAAGGACAAGACGGACACGATCACGGCATCGGTGCTTTCGGCACTTGGCTGATCAATGGGGCTGATCAATGGAGAACAGAATGAACAGATTAAGGGATAGCGGCCTGTTTCGTGAGCAGGGACTGATCGACGGAAAATGGCGCGGGGCCGCAGCCGGGCGCACGATCGAGGTGATCGACCCGGCGACGCAGCATGTGCTGGGCACAGTGCCCGACATGGACGGAGCCGATACGAGGGCGGCAATCGCCGCAGCGGAGAAAGCCTTTGGTCCATGGCGCGCAAAGACCAATGCCGAGCGCGGCGCATTGCTGGAGGCCTGGCATGATCTGATGCTCGACAATATCGAGGATCTGGCGCTGATCCTCACCCGGGAGCAGGGCAAGCCACTAACGGAAGCGCGCGGCGAAATCCGCTATGGCGCCTCGTTCATCAAATGGTTTTCCGAGGAGGCGCGCCGCATCGGTGGAACGACCATTCCCTCGCCGACGACGGACCGGCGGATCGTCGTTCTGAAGGAGCCTGTCGGCGTGTCGGCGATCATCACGCCGTGGAATTTTCCGAATGCGATGATTACCCGCAAGGTCGGGCCGGCACTCGCCGCAGGCTGCACGGTCGTCATCAAGCCATCGGACCTGACTCCCTATTCGGCGCTGGCACTTGGCGTGCTGGCGGAACGCGCCGGCATCCCGAAGGGCGTCATCAATATCGTCACCGGCATGCCGGCTGCGATCGGCGACGAGCTGATGGCCAACCAGACCGTCCGCAAGATCTCTTTCACCGGCTCGACCCGCGTCGGCTCGCTGCTGATGCGCGGCGCGGCCGACAGCGTCAAGCGGCTCAGCCTCGAACTCGGCGGCAACGCGCCGTTCATCGTCTTCGACGACGCCGATCTCGATCTTGCCGTGGAAGGCGCAATCGCATCGAAATTCCGCAATGGCGGGCAGACCTGCGTTTGCGCCAACCGCCTTCTCGTCCAGTCCGGTGTCTATGAGGCCTTCGCCGCCAAACTTTCCGCACGCGTATCGGCCATGAAGGTCGGGGCCGGCACGGATGCCGGTACGCATATCGGGCCGATGATCAACAAGGCGGCGATCGAGAAGATCAAGCGTCATGTCGACGATGCGGTGGAAAAGGGAGCAAGGATCCTCGCCACCGCGGGTTCCGTGCCTGAAGGCGATCAATATGCGGTGCCGATGGTGCTCGGCGGTGCGACGACCGAGATGCAGCTTGCCAGCGAAGAGACCTTCGGCCCCGTTGCCCCGCTTTTCCGTTTCGACAACGAGGAAGAGGCGATCCGCATCGCCAACGCCACGCCCTTCGGCCTTGCGGCCTATTTCTACACCGAGAGCCTGAAACGCTCCTGGCGTGTCGCTGAAGCGCTCGAATTCGGCATGGTCGGCCTGAACACAGGGGCCATTTCGACCGAGGTCGCTCCCTTCGGCGGCGTCAAGCAGTCCGGCCTCGGCCGTGAAGGCGCCCAATGCGGTATTGAGGAATATCTGGAAATGAAGAGTTTCCACATCGGTGGGCTCAACTGACCAGCGGCAAGGGCAAAAGAAAATGGGCGCCGTGGACTCATCCTCGGCGCCCATTTTCGTACTCGCTGATGCTTTACTGAAACCGGTCGAGTGTCTTGTAGTACAAGCCCACCAGCGGCAGGAACCAAGGTTTTCCGAAATGGCCGGGGACGGCGGGCCAGTCGAGGCCCTTGATCGGGTTATGGTCGGCCTTGCCGAGGATGGCGTCGGCGATGATCATGCCGAGATGGGTGGAGAGCTGGGCGCCGTGGCCGGAATAGCCCATGGCATACCAGACACCATCGACATAGCCGGCGCGCGGATAGCGGTCCTTGGTCATGTCGACGAGCCCGCCCCAGCAATAGTCGATTTCGACGCCGGCAAGCTGCGGGAAGATTTCAGCCAGGCTGGCGCGCAGAATATCGCCGCTCCTTGCGTCCGATCGTTGATCCGACGTCGCGGAAAACCGGGCGCGACCGCCGAAGATCAGCCGCTTGTCGGGCGACAGCCGGAAATAGTTGCCGATGTTCATCGACGTGACACAGGTGCGGTTGCCGGGCATCGTAGCGGCGATTTCGGCGTCGGTCAGCGGACGGGTGGCGATCAGGAAGCTGCCGACGGAAACGATCCGGCGGCGGAAATAGTTAAAGAGCGACGGCGTATAGGCGCCTGTCGCGACCAGCACGTGGTCTGCTGTGACGGTGCCCCGTGCGGTCGTCAGGCTGTGGCGACCATGGCCCTGCCGGTGTGCGCTCACCGCCGCCCCTTCGAAGATGGTGGCGCCGTGGCGGGCGGCTGCCGTGGCGAGCCCAGCGACATAACGGCCCATATGCATCATTGCACTCTTCTTCGAGAGCATGGCGCCATGGAAGGGCGAGCAGACCTCGCTTTTCAGGTCACTCGCGGTCAGAAGTGCCGTGTCCGGATCGACCTCTCTATGAACAGCCTCGAAATTGCGGGCAATAGCATCGAAATGCTGCGGCTTGGAAGCGAGCTTCAGCTTGCCGGCGCGGCGGAAATTGCAGTCGATTCCCTCCTCGGCAATGATCGCCTCGATCGTGTCGATGGAATCGTCGAACGCCTTGTAGAGGGCGACGGCCCGCTCCACGCCGAGTGCGGACTTGGCGGACAGGAAACTGTGGGCGAGCCCGTTGTTGAGGTGGCCGCCATTGCGCCCCGACGCTCCCCAGCCGACCCGTTCGGCTTCCAGCACCACGACCTTGACGCCGGCCTTTGCAAGCTGGCGCGCCGCGGCAAGCCCGGTGAAGCCGGCGCCGATGACGGCGACGTCGTAATGTCCTTCGACGGGGCCTTGTGCGCCGCCGGCAAAGGCTAGAGCCGTGTCGTGCCAGTAGGATTCGAACTGCATCCGCGTGTCTCCGTCAGAGCCCGACGACGCCAGGCAGGCCGGAGATGTCAGGAATTTCGACATAACCGTAATAGGGGTTGGCAGGCTCATGGCCGCGATTGACCCAAACCTTGTTCTTGATGCCGAGATCGTGGGCCGACATCAGGTCGTAGCGGAAGGAGGACGAGCAATGCAGCACGTCTTCCGGCCCGCAGCCCAGCATATCGAGCATGTATTCAAAGCCCTTGAAGCGTGGCTTATAGGACTGCGCCTGCTCGGCGGTATAGACCGCATGGAAGGGCGCGCCCAGTTTTTCGACGTTCGACATGATCTGCGAATTCATGGCGTTGGAGAGGATGACCAAAGGGATTTCCTTGGCGACCTTGGCGAGACCGGCCGGGACATCCGAATGCGGCCCCCAGGTTGGGACCCGCTCATAGATCATCCGGGCGGCTTCATCGCGAAATGTCACGCCGTTGCGCTTGCATGTCCGCTCGAGCGAATTGTGCACCACCTCGGCATAGGGTTTCCAGTCGCCCAGGATCTCGTCGAGCCGATAGGCGGCGAAATTCTTGATGAACTCCGCCATGCGCCGCTCGTCGAGCTCTTCGCCGTAGAGGTCGCGCGCCGCTTCCGCCATCTGAAAGTTGGTCAGCGTGCCGTAGCAGTCGAAGGTGATGTATTTCGGACGGAACGTCGTCATCTGCGTATCCTTGAGCGATCGGAACTGGGGACGTGTCACAATCATAGGCACCGCTTCACCCACAGCTCGCCTGAATTGGCGGCATCGGAAGCAGAATCTATCGTATCGAAAGCAGGGTTTGGCAGAAGGTTGCGCGCTTTCACCCGCGATCAACGGCCGGCGGAGTGACGCCTTCAATCGCCGTCGTGATCGTGATCGTGATGCGACGGAAGGTCGAGGCCGAAGGTGTTGACGAGATCGGCCACCTGCGCCGGACTGAGAAAACGGGGATTGAGGTTGCGCAACAGCAGATAGAGCTTCGCCGTTTCCTCCAGTTCCTCGGTCGCAAAAACCGCCGCCTCCAGGCTGTCACCGGCGACCACAGGTCCGTGATTGGCCAGAAGCACTGATGAATACTTGCCCGCCAGCCCACGGATGGCGTCGGCCACATCAGGATCGCCGGGACGATAATAGGGCACCAGCGCGGTTTCGCCGGCCCGCATGAGATAATAGGGCGTCATCGGCGGCAGGGCGGCGCGCGGATCGATCTCCGGCAGCATGGTCAATGCCACTGCGTGGGTGGAGTGAAGATGGACGATGGCGCGGGCGCTGCCGCGCGTATCGTAGAGGGCGGTGTGCAGCGGGATCTCCTTGGTCGGCTTGTCGCCGGACAGGAGCCGGCCTTCGGCATCGAGCCTGGAGATACGTGCCGGGTCGAGAAAGCCGAGCGAGGCGTTGGTCGGCGTGACCAGCCAGCCGCCATCCTCCAGCCGCAACGATATGTTGCCCGACGAGCCGGGCGTCAGCCCACGCTCGAACAGCGAGCGGCCGTATCGGCAAATTTCCTCACGCAGGCGCGCGTCGGACATGACAGTTCCTCCAATATTACGCAGTTGCCCCTTCGATCAGTTCAAAGCCGAGATCGACGGCCTGCGGTGGCGCATTAGCGACGACCAGTTGCGCGGCTATCTGCCCCGTCGCCACGCGCGGCGTTCGGATGGTCGACAAGGGTTGCGGTGTTGCCCGGCCGATATCGAGGCCGTTATAGCCGAAAATGGCAAGCTTCGAGGGGATCGCGATCCCTTGAGCCAGACAGTGAAAATAGCCGCCCAGCGCCATGTCGTCGTTGGAGAAATAAACCGCATCGAGATCGGTCGTGCGGGCAAGCAACCGCTCCAGCCCCAACCTGCCGTTTTCCACGGATGAAGCGCCTGCGAGAATTTCGCGGCCGACGAGAGGGGCGTCATGCGCTTTGAGCGTTTCGCAAAAGCTGGAAAACCGCTTGCCGGCACGGGTATCGCGGTTCAGGTCGTGACCGACATAGCCGATCCGGCGATAACCCCGCTTCAGCAGGAAGGCAGCGCTCTCCCGTCCGGCCGCGCGGTTCGAGAAGCCGACGGCGATATCGAGAGCATCGCCGTCCAGATCGAGCAGTTCGACGATCCGACACCCGCTGGCGCGCAGCATCTTCACCGTACCCTCGGTATGCTCGTACCCTGCCAGCATGACCGCCGCCGGCCGCCAGGCAAGCATCGCGGCGGCGAGCGCTTCCTCCTTGCCCGGATCATAATCGGTCACCGACAATACCGCCTGATACCGGTTTTCCTCCAGAACGGCGCTGGCACCGCGCAGCACATCGGGGAAGACGATGTTGGACAGCGAGGGAATGACGAAGGCGACAAGACGCGAACCGGTGGAGGCAAGCGTTCCCGCGATCCGGTTCGGCACATAGCCCAGCCGCTCGACCGCGGCCATCACCCGCTCCCGCGTCTTGCCGGAAAACGAACCGTGGTTGCGCAGTACGCGCGACACCGTGCTCTCGCCAACACCGGCCGCTTCCGCGACCTCGGCAAGCGTTACCGTCGGTTGATTTTTGAATTCCATCGTTACGTTTGAACCCGACTGTTGAGGTGGTTATCCGGCCTGCCCGTCCGATGACCACCTCGTTGCCACCATTTTTCACCGCTCCCGCCAAGAAGCAAGGTTTTTTTGGCAGCGCTACCAATTTGCTATTGGCAGCGCTGCCAAAATGAATTAATGAAAATGGCAGCGCTGCCAAAAGTGGCTCGGCGTGCCGCGGGAGGATCGACAGGAGACCGCGGCAACAATCGGAGGAGAAAATCATGACGCTGCAGACGCAAGCGCCAGTCGTTGGCGCACATCCCGCCCAGACGCTCGAAGACCGTGCCTATGGCAAGGTATTCTGGCGCATCGTACCCTTTTTGATGCTGTGCTACGTGGTCGCCTATCTCGACCGCGTCAATGTCGGCTTCGCCAAGCTGCAGATGTCGAGCGAACTCGGCCTCTCGGAAGCCGCCTATGGCATCGGCGCCGGCATTTTCTTCATCGGCTATTTTCTGTTTGAAGTGCCGAGCAACATCATCATGAACAAGGTTGGCGCACGCGTGTGGATCGCCCGCATCATGCTCACCTGGGGCGTCATTTCGGCCGCCTTCATGTTCACCTCCTCGGAAACCGTCTTCTATGTCCTGCGTTTCCTGCTGGGCGTTGCCGAAGCCGGATTTTTCCCCGGCATCATTCTCTATCTGACCGCGTGGTATCCGGCCCATCGCCGCGCCAGGATCATCACCACCTTCATGTCGGCGATCCCGATATCCGCCATTTTCGGCAATCCGCTTTCGGGTCTCCTGATGGACAGTTTTCACGGCACGCACGGACTTTCCGGCTGGCAGTGGATGTTCCTGATCGAAGCCATTCCGGCCATTCTTTTCGGCGTTGCGACGTTCTTCTACCTTGATGATACGATCCAGGGCGCGAAATGGCTGAACGATGAGGAAAAAGGCGTGCTGACGGCCAATATCGAGGCGGAGAACCGGGCCAAGACGGCAAGCCCGCACAGCATCGGCGCAACGCTGACCGACCGTCGCGTCTGGCTGATGTGCCTGATCTATTTCTGCTTCGTGCTCGGGCAATATGGCCTGAATTTCTGGATGCCGACCATCGTCAAGGCCTCAGGCGTCAGCGGAAACCTCAATATCGGCCTGATTTCCGCGATCCCCTATATCTGCACATTCGTTGCCATGCTGGCGCTCGGACGTTCCGCCGACAGGCTGCGCGAACGCCGCTGGCACCTCGTCGTCCCGGCCCTCATCGCCGCCGGTGGTTTCGTCGCGGCGACGATGGCGACGAGCACGACCGTCTCGATTGTCTGCCTCTCGCTGGCTGCTGCCGGCGCCATCAGTTGCGCGCCGCTGTTCTGGTCGCTTCCGACGGCTTTTCTTGCCGGTACGGGCGCTGCGGCCGGCATTGCCTGGATCAATTCCGTCGGCAATCTCGCCGGGTTTCTCGGGCCGTTTCTGGTAGGCTATCTCAAAGACTTCACCGGCACCAACAGTGCCGGCATGTATCTGCTGGCGGCTGCCTTGGTCGTTGGTTCGCTGGCCGTGTTGACGGTTCCTGCGAAAACCGTCAATCGCTAAACACAGCCCCTCCGGGATAGCACCCGGAGGGGCGCAGACCTTTCCTCACAAGACTGGAGAACCTCCTCATGCCACCGCTTGCTGAAAACTCGGGCTCGGCCGTTGTCGCAGCCGTCATCGGTCTTGGTTCCATGGGGCTTGGAATGGCCCAGTCGATGAAGCGCGCAGGTCTCGACGTCATAGGATATGACATCACGCCGGCGGCGGTGGACCGCTTCATCGCCGACGGTGGACGTGGCGCGTCAACCCCCGCCGCTGCTGCAAAGGACGCCGACATCGTCGTCTCCGTGGTCGTCAACGGCGCGCAGACCGAGGCGGTGCTGTTCGGGTCCGAAGGCGTCGCACGTTCGATGAAGCCCGGCGCCGTCTTCATCTCGTCGGCCACCATGGATCCCGCGGTCGCACGCGATCTGGCACAGCGGGCGGAGGCTCTCGGCCTGCACTATCTCGACGCGCCGATTTCAGGCGGCGCGGCCAAGTCGGCGCGTGGCGAACTGACGATCATGGCGTCCGGCTCCCGACAGGCCTTCGACACGGCACGCCCGGGTCTCGACGCCATGGCCGCCAAGGTCTACGAACTCGGCGACGAGGCCGGAAAAGGCGCGGCCTTCAAGATGATCAACCAGCTTCTCGCCGGCGTGCACATCGCGGCCGCCTGTGAGGCCATAACCTTTGCCGCCAAGCAGGGCCTCGACCTCGACAAGGTCTATGAGGTGATCACCGCTTCGGCCGGCAATTCCTGGATGTTCGAAAACCGCGTGCCGCATGTGCTGGCGGGAGACTATACGCCGCTCAGCAGCATCGAGATTTTCGTCAAGGATCTCGGTATCGTCCAGGACATGGCCCGCTCCGAGCGTTACCCGGTACCCCTCGCGGCAGCCGCCTTGCAGATGTATCTGGCCGCCTCCGGGGCCGGCATGGGCATTGATGACGATTCCTCGCTCGCGCGGCTCTATGCCAAGCTGTCGGGCGCTGAATTGCCCGGTTCCACCAAAGAGCCGCAGAGCCTGTAAAAGGAACGCTAGACATGCCGGTTTTCGCCGCCAACCTGACGATGATGTTCAACGAATGGGCGTTCCTGGACCGCTTCGACGCCGCAGCCGATGCCGGCTTTGCCGCCGTCGAATACCTCTTTCCCTACGAAGCCACGCCGGAGGCAATCGCCGAACGGCTTGCCCGCAACAATCTGCAGCAGGCCTTGTTCAACCTGCCGCCGGGCGACTGGGCAGCAGGCGAACGTGGCGTCGCGGCTCTTCCCGGGCGGTTCGATGCGCTGAAAGCGGATGTCGAACGGGCCCTGGACTATGCGGCGGCGACCGGCGTCAGGCGCTTGCATCTGATGGCAGGCATCGCCGACCCTCATGACCAAGACGCCTCATCCTCCTACCGGCGCTCCGTCACCTACGCTGCCGGACGGCTTGCGGAAAAGGGCATCGATCTCCTGCTCGAGCCGATCAACGGGCGCAACATGCCCGGATATTTCCTCAACGACTTCGCCGCCGCCGAACGGCTGATTGCCGAATGCGGCCTGCCGAACCTGAAGCTCCAGTTCGACATCTACCACCGTCAGATCATCCATGGCGACGTCGCTATGGCGTTGCGACGCCTGCTGTCGATCACCGGCCATATTCAGATCGCCAGCGTGCCGTCACGCAACGAGCCGGACGGGGAGGAACTGAACTATCCCTATCTGTTCGGCGAAATCGACAGCCTGGGCTATGACGGTTTCATCGGCTGCGAATATATCCCGCGCGGCCAGACATTGGACGGTCTCGGCTGGTTCAAACCTTTTGCACGGAGCTAGACGATGGCTATTTTGCTCGGATCAATCGCTGACGACTATACCGGCGCTTCCGACCTCGCCAACACGCTGACGAAGAACGGTCTGCGCACGGTGCAGACGGTCGGCATCCCCGATCCGTCGCTCGCCCTGCCGGATGTCGACGCCGTGGTCGTTTCCCTGAAGATCCGCTCCGTCCCGGCCTCGGATGCCGTGACGGCCGCGAGCAGCGCCGAGCGATGGCTGCGCCAGCGGGGTGCCGGCCATGTGCTTTACAAGATCTGCTCGACCTTCGATTCCACCGATGCCGGCAATATCGGTCCGGTCACCGAGGCCTTGAGCGAGGCGGCCGGCGGCGGCTCCGTGCTGGTGACACCCGCCTTTCCGGAAACGGGACGCACCGTCTATTTTGGCCATCTCTTCGTCGGCGGCCAGCCGCTGAACGAAAGCCCGCTCAAGGACCACCCCCTCAATCCGATGCATGACGCCAATCTCGTGCGGGTTCTCACCCGACAATCGCGCAATGCCGTCGGGCTGATCGATCTCACGACCATCGCGGCCGGACCCGGCGCCGTCAAGGCGAGGCTAGACTCTCTGCGCGCGGCAGGCGTCACTGCTGTTATCGCCGATGCGATTTTCGAACGCGATCTTGAAACGCTCGGCGAGGTCGCGTTGAAAACGCCGGTGTCCACCGGCGCGTCCGGCCTCGGCCTCGGCCTTGCCCGCGCGCTCGTCCGCTCCGGTCGGATATCGTCCGGCGGTGCAACGACGGCGGACGCCATTCGCCCGGTGGGCGGGCTGTCGGCGATCGTTGCCGGCAGTTGCTCCAAGGCGACGCTCCACCAGCTCGACGTCGCCGAACGGTCGATGCCCGTCCTGCGGCTCGACCCGGAACGGCTGCTTGCCGGTCCCGATGAGATCGCCGCAGCGATCTCTTGGGCCGGAGACCGCATCTCCGCCGGCCCCATCGTGGTCGCCGCGAGTGCTGCGCCTGAAACCGTGTCCCGGCTGCAATCGCTATACGGGCGAGAGGCCTCCGGCCACGCGATCGAGACCGCGACGTCGATCATAGCAGCCGAACTGGTGGAGAGAGGCGTGCGGCGCCTTGTGGTCGCCGGCGGCGAAACCTCAGGCGCGGCGGTCGACAGGCTCGCCATTCCGGCATTTCTGATCGGCCCGGAGATTGCGCCTGGCGTGCCGGTGCTGCGCACGGTCGGCAATGCGCAGGGCGACATGCTTCTGGCGTTGAAATCGGGGAACTTCGGAGGCGAAGATTTCTTTACGGCAGCGCTGGCGATGATGCACTGACATGCCCATCGCATGTCCGTGATGTGTCGAGCGCCAGGACTCACCGTCAGGATCTGGATAGGACGCATATCGGTTGGTTCTAGCATAAGATGCGGCGGCCGATGATAGCAAAGCCATAAGATACTGCCTGAACCATGGCCTTCAGACGATCTGCCCGCCGGCGCTCCGGCAGACTGGCGGGCACGACATGAAGGACGCCCCCATGCAAGCAAGTCAGATCGAAATCGTCCCGTTCGGCCCGGACCATCTGGAAGCCGCCGTCGCGCTCTCAAGACAGGCGGGCTGGCCGCATCGGACGGAAGACTGGCAGTTGGCTCTCGCCTTGAGCGAAGCGATGGTCGCGGTCGAGGACGGCAAGGTCGTCGGCACCGTACTCGTCACGCCATACAAGGGGGATTGTGCGACCATCAACATGGTCATCGTCGACGAGACAATGCGCGGCCGCGGCCTCGGCCGCAGACTGATGGACGCCGCATTGCTGACCGCCGGAGACCGGCCGCTGAGGCTGGTGGCGACGACGGCAGGCCTGCCGCTCTACCAAAAGCTTGGCTTCCGCGAGACGGGAACCGTGCTGCAGCACCAGGGCCTTGCCGGAGAAATGGCCGCGCCGGCGGAAACGGAAGCCGCTACCGACGCCGATCGCCCTGCCATCGCGGGGCTCGACCGACTTGCCTTCGGCGCCGACCGTGAAGGGCTGCTCTCCTATATCGCCGGGATCGGCGAATTCGCCGTCATTCGCCGCGACGGTCGCATTTCCGGGTTCGCTTGCCTGCGTCCTTTCGGCCGCGGCGAAGTGATCGGACCGGTGGTGGCCGCCGATCTCGGCGAGGCCAAGACACTCATCGAACATTTCATCGCCAGACGGCCCGGACGGTTCCTCAGGGTCGATACCACTGCCGAGACCGGGCTTTCCCCATGGCTCGCCGAACAGGGGTTCGCCCATGTCGGCGGCGGAATCACGATGAGAAAGCCGTTGGCCAACGACGCCGCCGATCCGACCGCCACCACCTTTGCCCTCGCCAGTCAGGCACTCGGCTGATCCGGAGATCTCCATGTACAGCAATTCCCTCATCGAACTCGATCGCGCCCACCTCATCCATCCGGTCGCCTCCTATCGCGGCCATGAAAAGCTTGGCGTGCGCGTGCTCGCCTCGGCCAAGGGCGCGACGGTCACCGACGCATCGGGCAAGCAACTGATCGACGGCTTCGCCGGCCTCTGGTGCGTCAATGCCGGTTACGGCCACGAAAGTATCGTCGAGGCGGCGGCCCGGCAGATGCGGGAGCTTCCCTATGCGACGGCCTATTTCGGCCTCGGCTCCGAGCCCGCGATCCGGCTTGCCGGCGAACTCGCCGACCGCGCGCCGGGCGATCTCAACCATATCTATTTCACCCTCGGTGGTTCCGATGCGGTGGACAGCACGATCCGCTTCATACGCTACTACTGGAATGCCCGTGGAAAGCCTGAGCGCGATCAATTCATCTCGGTCGAACAGGGCTATCATGGCTCCTCGACGGTCGGCGCGGGCTTGACGGCGCTGCCCGCCTTCCATGCCGGCTTCGGCGTTCCCTTCGACTGGCAGCATAAAATTCCGTCTCACTACGCCTATCGCAACCCGGCGGGCGATAATCCGCAGGCGATCATCGACGCCTCGCTTGCGGCGCTGAAAAGCAAGGTGGAGGCGATCGGGCCGGAACGAGTCGCCGCTTTCTACGTCGAGCCGATCCAGGGCTCGGGCGGCGTTCTGGTGCCGCCGACAGGCTGGATGAAGGCCATGCGCGAATTCTGCCGCGCGCATGACATCCTATTCGTCGCGGACGAGGTGATCACCGGCTTTGGCCGCACCGGCCCGCTGTTTGCCTGCAGCGAGGATGAAGTCGTGCCCGATTTCATGACGACCGCCAAGGGCCTGACCTCCGGCTACGTCCCGATGGGCGCCGTCTTCATGGCCGATCACGTCTATGAAACGATTGCCGAGGGTGCGGGTGCTGCCGCCGTCGGCCATGGCTACACCTATTCGGCCCATCCCGTCAGCGCCGCGGTCGGCCTCGAAGTCCTGAGGCTCTACGAAAACGGCCTTCTCGAAAACGGCGTCAAGGCCGGAGCGCGGCTGATGCAGGGTCTGGAGTCGCTGAGGGATCATCCGCTGGTAGGCGATGTCCGTGGCCGCGGCATGCTCGCCGCCGTCGAGCTTGTGGTCGACAAGGTCAACAAGACGCCATTGCCGGCATCCGCCGAACCCGCCCGCCGTATCTTCGATCGCGCCTGGGAGAACGGTCTCGTCATCCGCGCCTTCGGCAATGGCGTGCTTGGCTATGCTCCGCCACTCTGCTGCACCGAAACGGAGATAGACGCGATCGTCGAACGCACCCGCATCACCCTGGACGAGACGCTGGAGGACCCGGATGTGCGTCGGGCGCTGCAGGCCTGAGAATACCGCGAAACGGTCAGATTCGGTATTTTGTGCCGCCTCATGGCGCCTATTCGGCGAATCCGGTGCGGTGCAGGTGACACACTGAAATCAACGAAAGGCCTGGATCCCGGCACATGCGGGCCTTCCATACAAGAGCGGGACAATGACCCCGCCGGCGGAACAGGATTTTCTTCTTCGAGAACCGCGCTCCCACCGGAGCCGAACACTGGGGAATTCACGTGAGCAAGAGCCTTCCGGAATTCAAATATATGACCTTCGATGTCGTCGGCACGCTCATCGACTTCGAGGGCGGCCTCAAGACCTGCCTCGCCGAGATCGCGACCGAGGCGGGGACTGAAATCGACGGCGAGCAGGCGCTTGGCCTCTACCGCGCAGCCCGCTACTCCAAGGATGCCGACCTCTTTCCCGACGACCTCGTGCGCGTCTACCTGGCGATCGCCCCGAAGCTCGGTCTGCCCGCCGATCAAAAATATGGCGAACGGCTGCGGGATTCGGCGAAGGGCTGGAAGGGTTTTGCAGACAGCGCCGCATCGCTGGCCAGTCTTGCGAAGGATTACCGCCTCGTTGCGATGACCAATGCCCGCCGCTGGGCATTCGATTTCTTCGAGAAGGAACTCGGCAATCCCTTTTATGCCGCCTTCACAGCGGATGATACGGGGACCGAGAAACCCGATCCCGCCTTCTTCGAGAAGGTATTCGACTACGTTGCCTCGGAAGGACATTCGAAGGACGACATCCTGCATGTCGCCCAGAGCCAGTACCACGATATCGGGATTTCCAGGAAACTCGGGCTGACCAATTGCTGGATCGAGCGGCGACATGCTGAGAAGGGTTACGGCGGCACGATCGAACCGGCCGAGTTCACCAAACCCGATTACCATTTCACCTCGATGGCCGGCCTTGCTGATGCCGCGGCTGCCGCGCGCGCCTGACTTTGAAAGCAGATCGGGCCCGCCCGTAACGGGCAGCCCGCCACACAAGAAAAGGGGAATGAGATGAACGACAAAATCACCAACTGGACCAGATCCGACGATGCCATGGTCGAAACCGCCATCCGTCGTGGCGCCACTCGTCGCGAGTTGCTGCATATGATGCTCGCGGGCGGCGTGGCCATATCAGCCGGCGGGCTCGTGCTTGGCCGCGCCGGCAAGGCGCTCGCCGCAACGCCTGTTTCCGGCGGCACGCTCAAGGCGGCCGGCTGGTCGTCCTCCACGGCCGATACGCTGGACCCCGCCAAGGCGTCGCTCTCTACCGACTATGTCCGGTGCTGCTCCTTCTATAACCGCCTCACCTTCCTCGACAAATCAGGCACGCCGCAGATGGAGCTCGCCGAAGCGATCGAGTCCAAGGATGCGAAGACCTGGACGGTCAAGCTGAAGAACGGCGTTACCTTCCATGACGGCAAGCCGCTGACCGCCGATGACGTGGTTTTCTCGCTGAAGCGCCATCTCGACCCATCCGTCGGCTCGAAGGTCGCCAAGATCGCCGCCCAGATGACCGGCTTCAAGGCGGTCGACAAGCAGACCGTCGAGATCACGCTCGCCAGCCCGAACGCCGACCTGCCGACCATCCTGTCGATGCATCACTTCATGATCGTTTCCGACGGCACGACCGATTTCACCAAGGCCAACGGCACCGGCGCTTTCGTCAAGGAAGTCTTCGAGCCGGGCGTTCGTTCGGTCGGGATCAAGAACAAGAACTACTGGAAATCCGGCCCGAACGTCGATTCCTTCGAATACTTCGCCATCAGCGACGACAATGCCCGCGTCAACGCGCTGCTTGCGGGCGACATCCATCTTGCGGCCGCGATAAATCCCCGCTCCATGCGCCTCGTCGAGGCCCAGGGCGACGGCTTCACCTTGTCGAAGACGACGTCCGGCAACTATACCAATCTCAACATGCGACTGGATATGGAGCCCGGCAATAAGCGGGACTTCATCGAGGGCATGAAGTATCTCGTCAACCGCGAACAGATCGTCAAATCGGCGCTGCGCGGTCTCGGTGAGGTCGGCAACGATCAACCCGTTTCGCCTGCGAACTTCTATCATGACGCAAACCTGAAAGCGCGGGCCTTCGATCCTGAGAAGGCGAAGTTCCACTTCGATAAGGCCGGCGTCCTCGGCCAATCCATTCCGATCATCGCTTCCGATGCGGCGAGCTCGTCGATCGACATGGCCATGATCATCCAGGCCGCCGGCGCCGAAATCGGCATGAAGCTCGATGTCCAGCGAGTGCCATCTGATGGTTACTGGGACAATTACTGGCTCAAGGCGCCGATCCACTTCGGCAATATCAACCCGCGGCCGACCCCTGATATCCTCTTCTCCCTGCTCTATACCTCGGACGCTCCGTGGAACGAAAGCCAGTACAAGTCGGAGAAGTTCGACAAGATGCTGATCGAGGCGCGCGGGTCTCTCGATCAAGAGAAGCGCAAAGCGATCTACAACGAGATGCAGGGCATGATCGCCCAAGAAGCCGGCACTATCATTCCGGCCTATATCTCGAACGTCGATGCCACGACGGCCAAGCTCAAGGGCCTGGAAGCCAACCCGCTCGGCGGCCAGATGGGATACGCCTTCGCGGAATATGTCTGGCTTGAAGCCTGATAAAGCAAAGGAGACCGGGGCTGCAGCCGCGCCCCGGCTCTTCCATCTGCATTGGTGGAACTCAACTCGAACGCACAAAGGGAAGACGCCCGTGAATAGCCAGGTCTTATCCCTTGTACTGAGCAGATTGTTCGTCGCCTTAATCACCCTGGTGATCGTCTCCTTCGCCGTCTTCTTCGCGACGACGCTGTTGCCCGGAGATACGGCGACGATCCTGCTCGGCCAAGCCGCCACGCCGGAAGCTGTCGAAGGCCTGCGCAAGGCCATGCATCTCGACGAACCAGCGCTCTTTCGTTTCCTGCGCTGGTTAGTCGGGCTGCTGCAGGGCGACCTCGGCACCTCCTATGCCAACGAAATGCCGATCGCCGCTCTCATTGCCGGTCGCTTCGTCAACACGCTGAAACTTGCCGGCGTCACCGCGCTTTTCTCCGTGCCGATCGCGCTCACGCTCGGGATCACTGCGGCGATGCTGCGCGGCACCCTTTACGATCGGATTGTCACGGTGATCACGATTGGCGTCATCTCCGTGCCGGAGTTCATGGTCGCGACCTCCGCCGCGCTCATCTTCGCCGTCTACCTGAAATGGCTGCCGGCGCTCTCTTTCGCCAATGAGGTCCATAGTATGACCGACCTGTTGCGCGTCTATGCCATGCCGGTGATCACCCTCACCTTCGTTGTCTCGGCCCAGATGATCCGCATGACGCGCGCAGCTGTTATCGAGACGCTCAACACGCCCTATGTCGAGATGGCATTGCTCAAAGGCGCCTCCCGGCCGCGCATCGTCTTTCGCCATGCACTGCCCAATGCGCTTGGCCCGATCGTCAATGCCGTTGCGCTTTCGCTGTCCTATCTGCTCGGAGGCGTCATCATCGTCGAGACCATTTTCAACTATCCTGGTATCGCCAAGCTGATGCTGGATGCGGTCGCCACCCGCGACCTGCCGCTGATCCAGAGCTGCGCGATGATCTTCTGCCTTGGCTACCTGCTGCTGATCACCATCGCCGATATCATCGCCATCCTTTCCAACCCGAGGCTCCGATGACCATGACCCGTTCCGAAACCGCTTCCGGCCGGCTGTCCGGAACCCGGTTTGGCTATCGCTTCAACATCGTCGGCGCGATCGGCCTTACCATCATCCTCGCGTGGGCGCTCGTCGCGATCTTTGCGCCGTTGATAATCCCCTACCCCGTCGGCGAGATCGTCGATCTCGACTATTTCGGCCCGATGAGCCGGGAACTCTGGTTCGGCTCCGATTATCTCGGCCGCGACATGCTCTCGCGAATTCTGATGGGCGCGCGCTATACAGTCGGCATCTCGCTAGCGGCGGTGACGATCGCCTGCTTCAGCGGCGTCGTGCTCGGCATGATCGCAGCAGTCGCCGGCGGCTGGTTGGACACGATCCTCAGCCGCTTCCTCGACGCTCTCAACTCCATCCCGAGCAAGCTGTTCGGCCTGGTGGTTGTCGCTGCCGTCGGCTCCTCGGTCCCTGTTCTGATAATGACGCTGTCGGTCATCTACATCCCCGGCGCCTACCGCTTCGCCCGGGCGCTCGCCGTCAACATCAATGCGATGGATTTTATCACGGTCGCGCGCATCCGTGGCGAAAGCACTCTCTATCTCATTCGCTCGGAAATCCTGCCCAACATCGTCGGGCCGGTGCTTGCCGATCTCGGCATCCGCTTCGTCTTCATCGTTCTGCTGCTCTCCGGGCTTTCGTTCCTCGGCCTTGGCGTCCAGCCGCCCTATGCCGATTGGGGTGCGCTGGTGCGCGAGAATATCGGCGGCCTGCCGTTTGGTGCGCCGGCGGTGATGTTTCCCTCGCTTGCCATCGCCAGCCTGACGATCAGCGTCAACCTGCTGATAGACAATCTGCCGCAGAAAATTCGCGACCGGAGCACGTCATGAGCAACTTCATCGAAATCCGTGACCTGAAGGTCGAGGCCACCACCGATTCCGGTCGCCGCGTCGAGATCATCAAGGGTGTCAGCCTCGACGTTGCCGAGGGCGAGATCGTCGCGCTGATCGGGGAGAGCGGCTCGGGCAAGACAACGATCGCCCTGACCCTCATGGGCCATACCCGTGCGGGCTGTCGCATCTCCGGCGGCAGCGTTTCGGTCGGCGGCAAGGACATGGTCAGGCTCAGCGAGAAGCAGCGAGCCAAGGTGCGCGGCACCGAAGTCGCCTATGTCCCGCAATCGGCGGCTGCCGCTTTCAACCCCGCCACATCGATCATGGACCAGGTGATCGAAGTCACGCGTATTCATCAGCTGATGTCGCCGGACGATGCGCGTGCCAGGGCAGTCGAGCTCTTCCGGGCGCTGTCGCTCCCGGAACCCGAGACGATCGGCAGCCGTTATCCGCACCAGGTTTCCGGTGGCCAGCTGCAGCGTCTGGCCGCCGCCATGGCGCTGATCGGCGACCCGACCCTCGTCATCTTCGACGAGCCGACGACGGCGCTCGACGTGACGACACAGATCGAAGTGCTGCGTGCTTTCAAGTCGGTGATGAAGAAGGGCGGCATATCAGGCGTTTATGTCTCGCACGACCTTGCCGTCGTCGCGCAGATCGCCGACCGCATCGTGGTCTTGAAAGGCGGAGAGACCCAGGAAACCGGCACCACCGAAGAGATCCTTAACAACGCGAAGCACCCCTATACCAGGGAGCTGCTCGCAGCCTTCGAACCGAAACCGCGCGGCGCAGCTGGCCCCGCCGAACCCGCGACGGCTCCACTGCTGAGGATCGAAGATCTCGTAGCCGGCTATGGACAGCGTCAGGCTGACGGCCTGCCGCTCGTGCGCGCGGTCGAGCACGTGAGCCTGAAGGTGGAAAAAGGCCGTAATCTCGGCATCATCGGAGAATCCGGTTGCGGCAAGTCGACGCTCGCCCGCACCATCGCCGGCATCCTGCCGGCCGCGGTCGGCAAGATCGTCTTCGACGGCACGGAACTGCGTCGCAGCGCTCGCGAGCGCTCGCGCGACCAGTTGCGCGAGATGCAGATCGTTTTCCAATATGCCGATACCGCACTCAACCCGGCGAAATCGGTTGAGGAGATCCTCGACAGGCCCTTGGTCTTTTACCACGGCATGGATCGAAAGATGCGGAACGCCCGGATCGATCAACTGCTCGACATGGTGCGCCTGCCTCGCAATCTGCGTCATCACCGGCCGGGAGAGCTCTCGGGCGGACAGAAACAGCGCGTCAACTTCGCCCGGGCGCTCGCCGCCGATCCGAAGCTGATCCTCTGCGACGAGATCACCTCGGCGCTCGACACGGTGGTCGCCGCAGCGGTCATCGACCTGCTCAAGGAATTGCAGCGCGAACTCGGCCTCTCCTATATCTTCATCAGCCACGACCTCTCGGTGGTGGAGGCGATCTGCGACGAGATCGTCGTGATGTATGGAGGCCGTAAGGTCGAGGAAATCACATCCTCGACAGTGAAGACGCCGCAACATCCCTATTCGCAGCTGCTCTTCTCGTCGGTGCCGACGCTCGATCCGGCCTGGCTCGATGGGCTCCAGCAGGATCCGGAACTGGTGCGGGCCTATTGCCGGCACTGACCGCCGATTCAAGGTGTTACCGCGCTCCCCTCCTCCAAACCACAAGCAAGACGCTTGCCAGACCCGGCGCGCACCCGGGCAGGTCATGTTGAAAAGCCTGGGCTCCACGGCACAAGATCTGCAAGTGGCAGCGAATATGGCTTCGGAAAGAAAGCCCGAAATTCTGTCGCAAGTCCTTCCAACCAGTATGAAGCTTTAATTATAGGGAGAACAACCTGCGACAGAGAATCGGCATCTGCGCAGGACCGATTAGATCGGAGAGATGCAACGGGTGAGGTCGGTCTGGAACCCTGAGAGATTGCGTTGGGACGCTCGGCCAAGGGGAGTTTGCGGATCAGGAGCGGGGCCCGGCCGCGGTCCTTCTCGCCGGCTAAAGCGGAAACAAGGTGGTAAGCGGCATGTGGGCTTTGACGATCGGCGATTTCAGGACGACGAAGCTGAAATACTTATCGATACCGACGTCCAGGTCGGTAAGCCGCTCCATGATCGTCTGATATTCGTCGATGCCGGCGGTGACGAATTTCAGCAGATAATCGTAGCCGCCCGAAACCAGATGACATTCGATCACCTGATCGACCTTCTCGATCGCCGCCAGGAAGCGGGCGAAGTCGATCTGCCGGTGGTTCTTCAGGGTGATCTCGGTGAACACCGTCAGCGTCTGCCCGAGTTTGCTGACGTTGATCTGGGCCGAATAGCCTTCGATATAGCCTTCCGACTGCAGCTTCTTCACCCGCATCAAGCAGGGGCTAGGCGACAGATTGACCAGTTCGGCGAGCTCCACATTGGTGACGCGGCCATTCTTCTGCAGTTCGTAGAGAATTTTTACGTCGATCCGGTCGAGTTTCATCTCACACGGCCCTCACTTGCTCGAGATCGCCAATGACGCAGCAGATTATGCTGCCGTATTCCCGACATCGACCTTAACACATAAGTCAGACGTGTCGACCGCGTTGCGGGACAGGCCGAAGCACAAACCGCTGCTGGCATCCTACCAAGACGGAATCTTCTGCTGTCACCAACCGATCTCCAGCAAAGCCGCAGCTTTGGATCCGCTAGACTACGCCTGAAACGGAGACTGTCCCATGCCCGCACCGCTCAATCGCGTCGCCACCACGCCGGAACTTCCTTCCACCGCCGATGTGGTGGTAATCGGCGGCGGCATCGTCGGCGTTTTTGCGGCCTATTATCTCACCCGGCGCGGATTGAAGGTCGCCCTCGTCGAGAAGGGCCTCATCGGCGCCGAACAATCGAGCCGCAACTGGGGCTGGTGCCGCCAGCAGAACCGCGACGCCCGCGAACTGCCAATGTCGACGAAGAGCCTCGATCTGTGGGAGCGCTTCGCCACTGAGACCGGTGAGGATACGGGCTTCCGTCGCTGCGGTCTCTTCTATCTCAGCAATAGCGACGATGAATTGTCCGGCTGGGCACGCTGGCGCGATTTCGCCCGCTCGGTCGGCGTCACGACGCACATGCTGAGCAGCGCCGAAGCGACCGAACGCGGGCGTGCCACCGGCGCCTCATGGAAGGGCGGGGTGTTTTCACCGACCGACGGAATCGCCGATCCGGCGAGTGCTGCGCCGGCCGTTGCACGTGCGATCCTGAAACTCGGCGGCACGGTGCATCAGTCGTGCGCTGCCCGCGGCATCGACATCGAAGGCGGCAGGCTCTCGGGCGTCGTCACCGAGCATGGCACGATCCGCACGAAAATCGCGATCCTTGCCGGCGGCGCCTGGGCCTCCTCCTTCTGCCGCCAGTTCGGCATTCGGTTTCCGCAAGCCTCGGTTCGCTCCTCGATCCTCTCCGTATCCCCAGGCGCAAGCGGCCTGCCGGACGCGCTGCACACATCTGCGGTCTCCGTTACGCGTCGCGGCGATGGCGGCTACACATTGGCGATCAGCGGTGGCGGGCGTGTCGACTTGACGCCGCAGCAATTCCGTTACGCGCCTCAATTTCTGCCAATGTTCGTCCGGCGTTGGAGAAGCCTCGCGCTAGGCGGATTGGAGGGATTCAGGTCTGGGCACGAAACCCTGGCGCGTTGGCGATTGGACGCACCCACTCCGATGGAACGAATGCGCATCCTCGATCCGAAGGTCGACCAAAGAACAATTCGGCTTACCCATTCGCGCGCGCTTGAACTCCTGCCTGCCCTGAGGAACACAAATGTCAGTGCCGTCTGGGCCGGTTATGTGGATAGCACCCCCGATGGGGTGCCGGGAATCGGTGAGATCACCACCGTTCCAGGCTTCATTCTCGCCGCCGGTTTCAGCGGCCACGGCTTCGGAATCGGTCCCGGCGCCGGTCATCT
>Ga0102590_1001659_pt1 | contig 31770 bp, 35 predicted proteins | sample AraplaMF_Col_mMF_FD_76859 | JGI IMG/M metagenome (GOLD analysis project Ga0102590, IMG submission 76859) | Arabidopsis root microbial communities from the University of North Carolina, USA - plate scrape MF_Col_mMF | ecosystem: Host-associated > Plants > Roots > Endosphere | place: USA... | reverse complement strand
ATCGCCCACCACCACTCATCGACCGCGAAAACCAGCCTGTCCACTCCTCGCAAGCCGCCTGAAGTCGTTCAAAAAAAGCCCGACATCGAGCTTCATTCCTGCATAAGGCTTTGTGCAAAGCTCTCGCTTGCGGGGGAGGGCGGGGGAGAGGGTGTCTCCGCGATGGGACAGTCCCCAAGAAGAGAAAGCCCTCACCCGCGCCTTCGGCGCGACCTCTCCCGCAAGCAAGCGGGAGAGGCGAGGGCATCGCCGATGCCGCTCTAGCCCTTCCCCTCGCGCTTGCCCTCGTCCAGCGGCACCACGGTGGCCTTGCCGCTCATCGCCGACAGCGCGTCGAGCGCCTCTTCGCAAAAGTCGGCCACCATCTGCTCGTGCCGGGCCCCAAGGCGGAGCAGGAGCAAATTGCCGAGATCGAGCCGGCCCTCGGCGGTGCCGTCGGGAAAGCGCTTCTTCAGGATGCGCTCGTAATTGGCGTGGCGGTCGCGGTGGTGCTCCAGGCGGGCCATCAGGTCGGTGCGCAGCGGCTCGATGTCGATGCTGTCGAGGGCGTGGAGGCGGACCAGGAGGTCGTCCTTGGTCGAGGCCGGCGTGCTTGGCCGCGCGGCCCAGTGCCGCAGCGCTGTTCGCCCCTCCGGAGTGAGCGTATAAACTAGCTTGTTGGGCTTGCCCGATTGCACGACCTCGCGGCCCTGGATGTGACCGCGGTCGCGCAGCTTGGAGAGCTCGCGGTAGATCTGCTGATGGTCGGCCTTCCAGAAGAAGCCGATCGACGAATCGAACGTCTTGGCGAGCTCGTAGCCCGTCATCGGACGCTCCGTCAGGCATGCGAGGATTGCGTCGCCCAGGGCCATGATCGGCCTCCTTCGTCTTCTTCGACCTCGACCAACTCGCTTGACTTTATGCGCATTGGCGCATATGCGTCAATGTGCATATGCGGTGCGAGGGGACGGGCCAAAGATCCGACCCGAAAAACCCAGCGGAATCAATCGGCACGCTACTGTGCATGGGGTTGTTTTCGCGTTTTCTTGTCCAGGCCTTTAGGGAGGCAGCTGAGAATGACCGGCCTCGATTCCTGGTATGCCTACATGAGGTCTCACGACCGCACCGCGCTCTGGGATCTCCTGCATCCCGATGCCGTGTTCGAGAGCCCCGTGGTCCACACGCCGCAGCGCGGCCGCGACATCACCTTCAAATACCTTTCCAGCGCCGAGCAGGTGCTCGGCGGCCCGACCTTCACCTATGTCGGCGAATGGAAGAGCGCCGATGGCGCCGTGCTCGAATTCAAGACCGAGATCGACGGCATCGAGATCAACGGCGTCGACATCATCACGTTCGACAGCGAGGGACGCATCACGCATTTCAAGGTGATGGTGCGTCCGCTCAAGGCGATCAACATGCTGCACCGCCTGATGGCAGAGCAGCTGGCCGCCCCATCATGACCCTGCCCTGAGGTTGCAGAACCCGCTAAGCTCGCGGGGAAGGCTGCGTCGCAGGAACACTGACATCGCCACTTTCGAAGGCCCATTGCCGGGAGAACCCCATGCCGATCTACAAAGCCCCCGTCGAAGACGTGAACTTCCTGCTCAACGACGTCTTCCAGATCGACCGCTACGACAACCTCGCCGGCTTCTCCGATGCATCGAGCGACGTGCGCGAAGCCATCCTCGGCGAAGCCGCCAAGCTCGCCGAAGAGGTGCTGCAGCCGCTGAACCGCGTCGGCGATCTCGAAGGCTGCAAGCGCGCCGACGACGGCAGCGTCACCACGCCGAAAGGCTTCAAGGAGGCCTTCAAGCAGGTCGCCGAGGGCGGCTGGCTCGGCCTCTCGGCGCCGACCGAGTTCGGCGGCCAGGGCCTGCCGGTGACGCTCTCGCAAGCCGTCAACGAATTCCAGATCTCCGCCAACATGGCGTTCTCGATGTATGGCGGCCTCACCATGGGCGCGACCGCGGCGCTGATCGTTCACGGCTCGCCCGAGCAGAAGCAGACCTACGTGCCGAAGATGGTGGCGGGCGAATGGACCGGCACCATGAACCTCACCGAGCCGCATTGCGGCACCGATCTCGGCATGCTCCGCACCAAGGCGGTGCGCCAGGCGGACGGCAGCTTCAGGATCACGGGCACCAAGATCTTCATCTCGGCCGGCGAGCATGACCTGGCCTCCAACATCATCCACCTCGTGCTGGCCCGCATCGAGGGCGCACCCGCCGGCATCAAGGGCGTGTCGCTGTTCGTGGTGCCGAAATTCCTGGTCAATGCCGACGGTTCGCCCGGCGCGCGCAACGGCGTCGTCTGCGGCTCGCTCGAGCACAAGATGGGGATCCACGGCAATTCGACCTGCGTGATGAACTACGACAACGCCACCGGCTGGCTGATCGGGGAAGAGAACAAGGGCATGCAGGGCATGTTCGTGATGATGAACGAGGCGAGGCTCGGCGTCGCCGTGCAGGGCCTCGCGCAGTCGGAAGTGGCCTATCAGAACGCGGTCGCCTATGCCCGCGAGCGCATCCAGGGCCGCTCGCTCACCGGCGCCAAGGCGCCGGACAAGCAGGCCGACCCGATCATCGTGCACCCCGACGTGCGCCGCACGCTGCTGTCGATCCGCGCCTTCAACGAGGCCGCGCGCGCCTTCGTGATGTGGACCGCGCTGAAGAGCGACGTCGCCCACCGCTCCGAAGACCCGAAGGACCGCCAGGCCGCCGACGACCACATGGGCCTGATGACCCCGGTGCTGAAGGGCTTCCTGACCGATTACGGCTTCGCCAACGCGGTGCAGGCGCAGCAGATGTATGGCGGCCACGGCTACATCGCCGAACAGGGCATGGAGCAGTTCGTGCGCGATGCGCGCATCGCGATGATCTATGAAGGCGCCAACGGCATTCAGGCGCTCGACCTCGTCGGCCGCAAGCTGCCGCGCGACGGCGGCCGCGCCATCATGGCCTTCTTCGGCGAGGTCATGGCCTTCGCCAAGGAGAATGGCGGCGACGAGGCGCTGAAGCCGTTCATCACCCCGCTCTCGGCCTCGCTCGGCCATCTCCAGCAGGCCACCACCTGGCTCATGCAGAACGCGATGGCGAAGCCGGACAATGCCGGCGCCGCCGCAACCGATTACCTGCATCTCTTCGGCTTCGTCGCGCTCGGCTACATGTGGGCGAAGATGGCCAAGGTGACGAATGCCAAGATTGCCGAGAGCGGGGCGACGCCCTATCTCTCGACCAAGCTCGTCACCGGCCGTTTCTTCATGGAGCGGATGCTGCCGGAGACGGCCGCCAATCTCGCCCGCATCCAGGCCGGCTGCGCCACCATCATGGAATTGCCGGCGGAAGCGTTCTGAGGAGTTTCAATGTCGGCAGCAGACGCGATCGTTGCGGAGTTCCGCGCCTTCGGCGCCGGGCTTCGCCGCGACAAGTTCTGTGCGCGCTCCGCGCTCGACATCATCGACCGTTGCGAGGCCCGTTGTGTCGGAATCCTCGGCATCGAGGGCTTCTATCTCACCGACACGACGACCGTCCCTCAGCTCGATCACATCCTCGACCTAAGCGCGGGGACGGGCGCCTACGACATAGCACGGCAGTTCCTTCTCCGCGGCGAAGGGCTGCCGCTGTTCTATGAATTCACGTTTCAGGATTGATCCCGATCGCGTCGCGATCGTCACCAATGGCTACCATCAGGAGGCTCCCATGGCAGATGCCTATATCTACGATCACGTCCGCACCCCCCGCGGTCGCGGCAAGGCGGACGGCGCGCTGCACGAAGTCACGGCGCTCGCGCTCGCGACCGTGCCGCTGAAGGCGCTGAAGGATCGCAACAATCTGCCGGAAGATTCCGTCGACGACGTCATCCTCGGCGTGGTCGATCCGGTCGGCGAGGCCGGAAGCGACATCGCGCGCTTCGCCGCACTGAAGGCCGGTCTCGGCGAGGCCGTCCCGGGCGTGCAGATCAGCCGCTTCTGCGCCTCAGGCCTCGATGCGGTGAACTTCGCCGCCGCGCAGGTGATGAGCGGCCAGCACGAGCTGGTGATCGGCGGCGGCGCCGAATCCATGAGCCGCGTCGGCATCGGCGCCTCCGGCGGCGCCTGGCCGATGGATCCCTCGATGGCGGTGCCGGCCTATTTCATGCCGCAGGGCGTTTCGGCCGATCTGATCGCCACCAAATACGGCTTCTCGCGCGACGATGTCGACGCTTACGCCGTGCAGAGCCAGCAGCGCGCGGCCAAGGCCTGGGACGAGGGCCGCTTCAACAAGTCCGTGGTGCCGGTGAAGGACATCAACGGCCTCACCATCCTCGCCAAGGACGAGCATATGCGTCCCTCGACGACGATGCAGTCGCTGGCGCAGCTGCAGCCCTCGTTCACGATGATGGCGCAGATGGGCGGCTTCGATGGCGTCGCAACTCAGTCCCATCCCGAGATCGAGCGCGTCAATTACGTGCACCATGCCGGTAACTCTTCCGGCATCGTCGACGGCGCCGGCGCCGTGCTGCTCGGCAGCAAGGAGGCGGGTGCGAAATACGGCATGAAGCCGCGCGCGAAGATCCGCGCCTTCGCCAATATCGGCTCGGAGCCGGCGATGATGCTGACCGGTCCGGTCGACGTCACCGAGAAGCTGTTCGCGCGTTCCGGCATGAAGAAGTCGGACATCGACCTGTTCGAGCTGAACGAGGCCTTTGCCTCCGTCGTGCTGCGCTACATCCAGGCCTTCGACATCGACAGCGCCAAGATCAACGTCAATGGCGGCGCCATCGCGCTCGGCCATCCGTTGGGGGCCACCGGCGCGATGATCCTCGGCACCGTGCTCGACGAGCTCGAGCGCACCAACAAGTCCACCGCCCTGGTCACGCTGTGCATCGGCGGCGGCATGGGCACCGCGACCATCATCGAGCGGGTGTAACGAGCTGTCGTAGGGTGGGCAAAGCGAAACGTGCCCACCGTTGATGCTTCCGCGAAAGATGGTGGGCACGGCGCGAGAGCGCCTTTGCCCACCCTACGAGATTCCCATCAACCGCCGCGCCTGGCATCGGCTGCGGCACCGAGGAGCAACCAACATGTCGTACAAGAATTTCAAGGTCGAAACCGACGCAGACGGCATCGCGCTCGTCACCTGGGACATTCCGGGCCGTTCCATGAACGTGCTCGACGAGACCTCGACCAACGAGCTCGATGCGATCGTCAAGGCGACCACGGCCGACGCCGCGGTGAAGGGCGTCGTCGTCACTTCGGCGAAAGAAGCGTTCTGCGCCGGCGCGGATCTGTCGATGCTCGAAGGCATGAACCAGGCCTACGCCAAGGTCTTCAAGGAGCAGGGCGAGACCGCGGCGAACCAGATGCTGTTCGACCAGAGCCGCCGCTTCTCGCAGGTTTTGCGTTCGATCGAGACCTCAGGCAAGCCGTGGGCGGCCGCGATCAACGGCCTCGCGCTCGGCGGCGGCTTCGAGATCACGCTGTGCTGCCATTACCGCGTCGCCGCGGAGAATCCCAAGACCCGCCTCGGTCTGCCCGAGGTCAAGGTCGGCCTGTTCCCGGGCGCCGGCGGCACGCAGCGCGTGCCGCGCCTGGTGCCGCCGCAGGATGCGATGACGATCCTGCTCAAGGGCGATCCTGTCACGATCGAGAAGGCCAAGGCGCTGAACCTGATCCACGCCATCGTTCCGGCCGCCGATCTCATCAAGGCCGCAAAGGACTGGATCAAGGGCGGCGGCAAGGCGATCGCGCCCTGGGACGAGAAAGGCTTCAAGCTGCCCGGCGGTCCGGTGTTCTCCAAGGCCGGCATGATGATGTTCCCCGCCGGCAACGCGATCTATCGCCGCGAGACCTACGACAATTATCCGGCCGCGCGCGCGATCATGAGCTGCGTCTATGAGGGCCTGCAGCTGCCGATCGACGCTGGCTTGCGCGTCGAGTCGCGCTACTTCACCTCGGTGCTGCGCTCGAAGGAAGCGGCCGCGATGATCCGCAGCCTGTTCCTGTCGATGCAGGAGCTCAACAAGGGCGCCCGCCGTCCGAAGAACGTAGCCCCGACCAAGGTGAAGAAGATCGCCGTGATCGGCGCCGGCTTCATGGGCGCCAGCGTCGGCTACGTCTCGGCCCGTGCCGGCCTCGACGTCGTCCTGATCGATCGCGACCAGGAGAGCGCCGACAAGGGCAAGGCGCACGCGCAGAAGGTGATCGAGGAGCAGATCAAGAAGGGCCGCGCCAAGCCTGCGGATGCCGAAGCGCTGCTCGCGCGCATCACGCCGACGGCCGACTATGCTGCTCTGAAGGACGTCGACCTCGTCATCGAGGCCGTGTTCGAGGATCGCAAGGTCAAGGCCGAGACCTTCGCCAAGGCGCAGGAATATCTGAAGCCGGACGTGATCTTCGCGTCGAACACCTCGACGCTGCCGATCACCTCGCTGGCCGAGAGCTTCAAGGACCAGGGCAAGTTCGTCGGCATCCACTTCTTCTCGCCGGTCGAGAAGATGATGCTGGTCGAGATCATCCTCGGCAAGAACACCGGCGACGTCGCGCTGGCGACCGCGCTCGACTACGTCCGGCAGATCGGCAAGACGCCGATCGTCGTCAACGATTCGCGCGGCTTCTTCGCCAATCGCTGCGTCGGCCGTTATGTCGCCGAAGGCAACGAGATGTTCCTCGAAGGCGTGCCGCCGGCGATGATCGAGAACTGCGCCAAGATGGCCGGCATGCCGGTCGGCCCGCTCTCGCTGTCGGATGAAGTCGCGCTCGACCTCGGCCTCAAGATCATGAAGGCGACGGAGGCCGATCTCGGTCCCAACGCCATCAACCCCGATCAGAAGAAGCTGATGGTGGAGATGGTCGAGAAGCAGGGCCGCCTGGGGCGCAAGAACAGCAAGGGCTTCTACGACTATCCCGAGAAGGGCAAGGGCCAGAAGAGCCTGTGGCCGGGCCTGTCGGCCTTGCAGCCGAAGCAGCTCGACCCCGACACGCTCGATGTCGAGGAGCTGAAGCAGCGCTTCCTGGTGGTGCAGGCGGTGGAAGCGGCGCGCACCGTCGAGGATCACGTCATCACCGATCCGCGCGAGGCGGATGTCGGCTCGATCCTCGGCTTCGGCTTCGCGCCGTTCACCGGCGGCACGCTGTCCTACATCGACTTCATGGGCACGAAGAAGTTCGTCGAGCTCTGCCACAAGCTGGAAGCGAAGTACGGCTCGCGCTTCACCCCGCCGAAGCTGCTCGAGGAGATGGCCGCGAAGGGCGAGACCTTCTACGGCCGATTCGCGCCGAAGAAGGCGGCAGCTGCCTGATCGGTTGGCGACGCATCGAAACGAAAGGCCGGATCATCGATCCGGCCTTTTTGTTTTCCACGACGTCATCACGGTTGAGTCGGATTTGTTCCAGGTTGTGGAACCGATCACAGAATCCGCGTAGGAACCGTGCGAGAGTCCCGCTGCAGCGGCGTCGCGCAATTGTCATAGGCGCGTCAAAGCGGCGCCGTTCTTTTGCTCGGCCCTGGCACTAGTCTTGCTGCGGGTCAGGGTCACGAATTGCGTTGGGACACTTGCCGATCCCGTCGGCAAGCCGAAGACGAAAAGAAAGTTGTCCTTGATGAACTCCTTGGTGCTGCGGAAGACCGCGCTCGCTCGCGATCTCACCGCAAGACATGCCGTTGCGTCCGCAGCGGGCGGACTGCCCTCGCAATCGAAGCCGGCGCGCCTGCGCCGCAAGGGTCCGGCGCTCTGGGCCGCGCTGGCGCTACTTGTGCTGGCGGCGGACTTTTTGCTGGCCTATCTCGCCTGGCTCGCCGTCGACTTCATCATGGGGTGAGACCGCGCGCGCGTGCAGCAGGTACGATGCCGCGAGATAGGCGAGCTGTGAGGCGGCAAGGCAGATGGCGACGATGGTCACGCCCCCCACCATTCCGAAATCGTAAACGCGAAGAACGATCGCCGCGACGATCGCGATCACAGGCGAAAAGACGACCAGCGCCCAGATCCTGAAAAGGCGACCTGTCGCTACTCCCACCAGCGCGCTTGCAACGATCAAGACGATGGCAATCGTCAACTTCAACCTCAATGCGCGTGCAATAATCTTCAATCAATAGTGCCAAGCTCGCCCGCTTCGCGGGTGCTGACAAGACAGCACTACTTAATCTTGGCGAACAGTAGTTCATAAGTCTAATCAAGGTACGATGATCCCGCGCAAATGGGTTCGCGCCGTGCTGTGCTGCAGCAAAATAAGGCGGCGGGATCGGCGCCTGCTTATTTCCGGTCGCCGAACGGCGAGAAGACGCGGCCCGAGACCGCGTCATCGGCCAGGCTGGCTTTCCAGGTGCCTTCGTCGCCGCGACCGATGCGGACCTCGAAACGCCAGCCGTTCTGGTTGGTGAAGGCGATGTCCGCTCCGCCCTTCGTCCTGGCGTAGCTGCACGGATATTCGGTCGGCCGGTCGGGAAAGACGATCTTTCCTTCCTTGCTTTCGAACACGGCCGAGGTGATCTGCGGATGGACCATGAAGATGCAGCTGCGCTGCGGCGTGACCGGCGTCGACAGGCCGAGCATCGCAAGCGGCGCGCCGGCAGCGGTCATGAGGACGATAAGGTTCATGGGGCAACTGTCTCGCGGAAGGTGATCCTTCGACGCCGCCGCCGATCGAGCGGTTCACAATGAAGAAAGGCCGGATCTCCGATCCGGCCTTTCGATCGTCATGATCTGCGAGCGCTCACGCCGCCTGCGCGAGCCCTTCCTTCTTCAGCGCCTCCTGCACCTGCGGGCGCGCCGCGACGCGGGCCTTGTAGGCGGCAAGGTGCGGCATGGCCGAGAAGTCGAACTTCATCCGGTCGGCCCAGGTCAGCATCGTGAAGAGATAGCCGTCGGCGACCGTGAACTGCTTGCCCATCAGGTAGTCGCGGCCGGCGAGCTGGCTGTCGATGTATTTCAGCTTGCCCATGACGCGGTCTTTGAAGAACGCCTTGGCCTCGTCGTTCAGGGCAGGGGCGAACAGCGGGCCGAAGCTCTTATGCACCTCCGAGGTGAGGAAATTCAGCCATTCGAGCAGCTTGTAGCGCTCGGCGCTGCCGTGGGCCGGCGCCAGCGCCTTGGCCGAGGCCTGGTCGGCGATCATCTGGACAATCACCGGGCCTTCGGTCACGATCTCGCCGCTGTCGAGGCCCAGCGCAGGGACCTGGCCCTTGGGGTTCAGCTTCAGATAATCCTCACCATTTTCGAGCTTCTTGGCCCGGATATCGACCTTGACCAGTTCGTAGGGCAGGCCGGCTTCCAGGAGCGCGATATGGGGGGACAGGGAGCAGGCGCCGGGCGAGTAATAGAGTTTCATGGAATTTCCTCCTCTTGTTGCTTGGCTTGGGCGAAAGAACGCCTACATGCACCTGCATGCAATAGTCAAGATTGATGCAGCTGCATCGAATGAGGTAAGAGACGGGCGACGAGCTTGAGCGGGACCATGAAACGCAAACCATCGACCGAGGCCACTTCCGCCTGGATCCGCCTGATGCGGGTGCAGAGCCGCGTGCTCGACTGCGTCGAGCAGGATCTGAAGAAGGCGGGGTTCCCGCCGCTGGCATGGTACGACGCCCTGCTCGAATTGTCGCGCGCGCCGTCCGGCGAGCTGCGGCCCGTCGAGCTCGAGCGGCAGATGCTGATCCCGCAATACTCCACCTCGCGCCTGATCGACCGCCTCGTCGACGAGGGGCTCGCTTCCCGGCGCGAATGCAAGATCGACAAGCGCGGCCAGTTCGTCGAGATCACCGAGGCCGGCCGCGAGCTGCAGAAGCGGATGTGGGGCGCCTATTCGGCCGCAATCGAGAAATATGTCGGCTCGAAACTGTCCGATGCCGACGCCGTCAAGCTCAGCGGCCTGCTCGACCGGCTGGGCTGCTCGTGCGGCGAGATGAAACTGCCGCCCGTCGCCAGCGTCAACGAAACTTCGCCGTCGCGATGATCGACGGCAACCCAGCACGTCCGCGCGCCCGGTGGGTTCGCGGACCATCCCTGTCACCCGCGCATTCGGTCGAAGCGCTTTTGATTAGAGTTTGATATGGCGCGAGACCAGATCGATATGACGCCGCTGCAATCGCGCGACGAACTCGTTGCGTGGTTCGAGGCCGGCTGCAAGGACCCGTCGGAATTCCGCATGGGCACCGAGCACGAGAAGACGCCGTTCACGCTCGAAGGCCATCGTCCGGTGCCCTACGAGGGTGCGCGCGGCATCGGAGCGCTGCTCGAAGGCATGAAGCTCCTGCTCGGCTGGGAGCCGATCATGGAGAAGGGCAACATCATCGGTCTCTACGACGTCACCGGCGGCGGCGCGATCTCGCTCGAGCCCGGCGGCCAGTTCGAGCTCTCCGGCGCCCCGGTCGAGAACGTGCACCAGACCCAGAGCGAGCTGATGGCCCATCTGGCACAGGTGCGCGAGATCGCAACCCCGCTCGGCATCGGCTTCCTCGGCCTCGGCATGACGCCGTCCTGGTCGCGCGCCGACATTCCGGTGATGCCCAAGGGCCGCTACAAGATCATGACCAATTACATGCCGAAGGTCGGCCAGTACGGCCTCGACATGATGTACCGGACCTGCACGGTGCAGACCAATCTCGACTTCTCCTCCGAAGCGGACATGGTCAAGAAGCTGCGCGTATCGCTCGCGCTGCAGCCGGTCGCAACCGCTTTGTTCGCCAACTCGCCGTTCACCGAAGGCAAGCCGAACGGCTTCCTCTCGTTCCGCTCCGAGATCTGGCGCGACACCGACAATGCGCGCGCCGGCATGATGCCCTGGGCGTTCGAGGACGGCATGGGTTTCGAGCGCTATGTCGACTACGCGCTCGACGTGCCCATGTATTTCGTCAAGCGCGGCGACGATTACATCGACGTGTCGGGCTCCTCGTTCCGCGCCTTCTTCGACGGCCGCAACAACAACCTGCCCGGCGAGCGTCCGACGCTGTCGGACTGGGCCAACCATCTCTCGACGATCTTCCCGGAAGTGCGCCTCAAGCGCTATCTCGAGATGCGCGGCTCAGACGGTGGTCCGTGGGGCCGCCTGCCGGCGCTGTCGGCGTTCTGGGCCGGGCTGCTCTATGACGACGTGTCGCTCGATGCCGCATGGGACATGGTGAAGCACTGGAGCGCGCATGAGCGCCAGGCTTTGCGCGACGACGTGCCGCGCTTCGGCTTCAAGGCGCGGATCAAGGATCGCTATCTCTTCGAGATCGCCAAGGAATGCCTCGTTCTGGCACATGCGGGCCTGCGCCGCCGCGGCCGGATCGACCAGCTCGGACGCGACGAGACGCGGCACCTCGAGCCGCTCGACCGCATCATCGATTCCGGCCGGACGCCGGCTGAGGAAATGCTCGAGAAGTTCAACGGGCCCTGGAAGGGCTCGGTGGAACCGGCCTACGCGGAATACGCGTTCTAGAGCCATTTCCGTTCCGATAAATCGGAACGGGGCTCCGGACTCTTATTTTGACGCGTTTCCTTGACGCGAACCGGCACCCGCGTCGCTCGAAAACGCTCTACGCAGATAGGCCAACGACCGGGATTTCGGCCGTTCATCGCCCATACAGGTTTGCGGCGATCAAATGACCGGCTGAAAAACCCGAGCGTCGTCAATAACTCGAAAGCTGTTCCGATGGGGAAGGGCCGCCTGCATGGGGCCGTCATGGCAAGCCTCGTGGCATGCGCCGCGCTGCTGTCGCTCGCGTTCGCGGGCGTGCCGGCGCGCGCCCAGACGGCGTTCGACCGGCCCGGCGGCGATTATTTCAGCCAGCCGGTGACATCGGGCGACCCCGAGGATTGCGCGCTGCTGTGCGAGCGCGACCGCAAGTGCCGCTCCTGGAGCTTCAGCTATCCCGACATCGACGGCGCCGCGGCGGTGTGCTGGCTCAAGAACACCGTGCCGCCGCGCGTGCCCGGCAATTGCTGCATCTCCGGCGTCCGCGGCGCCGGTGTGATCGAGCCGCGCGTCGAAGGCGTGGAGACGTCGATCGACCGCCCCGGCGGCGATTTGCGCAATTTCGAGCTCAAGGACGGCGAAAGCGTCGAGGCCTGCAAGGCCGCTTGCACCGCCGACAACAAATGCCGCGCCTTCACCTATTCCCGTCCCGGCTACACCGGACGGGAGGCGCGCTGCTACCTGAAAAAGGAAATCAAGCCGCCGCGCCGCAAGCCGGGGTTTACCTCGGGTGTGGTGCGCTAGCGCGCACTCCCTCCGCCGTCGCTGCGCTCGCAATGACGAGGACGATGTAGCGGCACCTCACTCCGCCGCGATCACCGTGAGCTCGGGCCACAATGCCTTCCATCGCGCGGCCTTCACTGCGTAACTCCGTGCCGAAAAATTCGGTCCTGGATTTGGCCGGGCGATCAGCCCTGCGACATCGTCGAAACCGTGCGGCGCGTAGACCTCATAGCCATCGCCCGTGCGCCTGACGCCGATTTGCGTGTTCTGCGTGAGAAAGCGGTCGATGCCCTCAGTCGAGCTTCGCAGGGCCGGATAGGGCAGGCCGTGCTTTTCGGGATACCACAGGTGCACACGCGCCTGATTGCGGACCTCGATCCTGACGCCGAGCTGCGCCAGCCGCGCATGCAGCGTGCGGATCACCGCGTCCTCGGCCTCCCATGACGTATCGGGATCGAAATAGAACGCATCGTAGTCGGCGATGCCGTGACCGATGGCGCGCCCGGTGAGCACGTTCCATACGGTCTGCACCAGGCATCCCGAGACCAGCCATGCATCCGGCAGATCGAGCCGCGCCAGCTCGTCTATGATCGCAGCGTTGACGGGATTTCTCAGTGCAAGCGAGAGAAAGCGCGCTTCGTCCATCGCGCCGCTCACGCGCGCTCGCGCGCGTCGAACGCGGCCCGCGCCGCCTTGGACGCCAGCGCGCGCCAGCGTCGGCGCAGAAACGGTTCGACGATGCCGCGTTTGGCCTTCGACAGGCGGATCAGCACGATCGGATAGTCCGCGTAGTGATCGGTGAAATAGAAGATCTTCGGTTGGCTCTCGACCAGCATGGCGCGTTCGTCGGTCGGTACGTCAGGCATCACCAGGCTGTCGCCGTCCTCTTTCAGGCGCGCCAGCATCTTCTTGCGCACCTTCAGTGCGGGCGTCCCATAGGAGGTGCCGTCCTCGACCTCCGCCCACGTCAGTGCGAATTTTCTGACGTCGTCGAAGGTCATTTGATCAAGACCTTGGGATCAGGTCAGTGCACGGCGGTGAAGAACCGCGCGAGCCGGAAGCCGGACAGCCAAGTGTACACAGGCTGGCTGCGCATGCCGAGATCCCAGGAGCCAACCACGGCATCCGCGCGTCCGATCAGATTGTCGATCGGCAGCATGCCGACCCCGCCGGAGCGCAAGGGCACGCGGCTGTCGGCGGAGTTGTCTCTGTTGTCACCGAGCACGAAGAGGTGGCCGGGCGGCACCGTCACCTCCTGCGTGTTGTCGAGCGGGCCGTTATCGCGCATCTTGAAGATCAGATGCGAGACGCCGTTCGGCAGCGTCTCGACATAGCGGTAGGCCGGCTCGGTGCCGCCGTTGTCGTCTTCGGCACTGCCGACGCCGTCGGGCTTCAGTTCGGCGGGGCGGTCGTTGACGAAGAGCTGGCCCTGCCGCATCTGGATGCGGTCGCCGGGCAGACCGACGACGCGCTTGACCCAGGCCTGCGAGCGATCGCCGGGCCAGCGGAACACGACGACGTCGCCCTGCTTCGGCGTCTCCGCGAACACGCGGCCGCTTTCGGGCAGGTTGATCTGGATCGGCAGCGACGAGGTGCCGTAGCCGTAGGGGAATTTCGAGGCGAGCAACGCATCGCCGATCAGCAGCGTCGGCTCCATCGAGCCAGACGGCACGTAGAACGGCTCGGCGAGCGCGCCCTTGGCGATGAACACGGCGGCCACGATGCCGGCGAGCTGGACGATCTGTCCACCCCAGCCGCTGCTCTTGCGCTTGGCGGGCGCAGTCACTTTGTCTTCAACGCTCATGCGCCCGTTCCACCCACCGTAATGCGTTCCATCAGAAGCGACGGCTGGCCGACGCCGACAGGCACGCCTTGGCCGTTCTTGCCGCAGGTGCCGATGCCGGTATCGAGCGCAAGGTCGTTGCCGATCATGCGGATGCGATGCAGGTCGGTCGGCCCGTTGCCGATCAGCATCGCGCCCTTCAGCGGCGCGCCGATCTTGCCGTTCTCGATCTTGTAGGCCTCGGTGCACTGGAACACGTACTTGCCCGAGGTGATGTCGACCTGGCCACCGCCGAAATTCGCGGCGAACACGCCGTTCTTCACGGAGGCGAGGATCTCGGCCGGATCGCGGTCGCCCGCGAGCATGTAGGTGTTGGTCATGCGCGGCATCGGCACATGGGCATAGCCCTGGCGACGGCCATTGCCGGTCGGCTTCATGTTCATCAGGCGCGCGTTCTGGCGGTCCTGCATGTAGCCGACGAGGATGCCGTCCTCGATCAGCACGGTGCGGTTGGTCGGCGTGCCCTCGTCGTCGATCGAGAGCGAGCCACGCCTTGAGGCGATGGTGCCGTCGTCGACCACGGTGACGCCCTTGGCCGCGACCTGCTGGCCCATCAGGCCGGCGAAGGCGGAGGTCTTCTTGCGGTTGAAGTCGCCTTCGAGGCCGTGGCCGACCGCTTCATGCAGCATCACGCCGGGCCAGCCGGCGCCGAGCACGACGTCCATCTCGCCGGCGGGGGCCGGAATCGATTCCAGATTGACCAGGGCCTCGCGCAGCGCACCGTCGGCGGCGTCGCGCCAGTTCTTGCTCTCGATGAATTCGGCATAGCCGGCACGGCCGCCATAGCCCTTGCTGCCGCTCTCCTGGCGGTCGCCCTGTCCGGCGACGACGGAGACGTTGACGCGCACCAGCGGGCGGATGTCGCGATAGCTCTCGCCGTCGGGCCGCAGGATTTCGACGACCTGCCAGGTCGCACCCAGGCTGACGCTGACCTGCCGCACCCGCGGATCCTTGTCGCGCAGATAGGCGTCGATCTCGGCCAGCAGCTTGACCTTGGTCTCGAAGCCCGGCGCATCGAGCGGGTTGTCGTCGCTGTAAAGCCGCACATTGGTATGGGCCGGCGGGGCGGCAAAGCTGCCGGAATAGCCGCCGCGGACGGCCGCGACCGCGTCGGCGGCGCGAATCAGTGCCGGCAACGAGACGTCGGAGGAATGGGCGTAGCCGACGGCATCATCCTTGACCGCGCGCAGGCCAAAACCCTGCGAGGTGTCGTAGGTCGCCTGCTTCAGCCGCCCATTGTCGAACATCAGCGCTTCGGTCTGGCTGTATTCAAGGAACAATTCGCCGTCGTCGGCGCCGGCGAGCCCGCGCGCGACCTCGTTGCGAACCTGGTCGCGATCGAGATTGGCGCGGTCGAGCAGGGAGGTCGTGGCGGGGTTGGTCATGCGTCCGTCCATTATCTGGGGATGTTGGGCAAGATAATGGTTTCGGACCGGTTCCGCGAGGGCGCGAAGCCTCACATTACGGAAACAATAGGATCGCGGCGGCCCGGCCTTACGGCAGCTTGTCGTAGCCTTCGCCGAGCCCGTTCAGGCTGAGCGGGAAGCCGATGCCCTCTTCCGGCGTCTCGAAGATGATGAAGGTGGCGGTCTTGGCGCTGCGGAGCTGGCCGAGCAGCTTGTCGTCCATGACGACCTCGGCGACGCAGCCATTGGGCAGGCAGCGGACGAAGCCGGCGCGGCCGACGTCCTGGTTGTCGAGCTTGAGGCCGAGGCCGGAGGGCAGGAGGACGCCGAGCGGGGCGACGACCCGCATCAGGCGGCTCTTCTGGTCGGCGGTCTTGAGCACGATCACGGTCAGGCCGGCATTGGATCGGTCTTCGGCCACCACGCTCTGGATCAGGGCGCATTGCTCGGTCTGGGCGCCGGGCGGGGTGTCGCAGCGAATCTGCCAGTCGCCATGGACGGAGCGCACCGCGCCCTGCGCATGGGCGAGGCCCGGGAGGGCCAGGAGGATGGCCGCAGCCAGCAGGGCTGCAAGCGTCGTGAGGCCGTTAGCCTGCCTCTTGACCAGCCTTGCCATGCATCTCGAAAGCCCCATCGGGGTCGGTCCCTCTGCTCGCTTGGGTCGCTTGCGCGGGTGGACTGATACGGAAATGACGGCGTCTTGAAGGCAATTCCCAAGCAAATTCCGCGCCGCCGTGGCCGCTGCCGCCGGCACGAATCAGGTTCCTGTGCGGCCGTCCGCAAGTGCCTACAGCGGGCAATTCCGCTGTCAAGCCGCGCCATCCCGGGAAACGGTATTTTTGTCTGATCTTACTAGGAAATATCTTGCGGGTGATCGCTGACAGACGGGCCTCAAGACTGCATTGCGATAGATCAAGAATTATGGTTTGAGAGGCTTGATTTCGGCGTTCTAGCGATCTGGCCCCAATTCCTCTTAGAGGTATTCTTGAGCGGCGGTTTGTCAGACGGACGGATCGAATAAGCGTTTCCCGCAAATAGGGGGATGCACTTGGGGTGATTTCGTAAGGGGAGCGCGACGGCATGAGGATGTCGATGGGCCGGGTAGGCCGGCATATGCTGGGATTGGCCGTTGCTGGCCTGACGCTGGCGACGGGCGGTGCGGCATTTGCCGAGGTTGGACAGCCGGCGCCGTGGGAGTGGACGCTCCAGCAGTCCGCCTCGCCGGTGATGGATAACATCGTCTGGTTCCACAACTTCCTGTTCGTGCTGATCACCGTGATCACGCTGTTCGTCCTGGCGCTGCTGGTGATCGTGGTGGTCAAGTTCAACGCGAGGGCCAATCCGGTGCCGTCGCGGACCACCCACAACACGCTGATCGAGGTGGTGTGGACCCTGGTTCCGGTGCTGATCCTGGTCGGCATCGCGGTGCCCTCGTTCCGCCTGCTGTTCCTGGAGCTCGACGTGCCGAAGGCGGACCTGACCATCAAGGCGACGGGCAAGCAGTGGTACTGGTCGTATGCCTATCCGGATAACGGCAAGTTCGAATTCGACTCGCTGATGGCCCAGGACAAGCAGCCCCGGCTGCTCGGTGTCGACAACGAGATGGTCGTGCCGGTGAACAAGGTGGTCCGTGTCCAGGTGACCGGCGCAGACGTGATCCACGCCTTTGCGCTGCCGGCTTTCGGCGTCAAGATCGACGCCATTCCGGGCCGGCTGAATGAGACCTGGTTCAAGGCGACCAAGACCGGCATGTTCTACGGCCAGTGCTCGGAGCTCTGCGGCAAGGACCACGCCTTCATGCCGATCGCGATTCGCGTCGTGGATGATAAGGAGTTCGCCTCCTGGGTCGAGACGGCGAAGAAGAAGTTTGCGAGCGGCGGCACCAGCACCTACGCCTCCGCGGCCGGCCCGACGCAGTAGGCGCCGGGGCAAGGCTTGAGGGACTGAAAGCGACATAAAGGGCGGGACCTCCAAGGGGTCCGAACGGGACGCAAGGCAGGATTTGAAAATGGCAACGAGCGCAGCGGCACACGGCGATCACGCGCAAGACCACGGACATGACGAGCACGCCCATCCGACCGGATGGCGGCGCTATGTCTATTCGACCAACCACAAGGACATCGGCACGATGTACCTGATCTTCGCGGTCATCGCCGGCGTCATCGGCGCCGCGATGTCGATCGCGATCCGTGCCGAGCTGATGTATCCCGGCGTGCAGATCTTCCACGAGACGCACACCTACAATGTGTTCGTGACCTCTCACGGCCTGATCATGATCTTCTTCATGGTTATGCCCGCGATGATCGGCGGTTTCGGCAATTGGTTCGTGCCGCTGATGATCGGCGCGCCCGACATGGCGTTCCCGCGCATGAACAACATCTCGTTCTGGCTGCTGCCGGCCTCCTTCGCGCTGCTGCTGATGTCGACCTTCGTCGAGGGCGAGCCGGGTGCCAACGGCGTCGGCGCCGGCTGGACCATGTACGTGCCGCTGTCGAGCTCCGGTCATCCGGGCCCGGCCGTCGACTTCGCGATCCTGTCGCTGCATCTGGCGGGCGCCTCGTCGATCCTCGGCGCCATCAACTTCATCACCACCATCTTCAACATGCGCGCGCCGGGCATGACCCTGCACAAGATGCCGCTGTTCGTGTGGTCGATCCTGGTGACGGTGTTCCTGCTGCTGCTGTCGCTGCCGGTGCTCGCCGGTGCGATCACCATGCTGCTCACCGACCGCAATTTTCACACGACGTTCTTCGCGCCTGACGGCGGCGGCGATCCCGTGCTGTTCCAGCATCTGTTCTGGTTCTTCGGTCACCCCGAGGTCTACATCCTGATCCTGCCCGCCTTCGGCATGGTCAGCCAGATCGTCTCGACCTTCTCGCGCAAGCCCGTGTTCGGCTATCTCGGCATGGCCTACGCCATGGTCGCGATCGGCGGCATTGGCTTCGTGGTGTGGGCGCACCACATGTACACGGTCGGCATGTCCTCGGCGACGCAGGCCTATTTCGTCGCGGCGACGATGGTGATCGCGGTTCCGACCGGCGTGAAGATCTTCTCGTGGATCGCCACGATGTGGGGCGGCTCGATCGAGTTCCGTGCGCCGATGATCTGGGCGGTGGGATTCATCTTCCTGTTCACGGTCGGCGGCGTCACCGGCGTCGTGCTGGCGAACGCGGGCGTCGACCGCGTGCTCCAGGAGACCTACTACGTCGTCGCGCACTTCCACTACGTGCTGTCGCTCGGCGCGGTGTTCGGGATCTTTGCCGGCTGGTACTACTGGTTCCCGAAGATGTCGGGCTACATGTACAGCGAGCCGCTCGCAAAGGCGCATTTCTGGGTCACCTTCATCGGCGTCAACCTGGTGTTCTTCCCGCAGCACTTCCTTGGCCTGTCGGGCATGCCGCGCCGCTACGTCGATTATCCCGATGCGTTCGCCGGCTGGAACCTGATCTCGTCGATCGGCTCCTACATCTCCGGCTTCGGCGTGCTGATCTTCCTCTACTGCGTGGTCGACGCCTTCATGAAGAAGGTCCCGGCCGGCGACAATCCGTGGGGCGCAGGCGCGACCACCCTGGAGTGGACGCTGCCCTCGCCGCCGCCCTTCCACCAGTTCGAAGTGCTGCCCCGCGTGCAGTAAGCCAACGCTCGCGGCGCCCGTGACGGGCGCCGCGGCTCCGTAACGAAGCGAGTCAAAACTAGTGTCCGTCCTCGACCACAACGCCATCGACATCAATCCCCGCATCTCCGAGGCGGAGGTGGGCGACTACATCGCGCTGCTCAAGCCGCGGGTGATGTCGCTGGTGATCTTCACCGCGCTGGTCGGGATGGCGATGGCGCCCGGGCATTTCCACTGGGTGCTGGCGATCACCTCGCTGCTCTGCATCGCCGTCGGCGCCGGCGCCTCCGGGGCCCTCAACATGGCGCTGGAAGGCGACATCGACGCCAAGATGTCGCGCACGGCGAACCGGCCGATTCCGCGCGGCCGCATCACCCGCCCCGAAGCGATGGCGTTCGGCCTGACGCTGTCCTTCTTCTCGGTGATGACGCTCGGCATCCTCGTCAACTGGATCGCGGGCGCGCTGCTCGCCTTCACCATCTTCTTCTACGTCGTGATCTACACGATGGGCCTGAAGCGCTGGACCGCGCAGAACATCGTGATCGGCGGCGCCGCCGGCGCGCTGCCGCCGGTGGTGGCCTGGGCCGCGGTCACGGGCACGGTCGACGTCGAGCCGCTGCTGCTGTTCGCCATCATCTTCTTCTGGACGCCGCCGCACTTCTGGGCGCTGGCGCTGTTCCGCTCCGACGATTATGCGCGCGCCGGCATTCCGATGCTGCCCAACGTCGCCGGCCCCGACGCGACGCGGCTTCAGATCCTGCTCTACACCATCGTGCTGATCGCGGTCGCCGCCGCGCCCTGGGCGCTCGGCTATTTCGACGCGGTCTATGGCGTGGTCTCGCTGATCCTCGGTGCCGGCATGCTCGTGCTCGCGATCAACGTCTATATGCGCCGCGAGCGCAGCCAGTCGCTGCGCGCGACCCGTAAGCTTTTTGCCTTCTCCATCCTCTATCTGTTCGTGCTGTTCGCGACCCTGCTGGCCGAGGTCGTGTTCCGGGCGCTTGCTCCGATGGTTGGGGGCGCATGATCGCAGCAATGGCCGACAAACCCGAGCCAGATGGAATCGTCCTCACCGAGGCGCAGAAGAAGAGCCGTCGTCAGCGCTCGATAGCGATCGCGCTCGCGCTCGGCGTGCTCGTGGTGCTGTTCTTCGCCGTCACCATGGTCAAGGGACCGGCGGTGCTAGTCCGGCCGATGTAGGAAACATGGATCACGAGCCGACCATATCGCAGGACGTCAGCGCCAAGCCGGCCAATGGGCCCGCCAAGGGTCGCGGGCTGGGGCGTGATGTGGTGGTTGCCTCGATCTGCGGCGCCGTGGTGGCGCTGATGGTCGGCGCCTCCTACGCGGCGGTGCCGTTCTACAACTGGTTCTGCCGCGCCACCGGCTTCAATGGCACCACCCAGGTCGCGACCTCGGCGCCTGCCACCGGTCCGATCGCGCGGAAGATTTCGGTGCGCTTCGATTCCAATGTCGCGCCCGGGCTGCCCTGGAAGTTCGAGCCGGAGCAGAACGAGATCGAGGTGAACATCGGCCAGGTCGTGACCGTGTTCTACACCGTGACCAACCAGGCCGCGCGGACCACCGCGGGCCAGGCCGCCTACAACGTCGCTCCGCTGACGGTCGGCTCCTACTTCCAGAAGATCAACTGCTTCTGCTTCACCGAGCAGACCATGGCGCCCGGCGAAAAGCGGGAGATGCCGGTCGTGTTCTACGTCGATCCGTCGATCGCCGACGATCACGAGAACGACGGGCTGAACACGATCACGCTGTCCTACACGTTCTACCCGGTGAAGGATCCGGTGGTGAAGCCGCTGGCATCGGGCGAAGACGACAAACGCAAGGGAAATCTCTGATCGCCGGGCTCACGCTCCCGGGGGGTTGGACATAAGGGGATAAGTGCCGGACAGGCACGGGATTGAGGAGAGAGACCGCAAATGGCAACGGCGCACACCAAGCATCACGACTACCACCTGGTCGATCCCTCCCCGTGGCCCGTCGTCGGCTCCATCTCGGCCTTCATCATGGCGGTCGGCGCGATCACCTGGATGCACCACATGTTCTCGGCCGCGCCGATCATCTTCGGCGTCGGGACCGTCGGCGTGATCTACACCATGGCGAGCTGGTGGGCCGACGTGATCAAGGAAGCCCAGTACAAGGGCGACCACACCCGCGTCGTGCAGCTGCATCACCGCTACGGCATGATCCTGTTCATCGCCTCCGAGGTGATGTTCTTCGTGGCCTGGTTCTGGGCCTATTTCAACGCGGCGCTGTTCCCGGCCGACGCCGTCCACGCCACCCGCGACGCCGTGTTCGGCTGCGGCCTCGGCACCGCGGCCGGCGCCTGCTCCGTTCCGGGCACCTGGCCGCCGCACGGCATCGAGACCTTCGATCCCTGGCATCTGCCGCTCCTGAACACGCTGATCCTGCTCACCTCCGGCACCACCGTGACCTGGGCGCACCATGCGCTGCTCGAGAACGATCGCCAGGGCCTCAAATACGGCCTGATCCTCACCGTCGTGCTCGGCGCGCTCTTCACCTGCGTGCAGGCCTATGAGTACAGCCACGCGGCGTTCTCGTTCGGCGGCAACGTCTATGGTGCGACCTTCTTCATGGCGACCGGCTTCCACGGTTTCCACGTCCTGGTCGGCACGATCTTCCTGCTGGTATGCCTGTTCCGCGCCTATGCCGGCCATTTCACGCCCACGCAGCATCTCGGCTTCGAGTTCGCCGCCTGGTACTGGCACTTCGTCGACGTGGTCTGGCTGTTCCTGTTCCTCTGCATCTATGTCTGGGGACACGGTGCCGAGACCATGGCTCACGGCGCGCACTGAGCCGCAATGGATTGATGGGAAAGGGCGGCCGCAGGGCCGCCCTTTCGCTTTCCGCCCCGCCGCAAGCATCGGCGGAACTGTGATAGAGTCTGCCATCATGAACGACACTGCCGGCCCCTCGGAGCCCGAAACCACCGTCCTGCAAAGCGCCCTGCGCGGGCTTGCCTGCAAATGTCCGCGCTGTGGCCAGGGCAAGCTCTATGCGGGCTTCCTCAACCTCGCTCCCGCCTGCGACCGCTGCGGGCTCGATTATGCCTTCATCGATTCCGGCGACGGTCCGGCGATCTTCATCATCATGCTGGCGGGCGCGATCGTCGTCGGCTGCGCGCTGGTCGTCGAGGTCAAATACCAGCCGCCGTTCTGGCTGCATGCGGTGCTCTGGCTGCCGCTGATCCTCGCCACGACGTTGCTGCCGCTGCGCTCCATGAAGGCCCTGCTGATCGCGCTGCAATACCACCACAAGGCGGCGCCGGGCCGGCTGATCGACCGCGCGAAATGAACGTAACCGCGCGCAAGCCTCGCGTGGCCGGCTTCGCGCTGTTCACGCTTTTCCTGACCGCCGTCTTGGTGGCGCTCGGCGTCTGGCAGCTGCAGCGCCGTACCGCCAAGCACGAGCTGATCGCGGCCCTCACCGAGCGGCTCGCGCAGGCGCCCGTCGCGCTGCCTTTGCCCGCGCAATGGTCAGGGCTCGATCCCGCGCGCGACGAATTCCGCCGCGTCACCTTTACCGCGATCTACGCGCCCTTGCCCGACGCGATGGTCTATTCGTCCGGCTCGGCCGTGCGCAAGGATGCCTCCGGCCCCGGCACCTGGGCGTTCCTGCCGGCGCGGCTTGCGACCGGCGATGTCGTCGTGATCGACGTCGGCTTCGTCGAGAACACGATGCAGGACCGCAGCGTCGAGGATCGCGCGGTCAAGAAGCTCGTCACCGGACAGCCGGTCGCGCTCACCGGCTATCTCCGCTTTCCGGAGGCTTCGAGCTGGATGACGCCGGCGGCGAATCGCGACAAGCGGCTCTGGTTCGTGCGCGATCACCTCGCGATCGCCAGCGCGCTCGGCTGGGGCGCGGTGGCGCCGTTCTATATCGACCTCGAGCAGCCGGCGCCGCAAAACAACATCCCGCGTCCGGGACCGCTCGACGTGCACCTGAAAGACGACCATCTGCAATACGCGATCACCTGGTTCGCGCTCGCCGGCGCGGTGTTGATCGCGTTCGGCGTCTGGGCGAGAGCTCGGCGGGAAAGCGAGGGGCGCCCGTAGGTTCCCGGAGGGAACCCGGGATCGTCCGGGCTTTATTATTCAGCGCTTATTCACGACTGTGATCCTAAGCCGCGCTTTCAGTCTGTCCGCGGCAGAACAGGAATGCGGCGTGAGTGATTTCGATCAGATGGGTGTTGTCGTCGACTGGGTGGATGCCTGCAGGGCGGGCGATCTTGCGATGTTGCTCGACCTCTATGCGGACGATGCGCAGGTCGAATGCACGTGCAACGGCACGCAGCATTACCATCGCGGCCGGCGCGAGCTCGAAAGCTATTGGGGATCGCGGCTCAGCGCCTATCTGGCGGCAGGTTTCGGGCTTGAAGAGATCGAGCCGGCGCCGGATGGCGTCGATCTCGAATACTCCGTCGCCGGCGCGCTGCGTATCCACGCCTCGTTTCGCTTCAGCCCGGAAGGCAAGATCTACAGCACGCTGTGCACGCCATCGCGGCAGAACGCCCATGAGGGCTGCGCCTGCTGACGCGTGATCCGCGATGACGCCTCACGCGGGCGCGTCTCGTACCCTCTCCACGGGCAAGCGGCAGCGCACATAGGTTCGTCGATCCGCGCGCAGCAATGACAGCGATCCGCTGAGTGCGCGCGCGCGCTCATGCATGCCGGTCAGGCCGCGGCCGAACCTGTTGCCCTCGGGAAATCCGCCGCCGTCGTCGGAGACCTCGATGATCAGCGCGTCGCCCGCGATCGTCGCCTCGACATGGGCATGGCTGGCCCCGGCATGGCGCAGCACGTTGGTCAGCGCCTCCTGGATCACGCGATAGACGGTCTGGGCAAGCGGTCCGTCGATCGCGTTGAGGCCGGGATCGATCGTGGACGTCAGGCCGATATGGGGTGCCTGCTTGCGAAAGTTCTGCAGCAGCGTCTGCACGCTCGTCTCGAGCCCCAGCTCTTCGATGTAGAGCGGGCGCAGCCGGTCGAGGATGCGGCGGTTGGTCTGCTGCAGCGCCTCGACCGATTGCAGCACATCCTCCGCCGAATTGCCGAGATTTCCCGGCGGCGGGGAGGCTTCCATCAGCGAGATCGTGCCGGCGCGGATGCTGAACAGCAGCGGGCCGAGCTCGTCGTGCAGCTCGCGGGCGAGATCGCGCCGCTCATCGTCCTGCAGCGACACCAGACGGTGCAACAGGTCGCGATTGTCCTGGCTCAACTGCGCGAGCGTCGTGGACAGGGCATTCGCCGCCTCACAGCTGCGCCGGACCTCCGGCGGTCCACCGACCGGGATCGGCGTCGCGTAATCGCCGCGCCGTATTCGCGTCAGTCCTTCGCCGAGATGCTGCAGCGGTCGCATCGCCGATCTCGCGAAGAGATAGGCGATGGTGCCCGTCAGCGCCATCAGCACGACCACGAGGCCGGTCAGGGCAAGGAAACCGATCCACTTCTCGAACAGGTCGGCCGACAAGTCCGGCAGGAACACGATGTCGCCGACATGCCTGCCGTCAATGAGCACCGGCGACGCCGCGTCGATGTCCGGCACGGTCAGCAGGTTGACGAACCACTGTGGAACCGTCTGCAGGTTGCGCAAACCTTCCTTCGCGGAGGGAGGGGGGCCCGTGCCTGCCGCCCGGAATTGAATATCGGAGGAGGTGCCCAGGGACTGGACAAAGGCATCCAGCGTCGTCTGCGGATGGTCCGAAGTGCGCAGCGTGTTGTTGAGCGCCGCGGCGATCACCCTGGTCGAGCGCCGGGCCGGCTCGTTCTCGTCGGCCAGCTGGCCAGTTGCAAATATCTGCAGCAATATGCCGCCCAGCACCAGCGCCGCGAGAAAACTGGCGCCGAGTGGAAGAAACAGTTGCGTCCGGAAGGAAAGTCGTTGCCACATTAGGCCAATTCTAACGCGCATCGGCGGGATTTTCCCTTTCCATTTGTTCCCGCCGGTCTATGAGTCGGAAAACAAGAGAGCGCGAGATGCAAGATACCGCCAAACCGGCGACCAGAATTCTCATTGTCGACGACCATCCCGTGGTGCTGTCCGGCTGCCGGACCCTGTTTGCCTCGGACAATTCGATCCGGATCGAGGAGGCGACAGACGCCAAATCCGGCCACCGTGCCTATGTCAGCAAGCGGCCGGACGTCACCGTGATCGACATCAGCCTGCCCGATGTCTCCGGTTTCGAGCTGATGCGACGCATACGCAAGGACGATCCCGACGCCAAGATCATCATGTTCAGCATGAATGACGATCCTGCCTTCGTGGTGCGGGCCGTCGAGCTTGGGGCGCAGGGCTACGTTTCCAAGGGCGACGATCCCCGGATCCTCCTCAAAGCGGTTCGCAAGGTGGTCGCGGGCGACAATTTCATCTCGCCGCAGCTTGCCGAAGCCGTGACGTTCTCCGGCGCTGCGATCAAGGCCAATCCGGCCTCGCAGATGACGCCGCGGGAGCTGGAAATCCTTCGCCTGCTCGGGCGCGGCGACAAGATCGTCGAGGTCGCCGAGGCGCTCGGCATCTCCTACAAGACCGTCGCCAACACCACCTCGCTGCTCAAGCAGAAGCTCGGCGCTAAGAACCATTCCGACCTGATCCGGATCGCGGTGGAAATCGGGATCGGCTGACCAGCCGCCAGCGACCGAACCGGCTGCTCCAGGATGCAGCGGTTCGGTCGACGGATGGCGCCTCCGCCAGCCGGGCAATGTGTCGCCGGCGGGCGACGCCATCCGGCGACACAATGGGCGAGCGCGGTGTTCGTTCCTGCCTCGGTCTTCAATTCGGGAAAAAGTGGCAAGGCGCCTGCGCCGTGTGCTCGCAGCCGCGAGTGTCATTCGCATGCTGCCGGGAAAAGGCGGAACATTCCTCGGCTCCCGCGGTTTTGGCCTTGACGATTTCGTGACAGGCGTCGAAAGCTTGCATCGACAGTTTTAACGGGCGGGTGTCCCGGACGAGCAAAACCGGTCTGCACATATCAACGACAGACCTTCCAAGAGAGGGCTGCGGCATCGCCGCAGCCCTTTTTCGTTGGAAAGCCCGGGGCGGGAAGCGGTTTCCCGATGCCGCAAAACACTTTATGGTGGCGCGAAGCCTCTGGCTGTTGACAAGTATTTTCGTAAAATCAAAGGCTTACGGATCTGGCTCAGGCTCGGCCGGCCTTTGGAGGGCAGTTTGACTCGTTATATCTCGACCCGGGGGGAGGCCCCCGAACTCGGCTTCTGCGACGTGATGTTGACCGGGCTCGCCCGTGACGGCGGCCTGTATGTGCCGGCGACGTGGCCACAGCTCAGCGCCGAGACCATCGCCGGCTTCTTCGGCCGTCCCTATTGGGAGGTCGCCGTCGACGTGATTCGTCCCTTCGCCGGCGGCGAGATTTCCGATGCCGAGCTCGGCCGCATGGCGAACGAGGCCTATGCCACCTTCCGCCATCCCGCCGTGGTGCCGCTGCGCCAGATGTCGCCGCACCAGTTCGTGCTGGAGCTATTTCACGGTCCGACGCTCGCCTTCAAGGACGTGGCGATGCAGCTCATCTCGCGGCTGATGGACCATGTGCTCGCCAAGCGCGGCCAGCGCACCACCATCGTGGTCGCGACCTCCGGCGACACCGGCGGCGCTGCGGTGGAGGCGTTCGCGGGCCTGGAGAACGTCGACCTCATCGTGCTGTTTCCGCACGGCCGCATCTCCGAGGTGCAGCGGCGGATGATGACGACGACGGGCGCGTCCAACGTCCACGCCCTCGCCGTCGAGGGCAATTTCGACGACTGCCAGGCGCTCGTGAAGGGCATGTTCAACAACCATCGCTTCCGCGATGCGACCTCGCTCTCCGGCGTCAACTCCATCAACTGGGCCCGCATCGTCGCCCAGGTGGTCTACTACTTCACCTCCGCCGTCGCCGTCGGCGCGCCGGCGCGCGCGGTGGACTTCGTGGTGCCGACCGGCAATTTCGGCGACATCTTCGCGGGCTACGTCGCCAGGCGCATGGGTCTTCCCGTCCGCACCCTGCGCATCGCCGCGAACGTCAACGACATCCTGGCGCGCACGCTGAAGACCGGCATCTACGAGGTGCGCGAGGTGCACGCGACCGCTTCGCCCTCGATGGACATCCAGATCTCCTCGAATTTCGAGCGGCTGATGTTCGAGGCCGGCAAGCGCGACGCAGCCGGCGTGCGCCGTCTGATGGATTCGTTGAAGCAGTCCGGGCGTTTCGTGCTGCCCGATGCGACGCTCGCCGCGATCCGCGAGGAGTTCGACGCAGGCCGCGCCGACGAGACCGAGACCGCCGCCGCCATCCGCGCCGCCTGGCGCGAGGCGGGCGAACTGGTCGATCCCCATACCGCGGTGGCGCTCGCCGTCGCCGACCGCGACACCACCGACACCACGGTTCCGAGCATCGTGCTCTCCACCGCCCATCCGGCCAAATTCCCGGACGCGGTTGAAGCGGCCTGCGGCCAGCGGCCGCAATTGCCGGCCTGGCTCGATGGTCTCATGACCAAATCCGAACACATGAAGGTGATGAAGAACGACCAGGCCGAGGTCGAGCGGTTCGTGCTGTCGGTCAGCCGCGCCGCAAAACAGGGAGTTGCCGGATGAGCGTCGAGATCTCCAAGCTTGCATCCGGCCTGACCGTCGTCACCGACAAGATGCCTCATCTCGAGACTGCCGCGCTCGGCGTCTGGGCCGGCGTCGGCGGACGCGACGAGAAGCCGAACGAGCACGGCATCTCGCATCTGCTCGAACACATGGCGTTCAAGGGCACGACGAAGCGCACCTCGCGCGAGATCGTCGAGGAAATCGAGGCGGTCGGCGGCGACCTCAACGCCGGCACCTCGACCGAGACCACCTCCTATTATGCCCGGGTGCTGAAGGCCGATGTGCCGCTCGCGCTCGACGTGCTCGCCGACATCCTCGCCAATCCGGCCTTCGAGCCGGACGAGCTGGAGCGCGAGAAGAACGTCATCGTGCAGGAGATCGGGGCCGCGCAGGACACGCCCGACGACGTCGTGTTCGAGCATCTCAACGAGCTCTGCTATCCCGACCAGCCGATGGGCCGCTCGCTGCTCGGCACGGCGAAGACCCTGCGCGCGTTCAACCGCGACATGCTGCGCGGCTATCTGTCGACGCATTATCGCGGCCCCGACATGGTGGTGGCGGCCGCCGGCGCGGTCGACCACGCGCAAGTCGTTGCCGAGGTGGAGAAGCGCTTTGCGAGCTTCGAGGGGACGCCGGGCCCGAAGCCGCAGGCCGCCCAGTTCGGCAAGGGCGGCGCCAAGGTGGTGCACCGCGAGCTCGAGCAGGCGCATCTGACGCTGGCGCTCGAAGGCGTGCCGCAGAACGATGTGTCGCTGTTCTCGCTCCAGGTCTTCACCAACATCCTCGGCGGCGGAATGTCGTCGCGGCTGTTCCAGGAGGTCCGCGAGAAGCGCGGCCTGTGCTACTCGATCTACTCGTTCCACGCCCCCTATACCGACACCGGCTTCTTCGGCCTCTACACCGGTACCGATCCGGCCGATGCGCCGGAGATGATGGAGGTCGTGGTCGACATCATGAATGATTCGGTCGAGACCCTGACCGAGGCCGAGATCGCGCGCGCCAAGGCGCAGATGAAGGCCGGCCTGCTGATGGCGCTGGAGAGCTGCTCGTCGCGGGCCGAGCAGCTCGCCCGCCACGTGCTGGCCTATGGCCGGCCGCAGACGGTGCAGGAACTGGTGGCCCGGATCGACGCGGTCAGCGTCGAATCGACCCGGGACGCGGCGCGTGCACTGCTTTCGCGCAGCCGCCCTGCAGTCGTCGCATTGGGCAGCGGCAGGGGTCTGGACACGGCGGTGTCTTTTGCGGAAGGATTGACCCGGGCACGCGCCAAGGCGCGGCTGCATTAGGAGCCGCGCGCGGGCCGCCTCGCCCCGGGAAGCATCACCATGGCCCTCTTTCGCCTGCCATCCAGTGGACCCGCCGCCCTCGCGCCGCGCGGCAATGGCTTGGTCCTGCGTGCGCCGCAGATGTCCGACTTCCTGCAATGGGCACATCTGCGCGAGACCAGCCGCGATTATCTCACGCCCTGGGAGCCGATCTGGCCCTCGGACGACCTGACCCGGTCCGGCTTCCGCCGCCGCCTGCGCCGCTATTCCGAAGACATCGCCGCCGACCGCTCCTATCCCTTTCTGATCTTCCGCGAGCTCGACGGAGCCATGGTCGGCGGCATCACGCTGGCCAACGTCCGCCGCGGCATCGTCCAGGCCGGCACCATCGGCTATTGGGTCGGCCAGCCCCACGCCCATCGCGGCTACATGACGGCCGCGCTGCGGGTGCTGCTGCCGACGCTGTTCGGCGAGCTCAATTTGCACCGCGTGGAGGCCGCCTGCATCCCCACCAATGCGCCCTCGATCCGGGTACTGGAGAAGTGCGGCTTCTCCCGCGAAGGCCTTGCGCGCCGCTATCTCTGCATCAACGGGGTCTGGCAGGACCACCTGCTGTTCGGCCTCCTGCACGAGGATTTCCGCGGCTGAATCGCCGGGGCGTGCGGCCTCAATACCCTTTTTGCTGCCTTGGGTTCGCCGATTTTGGCGATATAACGCGCTGGGGCCGACCGGTCGGCCGGAACATTGTCATGGAGTATGGGCGTCGATGGTGAAGGTGCTTCGGTCATCGCGGACTATGTTGCTGCGGGTCACCGCGGTCGCGCTGGCGTCGTCGGTCGCGCTCGCCTCCGTCTCGCCCGTGGCGGCCCAGTCGCTCACCGACCGCTTCAAGAACCTGTTCGGCGGCAAGTCCGACGAGCCGGCTCAGCCCAAGCCGGCGCCGGCACCCGGCCAGCCGGCCGAAGACGATGTCGATTGCCCGCAGGTCACGGTGCGCGCGGGCGCCTCGACCTATGCGGTCGGTGCCGGCGGCAAGCCAGCCACCGGCAATGAGATCCGATACCAGGCCATCATCACCAAGATGGCGCGCGAATGCTCCCGCAGCAGCGCCGGCATCACGGCCCGGATCGGTATCCAGGGCCGCGTCATCGCTGGTCCTGCCGGCGCGCCCGCCACGGTCGATGTTCCCCTGCGCGTCGCCGTGGTGCAGGGTGGCGTCGGCGAGAAGGTGATCGCCTCGAAGGCCTACCGGACCACGGTCGAGATGTCGGAGGGTGGCAGCGTGCCCTTCACCTTCGTCGCCGAGGACCTGTCCTATCCGGTGCCGGCGGCCGCGGTCGCCGATTCCTACGTCTTCTATGTCGGCTTCGACCCGCAGGCGCTCGCGCCCGAGCCGAAGGCACGGGGGAAGAAGAAGTAGGCGGAGGCTGCGCCACAAGCTCAACCGTCATTGCCCGCGAAGGCGGGCGATGACACCGCGAGTGTGGATGCTGTTCGCCCAACAAAAAAGCCGGCGCTCATCGCGCCGGCTTTTTGATTGGTAAAGGCAAAACCCTCAGTTCAGCTTCTGCCGGACTTCGTTGATGCCCTTGGCGAGCAGGTCGTCGGCGACCTGGCCCTTGACCGACTGCGACAGGATCGTGGAAGCGGCCTGGACGGCGGCTTCCGCGGCTGCGGCGCGGACATCGGCCAGCGCCTGGGCCTCGGCGAGCGCGATCTTGCTCTCCGCGGTCTTGGTGCGGCGGGCGACGAAGTCTTCCATCTTCGCCTTGGCGTCGGCAGCGATGCGCTCGGCTTCGGCCTTGGCGTTGGCGATGATGTCGGCGGCCTCGCGCTCGGCGGTGGCGCTGCGCGCCTTGTAGTCGGCGAGCACCTTGGCCGCTTCTTCCTTGAGGCGCGTCGCGTCGGCGAGCTCGGCCTTGATGCGATCGGCGCGATGATCGAGCGCCGTCATCGCCGACTTGAACACCCCGACATAGCCGAACACGACCATCAGGATCACGAAGGCGACGGCGACCCAGGTCTCAGGATCGAAGAACATATCGACTAACCCTTCAAGGACGCGTCAACGGCAGCATTGACCGAGGCCGCATCCGGAACGACGCCGGTGAGCTGCTGCACGATCTGGCCTGCCGCATCGGCCGCGATGCCGCGGACGTTGCTCATGGCGGTGGCGCGGGTCGAGGCGATGGTCTTTTCCGCCTCGGCGAGCTTGGCCGCCAGCTGCTCTTCCAGGGTCTTGCGCTCGGCTTCCGCCTGGGCGTTCGCCTTGTCGCGGGATTCGTTGCCGATCGCCTGTGCCCGCGAGCGGGCCGAAGCAAGCTCGCCTTCATAGGCCTTCAGCGCAGCCTCGGACTGGTCCTTCAGCTTCTGCGCTTCAGCGAGGTCACCCTCGATCTTGTTCTGACGCGCTTCGATCGCACCGCCGACCTTCGGCAGAGCGAACTTGGACACGATCACGTAAAGCAGGACGAAGAAGATCGCGAGCGACACCAGCTGTGAAGCGAAGGTGCTGCTCTCGAACGGCGGAAACCCGCCACTGTGGTGACCACCGTCAGCCTCAGTGTGAGCGCCCGCCGCCGGACCTTTTGCGCCGCCATGACTCTCAGCCATGGAGTACTCCCGTTGCTGTCACGCGCCGCTTCGGATGAAGCGGCGCGAAAGAAGTCGTTCTTAGAAAACGAACAGCAGAAGCAGCGCGATCAGCAGCGAGAAAATGCCGAGCGCTTCGGTCACGGCGAAGCCGAAGATCAGGTTGCCGAACTGGCCCTGAGCGGCCGAGGGGTTACGCACGGCTGCGGCGAGGTAGTTGCCGAAGATCACGCCCACGCCGACGCCCGCGCCGCCCATGCCGATGCATGCGATGCCCGCGCCGATAAGTTTTG
>Ga0102590_1001656_pt1 | contig 31803 bp, 31 predicted proteins | sample AraplaMF_Col_mMF_FD_76859 | JGI IMG/M metagenome (GOLD analysis project Ga0102590, IMG submission 76859) | Arabidopsis root microbial communities from the University of North Carolina, USA - plate scrape MF_Col_mMF | ecosystem: Host-associated > Plants > Roots > Endosphere | place: USA... | reverse complement strand
CGGATTGATGCTCGTATCCAGCCTGAGGCAATCCGCCCGCGGCACCGCGGTGAGGTCGTAGCGGTCGAGATCGCGGATCAGGTGCTCGCCCGAAGATATCTTGCGCCGCGCCGCGTGCCGCTGGCTTCCGCCTGATTACGGCGCGCTTTCGGTATTTCGTTACTGATCACCGAGGAAGTCCAGCAGCGCGGCATTGAACAGGACCGGATCCTGCAAGAAGGCGAAATGGCTGACATTAGGCAGGATCAGCAGGCCGGCGCCGGGTATCGTCGCTGCGATATATTCCGTGTGCTCGCGCTTGATGCCTTCGTCATGGTCTCCATCCACGACCAGGACGGGCGACCTGATGGCGCGGAGCTGCGCATCCGTCCAATTCGGCTGGTTCTCCCACATCTTGCCGATCTGTTCCTGAAAGGCATCGTATTGATCGGGCGTCGGTGAAAGGCGCGCATATTCCTGACGTGCGCGCGTCATATAGGCGGCGAAGACGGGATTCTTGTCGAACCCATCCTTGAGGCCGGAAGTCTGCGTATTGGCGCCGAACGCGAAGATGCGGCCCGTGCGACCGGGATACCGCATGGCCATGTCCAGTCCGATGATCGCGCCGTCGCTCCAGCCCACAATATCGGCTTTCTGGATCTTGAGCGTGTCGAGCAGCGCCACGACGTCGTCGGTCATCAGGTCGTACCCGAACGGCTGGTCGTTGCGCGTGCTGCGCCCATGTCCGCGGCTGTCCACCACGACGACGCGGTGATGTCCGGCGAGCGCCAGAACCTGGTTGCCGAGATAGTCGGAATTGGCCAGGCCGCCGTGGAGCACCACGACCGGCGAGCCTTGACCGATCTCGGCGTAGAACAGCGCGATTCCGTTGAGCTTGGCGTGTCCAACGTGCAGTCCCGGAACCGGGGCCGGTGTCGGCGGCAAGACCTGCCAACGTTCGGCGGCCGTGGCTGTGTGCAGCGGCATCGCGAGCACGAGAAAAAACCAAATCAACGTTCGGCGCATCTTCATTCCTCTCGTTCATTATCCGACCAGTCTGGGTCAGGTAAATTTCAGCCGGATTACGGCAACGGCAGGGGGCGGTTACCGATGTAACCCGATGTGGGCGGCCTGCCTCGGATGCGGAAGGTCGCGCCGTTCATGACGTCGCTCCACGGGCCCGAAAGGGAACAGGCGGCCACGGTGACGTCCCGCGGTTGAGCGATCCGGAGGCAGGTTGCTCAAGCCGCGCGCTCGGCTCCAATCGGTGCCGCGCGGCCCGTATTTGCCTCCTTTTCCTGCGATTTTGCCCGCTAAAAGACGTGGATGGCCTTGCCAAGGCCCGGCCACCGGGTTTTTTCCCGGTTGCGAGCTTGGTCCCCGTCGCGTATCTGCTTGCCATGACAGCCCAGCAACAAGCCCGCGAGTCGTCGACGCCTTCGGTGGCCTCGGCGCATGACAAGATTCTGATCGTCGATTTCGGCAGTCAGGTGACGCAACTGATCGCCCGCCGCGTGCGCGAGGAGGGCGTCTATTCCGAGATCGTGCCGTTCCAGAAGGCGGAGGCCGCCTTCGACGAGATGAAGCCGAAAGCGGTCATCCTCTCCGGCGGCCCGGAATCGGTGCACGAAAAAGGCTCCCCGCGCGCCCCGCAAAAGATCTTCGATTCCGGCGTCCCCGTGCTCGGCATCTGCTACGGCCAGATGACCATGGCGGCCCAGCTCGGCGGCGAGGTCGAGGGCGGCCATCACCGCGAATTCGGCCGCGCCGATGTCGAGGTGAAGGCGGAAAGCAGCCTGTTCGAAGCGACCTGGGGCAAGGGCGAGAAGCATCCGGTCTGGATGAGCCATGGCGACCGCATCACCAAGATGCCGCCGGGCTTTACGGTGGCCGGCGTCTCGCCGAATGCGCCGTTCGCGGTGATCCAGGACGAGAAGCGAAAATATTACGGGCTGATGTTCCACCCCGAAGTGGTGCACACGCCCGACGGCGCAAAACTGCTGCGCAATTTCGTCCGCAAGGTCGCGGGGCTGACCGGCGACTGGACCATGCGCGCCTTCCGCGAGGAGGCGATCGAAAAAATCCGCGCCCAGGTCGGCAAGGGCAGGGTGATCTGCGGCCTCTCCGGCGGCGTCGATTCCGCCGTCGCCGCGGTCCTGATCCATGAGGCGATCGGCGACCAGCTCACCTGCGTGTTCGTCGACCACGGCCTGCTTCGCCTGAAGGAAGCCGAGACGGTCGTCGACCTCTTTCGGCACCACTACAACATCCCGCTGGTGCATGTCGACGCGTCAAAGCAGTTCCTCGGCGAGCTCGAAGGCGTCACCGATCCCGAGGTGAAGCGCAAGACCATCGGCCGCCTCTTCATCGACGTGTTCGACGCCGAGGCCAAGAAGATCGGCGGCGCCGAATTTCTGGCGCAGGGCACGCTCTATCCCGACGTGATCGAAAGCGTTTCCTTCACCGGCGGACCTTCAGTCACCATCAAGTCGCACCACAATGTCGGCGGGCTGCCTGACCGCATGAACATGAAGCTGGTCGAGCCCTTGCGCGAACTGTTCAAGGACGAAGTCCGCGTGCTCGGCCGCGAGCTCGGCCTGCCCGAAATCTTCGTCGGCCGCCACCCGTTCCCGGGCCCGGGCCTTGCCATCCGCTGCCCCGGCGACATCACCCGCGAAAAGCTCGACATCCTCCGCAACGCCGACGCCGTCTATATCGACCAGATCCGAAAGCACGGTCTGTACGATGCGATCTGGCAGGCCTTTGCCGTGCTGCTGCCGGTGAAGACGGTCGGCGTGATGGGCGACGGCAGAACTTACGAATACGTCGTCGGCCTCCGCGCGGTGACTTCCACCGACGGCATGACCGCCGACTTCTATCCCTTCGACATGAAATTCCTCGGCGAAACCGCGACGCGTATCATCAACGAGGTGAAGGGCGTGAACCGGGTGGTGTACGACGTGACGTCAAAGCCGCCGGGGACGATTGAGTGGGAGTGAGGGCCGCTCAAACCTTGAAGCGGTTTTCGCGATGCCACCGCAAGAAGTGTGGGTGAGGGTGGTCGGCTGCACGAGCAGGTACGAGGATTCGTCCTGTCTTGTTGATGATGGCACGCGCGCCAGCTTCATCGTTGACGTGACGTGAGATCAGTATTTCATGATCGTCCGCAATGCTGATCAGTCCGCGGTCAAACATCCAGTGCGCGGTTCCAGAAAGTGCAAGTCCGTTACTGACAATATCCGGGCCATTTTCTTCGACTGGTCGGATGTGTGCGGCTTCGACCTCGGCCCGCCCGTGGCCGTTGATCAACTTCAATGAAGTAACTGCACAGCGGGCATCGTAGGCGCGCAAGACAACGCGGCGAAAGATACGATCTCTGACTATGCGGGAAGTCAAATAAGCGACGCGACTGCGATCTTGCTCGTATTGGAAAACCGACTGCGTCTCCTGCATGTCCGGGAAAGTGAAGGGCCCATCGCTGCGCGGCAGCAAGGCCGTCTCCTCCGCGAGCCCGAGTTCAGTTATCCGGCTAAAGTCTGTAGCAGAAATGGATCGTACGGCGGATTGAGCGCGCCCGGAAATCTTTCCCTGGTCGTTCAGAAGTCCTCTCTCAAGAAGTCCGTCGTCGCCGCGGAACGGAACTGGATTGGCGAAATCCAGGTAACTGTTTGGTTCAATGACAGCGATATACATACCTGATGTGGTTGGGTCGGGAATAACTTGCTGGACCCTGGCGATTGCAAAATAGCCGCGTGATTCTTGCGCTTTCGTTGGCTCGTAGTAGACGATCCAGTCGCCGACGCACGACTTTGCGCGAGCAAGATACTGGCTGGGAAATTGGTATTGCTCGGCGGGAGTGTCTTCGTAGATAGAGTCCGACCTATGGATGAAGACACCGAATGCCACAGATCGTCCCCCAGAAGTCAACGCTGCCGTGTGTGTCGATAAGCATACATCCTGGGCGCCGCGGCTGACAATCATCCCCCAATCGTCGGCAATCCAGCGATTGCCTGCGACGGCGTCAGTCCGAAGCATTGTTTAAAAGTCCGGGTCAAATGCGCGGTGTCGGCGAAGCCGGCGTCCATCGCAGCCGTTCTCACGAGGGCGCCGGCGACGATCAGGCGTGCCGCATGCTGCAGTCCGCTCCACCGCTTGAATTGGCGGAAGGTCGTCCCGGTTGAATCCTTGAACAGGCGGAGCGCCTGGGTGCGCTCCAATCCCAGCCGTCTCGCCAATTCGTCCTGGCTCATCCTCGCCATCGGCTCTGCCGCCAGGTCCGCCAGCACGGCGCTCATCTTTTGGGGAGGACGGGGCTGACCGTGGTCGAGGCGCTCGCGCAGTTCTGCTTGCGCATCGGCATCGAGGTGCATCCCGGCGAGAGTCAGTTCACCGAGGCGGCCCTCGAGCCGCGCCGCCAGCGGGCCAGGACCTGGGCACCGCGCGCCGTCGAGATACATGGCGCTCAGGCCACCTTCTCCGCAGATGATGTGATGCTCGACCCCTGGCCGGATGATCACGATATCGCCGGTGACGGACTGCCCCTGGCCCACGACCGTGAGCGGCCCACGCCGCCCCTTGACCACGCACGTGACGGGGTTCGGATGGCGGGCGACGCCTGCGACATCGACCGAGAACACCGAGGTCGAAAAGGCGGTTTCGCCGACGGTCAACGCTTCCTCCCATGATCGCACGTTTATTCTACGCCGGGGCGCAGGCGGCGGATAGGGTTGGCGGTGGTGGTGAGCCGGGAGCGATGATCCTCATGTCAGCCCTTGAAGCGGCGGCGCGCAACAAGAAGAACTATCTGGAGGCCAAGCGTGCGTTCAACCGCCGAGACCTCGATGCGTGTATGGCGTTTTATTCACCGGACCATCAGATGCGCTCGCGGGAGGTCGGTCCGGGGCGCGAACATATCAGGGCATTCCTGGCATCGATGCATGCGACGTGGGGCGACCTGGAGATCGCCGCCGAACATGTCGTCGCCGAGGGGGAGTGGGTGATGGGACGGTGCGTATCGCGCGCGATCCATTCGACATCCGTCATGGGCGTGGCGCCGACCAACCGCCGCATCGAGACGACGTTCTGGGACCTGCATCGCTTCAATCAGGATGGGCTGATCGTCGAAACCTGGAATGTCGTCGATGGTCTCGCGATCATGCAGCAGCTCAAGGCGCCGGCGTGAACCTGCTTGCCCAGACCTGCTGGCGTCACCTGCCGATATAGGCGGCCAGTTCATCAGGCGTCCCCATGGGAAAGGCCTGCTTCAGATAGTCGAGGAACGCCGACACCCGAGCGCTCAGCAGCCGTCTGGATGGGTAGAGCGTCCACACGGTAATGTCGGGTGCATCGATATCTCCCCAGTGCACCAGCGTGCCATCCGCTAAATCGTGGCTCACGAGCGACAGGGGGAGACGGCCGGCGCCAACGCCCGCCCGCACTGCATCCCGCACCATCATGAGTGATGACAGAGCGAGGACTGGCTCGACCGCGATTGTCGACCGGGCAGTGCGAGTCTTCAGCTTCCAGGAAAGTCGATCATCTGCCGAGCGTACGACGGCAGGCGCAACGAAGTCTCCGGCCGGCCGGGGGAGGCCGGGACTTGCCACGGCCACCAGCCGATCGCGCAGGAAGACACGTCCAACCAGGTTGTCATCTGGATCCGGATTGACCCGGATCACCAGTTCATATCCCTCCTCGATCATGTCGACGGCACGGTCTTCCGTCGTGACCTCGAGCCTCACCTCCGGATACTTCAGGGCGAACCCCGCGGCGATCTTTCCCATCGCGGTCTGAGAGAAGAGCAGTGGGGCACTGATCCGCAACCTGCCTCGCGGCCTTTCGCCGCCCGAGGCGATCGCCGCCGCCGTCTCTTCGAGTTCGGCGAGCAACAGCCCCGTTCGCTCGAACAGCGCGCGTCCTTCCTCGGTGAGCTTCAGCGTGCGCCCCCCGCGTTCGAACAGACGCAGATTGAGGGCGGCCTCCAGTTCCGCGACCCGGCGGGACAGCGTCGCCTTTGGACGCCCCGCCGCTCGGGCGGCGCGCCCGAACCCTCCATGCCGGGCGACAAGATTGAAATCAGCCAGAGCAAGCAGATCCATGTGTTCCACCAGTGAGATGGTACGTCCAAAAATAGCGTCTATCGGCATGAATGTGGATCAATAATTTACGGGGTGTCTTTAAGCCCAACCGGAGTGATCCCCATGACCATCCTCGTTACCGGCGCCACCGGCCGTGTCGGCCGCAAAGTCGTCCAGCAACTCGTCACGCGCCGTACCGATGTGCGCGTCCTCGTCCGCGATCCCGCGAAGGCCAAGTTTCCGGCCGGTGTGGAGGTCGTGCAGGGCGACTTGCTCGACATCGACGCGCTGCGCACCGCGTTCACCGGCGTGAACACGCTGTTCCTGCTCAATGCGGTGGCGGGAGACGAATTCACCCAGGCGCTCATCGCCCTGAACATTGCCCGCGAGTCAGGCATCGAGCGGGTTGTCTACCAGTCGGTGATCCACAGCGATCACTTCGTGAACGTGCCGCACTTCGCCGTGAAGTCCGGGGCTGAACGGATGATCGAACGGATGGGCTTCAGCGCCACGATCCTGCGTCCGGCCTACTTCATCGACAATGAGCTCATGATCAAGGACGTCATCTTGAACCACGGCGTCTATCCGATGCCGATCGGCAGCAAGGGAGTTGCCATGGTCGACGCCCGCGACATTGCCGAGGTCGCAGCGATCGAGCTGATCCGCCGCGATCGGGCCCCTGGCAAGCTGCCGATCGAAGCCATCAATCTGGTCGGCCCTGATACGCTGACCGGTCCGGACGTAGCCGCGATCTGGTCCGATGTCCTGGGCCGCCCGGTTGCCTATGGCGGCGATGATCCCACCGGGTTCGAGCAGAATCTGGCGAACTTCATGCCGAAATGGATGGCTTATGAAATGCGCCTGATGGCCGAGCGCTATGTCAGCGACGGCATGATCCCGGAGGCCGGCGACGTCGAGCGTCTGACCAAGATCCTGGGCCGGCCGCTGCACTCCTATCGCAGCTTCGCCACCGAGATGGCCTCCGCCGCCTGAGGACCGAGCAACCCGACATCGACCACAAGCAAGCGTAGCCCCGGGTGAGCGCAGCGATACCCGGGACCGCACCCCATACTGCTTCGCTCATGCGGGGGACAACCCTGCCCGTCGCGCCGATCACCCCCGCTGAAACGCTGCCTGCCCATTGCGCACCGCCATGTTACGATTTCGCAATCGTCCCTCCGGAGTCAGCCTTCATGTCCGTCGCGACCGCCGCCAGCCAGCAGCCTGCAACCGCCGCCGAAACCGATCCAGAAACCCTCGGCTGGATGCAGGGATTTCCTCCGCCGCCGGACAAAACCATCACCTTCCAGAACGGCTCGTTCCGCAGCTTCCCCGAACTGCGCTGGGCGTGGAGCAATATCCGGCAACTGGTGCCGACCGTGAATGTCTGGCGCGGGGCAGGGCCGGCGTCGGTGCTGCCGCGCGAGGAGCATGATATTGGCGCGTCCGCTTCGGTCACGATGGATGGTCGTCCCATGACCTTTGCGCGGATGCTCGAAGAAACCTATGCCGACGGCATCGCCGTGCTGCACCGGGGCAGGCTGATCTACGAGCGCTACTTTGGCGCGCTGAAGCCGCACAAGCCGCATATCGCGATGTCGGTGACCAAATCATTCACCGGCACGCTGGCCGGCATTCTCATCGCGGAAGGCAAGATCGATCCGCAGGCGCCGGTCACGGACTATGTGCCGGAGCTGAAGGCCAGCGCGTTCGGCGATGCGTGCGTGCATGAGACCATGGATATGACCACGGGCCTCGAATACACCGAAGTTTATACCGACAAGACTTCCGGCGTGTTCGGGCTGCGGCGTGCGAACGGCATGGCGCCGATCGAGCCGGGCTATGAAGGCGCGACCAATATTTTCGATTTCCTGTGCGGGCAGAAGAAGCAGGGCGAGCACGGCAAGGCGTTTTCCTACAAGACCGTCAATTCCGACGTGCTGGCCTTTATCTGCCGGCGGGCGAGCGGCATGACGCTGTCCGATCTGCTCTCCGAGCGCATCTGGATTCCGATGGGCGCGGAGGAGGACGCGCATTATCACGTCGACCGCATCGGCACCGAAAGCGGCGGCGGCGGGCTTTCGACGAGCTTGCGCGATCTCGCCCGCTTCGGCGAGACGATCCGTAACCATGGCCGCTTCAATGGCCGCCAGATCGTGCCGTCGCAGATCGTCGAGGACATCGCGCGCGGCGGCGATCCCGAAAAATTCAAGCCGGCCGGCTACACCACCTTGCCCGGCGCCTCATACCGGAACCAGTGGTGGGTGACGCATAACGCGCACGGCGCCTTCATGGCGCGCGGCGTTCACGGGCAGGGCATCTATATCGATCCGAAGGCCGAGATGGTGATCGCCCGCTACGCCTCGCACCCGGCCGCCGGCAACGCCGCCAATGATCCGGTGACGCTGCCGGCCTACATGGCGCTGGCCAGGGATCTGATGGCGGGAGGCTGACGCCGCCCGCGCTCGCTTCTATCGGCTTCGACAGCATATCGGCGTCGCATCAATCCGCGATGCTGATGTGAGCATCCCTGATGACCTTGGTCCATCGATCGACGTCGCTGGCAACAAGGTTTTTCAGATAGGCCCGCGACTGCTGCTCGGGTGCGGGCGCCACGGCGCCGAGCTGCTCAAGCCGACTGATCGTATCAGGGTCGGCCATCGCCTTTGCATAGGCCGCGTGGATTTTCGCCATGATGTCGTCGGGTAATCCCTTCGGAGAGAAAAATGCTGTCCATGCGTCGGCCTGGTAGGCTTTCAGGCCGCTTTCCTCGGACGTGGGCGTATCTGGAAGGACCTTCGAGCGCTGCGGCGAGGCAGCGACGAACGCCTTGATTGCGCCGGCTGAAACTTGCGGGGCGACCGTGATTACCTGGTCGCACGAATAGTCGATGGCGCCGGCGAGCAGATCATTCATCAGTGGGCCGTTGCCACGATACGGGATTTCGGTGGGCTTGGTTCCGACGAGGGCGTTCAGCAGGGTACAAGTGAGGTGAGCGTTGGACCCGATGCCGGAATGCCCGACCTTGAAATCGGGACCCTTCTCCTTCATCAGCTCCACGAATTCCTGGAACATCGTCGCCGGCAGGTCCTTTCGGCCGAACACCACGATGGGCGCCGAGGCCGCGAGGCCGATCGGCTCGAAATCCGTTCGGGGATCGTATTTCCGCTTCTCATACAGGGCGTAGGACGACGCATGGGTTCCCATGTGCCCCGTCAGCAGCGTGTAGCCATCGGGCGCAGCCCGCATGACGCGGATCGAGCCGAGCGTTCCGCCGGCGCCCGCCACGTTTTCGATGATGATTGGCTTGCCGAGGTGCTTCGACATCCCTTCCGAAACGATTCTGGCGATGACGTCGGTAGCGCCGCCTGCCGCAAAGGGGACGACCATGGTGATGGCCCGGTTCGGGTAGTCTGCCTGTGCTGACGCCGAGGGGGCTATCAAGGGGACCATCAATAGACTGAACGCCGAAGCCATCAGCGTCAGAGCCGTCACCCTTCTCATTCCAGTTCCTCCCTTTTTGTCTTTTTGGTCGATAGCAACGACCTTGTTTATACGCGCAAGTGCGCTTGGCCGCCGGCGTCATTGTATGCTCGTGGCCAATCCGGCAGACCTGTTGTATCGAGATAGTTGAGACCGTCCCCGGCGATGGCACAATAGCTGCGCGAACATACCAGCGCGGACCAGGAGAGATGTCGTGAACCTCTACGCAAAACTCCTCGCGCGCGAAGCAGAGCGGCGCCCTATCAGGGTCGGGTTGATCGGCGCGGGAAAGTTCGGCGCGATGTACCTTCATCAGGCGCCGCGAACGCCCGGTGTGCATATCGTCGGCATCGCCGATCTATCGCCGTCACGTGCGATCGAGAACCTGAAGCGCGTCGGCTGGCCCGAGGAACGCTATGGCGCGACTTCGCTCGATGATGCCCGGAGGAACGGCACGACGTTCCTGACTGATGACTGGGAAGCGCTCGTCAAGTTTCACGGCATCGACGTGATTGCCGAGTGCACCGGCAATCCGCCGGCCGCTGTCGAACACTGTCTGGCGGCGTTTGCGGCCGGCAAGCCGATCATCAACGTGACGGTCGAGGCTGACGCGTTCTGCGGACCGATCCTGGCTTACAAGGCGCGGCAGGCGGGCGTGATTTACAGCCTTGCCTATGGCGATCAACCGGCCCTGGCCTGTGATCTCGTCGATTGGGCGAGAGCATGCGGCTTCCCGGTGGTCGCGGCCGGGCGCGGGCACAAATGGCTGCCGCAATATCGGGAATCGACGCCCGAGACGGTCTGGGATCATTGGGGGCTGACCGCCGAACAGGCGGCCCGTGGCGGCATGAACCCAAAAATGTTCAATGCCTTCCTCGACGGCTCGAAGCCGGCGATCGAGTCGGCCGCGATCGCCAACGCGACCGGCCTGCAGGCGCCGTCGCAGGGCCTTGCATTCCCGCCGGGATCAGTGGACGACATTCCAACGCTCATGCGTCCGCGCTCGGAAGGCGGCGTGCTCGAAGCCAAGGGGCAGGTCGAGGTCGTGTCCTGCCTCACGGCCAATGGCGCGCAGATCCCGAACGATATCCGAAAAGGCGTCTGGGTCTGTTTTGAAGGCGACAGCGAGTACATCCGGAATTGCTTCCAGGAGTACAGCGTCGTGACAGATCCGTCAGGTCGCTACATGAGCTCCTACAAGAAATGGCACCTGATTGGCCTGGAACTCGGAATTTCGGTCGCCGCCATTGTGCTTCGCGGTGAACCGACGGGTGTCGCAACATGCTTTAATGCCGACGTTGCAGCGACCGCTAAAAGGAACTTGCAGCCAGGAGATACGCTCGACGGCGAGGGGGGATACACCGTCTTCGGAAAGTTGACGCCATCAGGCACGTCGCTGGCGAAGGGATATCTGCCGTTGGGTCTCGCGCACGATGTGCGATTGATCCGGCCGGTCGCCAAGGACTCCTGCATCACCTGGGCCGATGTGGCGATCGACGAGACGCTGCCGGCCGTTCGCATCCGCAAGGAACAGGAAGCGCTTTATTCTTCGACTGTGAGGGGCAGAGCGGGCCAAAAGGTGCAAGGCTCGGACGCAACGCGCCGCTAGAATGCAGACCTGCATTCTCTATCGAGACATTGATTAGTCCGGCGCGAAGGCTCAGCATCGCGCAAACTTCCGGGCATTATTCAAGGTGAACCGATGTCACGCGTATCGATCAAGACCAGGGACGATCTGCCGGCCGAGTTGCAGCCGCTGTGGGACAAGATGACGAGCTATGGCGCGTTCGAAAACCAGGCGGGCGTGATGGCGCACCGGCCGCCGATCTTCAAGCATACCTGGTCGTTGCTGGTCGATCTGGCCGGTAACGGCACCTTGCCGAAACGCCACCTGGAGATCGCGCTGGTCGCGGTGTCCTTGTTGAACAAGTGCGACTATTGCGTGTCGCACCATGCGCCGAAACTGGCGATCCAGGGCGTATCGGAAGCGGGCGCCGACCGCCTGCTTGACTACAAGGATCACCCGGAACTCGACGCCGTCGACAAGCTCGTCGTCGAATATTCCATCGCTGTGAACAACAACTGGAGCAAGACGCGGGACGAGATTTTCGCCAGGCTTCGCGAACATTTCTCGGAAGCCCAGATTGTCGAGCTAACCTGGCGCATCGCGCTCTGCGGCGCCTTCAATCGCTTCACCGACATCCTGCAATGCGACATCGAGCAGGGTGTTCCCGCGCGCGAAGCCGCCGAATAGTTGGCACGATGTGTGGCGATCTGAACTGGCTGTCCGCCCGCGAGATGGCGCGACGCTTCGCTGGCGGCAAGTTGTCGCCGGTTGACGTGTTGGAAGCCACCCTGGCGCAACTGCACGCGGTCAATCCGGCGCTCAATGCCATCTGCCTGCTGGACGAGCCGCAGGGCCGGCGCATGGCTGCCGAGTCGGCGGAACGTTGGCGTCGCGGTGCGCCGATCGGACCGCTCGACGGCGTGCCCGTCGCCATCAAGGACACGGCGCATGTCGCGGGCTGGCCGACGCGCATCGGTTCGCATGCGACGGCAACGGCGCCGAGTGCCGAGGATACGCCGGGCGTTGCCCGCCTGCGCGAGGCCGGCGCCGTGTTCTTCTGCAAGACGACGACGCCGGAGTTCGGCTGGAAGGGCATCACCCACGGCCCGCTCACCGGCATCACGCGCAATCCCTGGGACGTTTCCCGCACGCCCGGCGGCTCCAGCGGCGGCTCGGCGGCGCTGGTGGCAGCAGGCGTCGTGCCGCTGGCGACCGGCGGAGACGGCGGCGGCTCGATCCGGATTCCTGCAGCGTTCAGCGGCGTGTTCGGACTAAAGCCGAGCTACGGCGTGGTGCCGAATTTCTTGGGGCCGATGGGCACGCTCGCGGTCTATGGTGGCCTGTCGCGCGATGTTGCTGACAGCGCGTTGCTGTTGAACGTGCTGACGCAGCCTGACACCCGCGATTCCTTCGCCATTCCCTATCGCGGTATCGATTATCTCGACGGCCTCGACTCTGGCGTGGCGGGCCTGCGGATCGCATGGTCGCCGGATCTCGGCTTCCCAGTCGCCAACCCCGCGGTTGTGGCCGGCATGCAGCCGGCGATCGACGCGCTGGTGAAAGCCGGCGCCGATGCGCAGGAGGTCGATCTCGATCTCTCCGGTGCGCAGCCGGTGCTGGAGGTGATCTGGGGCGCTTCGCATGCCGCGCTGGTGCGCGATTTCGACGCCGCGCAACTGGCGGCGCTCGATCCCGGCCTGCTGCGACTGGTCGTATCAGCCCAGGATATTTCCACAAGCGAATTGCAGGCGGCCTATGCCGAGATGCGCGCGCTGAGCCAGGCGATGCACGCGTTTCACCGCGATTACGATCTGCTACTCACGCCGACCATCCCCATCACCGCGTTCGCCGCCGGCATCGACACGCCCGACGCCGCGCGCTTCCCCCAATGGTTCGACTGGACGCCATTGACATGGCCATTCAATCTCACCCGGCAGCCAGCGGCTTCGGTGCCTTGCGGATTTATCGAGGGACTGCCGATCGGATTGCAGATCGTGGGCCCGATGTTCGCCGAACAGAACATCCTCCGAGCAAGCCGCTGCGTCGAACAGGCCTGTGCAACCGGCGCGCGGCCGTCTCTCGGGGCGGCCGCCTCCTGACCAGATGGGTATAATGTCGTTCGGACCGCATCCGTGCGTAAAATATAAGTATTGACTTATATAAGCGAAAGCCGATATTCCTCTGAAAATTGGTAAGGGAGGGTCGGTATGCAGATCGACGTCGCCAGGGTGTTGGGGCTTGTCACGCGTTCGGTGCGCAATTTTGAGAAGGACGGGAGAGCCGCGAGCGCGGTGACGCTGACCCGGCTTTACGACACGGATGTCGATGACCTCTGGGACGCCGTGACCAGCAAGGAACGCATCCCGCGCTGGTTCTTGCCGGTCGAGGGAGATCTTCAGTTGGGCGGAAGGTATCAGCTCAAGGGGAATGCGGGAGGGACCATTACGGCGTGCGCGCCGCCGACGCATTTTGCCGCAACGTGGGAATTCGGCGGCGCGACGAGCTGGATCGACGTCACGCTGGCCGCTGAACGCGACAAGGCGCGGCTGACCCTTGAGCACACCGCTGTTATCGAGGATCATTGGAATCAGTTTGGTCCGGGCGCGGTGGGGATCGGTTGGGACCTCGCCCTTGCGGGACTTGAGGGCTATCTTGCGACGGGGGCATCGGTCGATCATGAGACAGCCGAGGCATGGATGGGCTCTCCGGACGGCAAGGCGTTCATGACCGGGAGCGGCGAATTTTGGCGCGCGGCGCATGTCGCGAGCGGTGTCGATCCGGCCTTGGCCAAGGAGCGGTCGGACCGCACCATTGCTTTCTACCGCGGCGAGATGCCGCCCGATATCGCACATCCGGGCACAGGAAGCTGATGCACGTCTTCGAAGTCCTCGCCGATCCGGTGCGACGTCGCATCCTCGAACTGATCGGTGCGGGGGAGATGGCGTCCGGCGAAGTGGTCGAGGCGATCGGGGCCGAGTTCGGCATTACACAGGCGGCGGTGTCGCAGCATCTCAAGGTGCTGCGCGAGAGCGGCTTTGCAAGGGTTCGGGCGGACGCGCAACGACGGCTCTATTCGGTGGACGGGGCAGGACTTCAGGCGGTGGATGCCTGGGTCGGCCAGTTCAGGAATTTCTGGGAGCCGAAGCTGGACGCGCTGGCGACGGAGATCGCGCGCGGCAAACGGGCGCGGCGCAACGCGCCAATGACCGGGCGAAGCGGGAAGAGGGCTTAGCCCCGCTTCTTGCATATGCAATCCAGCGACGCGATGGGCCTCATCGCGTCGCTCGCCATGAGATTGACTCATCGAATGATGTTTTCGCTGACCTGCGGCCTGTGCTGTCATCAGCATTTCCAAGTCCTGCACCTATGCTGGAAGCCGCCGCGCAGGAGAGCCGCCATATGTTTCGTGTCACAAATGGAATGAGCGAGCGCGGCGGCTGTCGCCCTTCAATCAGGCAGCAGCCGGCGCGCTCGCACGGTCGCGGTAAGCTTCTCCTTTGCTCAGCATGGCCCAGATGATGCGTGCGGTTTTGGCGGCGAAGGCCACCATAGCGACCTTGTAGGACCGCCGGGCCAGAAGATCGCGCAAGCCACGGATCCGTGACGCCACGCCTCTTCTGCCACCGCAGGTGGGCGCTGGCGCCGCTCGGGCACCTTGGCCAAGACCGTGCTGGCGATGATCGGACCGACGCTTGGGACTTCCATCAGCCGGCGCGCGTCCCGATCGCATCGGGCAGCTTTCGCGATCTGCCGTTCAAGCGCAATGACGCGGTTGGCGGGTTGAGATCACACCGACAGGTGAATCTGATCCAGCAAGGCATTGCGCGCAGAGCCCGAAATGGCGAACGATCTGCTGCGCGGTCATATCAGCCGGATTGATGCTCGTATCCAGCCTGAGGCAATCCGCCCGCGGCACCGCGGTGAGGTCGTAGCGGTCGAGATCGCGGATCAGGTGCTCGCCCGAAGATATCTTGCGCCGCGCCACGCGGTCGGGATTGCCGACCCTGCGCAAGGCCTCTTCGCGCGAGCAGTGCAGGAAGACCGGGAGCAGTTCGCCGCCATGCCGCTGCATGATCTGCTCGACACGGCCGAAATATACGCGATCCTCGGGCTCGGCATAGCAGAAGGTCGTGACCAATAGCGGTACGCCCTGTTCGCAGGCAGCTTCAAACGCGGCTTCGCGGACGTTCTGGACAAGCTCCCAGAAGCCGGGCGCGCCGAAGTCGAACACCGTCAGGGCGAGGTCGATGGCGGCGTGATTGTCCGTCAGCCGGCCCGGCACGATGCGGAGCAGCGCTTTTGCGACGGTCAGCTTGCCGGCGGCGGGCGCGCCATGGAGAAAGAGGAGCTTCATACGCCATCAGTATCGCGACTGTTCCGATAGGGCGAGGGGGCGCAAGCATCATCCCTTCACGACGGCCGTTCCGGCGAGCCTGTCGTAAACCGGATCGGTCTTCCGCGCGACCTGTATGGTCAGCACGATCCCCCACAGTCCAAACAAAAGGCCGGCATAGGCGAACCATTCGAAGAAGCGTCCGGTAAACATGGCATCCGCGACGCCGCCGGTCGCGACATATTGGTAGATCAGAAGGGCTACAGCCGGGACAGCTCCGATCAGCATTGCCAGATAACGGATGATTGTCTTTCCGAGCGGCACGCCGGCAGCACCGGGATGAGCCGTATCGATCACCCTCACGCCGACCAGCCGTGCGCCCACGGTTTTCCCCGTCTTCCAGATCATGGCCACGAGATAGGCGAGAAGGCCAAGGTTATATATCAGGTCGATCGATGTGCCGCGGATCGGCGTTCCGTCCTTGTCCAGCATGTACGTCTGGCTGACGGTCGTGGTGGTGTTGCCTTGTCGCGTGACGCGTGCGACGGTCAGCGTCGCTCCCGTTGGCGCGCCAAGCAGCGAGGTGCGACAGACCCGCATGGCATTCGAATCGTGTGGCGGTGGCGGGTCGAGCCCCTGCGGAATGGTCTTGCCGTCCATGCAGGAGCTGTAGAATCCGCTGTTCATCTGGACCGTGCCCGCCGTCATGGCGAACAGCACGACGGCCAGCATCTGGAATGGCAGCATCACGATGATGCTGTCGACCAGGAGCGCAACCAGCCGCCGCCAGAATCCGGCCCTTGGGAGATCGGCTGCGTCAAGAGGCGGAGGACCAGGATTCATTGGATCGACTCACTCGAACCGAAAAGCGGGCCCGCGAAGAGCGACCGGCTCGGATTTGCAATTGCGGTGAAGCGTGGGGGGCTGACGGGAGAGGCGGGCCTGATCTTGATTGCATCGTTGATGGCGCGCAATCATACGTCGGTCGCATCGCAAGCGTCAAATCGAGAAGCCCCGCGAATTGCAAGCGCGTGCGATCCGGGCGCCGCTAGCGCGGCGGCAGGCGCTTGAGCGCGGCTTCGAGCGTCTCGAACGTGGCGACGATCTGCGGCGTCACGAGGTAGCGCAGCGTCGCGGCGAGCGACAGGCCGACGATGACGGCGATCACCACATACTGCGTCAGCAGCGCCAGCAGGATCCTGCGCAGCCGGCGGCGCCGCGCCTTCGGCGGTTTGGCGGCGGCGAGCATGGCGCCTTCTCCTTCAGCCGCGCTCATGCGGTCACCCGGTTCGACCGCACTCAATGTTCGTTCAGCAACTGATCGAGGCGTGACTTCAGCCGGCGGTTGGCGCGCTCGCTGGCGCGGAGCTTGCGCGCCCAGTCCAGCGTGACGACGTCGCCGGTCTCGCGCGTTTCGCAGAACACCAGGCCCGCGGCGTTGTGATCGCGCCAGACCAGGCGGGCGAGGCAGGTGAGTCCTCTCCGCGCGACCTCGAAATCGACCTGGTCGGGCAGGATCGCCGAATTCTCGAATTCGATCTTGGCGCCGCGCGGGCTGAAATTGCGGACGACGCAGTCAACCGTCGAGTTGCGGGCGTTGAACGCGATCGTTCCGCCGTAATAGACGCGGCTTCTCGGTTGCAGGCGGCGCTCCGGCATCATTCCTCTCCATTCCAATTAACGGATTGGTAACACAATTGCAGGGTGTGCCGCTGCGTCCATGCGCATAGAACTGGTCGGGTGGTTAATTCGCGCGGGCCACAACCGGTGCGAGCATGCGTCCGCACGGGCGGACTCTGGCCATGACGGACGGTTTGGAGGCCGAAGAGATCAGGACGCCGCGCTGCGCAGGCCGAATGCGTGCTTGTCGTGCAGCACCGGCGCGACCGCGTCGCTCAGCCGGGCGGCCGCCGCGTCCACCGAAAGTCCGGCGGTGTCGACCACGGCGGAGGCGCGGGCGTAGAGCGGCTCGCGGCTGACCAGGATGTTGCGCAGCTCGGCCATCGCGGAGCGATCGTCCGCCATCGGCCGCAGGTCGCCCTGGCTGCGGACGCGGGCCATGTGCTCTTCCGGATCGGCCTTGATCCAGATCGTGTAGAACGACGACAGGATGAGATCGAAGGTCAGCGGCTCGGAGACGATGCCGCCGCCGGTCGCCAGCACCATCAGCTCCTTGCGCGCCAATAGTTGCGACAGCGCCGCCTGCTCCATGCGGCGAAAACCTTCCTGGCCGTACAGCGCGATGATCTCGGCGACCGAGAGGCCGTTCTGCGCCTCGACCTCCTTGTTGAGCTCAACGAACTTCCAGCCGATCTTTTTCGCCAGCATCCGCCCGAGCGTCGATTTGCCGGCGCCGCGCAGGCCGATCAGGGCGATGCCGGCGAACGAGATGCGGCGCTGCGAGGTGGCTCCGCCGCCGGCCAGCGCATCCTTGGCCTGCGCGATCTGTGCCGGCGTTGCCTTGCGCAGGAGGTCGCGAATGACGGCCCAGTCGGGCGTCGGCTCGGCGGAAGGAATCAGGTCTTCGAGATGCGCACCCATCGCGTTCGACACGCGCCGCAGCAGCACGATCGACACATTGCCCTTGCCGCTCTCGAGCTGCGCGATGTAGCGCTCGGAAATTCCCGAAACCTTGGCGAGCACCTTTCGCGACATGCCGCGAAGGGCGCGCATGGTGCGCACACGCTGGCCAAGCTGCTCGAGAAAGCCGGATTCGGGGTCGCTGGCCTCGGTCATTGCCCTCGTTCGGCGCTGCCACGGGTGAGGAGGTATTTCGGAAACATAATGCCGATGAGGATTGACAGCAAGCGTAGCCAGTGGCTTTCTATGAATTATAATTCTTAAAAGCTGTGGGAGAAGCGTCGTGAGCGGCACGTCCGGTTCGTACACTTCCGGTTCGTACAATGCGGTGACCTGGCTGCTCGATCGCAACGTCGACGAGGGTCGCGGCACCAGGCTCGCCTTCACCGATACGGTTTCCGAACTCAGCTATGGCGAGCTGCAGCGGCAGACCTGCCGCGTCGCCAACATGCTGCGCCGGCTCGGCGTCCGCCGCGAAGAGCGCGTGGCGATGATCATGCTGGATACGGTGGACTTTCCCGCCGTGTTTCTCGGCGCGATCCGTGCGGGCATCGTGCCAGTGCCGCTCAATACGCTGCTGACCGCGGAGCAATACGCCTACATCCTGACGGACTGCCGCGCCCGCGTGCTGTTCGTTTCCGAAGCGCTCTATCCGGTCGTGAAGGACATCGTGGGCCGCATCGCGGACCTCGATTGCGTCGTGGTGTCGGGCAAGAATGCGTTCGGCCACAAGCTGCTTTCGGAGGAACTGGCGAGAGAGAGCGATTCCTTCGCCACCGTGGAGACGCATCCCGACGAGCCGGCGTTCTGGCTCTACTCCTCCGGCTCGACCGGCATGCCGAAAGGCGTGCGCCATTTGCACGTCAGCCTTCAGGCCACCGCCGACACCTACGCCAGGCAGGTGCTCGGCATCAAAGAGAGCGACGTCTGTCTGTCGGCGGCAAAGCTGTTCTTCGCCTACGGCCTCGGCAACGCGCTGACCTTTCCGATGTCGGTCGGCGCCTCCACGGTGCTCAACGCCGACCGGCCGACGCCGGCGCTGATGTTCGCGCTCCTCAACAAGTACAATCCGACGATCTTCTACGGCGCGCCGACGCTGTTTGCGGCGATGCTGAACGATGAGACGACCAAGGGCGAGCGGGCGGGGACGCGGCTGCGCATCTGCACCTCCGCCGGCGAGGCGCTGCCGGAATCCGTCGGCCTTGCCTGGAAGGCGCGTTTCGGCGTCGACATCCTCGACGGCATCGGTTCGACGGAGCTATTACATATCTTCGTGTCGAACGCACCCGGCGACATCAAATACGGCACATCGGGCCGGCCCGTTCCCGGCTACCAGGTCCGGCTGGTCAGCGAGGCCGGCGACGAGGTGGCGGACGGCGAGGTCGGCGAGCTCCTCGTTGAGGCGCCGTCGGCCGGCGAGGGCTACTGGAACCAGCGCAGCAAGAGCCGGCACACGTTTCAGGGCAACTGGACCCGCACCGGCGACAAATATGTTCGCGACGCCGACGGCCGCTACACCTTCTGCGGCCGCGCCGACGATATGTTCAAGGTTTCCGGCATCTGGGTCTCGCCCTTCGAGGTCGAGAGCGCGCTGATCACGCATCCGGCCGTGCTGGAGGCCGCCGTCGTGCCCCATGCCGATCCGGAAGGTCTGTTGAAACCGAAGGCGTTTGTCGTGCTGCGTGCCGACAGCCGCACGGACAACCTGTACGAATCGCTGAAAGAGCACGTCAAGCAGAAGATCGGCCCGTGGAAATATCCGCGCTGGGTCGACGTCGTTGATAGCCTGCCGAAGACGGCGACCGGGAAGATTCAGCGGTTCAAGTTGCGCGATGGTGCAAACTGAGTGTCGTCATGTCCGGGCAAAAGCGCGAAGCGCGTCTTCGCGCCAGGTGTCCCGGGCATCCACGTCTTTCTGTGCCGAGTAGCAAGACGTGGATGGCCGGGACGAGCCCGGCCATGACGGAGCAAGTGGATATAGCGATATGACAACCCTTACCGCCCAGGGCTTCCTCACCGTCGGCGCCGCGCATCTTGAATACCGCATGATCGGCCCGTCGCCCGAGCACGCACCGACCATTGTGATGCTGCATGAGGGGCTCGGATCAGCCAAGCTCTGGGGCGATTTTCCGGATCAGCTTCAGGCCGCGACCGGCGCCGGCGTGTTCGTCTATTCGCGCGCGGGCTACGGCGCATCGACGCCGGTCAAGCTGCCGCGGCCGCTCGACTACATGCATGTCGAGGCACTCGACGTGCTGCCAAAGCTGCTCGACAAGATCGGCTTTCGCCGCGGCATGCTGCTCGGCCATTCCGACGGCGCCTCGATCGCGGCGATCTATGCCGGCTCGCATCAGGATCACCGCGTGCAGGGCCTCGCGCTGATCGCGCCGCACTTCATCGTCGAGGATATTTCGATCGCCTCGATCGCGCAGATCCGGACCGCCTACGAGACCACGAACCTGAAGGGCAAGCTGTCGCGCTGGCACCGGGACGTCGACAACGCCTTCTACGGCTGGAACGGCGCCTGGCTCGATCCGGACTTTCGCCAGTGGGATATTTCCGAATACCTCGCCTATGTCCGCGTCCCCGTTGCGATCCTGCAGGGCACGAACGACCAGTATGGAACGATGCGGCAGGTCGAGATTGCCAGGGAAGAGTGCTACTGTCCCGTCGATGTGACGGTGATCCCGCAGGCGGGACATCAGCCGCATCGCGATGCGCCGGAGGCGACGCTCGATGCGATCAAGGATTTCGCAAACGCGGTGTTGCAGGTGGGGAGCGGCTCGCACAAAGGGGCCGCCTAGCGCATTCGCGCGCGCCGGAACGAGGTCCCGATGACCGCGCCGTCCGGCAGCGCGGGCCATTTGCCGCTGCCGCGATGGGCCTATGTGCCCGGCATCTCCGAGAAGGATAGTGCCGATTACGAAACGCTGGCGCAGATCACCGCGCAGGTGCCGTCGCGTTTCCAGGGCTATGTGCCGGCGCGCCATCCGGCGCTGCGCTACGGCATCGCGCTCAACGACCACGGCTATTTCTGGGAGGCGCAGGAAATCCTGGAGGCGGTGTGGGCGGCGGCGCCGCAGGGCGGCCGCGAACGGACCTTGCTGCGCGCCTGCATCCTGATCGCGACCGCGAATTTGCGGCTGCGCATGCAGAAGCCGCATGTCACCGCGCGCCTGTTCGGCGAGGCGCTAAGCGAACTGGATGCCCTGGGACTCCGCGGTACGGGCGGCGACGGGTTCGCCGACAGCTTTCCGGTCGCGGCGCTGGCAGGGCTCGTCAAAGCGAGGCTGGCACGGCCGCAGCTCGACAAGACCGATTGGGTGGCGTTGTCGGTTGCTGTTAGAACATGAAACAAAATTGCATGTTATAATGATGACAAAGCAGCACGCAAATGCTGGTTCTGGTGCCGCCCCGCAAGGGGATGGCGCGCCCGATTACCAATCCTGACTACCCAGCAGGCCCTTGTGGATTCGATCCATCGAGCGGTGGATGCTTGCTTTGACAATTGGCGCGTATCTGGGCCAAAGCCTGCCGGAATAATCGTCTCTCATTCAGTGACTGAAGTGCTTCAGCGCGTATTTCATCGGGAGTCTGAGGACCATCAAACGCTTTGGAGCTAGCCATGCCAAAGGACGGGTCTAGATGGATCCCGTAGAGGAAGATTATGCTTCCGAGAGGTCACGGACCTCTCGTTCTAGGTCGGCCTTGGTATAGGCCAAGAATTTAGATGGATCGAATTGAATTGCAGCGTAGGTCGCCAACACATTGACGGGCTGCTCAATGTCCATTGCTTGGTAGTGAGCAGCCACGCGTGTGTCGCGTTCTTTGAGGAAGCCCGGGTCTCCCAGCAAAAGCAAGTCGGGGCGCTCCGGACATCTGCCCCAAGCCCAATGGGCCAGTCGATTCCTAGTTTTTTGGACCGCACTGACGACGGTCATAGCTGCGTTGAAAATATCGAAATCTTCTGGCGGCAGTATGCTCTTTGCTGCTGCCTCCAAAGCCTTGGTCTGCAATGCTTGAGTTTGCAAAATCGAAAATATCGCGTGGGCTGGTATGGCGTCAGCGCCCAAGAGCCTGACCAGTAAGACGCTAAGCCGACGCTCAATGCTGGCCCAAAGAGCAAAGATGCGAACTACTACGATCGCGATGTCTGGCTTTTCGGAAAGGACATCAGTATCTAGAAGTATGCGAGGGTTTGGCACGATCTTATTGATTGGGTGAGGCATGTCGAGACCGTCCAAAGATCACATTGAATTTCATCTCGATGCGATGGAGCGCTTTGAGCGCGCCGTGAAGGCAAAGAGGCCGCCGCAGCATCGGGTGGCGAAGCCTAGTGCAATAAGAGAAGCCTAGTGCAATAAGAAAAGTAAGAATCGAAAGGCGAAGCCGGTTAAGAAGTGAGTGAAAAGTCCGATCTCGACGATTTGCTGGCGCTAGGAATGCCCTTATAGCGGGCATTAGAGATTTGGGTGGCTAATCGCCACCCCGACGCTCAAGAGCGTCAGCTATCCGACGCAGTTGAACCTTTATCTGCCCCAACTGGTAAGCAGCGTACTCGGCTGCATTGGCGACGCGCTCCTCTGCTGGTGGGAGCTGGTCAAACTTGTTGCTTGGCATCGGCTGGAAATCGTTCTCTGGATCGAATTTTGGGCTGGGCAAGTGGTCCTCCTATCTTGTTCGCCAATATTTGATGAAGCGGTGAAGAAATCGAAACCGAAGAAGAATCCCGGCTCACTTGCCGGGCTTCTCGTTAGTGAGGCAAAATGAAAAGACTTCGTCTAATCGTCGTCATGAGCATAGCCAAGCTCATCAGGGTGCCGGTTGACGTGCATCAGCGTTTCTTCATCAACTCATGAAGGTCGTTGTCCGTCACGTTGCCTAGGGCCTTGTAGCCCTTTTGGGTCAGGTTGATGACGAGTAAGATGTCTTTGGATGCGGCGAACTCCGATGCTTGGTCGATCTTATTCGCTAGCGGCTCTGAGTTTAGAGTGCTCTCGATCAAGAAGAACGAGGTTGGCTCGTCCCAGTATCGCCCGTTGGCAATCGTTTTGATTGCTGCGACAACGGACTCGTAACGTTCAGAGTAACCCGCATCATTGTGAATGCGGAAGGTGATGGCAAAGATGGCCATTCCGGCCCCTTTCAAAATGCGGGGCCACTATTGACTGTCAGCGAATCCAGACTCATTGTCTGGCTGTTGGTATCGCCAATGCCCGCTAGCAGCCCCTAAGCTGTTGGTGCGGGTTCGGAGGGCCGCCCCGGCAAGGGCGGCCTTCTCTCCGAATCGGATGCTACTATAGACCGATTCGCCTTTGGGTAGCGCTTGTTCCGTATCCGTACCGGTTATTCACAACCACAGCTATTCGTTCGCCAGTATTTTGACGAAACGACGCCTTTGGCTTCGGCTGCTTGGCGCTTCCAGCGCGGGAAGCGCAGCGCGCTAAGCTTGAACGTTTTTGCTGTTAGGCCGTCGATAGGTCAGGCGTCTTGCCGACAATGCCCTTGGTCAGTTCGTCGGCGCCCTCGGGACCGTTCACGCCGAGTGCCGTGCGATTGTTATGGCGGAAATCGAACTCCGCCAGATAGCGGTGTAGGTGCTTCTCAGCACAGTGCTGATAGGTGCCGCGCATACCGCGCTGGAAAACTGAGAAGTAGCTTTCAATCGTGTTCGTGGTGATGACCGTTCGCCTTCGCGGCGAACGTATTCGTCCTCTTGGTGGTTGACCCTATCGTGACGTGCGAACTCGGAGCCGAGCTTTTTGTAAATCTTGGCTTGGTCCATGATCAGATGCGCTTCCCCGGAGACGTTGGCGCGAACGATGGGCGCAACTTCGTCAACGGAAGCCATCGCGACATGGACGCTGCGAACCTTGCCGGTCTCGCGGTCGAGCAGCGAAAGCACAGTGTTCTTGTGTGCAGCGCCAGCGCGCTTCTTCGCAACGCCTTTGATGCGGCCAATGTAGGTTTCGTCAACTTCGACCGCGCCGACAGCTTTCCGGTCGCGGCGCTGGCAGGGCTCGTCAGGGCCCGGCTGGCCCTGCCGCAGCTCGCCAAGACCGATTGGCTGGCATTTGCGGCCGCCGTCAGAACATGAAACAAAATGCATGTTTCGACGTTTTGGACTAGACCAGATCAAAAACATGCATTATTGTGCATCTAACTAATCAAGCACTACCAGAGAAAACGACAGAGGGTGGCTCATGGCCGGCGAAGATCGCGTCCTCGCAGGCGGCGCGAAATACATCGATTTTCAAACCGATCCGTCGCGCTACCGGCACTGGAAGCTGGCCGTCGACGGCGAGGTCGCGACGCTCACCATGGACGTCGACGAGAATGCCGGCCTGTTCGAGGGCTACCAGCTCAAGCTGAATTCCTACGATCTCGGCGTCGATATCGAGCTGGCGGATGTCGTGCAGCGGCTGCGCTTCGAGCATCCCGAGGTGAAGGTCGTGGTGATGCGCTCGGGCAAGAACCGCGTGTTCTGCGCCGGCGCCAATATCCGCATGCTGGCGGGCGCGACCCACGCCCATAAAGTCAACTTCTGCAAATTCACCAACGAGACCCGCAACGGCCTGGAAGATTCATCGGAAAATTCCGGGCAGCGCTTCATCACCGTCGTCAACGGCACGGCGGCGGGCGGCGGCTATGAGCTGGCGCTGGCGACCGACCACATCATTCTCGCCGATGACGGCGCCGCCGCCGTCGCCTTGCCCGAGGTGCCGCTGCTCGCGGTGCTGCCGGGCACCGGCGGCCTGACGCGCGTCGTCGACAAGCGCAAGGTGCGCCGCGACCATGCGGATTTCTTCTGCACCATCGAGGAAGGCATCAAGGGCAAGCGCGCCGTTGCCTGGCGGCTGGTCGACGAGATCGCGCCGAACAGCAAGCTGGAAGGCAAAGTCGCCGATCGCGCCAAAGAATTTGCCGCCGCCTCGAAGCGCAACGGCAGCGGCAAAGGCATCGCGCTCACGCCGTTGAGCCGCACCATCGACGAGGCCGGCATCCGCTACGGTTTTGTCAATGTCGACATCGATCGCGCCGCGCGCATTGCCACCATCTCGATCAAGGCGCCGGAGCAGGCGCCGCCCGCCGATATAGACGGCCTGATCGGGCAGGGCGCCTCGTTCTGGTCCCTGCAGGTGGCGCGCGAGCTTGACGATGCGATCCTTCATCTGCGCATCAACGAGCTCGGAATCGCGATGCTGGTGTTCAAGTCGCATGGCGATCCCGCCAATGTGGTCGCCTGCGACGCGTTCCTCGAAGCCAACAAGGCGCACTGGCTGGTCAACGAAATCAGGCATTACTGGAAGCGCGTGTTGAAGCGCATCGACGTCACCTCGCGCACGCTGGTGACGCTGGTCGAGCCCGGCTCGTGCTTTGCCGGCACGCTCGCCGAACTCGTGTTCGCCGCCGATCGCTCCTACATGCTGGTCGGCTCGCGGCAGGGCGACAACCGGCCGCCGCCGGCAATCCAGCTCACCGCGCTGAATTTCGGCCCCTATCCGATGAGCCATGGCCTGACCCGGCTGCAATCGCGCTTCCAGGCCGATCCGTCCGATCTGGAGCGCGCGGAAGCCACCATCGGCACGTCGCTCGATGCGGAGGAGGCCGAAGAGCTCGGCCTCGTCACCTTCGCGCTCGACGACATCGACTGGGACGACGAGGTGCGGGTGTTCCTGGAGGAGCGCACCTCCTTCTCGCCCGACGGCCTCACCGGCATGGAAGCGAATCTGCGCTTCGTTGGCCCTGAGACCATGGAATCGAAAATCTTCTCGCGCCTCACGGCGTGGCAGAACTGGATCTTCCAGCGCCCCAACGCGGTTGGCGAAGACGGCGCGCTGCGCCGCTACGGCACCGGCCAGAAGGCGCAATTCGATATGACGAGAGTTTAAGGGGCGAATAGGGAGTAACGAATAGCGAGTGGTTTTCCTTGCTATTCGCCACTCGCCATTCGCGCAGCCGAGGAGCACGCCATGAATTTCATGAATGTCGACTACAGCACCAAGATCCCTAACAACGTGAATCTCAGCGAGGACCGCCAGGTGCTGAAGGCCTTGGAAGGCTGGCACCCCGGCTACATGGACTGGTGGGGCGACATGGGGCCGGAAGGCTTTCAGCAGTCGCTGGTGTACCTGCGCACCGCCTATTCGGTCGATCCGCGCGGCTGGGCCAAGTTCGACTACGTCAAGATGCCGGACTATCGCTGGGGCATTTTGCTGGCGCCGCAGGAAGAGAACCGCGTCGTTCCCTTCGGCGAGCACTACGGCAAGCCGGCCTGGCAGGAAGTCCCGGGCGAGCACCGCGCCATGCTGCGCCGCCTGATCGTGATCCAGGGCGACACCGAGCCGGCGTCCGTCGAGCAGCAGCGCCATCTCGGCAAGACCGCGCCCTCGCTCTATGACCTGCGCAATTTGTTCCAGGTCAATGTCGAGGAAGGCCGCCATCTCTGGGCGATGGTGTACCTGTTGCAGAAATATTTCGGCCGCGACGGCCGCGAGGAAGCAGACGACTTGCTGCGCCGCCGCTCGGGCGATGCGGATTCACCGCGCATGCTCGGCGCCTTCAACGAGGCGACGCCGGACTGGCTGTCGTTCTTCATGTTCACCTATTTCACCGACCGCGACGGCAAGATGCAGTTGCATTCGCTGGCGCAGTCCGGCTTCGATCCGCTGTCGCGCACCTGCCGCTTCATGCTGACCGAAGAAGCGCATCACATGTTCGTCGGCGAGACCGGCATCAGCCGCGTCGTGCAGCGCACCTGCGAGGCGATGCGGGAAGCCGGCATCACCGATCCGACCGATATCGCAAAAGTCCGTGCGCTCGGGGTGATCGACCTGCCGACCATCCAGAAGAAGCTGAACCTGCATTATTCGCTGTCGCTCGACCTGTTCGGCTCGGAAGTCTCGACCAATGCGGCGAATGCCTTCAACGCCGGCATCAAGGGCCGCTACAAGGAGACGCAGATCGACGACGACCACCAGCTCAAGAACGCCACCTATCCGGTGCTCAAGCTGGTCGACGGCGTGATCAAGCGGGTCGACGAGCCTGCGCTGACCGCGCTCAACATGCGTCTGCGTGACGACTACACGCAGGACTGCGTCAAGGGCATGTTGCGCTGGAACAAGGTGATCTCAACCGCCGGCTATCAGTTCAAGCTGACGCTGCCGAACGTCGCGTTCCACCGCCAGATCGGCGAGTTCAAGGACATCCAGGCGACGCCCGACGGCGTACTGATCGACGATGCCACCTGGAACAAGCGCAAGAGCGAATGGTTACCGTCAAGCGACGACGGCGACTTCATCGCCTCGCTGATGAAGCCGGTGACCGAAATCGGCGCCTTCGCTCCCTGGATCTCGCCGCCGAAGGTCGGCATCGACAACAAGCCCGGCGATTTCGAGTACGTGAAGATCGAAACCTGAGCCACCCCCTTTAATCGGGGAGCAGCACCATGGACCCCGATCAGGATCTTGCAACAATGGACCGCGACCAACTGGTCGCGGAGGTAAAGCGCCTCAGGGCCGGCATCCGCGCCCACCGCGACAGCACCGGACATGATCTGTGCTGGCATCATCCCGGCCTCTGGGGCCTGTTGCCCGAACGCGTCACGCCCGAGGTCGCCGTCCCGCCCTGGCCAAAATTCCTGCGCGGATGTCTGCGCTACCGCGAGGCGCTGGAGCGCGAACTGCCCGACGCGCCCAAGGCTGATTACGAATATGAGTAAAGCGCGAGACGCAATCTCGGCTTAACCTCTCCCCTGAGTCAGTGCTATCGCATTGGCCCCAGCAAGTGCGCGCATGCTCAGCTTCCGCATCGTCATGGCCGGGGACAGTAGTCTGCCTTGCGCAGACCACGTACACTTGTCTGCGCTCCCGGCCACCCACGTTCTTTCGAGCGGAAACGAAGACGTGGAGGCCCGAGCCAAGCCCTGGCATGACGAGTTTGTGGAGACATCCAACCCCGACGAGACCGCATATGCGATGGCCCTGCCGCCCGAGTGGAAAGGTCGAGGCGCTCCTGCGACGCACGCCTCCCGGTCTCATGGACAATATGGCACGCATTATTGATAGTGTGGCGGACTCGCTTCGCCGCGGGGACATGTGTGAGGTTCGGAATGTTTGACTGGATCAGGAAGCGCCTGGGTGGAGGACAACCAGCCGCTGATCGCTACGAGGAATTTGTTCGGGGATTCGTTGCGGAGTGCAAGCTGCAAAACGTCCTGCCGAAAAGTTACGATCCGGACGCCCGTGCTTTCGTATTCATTCGAGAAGATGGGTCAGAGATGACCTATTTCATGCACAATGGTTTCCGCGAATGGCTCGGGCGGGATCGCGAGGGCCGCAACGAATTGACGATAAGGTGGGTACGCTCGGTCGTCGAGGGCTTGCGAATCGACACGCTGGATCCGGACAAGCTTCCAGGCGAGTTGATGCCGGGTATCCGATCCAGCTCCCAGATCAGCAATGTGCTGATCAACAACTGGATCTCGGGGGCGCCGGCCGACGACAGCACCGCGACCGCGTTTCACGCGCTTGTCGGCGATCTTGTCGTCTGTGCCATGCGGGACCGGCCGAACAGCATGTCTCAAATGACGCATGTCAACCTTGCGGCCGCCAGGCTCTCGCTCGATCAAGCCATGCAGCATGCCATGGCGAATTTCCGCCAGAGGATTCAGCCGCCGGTGTTCGAATCCCTCGGGGACGGCCTGTTCGGCTCCAACAATCTGGCGGACTATCAATCGGCGATGCTGCTGTTGACCCCGGGAACGGACTACCCATTACCTGCCATCGATGGGGCTCCAGTTGCGGTCGTGCCAACACGAAATCTCTTCTACCTCACCGGCAGCGCGAGCAGGGCGGGCCTCGCCAAAGCGTTGGACATCGTCCAGAAGGCCGCTCAGATGGGGCATTTCCTGTCGTCGGCGATCCTGCAATGGGACGGTCGTCGCTGGGTCGAGGCTGAATTGGCGGGTGACCTTGCGGCGCGGCAGCAGGAGATCACGCGACATCAACTGGCCGCGGATTATGGCTCGCAGAAGCAACTGCTGGACCAATATCATCAGAGTAAGGGCCAGGATATCTTCGTGGCCAGTACGATGCTCTATAGCGCCAAGGAGTCGCGCGAACTGTTCTCTGTCGCGGTTTTGGCTTCGGGCACGACCGGCACGCTCGTGCCACGTACCGATCGGCTCTTCTTTGCCAAGCAGCGCGTTGATCCGCAGACCGGGTTGGCGCAACAGCAGCCTGACGACACGGCGGACGTCGCGTGGTCCGACGCCATGGACATTGTCGGCCATCTTTTCGAGCCGGTGCCCCACCTCCAGCCACCGCGCCTCCGCGCCTTGCGGTTTCCGACCGGCGACCTCTGGGCTCGGCTCAAGGCGGTCGCGCGGTAGCTCTTTGCCGCGCGAGCCGTCACCCGAATTCTTCAGAGCGAGTTTTGCGCGCTCCGGGTCCCCAAGCGGGTCTGCTGCCTACCCCGCGATCTCAAGTCCCGCGTTGGCGTAGACCACGCCGCCGTCGACCGCGATGGTGTTGCCGACCACGTAATCGCCCGCGCGCGAGGCGAGATAGATCGCAATCCCCGCCATGTCCTCGTCGGTCCCGATCCGCTTCGCCGGAATGCGCTTGGCGACTTCGTCAGAATGGTCGCGCGCGGCGCGGTTCATGTCCGACTTGAACGCGCCCGGCGCGATCGCGGTGACATTGATATTGTCCTTGATCAGTTTCGTTGCCATGCGCCGCGTCAGGTGGATCACGGCGGCCTTGCTCGCGGCGTAGGAATAGGTTTCGCCGGGGTTGACGAAGATGCCGTCCACGGACGCGATGTTGATGACCTTGGCTGGCCGTTCGTGGCTCGCCGCCGCGCGCAGCGGTTTCGCCAGCGCCTTGGTCAGGAAGAACAGCGACTTGACGTTGAGGTCCATCACCTTGTCCCAGCCGCTTTCGGGGAATTCGTCGAACTCCGCGCCCCAGGCCGCGCCGGCGTTGTTGACGAGGATGTCGAGCTTCGGCTCCAGCTTGATGATTTCGGCCGCGAGCTTCTCGCAGCCCGCGACCGTCGAAATATCGATCGGCAGCGCGATGCATTCGCCGTCATAGGCGGCGGAGAGCTCTTTGGCGGTGGCCTCGCAGGGGCCAGCCTTGCGCGCGGTGATGTAGACCTTGGCGGCGCCCTGCGCGAGGAATCCGGCCGCGATCATCTTGCCGATGCCGCGCGAGCCGCCGGTCACCAGCGCGATCCGGCCATTGAGCGAAAACAGGTCCTTGAACATTTCCGTGCCTCCGTTGCTTTGCCGCCGGTTTTGGGCGGTGGCGCAGTGCGAGTCAAGGAAGCTTATCCACGTCGTCCCTTCGAACGCAGGGTCGACGTGTTGGGAGATTTGGCGGGTAGCCGGATCGGGGGCAGCGCAATCCGGGACAGGTCCGTCGGCCTGCGAGATGGTTGCAAGGGACGAGTGCGTAGCGCCGCGGTGTGCACGTCATCATCAAAATGCCCGAGATGCGGAAATCCCACAGCGCGCCTTTTGTCGATCTCGATCCTTTATTCGCCTGACGCCAGCCTGCGCCGGCAACCCTATCCCAACCGACGAACACACTTGGAGTCGAGAGGAAAAGGGACTGTCATGTCATCGCTTCTCCCGCCACAGCCGCTTCAACACGAGAGCCGGGGCGGGGCCGGCACGCGCCGATGCCTGCGCATGATGCTGCTGGCGACTTCGGCGCTGGCATCCGTCGCACTGGCAGCGGCCGCGTACGCCGACGATGCGACATGGCAAGGGGGCACGGACGGCGTATTCAACGAGGGCTCGAACTGGAGCGGAGGTGCTATCCCGAACGGGGTGGCGACGTTCGGACAGAGCAGCCGGACAAGCATCACGTTCCAGTCCCCGCCAGGTTGGGATATCAGTACGCTTCAATTCACGACGGGTTCGAGCAACTACGATTTCACCATCGCATCGGGCGTTTTCGAGCTTACTGGCGACGGGGTCGTCACTCAGCCTGGCGCTGGAGCCGTCAAGTTCATCGTCGAAAGCACCCTCGACTTCTCTGGCACAAGCAAGGCGGCCAATGCGACCATCATCAATAACGGCAGCGTCCGCTTCAAAGATGGGGCGTCGGCGGATCACGCGACGATTACGAACCGCGCTGGAGCTGGATTGGATTTCCTTGATCAAAGTAAGGCAGCTAATGCAGCCATAGCGAACGATGGCGTGGTCTTTTTCCGCGGCAGCTCGACAGCCGACCATGCAACGATCACGAACAATGCTAACGCTACCATGCTTTTTCTCGATACGAGTACAGCGGGCAGCGCGACGATCACGTCGGATGGAACCGTGCTCATTCGAGGACAGGCGAGCGGCGGAGCCGCCCGCATGATCATGACTGACACAGGTATTCTCGATATTTCCGGCCTGGCGACCGGTGGCACGACGGTCGGCTCGATCGAAGGCAGCGGCGCCGTCGGACTTGGCGGCAAGAATCTCGCGGTCGGCGGCAACAATCTCTCGACCACGTTCGCGGGTGTTGTTTCGGACCTGGGTCAGAGCGGCGGCGCTGGCGGCTCACTGACCAAGGAGGGCACGGGCGTACTCACGCTGACCAGCCAAAACACCTATACCGGCGCGACCATGGTCACCGGCGGCGCGCTCGTGGTCGATGGCTCGATCGAGAAGTCCAGCGGTGTCACCGTCGGCTTTGGCGGCACGCTGGCCGGCACCGGCACGGTGTCGAGCACCTTTGTCGACGATGGCGGCCAGCTGGTGGCCGGCACCCCGGACGTTCCCT